>Ga0302325_10006054_pt1 | contig 27334 bp, 24 predicted proteins | sample Palsa_T0_2_FD_201948 | JGI IMG/M metagenome (GOLD analysis project Ga0302325, IMG submission 201948) | Peat permafrost microbial communities from Stordalen Mire near Abisko, Sweden - Palsa_T0_2 | ecosystem: Environmental > Terrestrial > Soil > Palsa > Peat permafrost | place: Sweden: Abisko... | reverse complement strand
CGCCCCCTTCACGTTCAGCTCGCCGGTCAGGTAGCGAAGCATCGATGGGTCGATCGTCACCGCATAGGCCAGGTCCTTGAAGGTCGCGGTGGGATTGGCGGCGAAATCGGCGTAGCTTCGAAACAGCTCGGTCTGGGTCATCATCAGCTGCGGTGGGGCAACCGACTCGCGAGAGTTGGCCCAGTGCCGGTGCCAGAAGAACGTCAGGCGTTCGACGAACGGATTAGTGCAGCGGATCATGACGTCGACCCAGCTGAGCACGAGGTCGGTGTCGTTGCCGGTCGGATCGAGTGCGCTGCCGCCGTCGGTGCCCGGGACACCTGAGGTTCCGGCCGGGGTCGAGAGCATCCAGTCGACCGCGTCGACGACCGGCCTGCCGATCCAGCTCGCACGGTCCTGGGCGCTGGGGCCGAAGCCGGCACGCCAGAAGAGCCGGTCGACCATCTGCCACGTCATCGGCGTCTGCGAACCGATCGACCCGCCGTTACCGATGCCGTGGCCAGGCGGCCGGTGCAACCGATGCCGGCGTGTGCGGTTCTTTGTCCGGTGGCGCTTCGCTCCGTGGCCCAGGTGCTTAGCCGTCCGCTTCATCGGCACGCCTCCTTCAGCAGCGACCTGAACGCGGTCGTGACCGGCTTGCCGCGCAGCCGGAAGTCGCCGGTGGGGTCATTGACGTCGTACCAGACGATGCCGGCAAGTCTCGGCATCGCCGTGGCCTGGAGGGTCGCGAGCGTGAGGATCCAGCCCGCCTTGTCGCCGCCGACGCCTGTCGATCCGGTCTCTGCAAGCCAGAACGGCTTCGCGGCGAGTGACTCGATCAGCTCGTACGGAGATGCGAACAGATCGCCGGGCTCGCTCCAGGTGAGTGGCGCCTGCGCGCCAAAGTTGTATCCGCTCGCCCCAACGAGATCAACCTGGGACGCTCCGGGGAAGTACGCCTGGATCTCGTTTGCCGTGGTGTCCGGGATGCTCCATGCGTACGGGGCCCAGAGCAGCCTGATCTTGCCACCCCCTGGCGCGGACCGGACGGCGTGTCGCACCCGCTTCCAGGCCTTGATGTATTCGCCAGGACTGTTTCGGTTGACCGTTCCCGACCATGCGTACCACGGCGTGTTCATTTCGGGCATCGGGCGCAGGATCGCCCCGCGCTGGACGCTCCGCAGCTGGGCGACCAGGGCCTTCAGCGACGCGTCATAGCGTCCGCGTGCCACATCGGTCAGACGGTAATGCGGCTGTCTCGCGCCGTCGCTGCCGCCGTCGGGGTCCCAGGTGACAAGCAGGCCGGCGTGCTCGTGGTTGGCTGTGTCGATCACCGACTGAGCGAGCGGCTGGCCGGCCGTCAGGTATGTGGAGATGACCGTGATGCCCCGTCCGACGCTCTTGTCGAGTCCGGGCAGCGACGTTGTGGGATCGTCCTGATAGACCCCGACGGTCACGCAGGCTGCGGCCGGCGCCGCACAGACCAACGCGACCATGAACGGCAAAGCAACGCGCACAACAAGCAGCCTCATTGGACGATCTCCAGTTCCGTGGTGACTTTCCTGTGGTCCTTCCCGTTCGGCGAGGTCGTCGTGAGCCGCAGGCTGTAGGTGCCCGGAGCTCTGGCCGCGACGGGAATGCGGATGTGTAGGACATGGGCGCCGGCGCGCACGACCTGCAGCGAGACCGTGGCGAGGGGCTTGGCGCCGGACTGGGTCCGCCGCCTGCCGTGCTTGCGCGAGCGCGGCGTGGCCCGGCCGCGCTCGAGCGTCGCCTGGAGCCCGCCGATCCCGTTCATCTTCAGCGATACGGCGGCGATCCAGTGTGATCGCCGCAGGCGGCGGAGCGAGCGGTGCAAGACCGCGGCGGCCGCCACCTCGGGCGCTTCTGAGCAGCTCTGAGTCGCGGACGGCGGGCGAAGGTAGCTGACGGCGGCCGAAGGATCGGACGTCCACGGCACGGCGCTGTCAACCGCGACGACGGTGAACGTGACCTGCTTGCACACTGGTGCCTTCGGGTGTAGATCCGAGGTCGCCGACGTCGTCAACGCGGTCACCGGCGCGGCGCCGCCGACGCTCATCAGCACCTGATAGCGATGCGCGTCGGGGCTCTGCGAGGTAAAGCCGAGGATTCCGGTCGAGGGATCGATCGTCAATCCGGTTGGCGAGGAGTCCTGCTGCTGGTTGCCCGCCGGGCCGGTGGGGTTGCCATCGCCGCCGTCGCTCGAGACGACCTGCTGGGAGTTGAACAGGGGCGCGTTGGTCCAGGCGAGGATTGCCCCGCCGTTTCCTCCGGGTCCTTGGGTGTCCCCATAGTCGCCGCCCTGACCGCCGTTCGCGGACAGTGAGGGGAGTTCGCCGATCGCGTGGGCGACGACCTCCACCTGTCCTCCGTTGCCGCCGGCTCCACCGAGGGCGCCGGTCGTCTGAGCGGTGGAACCAGCCCCGCCCACGGCCGTGGCGTTGCCGCCCAGGCTCAGGGTCCCGGTATCGGCTCGGAGTGTCAGGTTGCCTGCGTTGCCGCCGGTCCACGGCGGATCGGCCGCGCCATTGGCGTCTGATCCGTCGGAGTTCACAGCACCGCCGATGCTGAGGTCGCCATCGGCGGACAGCGTGATCGCGCCGCCGGGGGCGCCCGGCCCGCTGCTCTGATAGCCACCCTGCGTCTGCGCGCTGCTGATTGCGATCGAGCCCTGAGAGCTGGTCACGCTGACCGTCCCGCCGGCACCCGCGGCGGCTCCACCCTGGGAGTTCCCGCCGTAGGCTCTCGCGGCACCGAGCGAGGCTCCGCTGGTGGCGGTGACCGTGATCGAACCGCCGGGACCACCGGCGGCGTTGGCGCTCGACCCGTTGCCGCCGGTCGCGACGAGGTCGTCGCTCGTGACCGTGCTGCCGGCGACCGTGATCGTTCCGCCACCGGCGCTCTGCCCGGCGCCCGCCTCGACGTTGCCGCCGATCGTCAGCGGGCCGGTGGAGTGAAGTGTGACCGGCGAGCCGTCGGTCCCGCTGCCCGTGGCGCCGTCCTGGCCGGATGCGTCGAGCTGGCCCAGCGCGTTCAGGGCGCCGCGTGCGGTAATCGAGATCGGCGCCGAGCCGCCGGGGCTCAGCGTGGTGCTGCCGCCGCCGGTCGTGTTGATGCCCTGGGTTCTGACATCCGACCCGGTGATCGTGACGGCGGCGCCATTCCCGCCGCCGAGCGCGTCCGGCGACGGTGCGCTGCGGCCGTAGGCGTAGATGGTGCCGTCGATCCGAACGTCACCGCCACTGGAGTTGATGGTCACCGGCCCGGCGGACTGGACGCGCGTCGGATCGGCCGACTGCACGTCGCTGGTGCCCTGCGTCTGGATGTCGCCGACGTCGATCGGCCCGCTCGCGCTCAGCGAGACGCCGGCCCCCGGCGCGTAGATACCGTCGACGGCAAGCGAGCCTGTCGATGAGATCGAGATTTGACCTGAGGGCGATCCGCCTGTCCCCCCGGTGGTGATGTAGCTCGTAACAGCCACGGGCCCGCCACTCAGCGTCAGGTTCCCCCCCGGGTCCAGCGTGCTCGTGCCGCCGCTGAGATCGATCCCGGTCGCGACCGTCAACGGCCCGGAAGAGTCGAGCGTCAGCGAGCGGCCCGCGGTGCAGCCGTCTCCGCCCGTCCCGGCGACGTAGCACGAGTCGATCGAAGCGTCAGGGCCGATGTAGATCGAGCTGGCGTCGATCGTCGTGTCGCCCGTGAGCTGCAGCTCGCCGTCGATGTAGACGAGGCCGAACTGCTGGGTGCCAGAGAGCGTCTGGGTGTCGCCGTTTAGTACGAGTAGGTCGTCAGCGCGAGCCGACCCCGCCATCAGCGACAGGCTCACCGACATCACCAGCGCGGCCAGGGCAACGCGGCCGATGCGCGGCATGCGCGACGGTCGCGCGTGGGACCTGAAGGCCCCGGTGGGCGTGGTGCTGGCGAGCGATCGCATCCATGGCGCCCCGACTCGGGCGTAGGCAGACGATCGGCCGGGGCGCCGTTTGCTTTACCGCGACCATCCCCTCGCTGGACGGACGATCTACAGCGAGGCGTGGGCCGGGGCTACCAAGGAGAGGGTCCGAGTGCGACGCGCGCGTTCCGCCCGGATCCGCCCGGTTTGCGGGGATGGACGCATCAACACCTCCGGTATCCGGACAGAACGATGCGTGGCGGCCATTCCGGGCGTGAACCGGGGGTGTGCTCGGTTCACCGTGCATATCAGGGGCGATCGAGCAACGCCGACTACCGCCCGCCCCGCCCCCAGGCCGCCCGTCGCGCCCGCCCCCGCCCGCCCCATCCGCCGTCGCACCGAATTGTGGCGTGACGAGAAAGCTACAACTACCGTTGTGTTCTCATCACGCCAGAATCTGGTGCGCGCACCGGGTCAACGCGAGCGGACCGCCCTCCCCGACTCGGCTCAGGGGAGCCAAATCGGTCGCGGGCAGATCGCACAGGCCCTCAGAACGCCGAACCAGGCTCGAATCTCACACGCGAATCCGCTACGAAGTTTTGCGACACCCTCCATGCACGCGCTCCGTCAGGAGACTTCTGCGACCGTCGACTGCGGCGGGGTAGAGCGATCGAGCTCATCCCCGGCCGTGTCTTCTTCCCCGTCGATGCCGTCCGTGCCGTCAGTGGTCATCCCGTCGACTGGGTCTGGTTCGAGCGCAGCTGCCTTCCTGGCGACCTTCCGCGCCTTCTTGTCCAGCCGGCGTTCGCGGAGCCGGCTTTCGCGGGTCAGCTTTGCCATCGTTGTCTTCTTCTTGCCGCTTGAGGCCATGCTTGCCCGCCCTAGTTGTGAGTTCCGAGCGCGTCAATTGCGTGACGCGCACGCCGGTTGAAGTGAAGCGTGAGCCAACCAACGACCGAGGGCCCGCACTGCGGGCCCTCCGGTCGCCGGGCTTCGAGCGTTAGAGCGTCTGCACGTTCGCGGCCGCGGGGCCCTTGGGACCCTGCTCGGCGTCGAAGCTCACCTTCGCGCCCTCGGCGAGCGACTTGAAGCCGCTGCCCAGGATCGCCTTGTGATGCACGAACAGATCCTTGCCCGGGTCATCGGGTGTGATGAAGCCGAAGCCCTTGTCATCGCTGAACCATTTCACGGTTCCTGTAGCCATGGTATTTCCCTCCGGATATGTGCACTGCGAAACGCGGAGGGCTGCTAGGCAACAACTGCGGAAACGCGGGGCACTGCTTTGGCCAAGCACGTTTGCTCGACCCCTGTCGGAGAAGTTTAGCGTGTACCCGCGGCGAGCGTTCATGCCGCGCCGGCGATCACAGATCGATCCGGCGGGCCGTCGTAGACCATTTCCCCGTCGCGCAGCGCGATGCAACGGCTGCTGATGTCCGCAATCTCGGTCCGGTGCGTGGACACGATCACGGCGGCGCCCGAGGCGGCGGCCGTCTTCAGCATCTCGACCAGCACGCCGCGGCTTGGCGGGTCGAGCCCGTCGAATGGCTCGTCCGCCAGCAGCAGCGAGAACGGCCGGATAAATCCGAGTGCGATCGATGCTTTCTGGCGCATCCCGCGGCTGAACTGTGTGGGCAGCTTGTCTCGCCACTGCTCGAGCCCGAGCTGCTCGAGCAAGAGCGACGCGCGGTCGGGCCAGTCGGAGGTGCCATGCAGCCGCGCGACGTACTCGAGGTGCTCGCCCAGGCTGAGGTCCTGGTAGAAGACCGGCGTATCGGGGATGTACGAGGTCTGGGCGCGAGCCGGCAGCGAGCCGGCGGGGTCCCCGCAGATCTGGATCGTGCCATGGGACGGGTCCAGGAGGCCGGCGGCGATCGCCAGCAGAGTCGTCTTTCCGGCACCGTTCGGGCCGACCAGCGCGATCAGCTCGCCGGGCGGTATCTGGACGTCCAGCGACGCGAGCGCGATCAGATCGTCGTATTCGCGGCGCAGGCCGCTCGCCATCAGCACGGGTGGGCGCGACCTCTTCGGCGACCTCTTGGGCGATCTCTTGGTCATGACCGGACCGGGAACCTCTTCGCCGCCCGATGGCCAAGCCACGAGGTCACCGCTGCGCAGATCAGCAACAACGGGAGCTCGCAACCGAGCGCCACGCCCACGGCAGAGGAGCCGTGGCGCGCGGCCTCCCGTGCGGCGAGAACCGGTGCGCCGACGCCGATGATCATCAGCACCAGGGGAAACCCGGTCTGGACGTAGCCGATCTGAGGAGCGAGCGCGTACGCGTACGGGTCGTTGGTCACGCTCACCGCCGCGCAGCACAGCGACAGGACCGCGGTGGGGAGAGCGACGACGATCAGCACGCCGACGAGACGGCCTGGCGCACCGGCCGCGATCGCGGCCGTGAGCGCGATCAGCGACACGCCTGCCATCAGCACCACGGGAGCGATCAGGCTGCGGCGGATCAGATCGCCGGCGCCGACCGGAAGCAGGCTGAGCCGGGTGGGATGGTCCACCTCCTGGCCGATCGGCTCGACCGCGTCGAAAGCGGCGACGATCAGCGCCAGCGCTGCGACGATGAGCAGCGGAGTGGTGCCCTGCCAAGCGCCGAGCAGCGCGAGGCCGGCGATCGCACCGAGCGCACCGACGCGCGCAACGCGCACCAGCGGCCAGCGCAAGAAGCTTCGCCACCCGCGTCGCCAGACCACCCGCCGTGGCTGCTCGGCGGGCGCAAGCCGTAGCCACGGGCGGCTCCGCGGTGTCTCTGAGGCAAGCTGCCGGCGCAACAGGATGACCGCGCGCAGATCCTGCGTCGTGACAGCGAAGCGCAGCTGCGCCGCCAAGCCGGCCCGGCGCTGGGCAGCTTCGAGCGAGGTGCCCGCGAGGCCGCTGAGCGCGACGGCGACGGCGATGGCAGCGATCAGCAGGCCCGCGGCCGGAAGACCGAAAGAGTCGCCCGCATGATGTAGCGGCCAGAGTGCAAGCTCCCCGAGCATCGTCGCCGGTGAGCTCACGTGGCGGCCGAGCAGGTCTGCCACCGACCAGCCGACGATCAGCGCCGCGACGGCGGCCGCTGCCGCTCGGTGCATTCGGCGGCCCGACGCGATCATCGCCGCGGCGACTGCGCACTCCGCGACCGCCGCGCCGAACACCCCCCCGAGCAGGAGCCAGAGCGCCGTCGGGCCGGGCAGGCGCCGGAAGGCGAAGTTTCCGACGATCAGCCCGAGCACCGCGCCGGCGAAGGCGGCATTACGCAATCGCCGGAAAGCCAGTCCACGCAGCGCCGCCCCACGATCCACGGGAGCCAGCAGGACATGCTGGACGTCCGCCGCCTCGATCACGAGCGGACCACCCCTGGCGCCCGAACGCAGCCCACCGGCCACGGCCAGCGCGACCACCAGCCCGAGTACGGCCGGTCCGTGCCGGTGGATCTCTTCCACCGTGTGCCGGTCGACCCTGACATCCGCCAACGCGCCCGAGATCAGCGCAAGACCCCAGCCGCCGACCAGGACCCCCAGGTACAGCCGGTAGAGCGTCTCGAGCCAGTCGACCTGCTCCGCGTAACGACGACGACGCGCTGTCCGCAGATCACGCAGCGCCCCGAGGCCCGAGGCTTGATCCGCCGCCACCATGGAGCGCAACGATAGACCTCCGGCAGGGCAGGGCAGGGCACCGTCATCGCCGCGCCCGGCCCCTCCGCCCGGCAGGACTGCTTACAGCGGCGCCGGGCGGCCCGTCGTCGAGTCGGCTGCCGGTCCCCGCCGACGGCGCCGTTTCGCCGGCGTGCCGCGGGTGAAGGCGGCGAGCGCGTCGATGCACTCGCGGCAGCGGATGACCGGACGCTCGTCAAGTGCCGACGCGCACGCAACGACGTCCGGCGCGGCCGCGTCGATCTCGCGAACCAAGGCATCCACGGCCTCGTCGAACGACCCACTCGGCCCGATTCCTAGCAGCTCGCGGGCGGCGCTCCTCCTGACGGCGCTCCCGCCTCGCTCCCGCGACCGCGGCGGCCTCGCGGGCCCGGGTGCTTGATCCTCGCCACCGAGCGCCGCGTACACCGCGTTCTGCCGCTCGGAGCCGAGCCAGAGCCTCACCAGCGCGGTGGCCAGCTGACCCAGCCGCGCTCGCTTCATGACCAGGTCACGGCAGGCCAGGAGCTCCTCCAGTTCCCACGGCAGCCCTGCCTGCATCCGGCCGATGCGCTGGTCCAGGTCGGCGACCGCTTCGGCGGTCTTGGCCCGGACGCGCTCGAATTCACGTTGCGAGACGACCTGCTCCCGTCGCAGCAGCGCCGACAGCCGCATCAGCCGGCCACCGACCCGGCACAGGCCGGTCATTTCATCCACGAGCGCCGTCGGCAGGCCGCGCGGGACGATCGCCGCGGCGGTGATCGCACGGCGCCCCGCCGCCTCGACGTTGAGGATATTCGCCTCACTGATCGGCGCGTCGCTTCTGGCCATGACCGGCCCCAGCATCGTCAGCGGCTCTCTGATCTTGTCGAGAATCTGGAACCGGTTTGCGGCCAGGAGCTTGACGGCGATACTGCCCGAGTGGGTCGCAGGCACGTCGAGCGGCTCGAAGGGCAGGTGCAGCGACCGCCCGTCGTCTGCCCCATCAGCTGCGGACACCACGATCTCGTAGGCGATCCCCGGGTCGCGCGGGATCGCGCCGGGGCGCGAGCGCGGTGCTTCACCTCCATCGATGTCGTCCATGTCCTCGTACTCCGTGTCAGGCGGATGTCAACCCCGGATCCCCACCGCCAGACTTGTGCCCCCAAACCGAGCGGACCCGACACGATGACGCCCCCGCGGTCATGTTGCCTCCTCCGCCGGGGGGGAATCTCGGGTTAGGCAGCGCGGGCGGACGGGTGATGCGGTACTAACCCCGCCCAGGGTGGCCCTTGCTCGCTGATCTACGATCCCAGGAACGGCGACCACCGGATGAAAGGATCGAGATGGGATTCGGCGACAAGTTCAAGGATCTTGCCAAGCAGGCGCAGGACGCAGTCGCAGAGCACAAGGAGCAGATTGTGCAGGCGGTCGACAACGCCAGTGTCCTGGCAGATCAGCGCACGGGCGGGAAGTACACCGACAAGATCGCGAAGGTCGGCCAGAAGGCCGAGCAGGCGGTCGAGAAGATGAGCAGCAGCGACGCGGAAGCCGGCAGCGAGGGCCCGGCCTTCGACGAGGGCCCCGCCGACGCGACGGAGCAGCCCTCCTCCGCCGCCGCGACGGAGCAGCCCGCCGCCGACGCCAAGCCGCTCAGCTTCGACTAGACCCGGCACGAACGGCACTAGCCGTAGGGGATGAGGGACTCTCCGGCGCTCGCGCCCCCGCCCGGGAACCCGCGCTTCCCGCTGATGGACGCCTGCCGCGGGGCGGCGGCGATCACGATCGTGCTCGGGCACAGCTACGCCGGTCCGAGCCACGGGCACATCCTGGATTTCGCCTCGGTGCTTCAGTACGCCGTCCAGGTCTTCTTTGCGCTCTCTGGCTTCCTGCTGTTTCGGCCGTATCTCGCGGCGCTGGCCTTCCAGGGCGAGTCGCCGCGGGCGAGGGACTTCTTCCAGCGGCGAGTGCTGAGGATCCTGCCGGCCTACTGGGTCGCGTTGACAGTGATGGCGGCGCTGCTCGGCTCGCGGTACATACCCGGCGCTTTCTCGTCGCGGTGGTGGGTCTACTACGGGTTCGGGCAGGTTTACCTGCTCCACCACAATTTCTGGGGGATCGCGACCGCCTGGTCGCTGTGCGTCGAGGTCACCTTCTACCTCTGCCTGCCGCTGATCGCGCTGATGATCGGGCGCCTCAGCCGACGCCTGGGTTGGCGGCGGGCTACGAGCGTCGTGCTAGCAGTCCTGTTCGTGATCGGGCCGATTGTGCGGTTACTCAACACGATCGCACTGGCGCATTGGGCCGTGGTACTGATCGAGCGAATCACCTACGCGCTCCCGGGTGAGATCTGCTTCTTCGTCGCGGGGATGGCCGTCGCGCTCTGGAGCGTCGAGACGGAGGTCGACGGCGATCCGCCCTGGGCTCTGCGGTGGCTCACCGAGCGCCCCATGATGGCATGGGGGCTGGCGGCCGCATGCCTCGCGCTGGTCGCCACATTCGGCGGTTATCAGGCGCCGGTCGGGGTGCCAGGAATCGGCGTCCTCGGCATCCGCGCGCGGTTCGTCGGTAATCAGCTGCTGATCTGCGTGTTCGCGGCGCTGGTGATCCTGCCTGCGGCATTCGAGTCCGGGTCGCGGCGTCTGCCGCAGCGTGTACTGAGCTGGCGACCCCTCGGCTACGTCGGCCTGGTTTCCTACGGCTTGTATCTCTGGCACGCCCCGCTGTCGCATTGGCTCGAGGATCACACCCCCTTTCATGCCGTCTACCACGATGGTTTACCGATGTCGGTCGAGTGGCTGGTCGGTTTCGCGGTGATCCTCACAGCCGGGCTCCTCGCCGGCACCGCCAGCTATTACCTCGTCGAGCTTCCGTTTCTGCGCTTCAAGCGCGGCTGGCGCGGTCCTGCTCAGCCGCTGCCGAGCGGTGATGCTGCGCCCGAGCCTTCGGGACGCGTCGCGTCGCGCGCGACGCCGTAACCGGCGAGCGACACCTCGCCGTCGATCACGGCGCGAACGTGCGGGTCAGCGTCATGCTGCAGGTCGATGATCGTGGCGCGCAGCAGCGGGTCTTCGCGAAGCTCGTCGGGAGCCAGGCGGATCACCGCGGCCGCGTATCGGCGGATGGGTGGTTCGGGGCCCGAGGCCTCGATGCGCAGCCGTTCGACGACCTCGGCATGGCTGAGCGGATCGGTGAGGACCCAGGGCGCGAGGCCGGCCGGCTCGTCTTTGACCCCCAGGTAGTCGGCGGCGGCCTCGGTCTGGATGTCGCCGGCGCTGCAGCGGACGAGATGCCTCGGGTTGCTGCGGTCGATCAGGTGCAGGCGATACCCGAGACGTTCGAGGGTGGCTTTCAGGGCGAATGTGGTGCGACCGCGTCCGCCGAGCGCGTATGCGTTGCATTCGAACAGGATCGCGGGCGCGTCATCCCCGCTCAGCAGCGTCCCCAGACCCGCGAGCGCTTCGAGCTCGTAGCCCTCGATGTCGATCTTGATCAGATCGACCGCGCCAAGCTCGTGTGTCGCGATCAGGCGATCGAGGCGGTAGGCGGTCACGTCTTCGCCGGGTCCGCTGCCCTTGGTCGCCGCCCCGGGGATGTCGACCATGCCGAATGGCCCCTCCTCGTGGAAGTGAACTACCCCGTCGTCCGCCGCCGCGGCCCCGTGGATGACGGTGACGGAATCATCGAAGCCGTTGTAGGCGACCGCGGTGCGCAGCAGGCGCACGTTCGTGGTCGACGCCTCCACGGCGAGCACGCGGCAGCCGTGCGCCGCCGCCGCCAGCGTGAACGTCCCGAGATGGGCCCCGACGTCGACGAACGTCCCGCCGGAGTGCAACATGTGCACAGCCAGCTCGCAGGGAAGGTCGCCCGGGTAGCCGCGCTCGAGCAGGATGCGCGCGAGCGGATCGTCGTGGCTCCGGGGATCCAGCGCGAAGGTGATGGGCCGGTTGTCGGGCAACGCCGTGCGGCGTAGTAGCGCAGCCACACGAGGCTGGTCGGTCAACCCCAGCTGCGGCAGCGCGGCGGCCACATCCGCCGGGAGGCCGGCGGCGCGCAAGGGCGAGATGCGCTCGACGGCGGATGGGCCCGGTGGAGCCGAGCCGTTCGCGCCGTACGGCACGTCGTCGTCTCGCCGCGGCGGGCGCCGACTTCGCGCCGCCGCGCCCCCGCCGCCGAGCGCCTGCTCGTAGAGATCGGCGTGCCGGCGGGCGGTGTTGGACCACGAGTGTGTCCGGCACCAGGCGCGGGCGCCTGCCACCAGTCGCTCGCGGAGCGCGGAGTCATCGGCGATCCGCTCGACGGCAAGAGCAAGCTCGCCGGGCGCGTCGACAGCCACGAGCTCCACCGCGGCACTCTGCTCGGCCAGCTCGCGGAACAACGGCACCCGGCTTGCGACGACCGGCTTGCCGGACGCCATCGCCCAGCCGAGCGCGCCTGACCCCACCTGTGATCGATCGCGGTACGGGGCGAGCATGATGTCGACGGCATCGATGCAGCGGAGCGCCGCATCCTCGGACAGGTAGCCGGTGACGGCGACGCGCTCACGCAGCCCCGGCTGCTCGTGCAGGCTCTCGAGCACGGCGCCGAGCGCGGATCGCTCATCGTTGGGGTGAGGGCCGCCGGCGAGCACCAGCTGGAAGCGATCGGGTAGATGGGCGAGCGCCTTGAGCGCCGAGAGGTGCCCCTTGTTACCGGAGAGGTATCCGAAGATGCCAAGGACCACGGCGTCGTCGGCCAGCCCGAGGCGCGCACGGACCTCGGACCTGGCGGCGGGGTCCGGAGCGGGTCTGGGGGCAGGGGTGCCATGGGGAATGACGACGATGTCGCGACCTGCCAGGCCGCTGTCGATCAGCAGGCGCCGCGCAGTGCGGCCGTGGACGATCGCGCGCGGCCCGCGGGTATCGCTGACGGCCGAGCTGACGGCTGCTCGCCACCAGCGGCGCGCACCGAGCATCAGCAGCTCCTCGATCGGTAGGCGACTCCAGTCCACCGCCGTCCAATCCAACGCGAACGGGACGGCGTGGAAGGTGACGAACGCCGGTCGTCCGCCGCGCTGCGCCGCGCGCAGGACATGGCGGAAGTTCGCCACCGAGGCGCGGAAATGATAGGAGCCGGCAAAGAAGCCGAAATCGTGCTGGATGTGCACGACATCTGCGTCCGCGAAGCGCTGTGCGAGCTCGTCGAAGTAGCCGCGCAGCTCGCGGCGCGAGAGGTAACCGAGCTCTCCGCGGTCGATCGGGGCCACGTCCCAGTCGACTCCGTGCTCGGCCAGGCCGCGGCACAGCAGCTCGGTGTATCCGGCGATGCCGCACTGCACCTGCCACGTCGACACCTGCGTCACCTTCATCGCGCCACCACCGCCGGATCGGAGACGCTGCGAACGTATGCGTCGACGACATGATCAGGTTCGCCGAGTGCAACTGGGCGGCCGTGGTCGAGCCAGAGGACCCGGTCGCCGCGCGACCGCGCGACCTCCATGCCGTGCGTGACGAGCACCACGGCCGTGCCGCCGCCGATCAGCTCGTCGATTCGCGCCGCCGAGCGCGTACGGAACTCCTCGTCACCGACCGCGAGCACCTCGTCGATCAGCAGCACATCAGGAGTGCCGAGCGTGGCGACGGCAAACGCTAGCCGGCCGATCATGCCGGACGAGTATGCACGGATCGGTACATCCATGAAGCCTTCCAGCCCTGCGTAAGCGGCGATCGCGTCGCCATGGCGCTGCAGCCATCGCGGGTCGTGCCCGAGCAGGGCGCCGTAGAGCACCGCGTTCTCCAGTCCGGTCAGCTCGGTGTTGAATCCCGCCCCCAGCTCGATGATCGGAGAGACGTGCCCGCGGACGATGACGCGACCGCGGCCGGGGGGAAGCACTCGGGCAAGCACCCTCAGCAGCGTGCTCTTACCGGCGCCGTTGGGTCCGACGACGGCGAGCAGTTCGCCCGGCGCGACGCTGAAGCTGACCCCGTCGAGGGCCCACAGTCGCTCGTAGCGAACCTGGCGGCGCAGCGCATTGATCGCGAGCTCCGCGATCGTGCCGGGACGGTTGCGCATCAGCCGGTAGGCGAGCGCGAGATCGGAGACCTCGATCGCGGGCTCGATCACAGCATCGCCGCCGATGCTCGCCAGGTCCGCGCGAGGACCACGGTCCCGAGACCGAGCGCGACCGCGCCTGAGCCCGCCGAGGCAGCCCACGTCCACCACGGCGGCAGCCCGCTGCCCCACAAGAGGCCGCGAAACAGCAGCAGTATCTGGGTCAGCGGGTTGAATTGGACCGCGGTTCGCATCGGCTCTGAGACGGAGCTGAGCAAGTAGAACGTTGGCGTCACGAACGCAAGCAGTTGGAGTGCGACCTGCGTGAAGTCGATCACGTCGTGCACGCGGACCGCGGCAGCCGCGAGCAGGAGACCACACCCTGTGCCCAGCATCGCAAGTGCGAGCAGCGGGACGGGGACCAGCAGGGCGCTCGGCTGCATACCGACCCCAGTGGCGAGCATCATCACCAGCAACAGGCCAACGCTCACGATCAGCGTGACCCCGGCCGCCAGCACGGCAGAGAGGGCGAACAGGGCAGGCGGCACATGTACCTTGGAGATGACTCCGGAGCTGCCGGCCATCGACCACCCGGCGGCGATCACGCCTTGCTGGAAGAAATTGATCAGCAGTACGCCTGAGAGTAGATAGACGATGTACGGCACCCCGAGGCTGCGAGCGTGGAAGATGCCAGACAGCACCGCCCACATCACGGCCACCGTCAGCAGCGGGTTGAGCAGCGTCCACCAGACTCCCAGCAGCGAGCGCTTGTAGCGCACGATCACGTCCCGCGCGACGACGATCCGCAGCAGCCGCCGGAGTTCCCAGAGCTCCCGCAGCTGGCCGAGCACCGGCGAGCCGGTATCGGCCGAGTCGTATACCGGCCGCACGCCCACGCGTGGCGGCGGGGCCGGGATCACGCCGCCAGGGACCACGCCGCGCGAGCTCACGACCGCAGGGTAACGCCCGGCCGTTGTCGCGGTGACGCATGTCGCGGGAGCGGTCGGGATACGCTGCAGGTGTGGTGGTGAGGACCTCAGGCCCAGGCGGCTCGCGGCGGTGCCTGCCTGCGCGCGCGCGCAGGGTCGTGGTGGTACTCGGAGCCGGGTTCCTGCTGTGCGCCGCCGGCGCGCCATCCGCGGCTGCTGCCACACCTCCTTACGCGCCGCTCGACCAACCCGGCCCCGCCCTCGACGTGCCGCTCGCGCAGCTGCAGGCGTCGCTTCAGTGTGAGCGCGGCGTCCGGGACGCGAGCGTGGAGCCGGTGCTGCTGAACCCGGGGACCGGGGTGACTGCCGAGCAGAACTTCTCCTGGAACTGGGAGCCGGCGCTGGAGAAGCTCGGGCTCCCGTGGTGCGCCTACACCGCCCCCTACCACACGCTCGGGGACATCCAGACCTCCGGCGAGTATCTCGTCTACGCGATCCGGACGATGTACGCGATGGCGGGACGCACGATCACGATCATGGGCCACAGCCAGGGCGGCATGTCAATGCGCTGGGCGCTTCGTTTCTGGCCAGACACGCGGGCGATGGTCAACAAGGTGATCGGGTTCGCCGGCGACAACGACGGCACGACGACGATCACGCCGTCGGCGTGTGCGCTCGGCTGCCCGCCCGCCGACTGGCAGCAGATGTCCACGTCCAACTTCATCCAGGCGCTCGACAGCGACACGGAGACATTCCCGGGGATCTCGTACACGAACATCTACACGCACACCGACGAGGTGGTGCAACCCGACACCGGCCCAACCAACTGCACCTCCTGCCTGGACACCGTCGGTGGTCCGGTCACGAACGTCGCCACCCAGGATGTCTGCCCGGCCGACGTCGACGAGCATCTGGCGATCGGAACGATCGACCCGGTCGCGTACGCGCTCGCCGTCGACGCGCTCACCCATCCCGGCCCCGCCGACCCGGCGCGTATATCGAAATCGGTGTGCTCTCAGCTCTACATGCCCGGCGTCAACCCGGCGGACGTCAACACCGAGCTGCAGATCCTCGAGGCCGCGCCAATCCTCACGAGCGTCGCCGCGGGCGCGACCGCGGGCCTGACCGCGGGTGCGCCGGTCGTGTTCTCAGAGCCTCCGCTCGCCTGCTACGTGTTCGCCACCTGCCCGGCAACGACTCCGCTGAAGCTCACGGTCGCGCCCGCGCACTCCGTGCTACACCGCAAGACAAAGCTGAGATTCCTGGTCACCGTCGACGTCGGTGGTGTCATCTCGCCCGTGCCCGGCGCGAGCGTGTGGGTCGCGAACGGCCGCCACCTACACACGGACACGGCCGGGGGCGCCACCCTCACGATCGCGTTCGGCAGACGCGGCCGGCGCCGAGTATTCGCGAGCGCGAGCGAGTACCTGAACGGCAGCGCCACGATCAACGTGTCTCGCCGCAAGGCGTGATCGCCGGCTGCTCAGGCTGGTTGGAAGGCTTCCCGGCTGTGTTTGACTAGTTCGCGTAGTGCGGGGCTGGTCGTGGTTCCCCAGATCAGGGCGAGTAGCGCGGGGGTCTTGATCTCGCTGAGTGTGATCGCTTTCAGTCGTTGGTCGTCTTGGGTCACCATCGACTCGGTCAGGATCGCGATCCCGAGCCCGCGGCGCGCGAGATCTGCGATCGCGGCTGGTGCGCTGGCTTGGAGGGCGACGTTTGGTCGTATGCCGTTGGCGGCGCACGCTTGGTCGAACACGGTTCGGATTCCTGTTCCTTGGGGCATCGTCATGATCGGATAAGCGGTGATGTCTGCCAGTGTTGCTTGTCGCTTCTTGGCGAGCGGGTGGTCGGTTGGGACGGCGGCGATGAGGCGTTCTGCGAGGATCGGCAGCGCGTTGAGTCCGTGGGGTGGGTCGCCGGCGGTTCCGATCAGGGCAAGGTCGGCCGCGCCGCTGCGGATGCGCTCGATCAGCCGGTCTGAGTTGTCCTCGAGGAGCGTGAGCTCGACGCCGGGGTGGGCGAGGCGGAACGTGGCGAAGGCTTCGAACAGTCCAGTGATGGTGCACGCGGTCACCATGCCCACCACGAGTCGCCCGCGGATCAGCCCGTTCACTTCGTCGACGGCTTGGCGGACGGCGTCTGCGGAGGTGAGTGCGGCGCGGGCGTGCGCGAGCGCAGCCGCTCCGGCAGCTGTCAGGGTGGCTGTCCGGCCTGAGCGGTCGATCAGGGTCGCGCCGAGATCGCGCTCGAGCTGCTGAATCTGTGCGCTGACGCCGGACTGGCTGATGTGTACGCGTTCGGCGGCGCGTGTGAAGTTCGCCTCCTCGGCGACCGCGACGAGGTATTCGAGCTGCCTGCCTACCCGAGGACCTTGGCCTTCGCACGTTCGAACTCCTCGTCGGTAAGCACTCCGCGCTCTCTGAGGTCGGCGAGCTTGTGGAGATCGTCCGCCGTGCCACCTGAGTTCGGCCCTTGGGCGAACTGGCGGAACGCGTCGTACTGCGCGCGGTCTTGCGATTGGTGTTCGTGCATCGTGTGCCCGCGCACGATCAGGTAGCCGAGCACGCCGATCAGCGGAAAGACGAAGATGAAGAGCACCCACAGGGCCTTGGCCCAATTGGAGAGGTCGTGGCTGCGGAAGATGTCGAAGACCACGCCGACCGCGATCCAAATCCACAGGAACAGGAGAGCGATCTCAAGGACCGTGAGCGCCCCGTCTCCGAAGGTGTAGGAATAAGTGGCGAGTGGCATTTGCGTCCTTTCGCTCAGGGATGCCGAGCACGCTCGGCGAGGCGGTTAGTCGGCATTATCGGACGCCGAACGAGCTTGTGCGGGTTGTCGGTGGGCGTGGGAGCTCCAGATCACACATATTTGTGCGATCTCAGAATTATGTGTATTCTATGTGCCATGCCGTCCGACGCTGAGCTCACGTTCGCCGACCACATGGGGCGGTTCTATGCGCGCCGATATGGGTTTCCGCCGATGGTTGGGCGTCTGATCGGTTATCTGTCGGTTTGCGATCCGCCGGATCAGAGCATCGGTGAGCTGGCTGAAGCGCTGTTGGCCAGTCGCAGCGCGATCGCGGGCGCGGTCAAGGGGCTTGAGGCCCTTCACGTGGTTCGGCGGTCGAGGGCGGCCGGTGAGCGGATGGACCGGGTGCTGATCGATCTGAGCTCGCCACGGGCGATGGGGATGGACATCTCCGAATACGAAGAGCTGCGCGAGATGGCGCACGAGGGTCTGGAGGTGCTGCAGGACGCGCCGATCGAGCGGCGCGCGGTGCTGCTCGAGGTGTGCGCGTTCGCGGATTTCCTGCTCGAGCAGATCCCGCGGATGCAGCAGGAGTGGGAGGCACGCCGCGCGGCGATGGTCGCCGCTGGAGAGCTTCTGCACCGAGCCGAGTATCGGGGCCAGCGATGAACGGCGGGCAAGAGCCGGCAATCCTAGTGTCAGGCCTATGCAAGTCCTATGGCCAGACGCTCGTGCTCGACGATATCGACCTCGCCGTCGCCGGAGGCACGGTGTTCGCCTTGCTGGGCCCGAACGGAGCGGGCAAGACTACGATCGTGCGGATCCTGTCGACCCTGATCCCGGCTGACACGGGCGAGGCGCGGGTCGCCGGCCACGACGTCCTCGGCGACCCGGACGGGGTTCGTGCCGCGATCGGGGTGACTGGGCAGTTCTCGGCGGTGGACGACTTGCTGACCGGCGAGGAGAACATGCGGCTGATGGCCGATCTGCACCACCTCGGCAGCGTCGAGGGACGAGCGCGGGTCGCCGAGCTGCTCGGCCGGTTCGATCTCGTCGACGCCGCCCGCCGGCCGGCGTCCACCTACTCGGGCGGAATGCGCCGGCGGCTGGATCTCGCCATGACCCTGGTCGGCTCCCCGCAGGTGATCTTCCTCGACGAGCCCACGACCGGGCTCGACCCTCGAAGCCGCCGCACGATGTGGGACAGCATCCGCGAGCTGGTCGCCGACCGAGTCACGATCTTCCTCACGACCCAGTACCTCGACGAGGCCGACCATCTCGCCGACCGGATCGCGGTCCTCGACCACGGCCGGATCGTCGCCGAGGGCACCCCCGACGAGCTCAAGCGGCGCGTCCCCGGTGGCCACGTGCGACTGCAGTTCGGCAGCCAGCAGGCGCTGGAGGCCGCGGCCCGCCTGCTCGGCGCCAGTTCGCGCGACGATGACAGGCTCGTCATCCAGGTCCCAGGCGATGGGGGAGTCCCCTCCCTGCGGCGACTGCTCGATCAGCTCGACGATGCCGATGTCGAGGTCGATCAGCTCTCGATCCACACGCCGGATCTGGACGACGTGTTCTTCGCGGTCACCGGCCATCCGACCGCAGAGCAGGCCGGTCTCTGATGAGCACCCTGGCCTACACCGTCAGTGACTCGAGGACTCTGCTGCGACGCAACCTGCGGCGCCTGCGTCGCTACCCGTCGATGACACTGATCCTGATCGGGATGCCGATCGTGTTCCTGCTGCTGTTCGTCTACGTGTTCGGCGGACAACTCAGCCACGGTCTCAGCAGCTCGCTCACCGGCGGGCACGCCGGTCGCGGCGGCTACCTGAACTACGTCACGCCGGGGATCCTTCTGATGACGATCGCCGCCACCGTCCAAGGCACCGCGATCGTGGTCGCGATGGACATGACCAGCGGGATCATCGACCGCCTCCGCACGATGGCGATTGCGCGTGCAGCGGTGCTCACCGGCCATGTGCTCGCAAGCCTCATCCAAACGCTCGCCAGCATCGCCGTCGTCCTCGCCGTCGCCATCGCGCTCGGCTTCCGGCCGACCGCAGATCCACTCGACTGGCTGGCAGCGATCGCACTGCTTGCCATCTTTGCCTTCGCGTTGATCTGGCTCGCCACCGCGCTCGGGCTTGCCGCCAAGAGCGTCGAGACGGCGAGCAACACCCCGATGTTTCTCACGCTGCTGCCGTTCCTGGGAAGCGGCTTCGTTCCCACCGGCACGCTGCCGGTCGGCCTGCGCCAGTTCGCCACCTACCAGCCCTTCACACCCGTCACCGAAACCCTGCGCGGGCTGCTCACCGGAACCCCCATCGGCAGCCACGCGATCCTTGCGGTCGCATGGAGCGTCGCCATCGCCGCTGCCTCTTACCTATGGGCCACCCGTCTGTACACACGACGGCAACCGAGGTGATCGGACACCAGGACCGCGTCGTGATTCAGCCCGGAACGGGGTCAAGTTTCGCGAGCGTGCGTAGCGCGCCGGGGCTGATCCGCGACAGCGCGTAGACCGCTTTTGCTTCGGGCGTCACGGGAACGATCGCCCGATTTTGGAGCACCGCGCGCAGGACCTCGTCGGCGACCTGTTCTGGTCCATAGTTGCGTAGCCGGTAGAGAGCGGTGAGACGCCGGCGCGCCTGCTCCTGCTGGTCGGGGTCGCGGCCGGCGAACGTCGCGGCGTTGAGGATGTTGGTTGCGACGATGCCGGGGCAGATCGCACTGACGCCGATGTCGTAGCCGGCAAACTCGGCGCGCAGGCTTTGACTGAGCATCGCGACGGCGGCTTTGGACGTCGAATATGCAGCTAGCGCCTTGGACGGCTGGAACGCCGCGGCGGAGGCGATGTTGACGATGTGTCCGCCCTCGCCGCGTGCGACCATCTGCGCGCCGAACACGCGGCAGCCGTGGATGACTCCCCAGAGGTTCACGCCGAGCAGGCGTTCCCAGTCCTCGGTGGTCGTGGCTAGGAAGGGGCCTGCGACGGCGATCCCGGCGTTGTTGACCAGCACGTCGATGGTGCCGTGCCGCGCGGCGATCGCTTCGCCGAGTTCATCCCACGCGGCGGGATCGGAGACGTCGGCGCGCTGGGCGTGCGCGACGGCGCTGCTGGCCGTGAGCTCTCGCTGGAGGCTCCGCGCGCCGGCGAGGTCGACGTCGACAAGCACGACCTCGGCCCCAGCGGCCGCGAACCGCCGCGCGGTTTCCCGTCCGATGCCAGACGCGGCGCCGGTGACGAGCGCGAGCCTCCCGTGGAGCGGGCGCTTCGCCGACGGCGGCTTTCGCCGCGCCTGGCGCGGCGTCTCGCCTCGCTCGACGGCGTCGGCGTGCTCGCCGATCCAGCGGGCTAGCAGCTCCGGCTGAGTGCGCGGAACCCAGTGCCCTCCAGCGATCGTCCGGCGGGTGAGGTTCGGCGCGTGGCGCTCTGCGTCCGCGAGCGTTCTCTGCGCCAGGAACGGGTCGCCGGTCGGGCGCACGATCAGCACGGGAGTCTGGACCGGCGGGCGTCTGCGTGGTCGCAGCACGCGCTGGAGCGCGTTCTCGCGGTAGAGCGCGACGAGGCGGGCGCCGTCGTCAGGGAGCGTCGGTGCCGGGAACCCGCCGTTCGTGTCCACGCCCTCGAGATACGACAGGGCCGTGGCCCACGCCGGCGCCGCGAGCTGCCTCCAGGCGGTCGCCGCCGCGCCGGCGGGTAGTCGGGAGAGCAGCATGTACCACGATCGCGCGAGCTGGTCGGCGGTCCCGAGCAGCCCGGCCGGCGTCGGGTGCGTCAGCCGCCGGCGCAGCAGCAGACCGGTGTGATCAAGCGACGCCCCGCACATCGACGTGAAGGACGCAATCCGGTCGGCGGTCTGCTCGTGGTAGAGAAACTCCCAGCCCTGGATCGCACCCCAGTCGTGTCCGACGAGATGTACGCGCTTCTCGGGCGCGATCGCGTCGAACACCGCGCGGGCGTCGTAGGCAAGGTGGTCGAGGGTGTAGTCGGCCTGGCTGGTCGGCGCAGTCGAGGCACCGGCGCCGCGGATGTCGTAGGTCACCACGTGAAAGCGGTCGCTCAACCGTGCGACGATCAGCGACCACAGCGCCTGCGTGTCAGGGAACCCGTGCAGCAGCACGATCGTCGGCGCGTCGGGATCGCCCGATTGGCGCGCGGCGAGCGTCACGTCGCCGCTGGCGACGGTCAGCCGCGCGGTGTGCTCCGCGACGTAAGTCATGCGGCGATCCGGTCGTGGCGCCGGGGGAACGGGACGATCTCGGCGATCCCCCCGACCGGCCGTAGGAGCTGACGCAGGATCCCGGCCGAGCGCGCGCCGATACCGACGGCGCGGATCGCCGCCTCGGCGGTCGTCGTGACGCGCTGGAACTCATCCGCACCGACAAGAAAGGGGCTCGCGCCGGGGAGCACGCGTTGGACCGCGTCCACGAGCGGGAACGGCACCTGGCACTGCGTGGCTGCGCTGAGTGCGATCAGCTGGGCGCTGCGGTGCACGAGCCATCCCGGCGCAAAGCGAGGCCCGATCAGCCCGATCAGGTAGAGGTTCGCTTGGCCCGGGACCAGCGACCACGCCACCTGCTCGGGGTGGCCCTTCGCGGTCCACGTGAACAGGTCGTCGTCCAGGAACGGGAACGAGGTGCGATACCCGGTCGCCCAGACGATCGTGTCGTATACAGCGCTCGTCCCGTCGACGAAGTGCACGTCATTGCCGTCGAAGCGCGAGATCTCCTTGCGCGGCGTGATCCGGCCATGCGCCAGCGCGTCGATGAACGTCGTGTGTGGCGTGACGTCGGCGTCGAAGATGCCGTGGGCGGGCTTCTGCAACCCGTAGCGCTCGATGCTCCCGAACGACGCGAGCACGATCGCCCGCGCAGCGAGCGAGAGCGCGGCGCCCGGGATCCACCAGCGGGAGTAGTCGGCAAGCGGGATGCCGAGAAATGTCTTGGGGATGAACCACAGCCCGCGGCGCATCGAGATGTCGGCGTGACCGAACGTGTTCGCAGACTCGACGGCCATGTCGCAGCCGGAGTTGCCCGCCCCCACGACGAGCACTCGCGTTCCCGCGAGGTCGCCGGAGTTCTTGTAGTCGCGGGTGTGGATCGTCTTGCCGGTGAACTTGCCCGGGTAATCGGGGACCTGCTTGTCCCAGTGGTGGCCGTTCGCCACGACCACGCCGGCGTAGCGGCGCCGATGCTCTGACCCGTCGGGCAGGCGCAGGCGGACGTCCCAGCCGTCCATGCCGCGCTCGTCACGCGCCGTGCACTCGACCACCTCCGTCTCCAGTTCGATCGCGTTTCGCAATCCAAACCTGTCCGCCGCGTCGACGATGTATGCGAGTACCTGCTCGCGGCTGGGGAAGTCGGGGTAGTGGCGCGGCATCGGGTAGTCGGGCAGGGCCGAGGTGCGTTTCGAGCTGATCATGTGCGTCGAGTCGTAGGTCCCGTGCGCCCAGTTGCCGCCGATATGGTCAGTCGCCTCGACGTGGTCGTACGCGACGCCCGCCTTCGCGAGCGCGCGCGCCGCCGTGATCCCCGCCGGGCCGGCACCGATGACCAGATGACGGCGCCTGCGGTCGAGGTCCGCGCTGCTTGAGAGTGGAGTCATATGCAACATAGTATGATTAGGATGTTGCATTTGTCTAGTCACGACTCCGAAACCGATCGCTCCGTCGTCGGCGTCCTGGTACGCGGCCTCGCCACCGCCGGTGGTCAGGCCGGCGGCCCGCTTGACGGCACCCAGCGCCGGATCCTCGACGCCGCGGTCCAGGAGGCCGCCGCGCGCGGCGTATCGCACGTCACGGTTGAAGCCGTGGCTCGTCGCGCGGGCGTCAATCGCGCCACCGTCTACCGCCACTTCGGCGACCGCGACGGGCTCGTCGATGCAGCGGTACTTCGCGAGGGGCGACACGTCGCTCGCGATGTCGCAGCCGCGGTCGCTGCGATCGATGATCCGCGCGGACGCTTCGTCGAGGGCTTCGTGGCCGCGATCCGCATCGCCCGCGAGCACCCGCTGCTCGAGCGCGTTGCCAAGCTCGAGCCCGAGTCGTTGATCGCGGGAATCCGGGCGAACGACGGCGCACTGCTTCGGTTCGGCGCCGCGTTCACGGCCGCCGGCCTACGTGCCGCGGGCGGCGGCGCCCACGTCGACCCCGACCAGGCGGGTGAGATCCTCACCCGCCTGTTCGCGGCGTTCATCCTGTTCCCGTCGATGATCGCGATCGACCTGCGCGACGACGACAGCGTGCGCACGTTCGTGCGGGACACGCTGGCGCCGATGGCGCTCGGTCCGGACGCCCGGGACACATGACCAACCGCGCGAACGCTCCCGATCACGATGTCGTCGTGATCGGCGCCGGCTTCTCGGGGATCGGCGCGGCGATCAAGCTCGATGACGCAGGGTTCGGCGATTACGTCGTGCTCGAAGCGGGCGACGGCGTCGGTGGCGCGTGGCACTGGAACACCTACCCCGGCGTCGCGGTCGACATTCCGTCGTTCAGCTACCAGTTCTCGTTCGATCAGCGCACCAGCTGGTCACGGGTGTACGCGCCCGGCTGCGAGCTCAAGGCCTACGCCGAGGACCTCGTCGACAAGCGCGACATCCGCCGCAGACTCCGCCTGAACACGACCGTCACATCGGCACGCTTCGACGAGCAGGGCGATCGCTGGCTGCTCGAGACCGACGATGGCAAGCGGATCTCGGCCCGCTACGTCATCGGCGCTACAGGCGTCCTCACGCAGCCCAAGCCGCCGGATATCGACGGGCTCGACAGCTTCGCGGGGCACGTAATGCACACCGCACGCTGGGACCACGGCATCGACCTCGCCGGCAAGCGCGTGGCGATCATCGGCACCGGCGCCTCTGCCGTCCAGGTGATCCCGGCGATCGCGCCCGCGGTCGCGCAACTCGTGGTCTTCCAGCGCACGCCGATCTGGTGCCTGCCGAAGCTCGACCTCCCGCTGGTTGCGCCGGCGCGCCTCGCTCTCGCCGCCGTCCCGGGCGCGAAGCTCGCCACCCGGCTCATCAGCGAGGCGTTCGTGGAAGCGACGTTCCCGATCGCCGCGCACTTCGGCGGCCGGATCCCACTCGCAACGCTCGGCGAGTATGCCGGCCGCAACGCCCTGCGCCGCCAGGTCGACGACCCCGTCGTACGCGACAAGCTCACGCCACGCTACGGGCTCGGCTGTAAACGCCCGAGCTTCTCCAACGACTACCTGCCGACCTTCAACCGCTCCAACGTGCTCCTCGAGACCGCCGGCATCGACGCGATCACGCCATCCGGGCTGCGCACCGTCGACGGCGTCGAACACGCCATCGACATCCTGATCCTCGCGACCGGGTTCAAGGTGTTCGAGCAGGGCAACATGCCGCCCTTCCCGATCACCGGCCGCGACGGACTCGACCTCGAGAGCTGGTGGGACGAGCACCGTTTCCAGGCCTACCAGGGCGCGACCATGCCCGGTTTCCCGAACCTCTTCACCATCCTCGGGCCCTACGGCTTCAACGGCTCGTCGTACTTCAACCTGATCGAGACGCAGATGCGGCACATAACCCGCTGCCTCAACCATGCGCGCCGCGTCGGCAGCACTCGCATCGAGGTGACCCCCGAAGCCAACGCCCGCTACTTCGAAGCGATGCTGCGCCGCCGTGGCAACCAAGTGTTCTTCAAGGACACATGCGCCACCGCCAACAGCTACTACTTCGATAAGCACGGCGACGTCCCACTACGCCCCGCGCTGACGCTCGAAGCGGGCTGGCAGAGCGCACACTTCGACCTCTCCGACTACCGCTTCGAGACTTTGGGCACGCCGCGCGCAGCCTAGAGTGCGTGATGGCCGCTGCGTCTGGACTACAGCGGCGCTGAGGTGAGGTTGTCCCGCATCCAAGTCGTCGGGCACCGTGTTGAGTACAGTCGGCGTGATGCAGGGCGGAGGCTCATCGGGCCGGCGGACGGTCGCACGACGCATTCTCGGCTGGCCTGCGCGAAGGCTTCTGGATAGGCGGATCGAGTGGCTGATCGCGGCGCTCGACGAACGCCTCGGCAGCCCAGCGGGCGGGGCTGGGCTTCACCATCGCCTTGATCTGATCGAACACGAGGTTCGGCACGCGGATCGCGCCGTCGCGGAGGCGTTGCTCGACCGGCGGCTGGCCACCCTGTCCAGCGCCGAGGAGTTGCACCTCCCCGTAGACACAGGCAACTTCCTGAACTGGGCTGAAGGCCCCGAAGGCCCGGCGGCGCGCGCAGGGCTGTGGTTCAACCCGCCGGTACCGGTCCATTACGCACAGGACGCCGTGCGTGTGCTGCTCGTCAACGAGCGCATCGTCGAGCAACCGTACGTCTTCGCTGCCCTCACACACCTCGCGCCACCCGCCCGGATTCTCGATGTCGGTGGCGCCGAGAGCACGGTTGCTCTGTCCCTCGCTTCGATCGGTCACCACGTGGTCGTGGCCGACCCCAGAGGCTACCCGCTCGAGCATCCCGGTTTGCAGGCTCGCGCTGTCAGGTTGGACGAACTGTCCCGCGGCGAGGATGGATTCGACGCTGCCGTGGCGCTGTCGTCCATCGAGCACTTCGGGCTCGACAGCTACGGCGCGGGGCTGCGCGACGCGCGTCTCGATCGCGCCGCGCTCGCAGACGTTCAGGAACGCCTCGCGCCCGGCGGCGTGCTCGTCTTGACCGCCCCCTGCGCCGCCGCTTCGACACAGGACGCATTTCAGCGGATCTACGCGATCGCCGAGCTGCGCGAGATGCTCGCCGATTGGGAACTCATGGATCTGTCCGTGGCATGGCGACAGGATCAATTCACCTGGGTTCGCGGAGATCCTGAGCAGCCGCGCGGAGACGTCGGCGTGGCACTCGTGACCGCCCACCGTCGGTAGCACCCGGCGCCACCGGCGTCCCCGATACGTGGCCGCGACGAGTCACTCGGCACCCTGGCAAGCCTGTACGCCGGCCGGTGTCAGTCGATTTCGCAACGGTGATCGCGTCGCCATCCTTCGGCCGCCAATCGAAGTAACCGGTGAGCGAGCCATCGGCGTCGCGGATGCAATAGCCATCGAGCGGTCCCGGAGTCCCCGCAACGCCACTCGGATACGGAGTCGCACCGCTCGCGCTCGGATAGACCGCGACGTTCGGCTCGCCGGCGGGCTACTTCTATCACACGAGGTCAAGCCTTCCCACGCCTGTTCCCAACCTGTTCACAGGCTGTTAGAACCGGGGCTCGAGTTCCCTCGAGTGGGGACCTGGGTCTATTGCGGTTTGCTCTTGCGCTTGCGAAACTTCGAGTCGATGGCAGCGAGCTCCTCGGGCCCGACTCTCAAGACGTAGCCACCGGCAGTAGTGACCAGCCGCTGCCCGTCTGGGTCTGAGCGGCCGGCGCCAAGGGCCCGGCGTAACCGCGATACGTGGACGTGCAGCGCCTTCGCGCCGCTCGCCGTCGGCGAACCCGCCCACAGCTCCTCAACCAGCTGATCGCTCGACACGACCTTGTTCGCCCGCAGCAGCAGCAAAGCAAGCAAGGCTCGCGGCATCCGACCGCCCAGGGCGAGCTCACGCCCATCGTCACCGACTGCCTGCAAAGGACCCAGGATCCCGAAACGCATACGCCCTCGCGACCGTACCGATCCCCGTCGCACGCCGCCGACCCAACACCGCCGGCGGCACCCCACCCGCGGTTGCAATGCCCGGGCCGGAGCGTTTACCGGACTGCAAGCCGGCTGCAACCCGTGCGGATCACAGTGCCCACAGCACAACCCAACACGAGGTCAGCCATGCATCCCCAACTCGCCCTCATCGCCGCCCAACAGCACATCGCCGACCTGCACCGAGCCGCCGACCACAGTCGCCTCGTGCACGCCGCCACCACCGCCACCAGCGGCCACCCCGTCCCCGCACCCCGCCACGCCGCCGCGCCAGTCTCGTTCCTGCGCTGGCTCCGCCGCCTGGCTTAAACGCACTCCGTTGCTCGGGAGCGCTAACTCGAACCTGGCCAGGAAGGCACGAGCGGCCGACCTCGCCTTGCTCGCTTCTCCTTACTTGTCCTGGCGTGGGGTTGTCAAGTGGTGATGTTGATTGGTGACCGTCGACGTGGGTGGGTGGGGCGTGAGCGCGTGGAGGTGACAGTTGTCCGCG
>Ga0302325_10006053_pt1 | contig 27337 bp, 25 predicted proteins | sample Palsa_T0_2_FD_201948 | JGI IMG/M metagenome (GOLD analysis project Ga0302325, IMG submission 201948) | Peat permafrost microbial communities from Stordalen Mire near Abisko, Sweden - Palsa_T0_2 | ecosystem: Environmental > Terrestrial > Soil > Palsa > Peat permafrost | place: Sweden: Abisko... | reverse complement strand
CCCCTCACGGGGGACTCGGTTGGGGCTTCACCGCCCCCGCACGGGTTTCTCGACACGATCTCAATCCGTTTTCTCTTTTGCCGCGTCAGCGATTAGTTGTATGTAGGAATATTACCATGAACATGGTGTTCATGCACCTGTGGATATCGCATTCTGCGATATACTAAAAATGAAACCGAGGCACGCCACGAGGATTTGAGGCTGTTCGGATTTCCGATCAAGCCTCCGTTACCGTGGCGGCCCGTCAACCACAACGATTGTCGCTATGAAATTTCCCGGCAGTGAGTGCCGGGGTATTCTCCGAAGCGCCTCAAGCGCCGCTTCGGCCGGAGCGGTGGCTTGCTTGGGAATGACGAGCGATCACCTTGAAATGTATGACGGCGGAGAGCCGATCAATTACATCGGGCACCGCGAGGCTTGGGGGCAGACGATCCCCTTCGGCCTTCTTCCTGCCGACAGACGGCAGCATGTTTACTGCGTCGGCAAGAGTGGTACCGGCAAGACGACGCTTCTCCGAAATCTGATTCTTCAAGACATCGAATATGGACGCGGGGTCGGCGTTATTGATCCACATGGGGACTTGGCGGAGGCGATCTTGGATCAAATTCCGCCGTGGCGAACCGATGACGTCGTGTATTTCAACCCTGCCGATTTGGAATTCCCTATCGGTCTTAATCTTTTGCAAAGCGTGCCTACCGAGCACAGACATCGCGTGGCATCCGGCGTCGTCGGCGCCATGAAGGCGATCTGGAAAGATTCCTGGGGCGCCAGATTGGAATACATTCTCTATGCGTCGGTGGCGGCGCTTCTTGATTGCCAGAATGCGTCAATCTTGGGTGTCCAGCGGATGCTCATTGATCGGCGGTATCGATATTGGGTGATAAAGCAAATCAAGGACCCGATCGTTAAATCATTCTGGTTGCGTGAATATGAGCATTACAGTCCGCAATTTATGCGGGAAGCCATCGCTCCAATTCAAAACAAGGTGGGACAACTTCTCATGTCGCCGCCCGTGCGAAATGTTCTTGGCCAAGTGAAACGCAAGGTTGATCCGCGGTTCGTTATGGACAACCGCCGAATCCTAATCGCGAATCTGTCGAAAGGACTGCTCGGTGAGGACAAAGCGAATCTACTCGGATCGATTATCGTGACGAGCTTTGAATTGGCCGCGATGGAACGGGCGGATATCCCCGAATCCGAGCGCCGGGATTTCTTCCTGTACATCGACGAATTCCATAACTTTGCGACGGATTCGTTTGCGACCATCCTCTCCGAGGCCCGAAAGTACGGATTGAATCTGACGCTCTCGCATCAGTACCTGGATCAATTGCGGCCGAACGTATCCAACGCAGTTTTGGGCAATGCCGGCACATTGGTGTCGTTTCGAGTTGGAGGAAAGGATAGCAAAATACTTGCACAGGAATTTGGAGGTGACTACACTTCTAGCCAATTCAATTCGCTGGGCAACTTTGAAGTGTTGCTGAAGGCCCTATCGCAGGGGCAACTCGGCACACCCTTCACATGTCGTACGTTGCCTGCTTTGAAGATCAGATCGGGCCAGCGGGATGCTGTCATCCGCCGATCCCGTGAGAAATATGCCAGTCACAAGCGCGACGTTGAAGGCAAGATTGATCGGTGGATGGGAGGGGTTCGCTAGTGTGGTGAAGGAGTCGCCATGGGCCATATCGTTCGTCGGACGACGCAGAATTCCGCGATCCAGGAAAACAATGAACAACTACCGCCGCGTACCCATCAGGGAAACGGCATTGTTGTCGCCAGCCAACTGACCCTTGGGGTCGAGCCCCGGCTAGCGTTGGCGTGGAGTGTCGATATCCGCCATTGGGTCGATGGATTCACTTTATTTGTTTTTCACAGCACAAAAGAATTTAGTCCACAGCAGTATCCGGATGAGCTTCTTCTCCATGGCCAGCTCATCATCGAAACTCGCGAAAATGGAGAGTTCACGCAGGTGCCAGAAGAAGGAACGCATTTCTTCACATTTATTCTCCATAAAAAGACTTTATTCGGATTGAGGGAAAAGATGTCGGCATTGCGTTTCTCCGAAATCGTGCCATCGGCCAAGGTGGCGATCGGGAGAATCAAGGACAGGCTGGAGTTGCAACAATTGGTTCAGCGGAATGAAGTAGAACCGATCGAACATGAGGCAAGGGTCGATGAAGCAAAACTTCGTCGTTTGCGGGCACGGCGCGCCCTTGAGGAATATGAGAATCCTCCAGCCCCCAAACCGCGAGTAGGGGGCAAAGCTCTCATCGCGGAAGACCTTGAGTATATAGACGCCATGGTCGAAGCGGTTCTAGCCCGGGATCAGAAGATTTCTCAATTGAAAAGAGACAAAGTATTTCGCACATTGAAGCGCAAGGAACGTGAGTCCATCCTCGACTGGATCAATGAGCATTTGGATGCGGGCGAAATTAGTGCGCGACGGGAAGCGAAAGGAAGCTGAACGAAGGGATCATCATGTACTCGCGTTTTACACCGGAAGGTCGAGCCGTGATGATTGTGTTGCTGAAAGTTATAGCATGGACCAGCGGTATCGTTCTTGGACTGAACGCTCTGCTGGCTGGGACAAGGATCGTGGGTTCCGCTATCGAAAGCGCGTGGCAGCACATTAGCCTCAGGGGTCCGATTCTTCAGATTCAAGAAGAACACGCCAACTATTTAGCTCAGATACCTGCGAATAGTGTGGTTCATCCGATTGTTAAATTTAGTCCCGACGTGGGATGGCACGTTGAATCTGCCGAGCCGCTTCCGATGGTTATTAAGCTAAGTCGCTCTTATTTTGATAACCGAAGAAATCAATGGATTTGCATACCTGAATGATCGGATTGAGGAGTGCGGCAGTCTCCCAGTGGAAAACGGGCTGCTTTCTTATCCTGTCGTGCTCGCGATGCATTGTCCACTTGCGCGAAGACCCGCGCTGATCGGAACTGATGACGAGTCCGAGCGCCCTACCGACCGTGGCGAAGGCTTCGCCGTACAATTATTACCTTGTTGAATTCGTTCTGTTTCTCTGGATCGAGGTATTCCCTTCTAATCACCGGCCAACGATTTGAATTTCGACCTTTACAACCTTTACAGGGCGCCGATCCGACGCCGACGCCTCTGCGATTTGAAGTTTGGGCAGCGATTGCCGAGAATACATGGTCAACGTGCAAACCGCTCGAACGGACCTGCATTTCAATCGGGATGGAATTTCAACTGAATGATTCGTATTACTTGTCAAAAGTGCAATCGTTCAATGGCCTTGGATGATGGGTTCGCAGGAGGATTCTGTCACTGCCAATTCTGCGGCATGAGCCAAATTGTTCCAGGGCTGGGAATAGTCGAGGAAGCCGATGCGGGAAAGGCAAATGCTATTTACGTTGAAACTTCAAGCAAACAGGCGGCATTAGATTTACTCGTCGGGCAGGATTCGCTTAAAAAGGAGTTGCGTTATCAGATCGCACACGCAAAGAGCCGCAAGGAACCTGTTCAGCATATTCTATTGTGCGGGCCGCAGGGGCGAGGGAAAACAGCATTTGCCCAAGCCATCGCGGCCGACTCAGGCGTGCAATTACATCTAACTTCTGGACGTTCACTAAATAGAGGTTCTGACCTCGTTGGCATACTCACAAAATTAGCTGCTGGCGATGTCTTGGCGGTCCAGGATATCGAGGCAGTTCCCGAAATCACGTCGGAATATTTGGTGAAGGCATTAAATGATTTCGCTGTCGATATTACTTTGGACAGTGGGATGCACGCCCGATCAATCACGATGCCGCTCCCGCCCTTCACTCTCATCGGAACATCGAGCAAGCCCTCGCGTGTAAATGAGGAATTATCGAAGTGGATGATTTCTTACGACCTCATGCCCTACACCGATGACGAAATACGAAAGCTGATATCCCGATTCGCGGTCAACCAGGGATTTACGCTTGCATCTGGGGTGGCCGAACTTCTCGCCCAATTCAGTGAATCCTCGCCGCACTCAGCAAGCGTCATGTTAAAAAGAATCAAGGATCAGGGTTTCGTAATTCAGGGATGCTTGTCCGTGGATGCGGCATCCGATTCGCTGCGTCATCTTGGATACAGGCGTATAGGACCAAATTCCCACGATCTCATTAAGGCCCTACGTACGATGCCCGGCATTGAATTTGAGCGGTTCGTCGCGGATGTTTTTCAACGAAATGGGTACACCGCCGAGTTGACGGCTGCGACGGGCGACCACGGCATTGACATAATTCTACGCAAACTTGGACGAGTAATCGTCGTGCAATGCAAGCAATGGGATGGCACGGTCGGAGAGCCCGTGTTGAGAGAATTTTATGGCTCATTGGTTGCCGTGCGTGCGGATGGCGGTTTCGTTGTGACGACGAGCAGCTTTACATCACAGGCAGAGGAGTTCGCAAGGGACAAGCCGATTGAGCTTTATGACATTGATGCACTTATTCGTCTATGTCTTGACGGTGGAACGGGGATCGGCAGATCATCAGAGAATGGATTATTTGGTAGGATCAAATAGGACGCTGCAGACTAACATCGCCGCAATTGATGAAACGATGCGAGGAGTATACTTATGGATGACAAAGATTGGTCTAACTTTGCGGACGCGGAATTCGCACCGGCATCGCCAGGGCTAAAGGGCAATTACATGGTCGTATTCAGGTCTAACAATGTGCTAAAGCTCAGCAGGCCGGGCATTCCCCCTACCGCCCCGGTGGAACTTGCCGCAGTCAATGTCGCCACAATACCAGAAATAAAAGTCGTGAAATTCCAGTCCAACAATATGTGCATCAAGGAAGTGACACAAGAAATGCTCGAAGCTGCGGCGATAGATTTAGTCAAGGCCGCGATTTGATCGGCAGAAAATTGGCGAACCGCCGATGCAAATAAGCATCAGCGACTAGCTTTACTTCCATTGCCCACGGTTTAGAATTCGCGGCAGTTGAGGAAAGGGATTTTCTATGCCCGTTCAAGTTGATCCGAAAATCGGCGACCATTTGGTCCATCTGGCCGAAGGGTGGGGATTGTTCTTCACATTGGCGTTTGCAGCAATCATCCTGCTGGCAATAGCCATCAGAAATGCGATAAGTCGAATGGGCGAATCACGGTTACCGCCTCGGCGGAATCGCTTTCGATAAGCCGGCTCTCCACCAAAGCCGCCGTCGGCGTAGACCTAAGCGATATTTAAGAATCTCCTCGTCGCTTGTTATCCACATCGTGCTCTCGACAGGGAAATCTATCTGTGGTTCTCTGACAGCAGAGCGTTCATTTCACATCTAACCCGCTGCTGTCCAAAACATCGACGTGGGGCCGGTCACACCGCGTATTCAAGGAGATTCCATGCCAAAGCGAAATCTGCTTCGTCGTTTCAATCCCATCCACAGCATCAGTGCTTCCGTGGTTGCCGAAGAAGCCAAAACACTGGCTTGGGAAGTTGACAATTGCGAAGTGTTCTCCGCCGCCGAAGTGAATGAGTGGCTCAACGAGCGCCATACACGTTGCAGGCAGTCCTGGGATGAACTTCAGCTTGTCCTCGGCAGTTTGCGAGAGAACGAGCGTCGAGTCATTCACAACCTCCTCTTTCGCGACTTCTATCACGTTCTGGAACTGTATCTCTGCCACATTCGGACGAAACACCCGGAATTTTCAAACTGGTCTCCGGCGCCTCAGTCGGCCGGAAGGCATAGTTCCAAATTTAGCGAATGGCTTTTCCAACCCTAACCCGAAAGGAGATTCTCATGTCCCGTACAGCACCGAAGGCGAGGCAAAACGAGGTTTTGCCGGAAACCCAGGCCAACCGGCCCGTTCACACCATCCGCCACCGGAGCATCAAGCCGTCCATCTGGCGGAATCTCACGCCGAAAGGCCCGGTCTATAACGTGATCGTGGTCAGAGGTTTCAAGGATGGTGAAGAATGGAAAGACAGTCACAGTTTCGGCTATGACGATCTGCCGATCGTCGCGAAACTTCTGAACGATTGTCATTCGTTCATTACGTCGCTCAATGAAAAGGAGCGACACAAAATGAGGGAAGGAACGGACACCGCATCCACCGGCGGTTCCAACTCCGACCGTACGCGTCGTCCTGAGCGGCAAGTTTAGCTTTTCAGCCAGACCTAAAAGTCTGGCTTTTTCTATTGCATGAAAACTGTACAAACAATAAAAACGCCGGGCCATAGTGGCTCCGGCGTGGACTCATTTGCGATGCTTAGGACCTACGCGCCTCGGCTTCGCCGAATCTTCGTTAACTTCCCGAAGATTCGAGGGCAACCACTGGTTGACCCGATCGGCAAGTTGCTTGTCTTCAAGCTTGGCATCGACAGCGTCGGTAAAGAGCTGGGCCAGGACTTCCACCAGTTCGCTCTTTTTCCGGCTTTCGCTGCTGGGGTTGTAGACCGAACCGTGAAGCTCGGCCAGGAGGTGGGCCAACTGGATTTTCTGATACCCGGCGAGCCATACGGCGTCCGGACGCCAGAATCTTCGGATGTCCACTTTCAACTCCACCGACAGGCGGTGAACCAAATCGGTTTGTCGCTGCAGGTGGGCCGTAAGGCACTCGGCGGTGAGCAGATCAATCAGCTTATCAATCCGCGAATCCGATACCGCGGCCAATCGGTCATATGCAGTTTGATCTTCCACGAAATGATCATCGGCGAAGGGGTCAAGCTCGGCCCGCTTCTCCTTCAATCGCTGCGCGGTCTCGGAAGCGAAACTTTCGTTCTGGGTGACGTGCAACGTGATGGCATTGGCCTCATGCCGGATTGCCAGGGCTTCGGATCGAATCTTTTCATGGAGAATCATGGCCAGGATTCGCGTTCGAGACGCCGGAGCCTTCAGCAGCGCCTCCCTGACGGCTAACGTGAGGTGTGTGAAGGTGACGGCAAGCTGCCGATCGCTCAACTCATCGGATGTTGGCGGCTTGGGGTCTCCATCGTCATTCCTGCCGCCGGCACGTCGGCTTTCTGGCCTGGGCAGACGAAACTCGCGCCTCACTTGGCCATCGGGGTCGAGCATAAGAAACACGGTCCCAACGGCCCTGGTCGCCTCGCTGAAAACTTTCGGCGCAGCTTCCTCAATGTCGTTGGCCGCTGTCGCTATTGCGTCGATCCTTTCTTGCACGGCCTGGATCGCCTCATGATCATCATCGTTGATGGCCTGAAGCTTCGCCTCCAGCTTTTCACTTCGGCCGTACAGCTTTTCAAGTTTCCGAGTAGTCTTCTCGTCGAACTCCTGGTCGAGCGCTTGCATGGAGTAGAGCCGATCCTGAACATCTTCCCGTCGACCAGCGACAACCTCGGCCCAACCCTCTTCACGCAACGCCTCTTGCTCCTTGGCCAACGCTTGGCTTTGAGCTTCCATAAAGGCGTTCCGTTCAATCAGAACCCGATCGCTGAACAAATCCCGGCTTACCGCTGACTCAGGGAGTGAAGAGAGATCAAACAGTGCATGGGCACTGTCGATCCATGCCGCGGCAATAATATTGCGGACCTGCTCGGCGCTGCGAGGACTGCCATTCAGTTCCTGCCAAATGGCAATCTGCCGATCTTCGGGGATGGCAGAGAAAGCTTCGGCGATTCCGATATCGACGAGACCTTTCCGGAAGGCGGCTTTTACGATGCCAGCCAACCCAGCCAGCTTCATACGCTGGCGAACATACCGTTCGGTGACACCGAACTCTGAGGCAATCGCCTCTACACCCTTGGCCTCATCGGCCGCAAGCTTGGCAAAAGCTTCCGCCTCATCCAGGGGATGCATGGCCTCGCGGACAAAATTCTCTGAAAGGGACATCGCTCCAGCAGTGGAATCATCGACGTCCCGCACTTCGCAGGAAATCTTGGGATCCTCTTTGGATTTCCCATGGATCTGCCGCAGGGCCGCGAGACGCCGGTTGCCGGCGATCACCTCATATTCCCCGGTCTGATCCGGCAAGGGCCGCACGACGAGGGGTTCGAGCAGTCCATAGGCCCGGATGGACGCCACTAGGCGTCGATTGGCCTCCTGCGTGGCCTTCACCCAACGAGGATTCGTCGGGCTGGGATGGAGTTTCGACAAAACGACATTAACACGCATGACGCACCTCTTTTTCTTTAGGGAACAATGCATCCGACCGTGCCCGACCACTTTGGTCTGGGCAATTCGTTACGGTCGGTGCTCTGACTTGAAGCTAATCACGAAAAGAATTGAGGCGCAAGTGGACATCGTTTGTCAGTTATGACGAATCAGGCTTGACTGCTCACGGATAGGAATGTCCGATCGTTCGCGGGCTGCATCAGGAAAGATTTGTTAGCGACGCTGAGCGTGAGTTACCCTTAATGACAACTCGACAGGTCAAAGTCTCTTAGTTTTCCCTTGCGCGAATCCACCGACTCTGGCACGCTAAGAAAAGAGTTAGTTCTTTTCATTGCCGCTCTTTTCGCGGCACTGAACATTTCTCCTTAACCCGTTCAATAGAGAAAGGACGTTTCATGGGAACTTCAAAATTCCCCCTGGGTCAAACTGTCATCACGCGAAACGCCGAAAACACGTTGCATCCGGCGGATATTCCAATCGCGCTCGGTCGTCACGCGGCCGGTGATTGGGGCGAAGTGTGTGATGACGATCGTCGCGAGAATGAATTGTCGCTGACGCAGGGCTTCCGCCTGCTGTCGGTTTATCACGACCGCAACCGTGTGAAGTTCTGGATCATTACGGAGGCGGATCGGTCGGCGACGACCGTTCTCCTTCCGGAAGATTACTGATCCCCTCGCCTCTCCGCTTCGAAATCCATATTTCAAACTGAAAGGAGCAATTGAAGATGAACGATTTCATCGACGTGGGCTGTACGCCCACCTGCGAAAGTTTCGCCCAAGTCGGGAGCGACGGTTATTACGACCGGGCTCGCCGCGAATGCCGAGCGTACATCAACCAGCTTCGCCGAATGTTCGGCGATGAACCGGAGGGAGCGCGCTTAAGCGTGAAGTCCAATCTTCACGACTTCGGCAGTTACCTCTCGGTCATCTGTTCCTACAACGAAAGTAATCCCACCTCGATGGACTATGCATTCCGGTGCGAATCGGAGGCGCCAGCGGAGTGGGATAACGAAGCCCGCCAGGAACTGGCGGGAGAAAGGAGATGATTCCATGTCAGACAGTCCACAATGGGTTGACTTCAAGGAACTGCGGGCAAGTCTTCAGTTTCCCGCGGTGCTGGAGCACTATCATGTGCGATTAAACATGAAGGGTGAACGGGCGACCGGCTACTGCCCACTGCCCACGCACCAGGGAAAGCGACGGTCGCCGTCGTTCTCGGTCCACTTGGATCGTGGAATATGGCAATGCTTCGGATGCCACGCCAAGGGAAATGTCCTCGATTTCTGCGCCCGTATGGAAGGATTCAACCCCGACCATTCGCACGAACTGCGGAAAGCCGCACTCAAGATCAGAGAGATTTTCTTTTTGAAAGGATTCAATTCCGGCGACAGGAAGCGCGTCATCGTTAATGAACCGATCGATTTCGAGTTGAAGACGCTCGATCCAGATCACCCGTATCTGAAAGAACGGGGCTTCACTAATGAGACGATCCGTCATTTCGGCCTCGGTTTCTGCAATCGCGGAATGCTGAAAGGCCGGGTGGCAATACCGCTCCACGATCCTAAAGGAAGACTCGTTGGTTATGCCGGCAGACTGACGAAGGACGACGAGATCACCGACCGGGATCCGAAGTACCTTTTCCCCGGAACCCGAGAGAAGGACAGTGTCACGCTCGAATTCCGCAAGTCCCTGCTCCTGTACAACTCGCACCGGATCACGGCGCCGGTCGATCACCTGTGTGTCGTCGAGGGATTCCCCTCGACGTGGTGGCTCTGGCAAGCTGAGTATCGAAACGCGGTAGCATTGATGGGCTCAAGCTGTTCTGACGAACAAGGGAAACTCATAGTCGATCTGGTAAAGCCAGATGGAAAGGTGTGGCTCATGCCGGACGGCAATGAGGCAGGGCGGCTATGTGCCTTGAGTACGTTGGAGCGCATATCACCGCACCGGTTCGTTCGGTGGATTCGCATATCGGCAGATAGGCAGCCGACAGATTGTCCTGCTGATGAAATAGCGAGACTCGGCGGTGTATAGAACGCCAAGCGACCCCAAAGGGTCGCTTTTTCATTCATCTGGGTCGCATCCTTTTCGCATGGTTTAACGGACCACCGCTGCAAAAGCTTAAACCTTGATCGGTCTTATGCGAAAACACTAGCCATAAGTTTTCGGGCAATACTTTCTTGGATGGGAAGATTAACTATATAAAAAAGCGCCGATTCCTCGGATGTGGAACGGCGCAAAAACAGGCGGAACGACTTGAGCGAGCCTATCGATTATTTAACGGCGTCAACTATTTTCAAGTCACTACGAGCGAAGTGATCCCAGCGCCACGGAATGCCAGCATCCACGCGTTCAGCGTATTCCTTGGCGGACCGGACATTTGGGTCGTAACAACAAACGACCGTAAGCTGCAGACCTGAGCTCCGTAGCTCTCGCCCAATATCAAAACGTACACCGTAAGGTTCGGTACCAAAGTTGCGACGAAGCTGTCCAATAAAAGCACGAGCTTCCTTATGCACGCGCGTATGGTAACCGTGCCCAGAACTTTTAGATAAAGCGCTCTGTTCCAACAAAGGCGCTGTGACGCCTAGATCAATTATCTCGTACATTGTATCTCCTTTGTGAATCTAGGTTAATTATATTACATAATCTTTGTTAGAAACTTACCTCACAACTTCTCATCGCGAGTGTCAACGCAACCATGCATCGTCATATGATTGGTCCTTACACGTCTAAATTATTGTTCGGAGGACGCCGCGTATAGATTCCTCAACGTCCTGCTTCATATCATGGTCTTTGTCTAACGCTTTCCATGTCTCGGGATGAACAAATATCCGAAGCCTTTGGAGATGGAGATTAAATCCCTCTTGTACACCCTTTACGATACTCGATAGCTGATTGGTCGCTTTCATTGTACCGGTGTGGGTAAGTACATTTATATCTTCTCCAAGCTTTTTACTCAGACCTGGCTCAACGGGTAAATCGATCAATACGTGTTGACGTTCGGGACTAGAACCACAAATTCGAGTGATTTCCGCATTCATTTTCTGATGGAGTTCCATTTGTGCGATTACTGATAAGCTTTCATAGCGAGAGCAGAACTGGGCGGCGTTCGCCTCGCCCTCTGCCCGGTTAAATTGGAGCAGCTCCTCGAAAAGGTTAGGACGCTGTGGCATTAGAAGCCGACATACATCCGCGGCTCGGCTCAGATTTGAGCGATCCGCTTCATCACACAGAAGTTTCAGCACGGTATCCTCGGATGCGTTCAGTACATGCTCTCTAAGTGTGGTTAGGAAGTTGCCGGTGGAGCGTAGGGATAGCAATACCCACCTTATCATTGCTATCATTGTCCGATTCGGTTTGTTCCAATAGATACGATTAAACAGCCAATAGCGAAGGGTTACTATTTCCTCGACAACAGTGAGGCCACTTGACTTGATGACCATCTCGCCGTCACGAAATCGGATGTGAGGAAGCAAATTGTGAATCTCAAAGGCGTCACCCTTATAAAGACCGAGGTGGTGAGAGTCGCGACGAATGTAGTCGATTATGCGAGCATCGATCGAGCTATTCAGGAGATATTTAATGAACCTGACGGCGGGATCTGAAGGCAAAAATGGACCTTCAGCAAGAATGGCCTTGAGCATCGAAATATCGATTCTCGGGAATGATTGAAGTATCTCCTGCTCCAACGTTTCGCTAGTGCCAACTCTCGTCCAGCCTAATAGTTCAGTCAAAACATTAATGCGGGAGAAATCAGCGAAAAGTTCTTTATCCTTGGAATGTATTTCGTGGACGATCGTGGAAAATGGAAACCGCGTTATATTGCAAAATAGCGCGCAGACGAGCGCCAGGCCGACGTACTCTGGATCGAAGAACGACAGGAAATGGTCATCACTCAAAAGCGATTGTAAATAGTGGCGCGTATTCTGGTACACACCGAGGGAATGTTCATATCGATTGTGATTGCCGCCATGAAATATGCGCGAAGCCATAACCAGCTGCGGAACGCGCTTCAATCGAAGAACGGCTGGATGATGCATTAAATCTCTGATTCGAGGAGAGACTACCACCGGCTCTATCGGGAGTAGAGATCGGTGTGTTCCAGAGGCGTTATCACTTAATTCGGGGACCTCCCATGTGGTGTGTTCCATTGGATGAAGCCATTGGATCCGTTGCGCAAGCTGCTTGACAGATTTAAATCGTCTTCCCGTAAGTGCTTCGCGTAAGGTGCGATTTACTGCATCAAACCATGCTGGTCGCTGGGCAGGTGTATCTCCTAGTGATGCGATTATCTCTATCGCCGACTTTGCCGCCGCAAATATGTCCCACCTCGGCTGTACGCTACGAAAGAAGCTTTGCGTAACCTCGGTGTTAATTGCCCTAGCGACCTCCGGAGGGCAGTAATCTTTGGATCCAGCGAGGAAAAAGCGTGTGACGTCATCTTCAGGGGAATTGGGAGGAAGGGTGCGACCTATACCAAAGTCACCAATGACGAGTTGCGGCTCAGCAAGACTTCCGCGCAGGAACATGTTTTTTGGGGCAATGTCGCAATGATAAAAATTACTATTGTGCAAATACGCTAGTCCACGGCAGATTTGTAAAATTAGTTCGATTAAAATACTCGAATTGCCTTCAATCTCGCGCGCCAAGCTGCCATCCGCGATACAGTCTTTCAATGTTGGACCATCAACGAAGTCGGTCACAATATAAGGAATTTCCAGTGTTTCATTGGCAGTCCCGACCGGATACAGCCCGGCTTCAATTACTTTGAGAAGGTTTTCCTGATTGAATGCGGACAAATTCTTGATCTCTCGAAGAAAATCGGAAGAGCTAATTGGGGCCGAACGTTGATGGGCCGTTAACCCTGCGATGTCATCGCGGAGCACATAAAACTTGATCGCCCGTTTGACCGTGATATTTTGGTAAAGCGATTGCTCGACTAAGAACACAACACCCGATCCCCCTCGTCCCAAAGGCTCGACATGGTGGCTAGCTGAAGCACTAGTAGTTATCGGAAATTGATACCTGTCTAGCAGCTTCTGCCCCTCGCTAAAGGATAGCAAGGCGTTTCGCTTTCGTTCCCGCTTGATCGCGGTAGTTGCCGGATCATCGTGCGGGACGTTGTGCGAAACGGTAAGGTCCGCTTTATTTGTATCGCTCTCAGCAGCCATTTATATCAAATCCCGAGGTTCTCTTGCAGGCAATCGGAAAGAAGTGCACGGAAGTTGCCCGTATTAAAGCGGTAAAAGGCATTCGAAGGACCGTTTCGGTATTTGCTGAGAATTGCGCCGCCACGTGCGCGCCGAAATGAAAGCAGCGCGAAAGACACAAAAGTTGAGGCATTAGTGCCGGCTGGTCGGTTGAGCAGGTAGGTATCGATTGCCACATGGTTCAGCAACGCCGAGAAACCTGAAGGATAGTGGTTCTCGACGTCAGACGCAAAATTTAGGCATGATTGCGCCTCGCAAAATCTGATGGAATTTTAATTGGTAGGGTAGGAAGTGTTGTCCCGGTAACGCATTCGCAGGTACTAGATGTAGATCGTTTCGGTCAACTATCGTACCGGTTGTGGTTCGGCTTCGACTCTGTACTCCATCAAGAAAAAATGAGTTCACATCCTGGTGCAACATTTGGATGCCCTCCTAAATCGAACACATGGCGGGCTTGTTGTTGGCCTTTCCGTTATCAGCACAATCGTCGACTTCCACAGCGCCATTGAATGCCGCCGGCGTCATCCAAATCTCGCCGATCGGGTGGCGTACACACTCCTCCATGGTCGCTATCAGCACCATCGTGGAGAACGGCGGGTGGAATTGAAGCAGTCGTTCTGCCAGATTGTTCCGACGCTGTTCGCTCTTGCATACGACGAGCACCCGAAACGGACGAGATTTTCTTTCTTCTCGCGTCAATCCGCAGAATTCCGCATAACCGCCGCTCCGCTCGTATTCACGGTAACTGACGCACTTCTCTGCAAGACGTTCGATCGATTCCGTCCCTCTATCCAACTCAAAGAAGAAATGCAGTTCGGATGCATCGCGAGGGTCTTTATCCCCCATCCGAATATATCCATCGGGCTGCACGGGCACGCGCCGATATTCGCGGTCAACGGTAAAGGCGTGGCGCCGGGGCCAGACGCTGAATTCCAGAAGTTCAAATCGATCGTGATTCCGAAGTGCTGCCGCCCAGGCCATCATGACATCGCTGATTGCAATTTCGTGAGCCAGGGTAAGAGGGCTTACCTTCATCCGGCGGCTGAACAATTTGGATGTCAGACGCGAATCATCATCGACGTGTCCCGCCTCGCGAATCGCGCCATATCCTTTCCACGTCAAATGCAGGATGGATGGATCGGAAATCCGCTGCCGCGGCCGTTCGCGGATGACACCGAGCGCCTTGAGCTTTTGGACCCGTTTCTTTGCCATTTCCCCCTTGCCATCGAAATACATTCCCGCGATATGCGACAGGGTCAAAATCCGCGATTCAAAGAGGCCGCAGAGAAGCGCAAAATCCCGTGACTGAAGTTTGGTTACGGAAACTTTTCGGGCGGACATGCCAAGAATTCTAGCACGATCGCTTTCTAGTTCTGCCCCTGGCTGTGGACGGCTCGTCCATCTGAACATTGACGATGTCGGCAAGAAGCTTCGCCTCCCTGCCCTCAATCAATTTGGATGCTTCGGCCATGGGAAGAGCACAGGAAAGCTCCTCTAAGAGCTTGAGCCGATATTTCTCAATCAGCTCTGGTCGCACACCATGCGGATTGACCGTTGGAGTTTTCACAAACTGAGGAGCCTTCGGACCGCCGCTATACCGCACAGCAAAGTGGCGGTCCTCTTGGTCGAAAAGCTTTTGCGTAGCGCGGAAAATCTGCTCATCAATTGAGCGGTACTGAACGCTGGAAACCTCTTTCCCCATTCGGGGTGTGAAAACCGACGTTCGTGTTACGCTGTGGCTCGTGCCTTCGCTTTCGGATTCAGTCTCCGACCAGCTTGAGCTCTCACCAGAACTATCGGCTACATAACTGTTCCAACCCGCAGCGGTGGAGATTGGATCGATATCGGAGATGCTTGGATTGAACGATTCCATTCCTGATGAGCCGTCACCGGATGAAATCCCACTAAAACTGCCGCCGCCGCGGCTGCTCGCATGTGCCTTCGAGTGAGAAACTCCATCGGTGTGGCTTTCCCTCATTTCCTCTCGATAGTCCATCACCTTTGTTGAGAGGAGCCGCAATTTCACTTCATCCACGTCAAAGGTGTTCATAAACAGCCACTGAGCCAGCATCTTCGCATCGTCCGGATGCTCCAATCGAAAGACGACCTTATTGCCGGCGTTGGCGATGATGGAATGATACATGGCCTCGCCATGCGTTCCCGCATTCTTGAGTTTTTGGGGAAATTGGTTCGCCAGCGTCAAGTGGAGGCCAAAGCCCCTGGCCTCGTCCAAATTCTCGGCAATGGTCGGCGTAATGAACTTTTGACATTCATCCACATACACGTAAAACGGTTTCGTCCTTTCTCGCTCTTGCTTAGGGCGGGTACTTGCGACGGTCCAAAGATCGGAGAGAAGCAGCGTAGCGAAGGTGTCTGCGTTCTCCTGCGAGATCTTTCCTCCCTCGGTTGAAAGATTACAGAGGATGATGTGGCCTTCGTTGAGGGCAGCCAAAAGATCGAGTGATTTATGCGGCTGGCCGAGCGTGGCCTTCATGAGCTTTGTATCAACAAGCCGCTGGAACCGGTTCAGGGAGCTCGTGATCTGCGTCTCAAATTCCTTGGGATTGCGTTCCGCAAATGCCCAGGCCTGACGGGAGGTTGGATCAGTGACCTTTGCGGCCATTGCCCGGCGGATATCGAGCCGGGTGAAAAGGTACATGATGTCCGCGATCGTGCACTGATTCTCGTACAGGGTGTGGAGAAAAACCGGGGCCAAACGCGCAAAAAGCGGTGTCCTGTCTGTTCCCGCATCACCCCAGACGTGGGCAAGGGAGTCAACGATGTTGGAGATGATAACGGAAATATCTGTCTCTCTCCTCCTTAACATGTTGTACGAAACAACCCAGCCGTCTTTTGTGAGGTCGATCGGAATGACGGTACGTTTGCCCTTGAGGTTGTGATGAACCATCCACTTCAACGTGTTTTTATATACGAGACCGTGGGGATCAAAGAGAATCAGACCGCAATGACTGTTGGGCCAATTTAAGATGTCCTCACGGACGCAGTGCTCCAGGAACTTCGATTTGCCGACGCCGGTGCCGCCGCAGACGTACGTGTGTCGCTCGCGTGCGGATGGCGGCAAAGTGATCGGGCGGTTATTGCCGACGGTACCACCGATTTTGAGCGGGTTGCCGGGCATGGTGATTTTGTACCACGTTGCCACGGTAGAGGTAAAGAAAGATTTTGGCTACGACTCGGTTGCGGCTGGAAATTTCGTGTCCGGTATGTAGACCACATCTTTTTTCTTTAGCGGAGGGTCGGCATGCTATCTCGGCATGAATAAACCACATCGCCCTGGCCCAGATGCGTGGCGCCAGATCATTGACGGGCAGCAGCCCAGCGGACTCACCGTCGCAGCCTACTGCCTAGAACGGGGAATTAGCCAACTTTCCGACTGGCTTCCCGATCAATGGACGTGGCGGAATCCGGCCCCATCAGCGTAATAGCCCAGCAGGCGCAACGCTCACGGATTGACGTGGGTGTTGGCTGGTTTAACGATTATGTTGGTTGTTTTAACGATATTCCTGTGCCGCGACATTTTCTAGAGGCTCATTCATCATTAAGTTCGCGCCGACCTGCCCGATATGCCGCCTCAAGCGCATTGCGTATCTCATGCGTTGAAGCATTTTCAGTTGGAAAACCATGCCGCCCAAGTCCCGGCCCTTTGATTATTCTGGTGGGCTGTTCGCCTGCCGCCGATTGCTTCTCAGTGTGCGATACATGAACCGCATCTTTTTTCTTCCCTGAGCAGTTGGCATTCTGCTGCGGCATGAATAACTCACATCTAAACCCAAAGAACAACCATTAGGACTGCTTTTGTTTTTCTTGGAGAGGAATCACTTTTACGGAAAAAAATAATCGCTAATTTGCCTGCTTCTTTAAGTAATAGACATCCTCAGAATAACTGTCGCTCACAGCCTCGCGTGTTTTCTGTATGAGTTCCCAACCATGACCCCCGATGAAATCTAACAGCGCAAACTCCTCGCATTTCGCGATTCTTGTCGGGCTTTGCGAATCATCGACGATGCCCGTTGGGTCGCCTCCCAATTGTTTGATCTCATCCAAGGGTCCATCAATTGACAAAGTATCCTGCTTCTGTGTTATGAAATCAACTGAACGCTTACCATCGACCGGATCGCCGATTCGTAGTGCAGCGTACTGAAACTGTTTGGTCGGACCTAGGTTGCTGGTTCCGGTCCCGGTCGCATCCGACTTCGCTTCGTGGGACGTCAAAATGCAAACGGCGATGACCACTAGAAAAATAACTCCCACACCACTCCATGAAAGACGATTACGTGACATTGCAATTCCTTTCTCGGCTGACCGACAATTATCGTGAGCGGTGGAACCGCTCGCAACCATTATACCGTGAGCGGTGTCTAGAGTGCACTCCACATATCGCTCACGAAATTTCTATGGTCGTCTACTGGCTAGCTGCCGCCAAGTCGGGAGATGGGCGCGCAAAAGACTTTTGAATAGCTTGCCATGATTGGGCACCTTTAAGTGGAGTAACTCGTGCACAATCACATAATCTTGAAATGATTGAGTTTGCTGTAAAAGTTCGGTTGAGAATGTTACCCGCCCGTTCATAGAACACGACGCCCATTTTCGCGCCATCTTTTGCACGCGAACCTGACTTGGTTTTACTCGAATTTTCGCAGACCAGGTCTGAACCCGTTCCTTAAAGCGAGCATCCTGCTGCGAATATGTGTTTCGACGCATCATGATCGTTTCAAACGTAATATTTCTTCTGCAAGATCTACCATCCGTTTCCCGGTTACCTCCCGAAGAAGTGACTTGTATATTTCCGCCTTCAATTGGCGATGCTCGTCAGCGTTACTGGCGGAGTTCGGGAATCGTTCATAGACGGCACTAATTTCCTTTGCAAGCATCATTGCATCCGGCAGCTTCTCCTGCTGCAAGAACCAGAAAATCTCGAATGTTTCCGCGTCGAGGCCGCATTGCTTCCGAGCTTGTTCCGCTGCCAGTCTTTCTTGCATCAAACTTTCAATTCTTGCGAGTGCGTCGGCCGTGGACACCTGGCGGTCCTCCAACGCCGTCATTATTGAATCCGCGCGTTCTGAAATTGAAATGAGATACGGCTCTTTCGCACCCCGGTCAGCCGCACTCTTGTTGAGGCTCTTGATGAGATTTATTACCTTCCCGTTCTCCGAACCCTTTTTATCCTTCAACGCCTTCAACGCCGCCTCGTCGAACTCCACCGTCTTTGTCATTTTGGAAAGACCGTGTGACGCCGCGTTTTCGCGAACAAGCGTTTCTGTTTTGTGGGCTATGTCTCCGAGGAACGCGGTCTTTTTGCCGTATGCGTTGCGTAGCATCACATACAGGTCGGCGAGCCGATTGTAATTTTCAACGTAATCTCGTAACTCGGGCGATGGAGAGAGAATTTCATAGAGCGTTTCGATCTCCTTGAATAAATCGACGAATTCCTGCCGCTTTTCTTTGTCGAGAAATGTTTCGTACAGCAGCTTCTCCAATTTCTGGTCGTTGCCCCCGGTCGTGTTGGCGGCAGCGAGGTATGCCTTCCCTTGCCCGTCCATGAGTTGCTTGAATCGGGCAAACAGCACATCCAGGTCTTCGATAACGCCGCTCACTTCATCAGAATCGAAAGCCAATGCTTTGTTCAACTCTTTCAGGATGCCGATAAAATCAACGACGAGTCCGCAGGGTTTCTTGATGCCCTTGTCATCCTCATATGGCCGGTTTACACGTGCCACGGCTTGAAGTAAAACATGGTCACGCATTGGCTTGTCGAGGTACATGCAATAAAGCACGGGAGCGTCGTAGCCGGTCAGCAGCTTATCGGTCACAATGAAAATCTTCGGCAATTGGTCAGGCTTCGGAAATGTCTTTCGCGCCTTTTTCTCGGCTATTTCATCTAATTGCATTTTGGCCACAAGCGGACGATCAATCACATCGGTTGCCGCCTTTGTGTAGATCGGTGTCGAATATTCCGGCGGCAGGTATTTGTCGAGGGCACGCTTGTAAAGTGCACACGCCTCGCGATCCACCGCCACGAGAAACGCTTTGTAACCAAGCGGCTCAACGTTTTCCTTGAAATGCTGTGCGACAAATTTCGCCACTCTGTCCACGCGGTCATCGGCTTTCAGAAATGCTTTCAAATTCACCGCGCGGTCGAGAATGCGATTGAGGTCTTCGACATCGCTCACACCTTCGCTGTCTACAATGTTCAAAAATTCCTTTTCCAATAACTCCTTGGGAAGCTGGATATCGTTTCTCGCCAGCGTATGGCGGAGCTTCACCGTCGTCCCATCTTCGATTGATTCTCGGATGGAATATTTGTCGAGATAGCCTTTGGCGTCCTCTTTGCCGAACACCTTAAACGTCCCCTTGCCGTATGCCGTCTTATCAATTGGTGTGCCGGTAAAACCAATCAATGTGGCGTTAGGCAAGGCGCCCATGAGAAAGTTGCCGAGATCGCCGCTCGTCGAGCGGTGTGCTTCGTCAATCAACACGAAGAAGTCCGAGCGTTTGCATGAATCCTTTCGGATTTCGTCAAACTTGTGAATCATCGAAATAATGAGGCCGCGAAAATCTTGATCGAGTAGGCTTTGCAGCCTCGCCCGACTTTCAGCATATTCAATTTTAATGTCGCGTCCGTATATCTCGCCGACAAGGCGTTCGACCCAGCCGGACAACTGACCTTCCAACTCGTTTCGGTCAATGACCAGCATCACGGTCGCACCAGGGAAATGCTCTTTATCCTCCAAAATGAGTCGTGCCGCCGTTATCAGGGTGAAGGTCTTGCCCGAACCTTGTGTGTGCCAGACAAGGCCGGTCTTTTTCTTCGGATCGGCACAGCGTTCCACGACCTTCATTGCCGCCCGCGTTTGATGCTGTCGCAATACAGTCTTTTGCAACTCATCGTCTTTCAGGAAAAACAGAATCCACTCTTTGAGCATTGAGAGAAAGGCGCCATGTTCAAAAAAACTCTGCACCGCCTGTTTGTACGTCTCGGACGGTTTCTCTTTCCATCGAAACATTCCCTTCCGTGAGTAATTCCAGGTGACACCATAGAAGTATTCGATGAGATGCGTCACGTTGAATACCTGTGGCATCGTGAGTAATTCGGGGGTCTCTAGTTCGTACCGGCGAAGCTGTTTGATGGCACGCTCCATCGCATCCGGGAGTTTCGGATTTTTGTTCTCCACGATTGCGACGGGAATGCCGTTCACAAGAAATACTACATCGGCTCGATTGCCTTTTTTGTTCATCGCACGAAACGTCCATTCGTAGGTTACCTGGAAGACGTTTCGGTCAAGGTTCTTGAAGTCTATGAGCGTCACATTTCGATGGCGTTTTTCGCTTTCGACGAACACCGTTTTATTGCCGCGAAGCCATTCCAGAATTTCGCGGTTCCCTTCAATGTTGTTCGGCACGCTTTCCATCCGCTGAATGACAGGCTGCACGTTGTCTGATGTGATTATGTCTGGGTTGAGTCGAAACAATGCTTCTTCAAGGTCCTTATAGAAAAACAGGCCAGCTTCACCGCCACGGCGACGCAAAGCTTCGGCGTCAGATATAACAGCCCAGCCTATTTCCGCAGCGTGCTTTACGAGCGGAAACTGTACCGTGCCTGCTTCATTCGCGAGTGTCTTGCTCATGCTTGTATTTCGCTTGTATCAAGATCGAGGTCTGCTACACGAATTTGACCGGACATTAACTGATGAAGCAATGTCTTAAGCAATGCCCTCAACAACATTTGTTTTTCCTCTTGAACTTCAACGGCACGCTGAACTTGCCGAAGTATTGCTGCAATCGATTTCTGTTCGTTCTCGGGGAGCACAGGAAGGGGGAAATCTCGAACCGTATGTTCGGGCACTCGTTGTCGCCCGGTGGAACCTTCCATTTTGCTTGCCAGAATGGCACGCACCTCGGGATGCAATAAATAGAAGAACAGAAATCTACTGTTGCTGCTTTTGTCGAGAGGTTGAAGCGGGATGATCTCTGTTGAAGCGATTCCAAACTCTGTTGGTATATTTGTAGCTAATCCCTGTTTTCCATTCTCAAAAGATGGAGTGATTTTGGAAAGCAGTACGTCGTCCTTTTCAAAGTATGTTCCACTCGAAATATCTTGCGGCTTGCGAAGTTGAAAACGGACGTGCTCGCGTCCATTAGCAGGCACGGCCTCCATAGGCACGAACGGTATCGTTTCATGCTTGGAATAGTCAGTTTCACGCGGCTTTTTAGTAATGCGATATCGTTTGGCAATCGGCTCCCATTTCCAACCACGCGGTAAAGCGGACTCGAAGAGTGGTGTGTCAGCGGGCGGCGGTGCCTGCTTCAATGCTGAAATAATCGTTGTTAGGATGCCAGATTCCTCGGCCTGGAAGGACTCAATTTGTTTTACGAGGTCTGAAATTCGATGATACTTTTCGTTGGGTGTTGCTCCACAATACTTCGATGGGTGCAAATTGTAATCCTGCTTTGCGACCTGGCCGTTAGTGACGACGGCGGCAAAACCATCTATTGGTTCCCCTGAACGATACGCGTCGGATATCCTTTTTACTGCTTCGTCGGTCAAATAGTTCTTCGGCGTGCCCTTACGATATTCCTGACTCGCGTTGACCAAAACGATTTTGCCCTTTCGGTCCTTGGGCTTGTTTTTCCGCAGAACTATGATGATGCCCGCAGCACTCATGTTGTAGAACAGGTTTTCGGGCAGCAGAATTACACCGTCAATTAGATCGCGTTCAACAAACCATTTGCGAATAATCCGTTCCTTGTCCTCATTCTTACTACCGCTGCCACGAGTGACAGCGCCTGTATCCAGGACCACGGCGGCACGCCCGGCGTCCTTCAGCGTTGCAAGAGTATGTTGCAGCCACGCCCAATCGCCCTTGCCGCTAGTGGTACCCCCTTGCTCCTCAAACCGCTGGTAGGGATCGTTTTCGAATACATCCGGATCGAACGGCTGATTCCACATGGGATTGGCGACTACAACGTCGAATTTCTTTAGTCGTGTGTCACCTTCTTTGAACTTCGGATTTCGCATTGAATCGCCGCGAACAACTTCGCCCTGCATGTCGTGAATGATCTTGTTCATACACGCAATGGCGTAGCTGGAGCCAGTAAGCTCCTGTCCGTAGAGCTTGAGTGGCACTTTGCTCAGCGGATCAAGGCGGCGGCAGACAAGTTGCAGTTTGATGAGCAAGCCAAACGAGCCGCAAGCATAGTCGTAGCATTCCTCGCCTGGCCGGGGACGCATTATCTCGGCAATCAGAAAGCCAACTTCTGTAGGCGTGAAGAATTCGCCGGCACTCTGACCCTGACTTTCCGCAAACTTTCGGAGCAAATACTCGTAACTACGCCCTAGGAAATCCGGCTCAACATCATGCAGACCGAGACGATAACGCCGATCGGAATATGTTTCGATAACGCCGCGAAGCGCGGAGTCACTGATTTCACGCTCACCGTTTCGAGTCTCGTTGTAGTCCACGATGTCAATCACGCCCGCAAGAGACGGATTGTGCTTCACAATGGCGCGTATTGTCGTGGTGAGTTGCTCGCCGAGAGATTTGGGCTCCTTGCCCTTCGGCCATTTGAACGGCTCGCGGTTGCTCACAACCGGCCAGCGAGCCTCCGGCGGAATATAGAAACGCACGAGAGAATGATCGGCTTCCAAGACTTCCAGAGCGGTGTCGTGCTCACCAAACTGGTCGGTGAGACGCCGAACTTCATCATCGAAAACATCAGACAAACGCTTTATGAAAAGGAGGGGTAAGAGATAATCTTTGAATTTCGGTGCGTCCTTCTCGCCGCGAACTGAACACGCGGCGTCCCAAAGCATTTGCTCCATGCTCTTGTTGCCGAGCACGCTATTCTTCGGGACGCCCCGACGTTGCCGGGTTGCGACTCCACCGAATAGCCCATCAGCTTCGGCGTCGTTGCCACCGGTGTCCTCTTGAAGTTTTTCAAAGGCCTCCAATTGGGTTCGCTGCGGCTTGGCATTTCCGCCCTCCCATCTATTCACCGTCGCGAACGAGACGTTAAGTCGTGATGCAAGCTCTTCTTGGCTCAAGCCAAGTTTTTTTCGAAGTTCACGAACCTGGTCGCTAAAAGAATTTGACTTTCTCATTAATGCAATATATGTTATAGCAAAATATATGTCAAATAGTCCCGAACAAACTGAACCGTTCCGAATCCTATCACTGGATGGGGGCGGGGCCAAAGGCTTTTACACGGTCGGAATTCTTTCCGAAATCGAGGCAATGACGGGAAAGCCGCTGGCGGAGTGTTTTGATTTAATCTTTGGAACTAGCACAGGGGCGATCATTGCGGCGTTGCTAGGACGCGGCGAAACCGTTGCGACAGTTAAAAGTCTATACGAGCAGCATGTCCCCACCATAATGACGGGCCGTAAAACGGCGCATCGATCCGCAGCGTTGCGTCAACTCGCGGCAGAAGTTTTCCAGGATCAACAATGCGACGTGTTCAAAACGAACGTCGGGATTGTCGCTACCAATTGGTATGAGGAGCGGCCATTTATTTTCAAAACGTCCGTCGATCAGGCTCACGGCTCAAGGGCTTCGTTCAAGCCGTTTTTCGGCTGTTCGGTGGCAGACGCGATTATCGCCTCCTGCTCCGCATGTCCGTTCTTTGACCGGTATACGGTCAAGAAAAGCAATGGGGATGTCGTTGAACTGGCAGACGGGGGATTCTGCGCAAACAACCCAACGCTTTATGCAATCGCCGATGTTGTCCTGGCATTAAAGAAGCAGCCGGGTGATTTGCGAGTCGTTAGCCTGGGCGTTGGCTCGTATCCACCACCACCGCTTTTCAAACAAGCAGGCCGCGTGCTTCGAAATTGGGCGCTCATGAAGTTCGCGCCCGCATCTGATTTCCTTCAATTTGTGCTCGGAACAAACACAAATTCAATGGATCAGCTTCGGCGCATCCTGTTCGGAAGCGTTCCCACTATTCGAATCAGCGACACATTCGCAGAGCCGCACATGGCAACCGATCTACTTGAACACGATTTGAAAAAGCTGAATCGACTGGTTCAAAAAGGGCGGCTGTCATTCGCAAAGCACGAAACGGAACTGAAGGATTTTCTAGTTGGGTAATTGCCACCATGTCAGCATCGCGACTTCAAAAACTTCGACAACGCCGCCTTGATCCGATGATCAAGACTGCTGCACTTCGCGAAGCCTATGACAGATTGCCCCGTGAAGGTGAGTCGGTGAGATATGCCATCGGAACAATGCAATCGATTGATGATGCCTACACGCAGCGGACAATCGAAGACCGGACTCGCGTCGAAAAACAGCTAGCGGATGGTTTTACACGGGTCGGATTGGATGTCACTTTCGATTACCAGGGATCGGTGACTAACGACACCCATATCCGTGCCCATAGCGACCTCGATTTATTGACTGTCGAGACCCGCTTTGAAGTAATTGAGCGACCAAATAAACCCCAAAATCCCTACGCTGGTGATTCAATCGCAAATCTCCGCGAAATTAGAAATAATACGGTTGATATTCTCCAATCAGCGTTCCCCGAAGCGGAGGTGGACGACTCAGGAAGCAAGGCGGTCAGTATCAGCGGCGGTTCGCTCCGGCGGAAGGTTGACCTCATCTCATCTGCCTGGTGGCACACAGTCGATTATGTCCGTGAACCCGAGAAGCATTGGCTGGGAATTCAAGTCTTGGACAATGAAAAGGGTGCGAAGGTGCCGAATAAGCCGTTTTTGCACAACAAGCTTCTTGATGATCGCGACACCGCTGTGAATGGAGGCCTGCGAAAACTCATCAGGCTGTTGAAATCAGTTAAATATGATAACGATCCGGTCTTGAACATAAGCAGCTACGATATCGCTGCCATCGTCTATAACATGCCTGACGACTGGCTCTTTTCACGTCCGGGACAAGACCTCGGTCTGGTGAGGCACTGTAAATCCTATTTGCATTTTCTGTTGATGACGCCTCAATCCCGTAGTTCCATCCGGGTGCCAAACAACATGCGTACTGTGTTTGGGGGGGACGGTGCAAACGAGGCAGACTTAGCCGCTCTGTCGGCAGCTTTCGCCGCGCTGGTGGCAGAAATCGAACGTGAACTAGAGTCAACTAGGCGTTCGATCACCGAAGCAAAGGTTTTCTATTGAAGTCAAATTATGGCAATCCCCGAATCACAACTCGAAACATGGTCGCATCAAGGCTCGATTACACAATCTAAGGAGACGTATGCAACGATCCGTAACGCCCTTTTAGATCCCAAGGCGGCATATTCTGACCAGCAATTCGAGGTTTTCCTCCAAGGGTCATACGCAAACGACACGAATATTTATGCAGAAAGCGATGTTGATGTAGTAATACAGCTCGACTCGATTTACCACGGCAACGTAAGCAGTCTAAATTCGGCGCAACTGGCAAAATACAATCAACGCGTCGTCGCAGCCACGTATTCATTCTATGACTTTAAAAACGCGGTCATCGAACAACTTCGAAAATCATTTGGTAACGAAAACGTTGTACCAGGCAATAAGGCCGTCACGATTAAACCGAGCGGATCACGACGAAGTGCAGATGTAATCATTTGCTTCGAGTATCGCCGTTACACCAGCGACAATGACTACATATCGGGCATAATTTTCCCTTCCACTTCGCACGGGGAGATCATCAATTATTCCAAGCGACACTCAGAAAATTGCACGGCAAAGCATCAGATGACCAAATCCTGGTTTAAGCCAATGGTCCGCATTTTCAAGAATCTACGCACCAGGCTTGAAAACACCGGTAAAATTAAAAGCGGTACTGCCCCGTCTTATTACATTGAAGGAATGCTGTACAACATTCCCACCGAAAATTTCGGAAAGAGCTATGGGGACACCTTCGTCAACTGCGTGAATTGGCTGCATAAATGTGACCGTTCGAAGCTGATCTGCGCGAACGAACAATACTATTTATTGGGTAACGGCAACGTGGAATGGCCTGCTGCACACTTTGAAACGTTTCTAGCTGCGGCCATCGAGCTTTGGAACAATTGGTAGGTGTTTTACGTTAATAGATAAGCGGACTACAAATGACTTGTGATGATGCCATAATTGTATCGAGGGCTGCGGAGCACTATCTGAAATCCGGGGACTTCAACGGGCTGCCGGTGCGAGAGCTCTTTATCGATGAGGCAACTCGCGAGGATGTCCGAACCGCTTTGCGACGATTGATCGAGGCGGGCAAAGTATCACTTGAATTTGGAGCAATAAAGGGAAACCCGTATATCAAAGCATTTCCGGCGCCACCGGTACAAGACCAAATCGCCGACCTTGCGAATGATACGCTTGAACATACCTGTATCTATCCTAGTCCTGAAGTTCTTGCCACAATCGTGAACAGACAAGAGGTTTGGGATCGACCATTTACACTTCGTCTTATGCTTGGTGAGGCTCAACTGGATTTTCATCCATTTGATTTAAGCGTGCTGGAAACTTATAGAAATGATCCTCGGTATCATTATGAAACAAATGATATTAGCGGGTGGATTTCGATTCGCGATGCTTTCGCCGAATCGGCGCAAATGAGCGAACGGGATAAGGTTCTCCTCCAAACGTTCGGCTTCGGATATGACGAAAACAAGAATCGGGCAGTCATGGTGTTCACCCGCTACCTGCATGATTTGTCTCCTGAGCATCAACAAATCTGGAACGCCAAAATCCTTGCGGGGAAATATGACCTTCACCCTGATTACTATCGCAGTTCGATATTGGGTGATTGGGGACTGGGACTTTCGATTTTTGAGGCTTTTAGAGAGGAAATAAAACACATCAATCAAATGGTAAAGCTGATGGGACGGCCACAGCTTTTTCGAAACGAATTTGCTGAGCGACCAAAGGGATTTGGTTTTCTCGTTCGTCCAACTTCAAAGGAGTTCAACGACTTCGTCCTGGAGATATTCCCAAAAGTAGTGGATGGCCGCGACAGCATTCAAGCGGCGAGCTTCGTTCCATCTTTGAACATCACTCCTGCAATGACCTCCGGCAGCAACGTGCTGCCGTTGAGTTTTCGCCAATGCG
>Ga0302325_10006052_pt1 | contig 27338 bp, 27 predicted proteins | sample Palsa_T0_2_FD_201948 | JGI IMG/M metagenome (GOLD analysis project Ga0302325, IMG submission 201948) | Peat permafrost microbial communities from Stordalen Mire near Abisko, Sweden - Palsa_T0_2 | ecosystem: Environmental > Terrestrial > Soil > Palsa > Peat permafrost | place: Sweden: Abisko... | reverse complement strand
GATCGCGGCGTACTCGCCTTCGCGCAGCTTGCGCAGCCGCGTGTCGACGTTGCCGCGAACGTCGTCGTACACCAGATCGTCGCGCAGCGCGCGCAGCTGCGCGCGCCGGCGCGGCGACGACGTTCCTACCCGCGCGCCCGGCGGCAAAGCGTCGAACGTCGGATAACGCTCGCTGCAGTACGCGTCGCGCGCGTCCTCGCGCGCGGTGATCGCCGCCAGCGTCATGTCGCCGGCGAGCGTGCTGGGCAGATCCTTGCACGAGTGCACGGCGTAGTCGGCGCGCCGCTCGCGCAGCGCGAGCTCGAGCTCGGTCACGAAGACGTTGTCGCTGCCGATCGCCGCGATCGAGCGGTCTTGCACGGCGTCGCCGCGGGTCGTGATCTCCAGGACCGTCGAGGGAATCCCAGCCGTCGCCAGCGCCGCCATCACCGCGCGCGTCTGGATCAGCGCGAGCTTGCTGGCGCGCGTCGCGCCGACCAGCGGTTGCGCACGCGACGGGACGACGCCCGCCAGCGTGTCGGCGGCGCGCTCGACCTCGTGCTCGATCGCGCCGGCCGGCATTGCGGCCAGCTCGTCGATGTCGCGCGCGGCGAAGTGCCGCATCAGCGCCGCGCGCTGCTCGAGCGGCGCGACCGCCGCGACGCGTTCGCGCAACGCGCCCAACGTCGCCGCGGCGCGCGCGTAGCGCGCGTCGAACTGCAGCGCCAGCTCGTCGCGCACGCGCTTGGTGAACGACGGCGACAACCCGCCCGAATCGACCGCGACCGTCAACGGGCCGGCGCGATGGACGGCCGGCGTCGCGAAGTCGCCGCGCCCGGCGCTCGAAGCGTCGTTGACCAGGACGCCGTTCGCGCGCGCATCGGCGACGACGGCGGCGTTCACCGTCTCGTCGTCGGTCGCCGCAAAGGCCAGCACGGCGCCCGCCAGATCGCCCTCGGCAAAGGGGCGAGGGTGTCGGACGATCTCGCCCGCCTCGGCGAGCGCCGCAAGCGGCTCGGTCACGCGCGGGGCCACCACCACCACCTGCGCACCGGCAGCCAGCAGACCGCGGACCTTCCACTCGGCGACGTTTCCGCCGCCGACCACGACGGCGCGCCGGCCACGCATCGAGAGGGCGACGGGATACACAGGCCCTATCTTCCCTGAGATGCCATCCGTCCCCGTGCGCGCGGCTCTACTCGGCGCGTTCTTCGCTGCGCTCGTCACGCTGCCGGGCCTGGGGACCGGCACGCTGTGGGACAACAGCGAGACCACCTACGGAGAGGTGGCGCGCGAGATCCTGCTGACCCACGACTGGGTCGTGATGCACCTCAACGGCTTCACCTGGTACGTGCAGCCGCCGCTCTACTTCTGGATCGCGGCGCTGTCCGCGCACCTCTTCGGCCCGACGGCCTTCGCGATGCGGCTCCCGTCCGCGCTCGCCACGATCGCGATGGGCGGCGCAATCGGCTACGCGACGGCGCGGATCGCCGGCGGCCGCGCCGGGACGCTGGCGGCGGTCGTTCTGTCGACCAGCCTGATGCAAGTGATCGTCGGCCGGCTGGCGATCATGGACGCGCTGCTCGACTTTGCGGTCGCCGCCGCCGTGCTGTGGTGGTACCGCGCGTTCGAGCCGTCGGGGACGCCGCGCCGGCGCGACATCGCGTTCGTCTGCGGCGCAGTGGCCCTCGGACTCGGCACGCTGGCGAAAGGGCCGGTCGCGCCGGTCGTGACGGTGCTCGTCATCGCGGTCTGGCTGCTGTGGGAGCGCCGCGTCTCGCGGCTGTCGGCGCCGCGCAAGCGCGCCTTGGTGATCGCGGCGGTCGCGTACGCCGCGATCACGCTGCCGTGGTTCATCGCGCTCGGATTGCGCGTCGGCTTCGGCGCCGTCGCCGAGCTGATCGGCCACTACACGTTCGGGCGCTACGTCGGCGTGATCGAGAACCAGAACGGGCCGGTTTGGTACTACATCCCGGTGATGATCCTCGGCTTCTTCCCGTGGATCGCGTTTTTGCCGGTCGCCCTGTCGGCGGCGTTGCGCGACACACAGCTGCGCCAGGGAGCGTTCGCGCGTCTCGCGGTCGTGTGGACCATCGCGCCGTTTCTGTTCTTCAGCTTCGCGAGCACCAAGCTGCCCAACTACGTCGCCTTGATGCTGCCGGCCCCGGCGATCCTGGTCGCGCTGTGGTTCGGCCGGGTGCGCAACGAGGGTGCCCGGCGCGCCGCGATGATCTCGGCCGCCTCGATTCCGGTGTTCATCGGTCTGGTCGGCTTCGCGATCTGGGTCTTCTCGCGCAGCAACCGGCTCGAGTTCGACCTGGCCGCCGTCAGCACGCAGTTGCTGTTGCTAGGCGTCGCAATGCTGATCGGCTCGCTGCTGACCGTCGTCGCGATCGGCCGGCGCGACACCGCCGAATGGTCGCCCTACGTGCTCGCGCTCATCAGCGGTGCGCTCGTGCTGTTCGTCGCGATGATCGCCGAACCGGTCGCGGAGCCGCTCAAGCCGATGCCGCCGATCGCGCGCACGATCGACGCCGCCCGCAGACCGGGCGACACGATAGCGATCGGCGGCGTCAGCGGCGGCAACGGACTGATCTTCTACACCGCGCCGCCGGTCCGCGACATCAAGAACAACGCCGGCTTCGTCTCGACGATCTGCGTCGCCGGCGACCACTGGATCATCGTGCGCCCGCAGGATGCACGGCGTCTCGTCGAGCTTGCCCACTCGCTGCAGCGCTCCGCGCGCATCGTCATGCAAACACCGGACTTGCAGCGCCCTCGCGCCGTGCTCCTTTTCGTCGACGGCCCCACCTGCGCGCACGGCTGACGCGCCGTCGTTGGTGAGGAGGGACGGTCGTCGTACAGCGAACGTCGTCGGCCGGGCTTGATTCCTAACTACGCCGCATCGGGTAGCGCGCGGATGAAGCGGAACCGGACGTTCACCGTCTGGCCGTTCACTGTTGTCAAGACTGCGGCTCCCGGATTCGCCAGCGGGTCAAACGCCGTCGTCGCGTCGACGGACCACTCATATGGCAGTGACACCCCAAAGACCGCCATGCCATCAGGCGGGAAGGTCAGCTTGATTTTCACACTGGCGAGGCCCGTCGCGGGATTGTAGATGCACTCGCCATTATAGGAGCCACCGAAGGGGTCACCTCCGTAAACCTTTCCGGCGTCGAAAATGGCGAAGCCGTAGCCCGCCATCAGTTGGCCGGTATCGCTCGAATAGTACTCGACGGCATACATGCCATCGCGCATAGTTGTCTCGCTTTCACGGAAACGCTGCAGTTCCGCAAGACGACTCGCCTCCGGCACTGCAGTGAGCAATCTGAGGTACGCCTCGACTGGCGCGGGGATTGCCCGATACTCGCCAAGCCAAAGCGTCACCGCGCGAACCGACACGCCAAGCAGGCGAGCGAGCTCAACCTGTGAGAGGCCGAGCTTCCTAAGCGAAGACCTAAGGTCCAGGGCGGTCATAGGAACAGTGTTCCATGACACATAGAACGTTGTCAAGACCGCAGAATGCCCGGATTGGCAATAATGTAATTTTTCGTTACACTATTGCCAATGCCTCGGGACGCCACCGCCCTCTATAGCATTGCCCTCGAACACGACGGCGTCTTCACCGCGAGTGAAGCTCGGGAAGCCGGTGTTTCGCCCCATTCGCTCCTTCAAGCCGAACGGCGCGGCAATGTCCGGAGGCTTTCGCGAGGCATCTATCGCCTCGTCAACTACCCTGCCAGCGAGGAGCGCGCTCAGCTGTGGGAAGCCGTGCTTTGGCCAACCCTCCACCGTGGAATCGCCGAACTTGGTGTTCTTTCGCACCTCACTGCGCTCAATTTACATTATGCACTCCTCGAATACACGCCGCCAAGAGTAAGCATTACGATCCCGCGCAGGATGCGCGTCCGACGCTCGCGCCCGAATTGGCTCGACGTGCACGTTGGCCAGCTTTCTGATTCCGAGGTTACGAGCAACATCGGTGGTCTGCCGGTCACGACGCTCGAGCGCACGATATCAGATTGTATCGAGGCTCACGTCGATCGCCGCCTCATTGAGCGCGTCATCGACGCGGCCGTTGACGGCGAGACGCCCGAGGCGCTAGAGCTTGCAGCGGTGGAACGACTACGCGCGGCGCTGGAGTAGACGGAATTGGCACCACTCGGACCCTCTGCTCGCAAGCGGCAGCTCGAGTCAACGCTCGATGCAAATGCTCGCGCAAATGGAATCGCCTTCGGCCGCTACCGCGATGCGTTCAATCGCGCAATATTGCTCACAACCCTAGACCGCGCAAAACGTCTGGGAATCCTCGAGGACTACCACCTCAAGGGTGGGGCTGCAATTGAATTGCGACATGGATTTGGAGTCCGCGCCACACGCGATATCGACATAGAAATCGCTGTACCCATTACGGAACTCACCACAGCCTTCGCCTCAGCGCTCGCAGTCGGCTGCGGCGAGTTCACGTTCGCGTTGCGTCCGGGGGAACGGGCAGTGCGCGAGGATGCTATAAGCGTCGCAGTCGTTATGCACTACGTCGGCAGACCATGGGCCACCATCAGCGTAGATCTCGCACCAGCGCAGTCGGGCGTGCTCGCCGACGACTTGCCGTTGATCATCGTCGAGTTTCCCGATATTACCGGCGATGTCCGGACGATGAGGACGGAGTTTCAAATGGCGCAAAAGATTCACGCCATAACGATGGGCGATCCGCCGGATTACCAGTTGGCGTACGCGCGTCACGTTGTCGATGTGTTGTATCTCTCGGGGACCGGCGTTGAGCCGGCTTTGGTCGCTGCGGCCTGTCAGGCTGTCTTTGATGCGCGCGCGAAGAACGACGGGAGGTCGTGGCCTCCACCGATGGTCGTTCTTCCGGAACGCTGGATTGCCGATTACGGCGTAACGCTCGAAGGCTACGGAATGCCGCTATCACCGCAAGACGTTCCACGCGCATTCTTGACTTTTCTTACGACGATTCTCGGGGGAGTGGTACCGATGCCGGGTTATGAATATCAGTTCGTCTCACTGGGGGTGACGCCGATAGATCGGGCGCCGCTTGGAGGGCCGATCGAGGCCGCTGGATTACAACATGAGCACTTTATAGCGCTCGCTGCGAACGGCTGGCGCGTGCGCTCGATGTGCCCAAACCCACGCGCCGATAACCACGTTCTCATTATCCTTGAGCGCGAGGTTCCGTCCGCAACGTAGGTGCCCGGCGCACTACGATGCCCTATCCCTTCTTGTACGATTCGCCGCAGCACCTCGGCCGCGCTGGTTGCCGTAAGCGTGCGGTCGAGGCCGACCTGACCAAGGAGCGCTAGAGAGCCAATCGCGACGTCCCCACCTCGACACGGGCAATTTAGGGGTGCGCTACTTGCTGAATCCGATGCGGACGGTTCCTCAGGAGAACGGGCCGGGACTCGCGAATCTTCCTCTTGTGGACGACGCTTTGCTTCGACGAATTCGTCGTAAAGAGACTTGGACGGCGCGTATCCTGCATATGTGGGATTGCGCGTCGGTCGAAGCAGCGGAGCGCGAATGGTGGGCGGGGACGTCGCCAAGCGAAAGGATGAGCATGGTCGAAACACTTTCCGCCGACGCCTTCGGCGGGTTGGAAGACGAAGCGCGTGAGCTCAGGCTTCAGCGATCCATTACGCGAGTGATTCGACGGCGGAGACAAGCATGAACTTCATCGAGCAGATTGACAAGAGCACGCTCGGGGATGGGGCACTGATCGCGGAATCGGAGCAGTTCGCGATCTACGCTGTTGGTGCGGACACGTATCTTCTCGTGCAGCGGCATCAGTCGATGCCTTGGACCGGCGTGCAGTTTTCTGGAGATGGCGTCTTTCGCGTCGGTTCGCTGATGGTCAATGCCATGCGGCACCTGTATCGCGATGTCGCATCGAACCTCTCACCGTCTACGCTCGAGGCGAAGAGCGCGAACAAGACTGCGTCGTAGCCCTTCTCGGCGCAATCGTGCGTCGTCTCGATGCAACACAATCGTGCCTGGGGAGTGGACGGTCTACGTTGCGTCGGCGGGGCGTTGCGTAGCGAGCGGAGCCGGGACGGCGAGAGCGAGCGGAGAACCGAGTGACCGAAATCGCAGGATGCGGTGGAGGGAGCGTCCCGGCCGACGCAATGTAGACCGGCCGCTCCCCCGCCCCAATCGTTACTTGCGGACGGCCGCGACCTGCGCTTCCGTGACGGTGCTGGCTTTGTTGCCCCAAGCGTTGCGGATGTAGGTGAGCACGTCCGCGATCTGCTTGTTGCTCAGCGTGGCTTTCCACGGCGGCATCGTGCCGTTGTAGGTTGCGCCCTTGACGGTGATGCTGCCGTTGAGGCCGTTGAGCACGATCGGGATGACCTTGCTCGGATCGCCGATGACGACCGGGTTGCCGGCCAGCGGCGGGAACGTGCTTGGTACACCGGTTCCGGTGGCGCCGTGACAGCCGGCGCAGTTGGTCGAGTACACCGTTGCGCCGCTGCCCGCCGTTGCCGGCGTCGTGCCGCCTGCGGTGCTGCCGGTGGTCGAGCCGGCCGTTCCTTGCGGGCCGGTTTGGAGAGCGCCGCTGCCGTTGGCGGCGACTGCGGCCGGGGCGTTCCCGCCGATGATGTTGTGCAGCAGTTGGTTCTCGACGACGTTGTGCTGGCCGACCCAGCTCAAGCCGATCGCGCCGACCAGCACCAGCGCGGTGATGCCGAGCACCCACGGGCGGCGGGTGAGGCGGCGCGACGGGTTGCGGTCGACGAACGGCAGCACGATGAGCACGACGATGAGCAGCGTCGGGCCGACGATCGTCGCGAACAGCGTGGCGATCTGCACGATCGCGGGCGGGAACTGACCGACGACGTCGAGCAGCGCGTACAGGGCGAGGAAATACCAAGCCGGGTACGGGACGAACTGCGAGTTGTTCAAGTCGGCTTTGTCGTCGAGCGGCACCGGTGCGAACACGGCCAGCGCGATGATGATGACGAACATGGCGAACGACAGCACGGTGTCCATGAACATCTGGTCCGGCCAGAACCGGCCCGGCTTGAGCTTGGGCGCTTCGTCGATCGGGGGTCCGGCCGGACCGTTCCAGCGGAAGATCATCAGGTGCAGGCCGACCAGCAGCACGAGCAGCGCCGGCATCAGCCAGACGTGGATGCCGAAGAAGCGGTTGATGGTGAGGGTCGTGATCCCGTTGCCGTCCTGCAAGAACTGCTGCACGAGCGGTCCGAAGACGGGCGCGTTGCCGGAGATGTTGATCGCGACGCGTGAGGCGAGCAGCGCGTTGAGGTCCCACGGCAGCAGGTAGCCGGTCAAGCCGAGCACGAGCGTGACGATGAACAGGATCACGCCGACAATCCACTGCAGCTCGCGCGGTTTCTTGTACGCGCCCCACAGCAGCACTTGCAGCAGGTGCATGGCGACGAACGCGATCATCGCCGAGGCGCCCCAGTAGTGCAGCGACAGGACGAGATGCCCGGCCGGGACCTTTTCGATGATGAACTTGGTCGACTCCCACGCCGTGTCGGTCGACGGCGCGTAGTAGAAGCACAGGAAGATGCCGGTGACGATCTGCAGGATCATCGCGAACAGCGTCGCGCTGCCGAACGCATACCAGTAGGACGCGCCGCCCGGCACGTCTTCGGTCAGGAAATCCTTGGTGAGCGTGACCAGTCCGGTGCGTTGGTCGAGCCAGGTCAGCATCGCGTCAACCGACCTTCTCGACGATCAGCTGCGGCGTGTTCGACTCGTATTCGATCCAGGTGATCTGCACTTTGCCTTGATAGTCGCGCAGCGGCAAGGGGTCGAGCCCGCGCAGCGCGGGGCCGGCCTTGTGCTCGCCGAGTTCGGTGTACTGCGAGCCGTGGCATGGGCAAATGAACCTGTTGGCGGGCGCGTTCCACTCGTACTTGCAGCCCAGGTGCGGGCAGATCGGGCTGAAGATCACGAAGCCCATGTTGAGGATGTCGTAGGGCGGCTTCTCGGTGGTGAAGAGCTCGGGGCGCGCGGCGCGCAGCTGCTCTTCGGTCGTCTTCACGGCCCAGACGGACTGCGCTTCATCGGTCTCGCCGAAGTAGCCGTTCACGTCCTTCACGGTAAACGCCACCTTCACTGGCTGGTCGGTCGTCTTCTTGAACGCGGCCGCCTCTTGGGGCGTGAGGCTCGACCACTGATCGGTGGTCGCGCCTTCGACCGGCAGCAGCGACTCGACCACCGGAATGGCGATCCCCAGGCCGATCACGCCGCCCAGCGCGATCACCGCGTTGGCCATGAAGGTGCGCCGGCTCTGTTCATCCGGCGTTCCGGGGTCTTTGTACGCCTCTGCGTGCGCCACTCTCTCTCCTCAAAGACGATCTCGGGACGGCCGCCGCCCGCCACCTGCCACCCGTAGTGTAGGAGACGGCCCGGCAAAACTCGCGTACCTTCGTAGGAGCTTGGATAGCTCCCCTTGCGGTCGTACCCACTCGGTGGGGCGCCAGGGCGCCCGTGGGGGTTCGGCCGCGAAGCGGGAAGCTTGAGGGTGTGAACGACCAAGAGTTGCACCAGCAGATCGAACGCCTCGTCGGCGAGGAGCACGCGCTGCTCGAGAAGGGCGGTGAGGTGACGGACGCCGAGCGCACGCGCTTGGACGCGATCAACGTGCAGCTCGACCGGCTATGGGATCTGCTGCGGCAGCGCCGTGCGCGCGAAGAGTTCGGCCAAGACCCGGACACCACGCACGAGCGCAGCGCCGAGACGGTCGAGAAGTACCTCCAATGAGTGTCGCGGCGCGCGTTGCGCCGGCGCGCTAGAAGCGGCGGGGCGGGGCGGCGTTGAAACGGCGAGGCCGGCGAGGCGGGCGCTCCGCGGCGGCTTCGATCGTGATCGTCTTGTCCTGCAGCACCGTGTCGTTGAGCGCCTTGATCGCCTCGGCGGCGAGCCGCGCGTTGGCGACCATCACGTAGGCGATGCCCTTGCGGCGCCGCGTGCGGCGGTCGCGCGGCAGCGCGATCCGCTCGGGATCGACGCCGTACGGCGCGAACAGCTCCGCGATCTCGACGCTCGAGACGCCGCGCGCGATCCCTCGCACGAGCAACCGAACCTCACCGGGTCGTTCCATCCCAGTCGCCTTCCCGGCCGAAGGCGCGCCGTCCTCGCCGACACGGCGCGACCGGTCTCACTTCCGGGCGGCACGCGCAAACTTGAGCGCGGTCAGCGCGGGCGAGACTGACGCGACCTTGAGATCGATGAGTCCACGTTCCCGCAGCATCGCGCGCACGGTCGTCTCGCCGAGCGGTGCGTTCTTGCCCTTTGTGTACACGACCCAGATCGGAACGCCGCGTTCGAGCGCCGCGCGCTGCGCGGTGACGGTACGCGCCAACGCGCCGGCGTCATCGACTCGGGCCACGATCACGTCGGCTGCCGCGGTGGCGCGCGTTCGCTTCGCCGCCGCTAGGGCCGTCGCGAGTTCGGGATCGTCGATTCGGCCCGCGACGAGCACGCGCGTCGTCGCGGCCAGACCGAGCTTGGCGGCGAGCGAGGGGACCGGCGCCGCGATCTTCGCCGCCCAGCGCGGCGCGTCGGCGCCCAGCATCAGCGCGACCTCCTCGCCGCGCACCGAGAAGCGCAGCGTGTCGCCCTCGGCGCGCACGTCGCGCAGCTCGGCCAACGGCGCGACGGCACGGAACGCGCCGCGCACGATGATCTCGGTCGACTCGAGCAGCGCCTTCACCTCGCCGCTGCGCGAACCCCAGCGCGCCGCGCAACGCGCCTCGCGGCCCACCGCTACGCTCGAGCCAGCGCGGGATGGTCCTTCCACAGCGGCATCGTACGCATGTACGCGCGGGTGCGTTCCTCGGCCTCGCTGCGGTCGACACCGTCGCGCCGCAGCGACCATTGCACCATGCGCTCGAAGCGCTCCTCGAAGTCCTGCAGCGTGCCGTCGGCGTTGCTGCAATAGCGGCAGTGCCGGCTGTGCGCGTCGCCCGGCGCGTGGTCGTCGGGGCCGTTCATCTCGTAGCCGCAGCTCTCACACCGTGTCATCGCCGATCTCCTCACCCGCGCGCACGAGCGCGCGAAGTCCTCGGACGAGCGCAGCGCGTTCGTCCGCCGTCATGCGCGCGAGTGCGTCGCGCAACGCGTCGTCCTCCAAAACGGTCGGCGTGCGCCGCGCGCGCCGCTCCCCCGACGAGGTCAATCCGACGAAGACGCGGCGTGCATCGCGTTCGTCGCGCATCCGTCCCACGTAACCCTTCGTTTCGAGCCGGTCGATGAGCTCGGTCATCGTCGACTTCTTCACGCCCGACGCTTGCGCGAGCTCGCCCAGCGTCGACGGGCCGACCGATTCGAGATGCTGCAGAACCCACAGCATGCGCGACGTGATGTCGGTGCCGGCCAAACGCTGCTTCGAGACGTGGAAGCGCAGGTAGATCGCGGGGTACAGACGCCCGACGTCGGCGGTCAGCTCGTCGAGATCGTTCGTCACGAACTATTCTAGCGAGGAATACGTGCCTCTGTCAAGCATCTGCGGTGTCGTGGCTACCAAGAAAATCCGGCCTGCCGGCAACGCGCCCTCGCGATCGAAGACGAAGACATCGGCGTCGCGCGGCTCGCGCGCAAAGCTCGTCGTCACGCGCGTGGTGCCGACGCTGCGCATGTTCGATATCGCCAAGGCGCGCGAGTTCTATCTCGACTACCTCGGCTTTACGGTCGACTTCGAGCACCGCTTCCACGACGGTGCGCCGCTGTACATGGGGATCTCCCGTGACGGCTTGGTGCTGCACCTGAGCGAGCACCACGGTGACGGGAGTCCGGGCGTCCACTTCACCATCGAGATGACCGGTGTCGACGACCTCCATCGCGAGCTCCACGCGAAGAACTACCGCTATATGAATCCCGGCATCGTTAAGACGGAGTGGGGAACGCGCGACCTCGGCGTGATCGATCCGGTCGGCAACCGGTTGACGTTCAGCGAGCGAATTACGAAGAGCAGCTGACGGACAGATCGCGGTACTGCGGCGGCGCCGGCCGTGCCCAAACGGCGTACTCCGGACGTTCGTGAAACGGCGTGCGCAGCACGTCGTAGACGGCGGCGACGACCGAATCATCGCCACGCTCGCAGGCTTCGATCGCCTGCTGCGCGACCCAGTTGCGCAGCACGTACTTCGGGTTGACGGCGCGCATCGTGGCGTGGCGCGCGTCGTCGTCGCGCGCGTCTCCCGCGCGGCGCGCGGCGTAGCGTTCGAACCAGGCGCGTGAGGTCGCGTCTTCGCCGAGCAGCGACAGCGCGCCGGCATCGCCGTGCGAGAGCGCGCGCCAGAAGTTCGTCCAGTCGGTGCGGCGCGCGTGCAGCAGGCCGAACAGCTCGAGGATCAGGTCGGCGTCGTCGTCGCGCACGTCGAGCAGGCCGAGCTTGGCGCGCATCAGCGCGAGGAACGTCGTGCGGTAGGCGTCCTGGTAGCGCGCGAGCGCGTCGTCGAGGTCTTTGCGGCCGATCAGCGACGACAGCGCCTCGGCCAGCGCGTAGCAGTTCCACAGCCCGATCGTGGGCTGGCGGTCGAACGCATAGCGGCCGGTCTCGTCGGTGTGGTTGCAGATGAAGCCGGGATCGTACTCTTCGACGAAGCCGTATGGACCGTAGTCGAGCGTGAGCCCGAGGATCGAGAAGTTGTCGGTGTTCATCACGCCGTGCGCGAAGCCGACGGCTTGCCAGTGCGCCATCAGCGCCGCGGTGCGTTCGACGACGGTCGCGAAGAAGCGCACGTACCGGTCGTCGCCGCTCGCGCACTCGGGGTAGAAGCGGTCGATCACGTAGTCGGCCAGGATTTTGAGTTCGGCATGGAGCTTGCGGTAATGGAAGATCTCGAACGACCCGAAGCGCACGAACGAGGGCGCCATGCGGATCAGCGTCGCGGCGCGTTCGATGTGCTCGCGCCGCACCGGCTCCTCTCCGGCGGCCATCGCGAGCGCGCGCGTGGTCGGGATGCCGAGGTGATGCATCGCCTCGCTGGCCAGGAACTCGCGCACCGTCGAGCGCACGACCGCGCGCCCGTCGGCGAAGCGCGAGAAGGCCGTCATCCCGCCGCCCTTGATTTGCAGCTCGATCGGCGTGGGTTGCGCGACCTCACCCAACAGGATGGCGCGCCCGTCGCCGAGCTGGCCGGCCCAAACGCCGAACTGGTGACCGCCGTAGATCGCGGCCACCGGCTCCATGCCGTCCAACACCGCGTTCCCGCTGACCAGCGCGGTGAAGATCGGGCGCGTTTCCTCGCCGTCGCGAAGGTCGATCAGCGTGGCTGCATCCGGGCTGAACGCGACCAGACGCGCGCCGGGGATGCCGACCGGCGAGCGGTGTTCGGAGAACGTGTCGCCCAGCGCCGCGAACGAGTTGGAGAAGCGAAGCTCTTCGAGCGCGAGCGACCGGGGCGGGGCGATGGCCATCGTCACCAACGAACCCCTCGAAGGTCGGCTCGCGTTGCGGTTGGTTTGCGGCTCTCGTGGCGAAGATGAGCCGTATGCGTGGATTCATCGGCGGCTTCATCGCCGCGCTCATCGTGCTGGCCCTGGTCGGCTTCACCGCGATCGAGACCGGTATGGTTCCGGCGCGCGCCGACGCGCCGCCGCTGCCGGGCGAGCGCTGGGCCGCGCGCACCTCGCTCGGGGCGACGATCCGTCGCGAGGAGCCCAAGCCGCCCTACCCGTTCATGCAAAGCGACGCCGACATCGCGCGCGGCGCGACGCTGTACGTGCAGAACTGCGCGGTCTGTCACGGTACCGCCAACACGACGCCCAACGCGATCGCGCGCGGGCTGGGTCCGGTGCGGCCGCCGCAGTTCAACAAGAACGACGTCAGCGATGATCCCGAAGGCGAGACATACTGGAAGGTCGAGCACGGCATTCGCTACACCGGAATGCCCGCGTTCGGCAAGTCGCTCGACGAGAAGGCGATCTGGCAGATCACCTATTTCATGAAGCGCGTCCCCGACAGTCTGCCGGCCGCGGCCAAGTCGATCTGGGAGAATCCGGCCCAAGTGGCGCCGCCGACCCCGATGCCGGCGCTCCCGGAACGACCGCGTTCCGGTCGCAAGCGATGACGGCGCCGGCGGGATGCTTTATGCATTTCGTGGCGAATGCGCGCGTCCCGTCGTTATCGGTCGCGGTTCGACGGTTCGACCTGGATGGTGTCTCTGAAAGACGGGGAGATTCATGCTGCGTCGGCCTTTCATGATTGCCTGGTGCTCGTCGCCGTATCGGCTGCGGCAAGCATTGCAGCGTGCGTCGAAGGTAGGGATGCCCCCCATGTTAGAGGCGGAGACCTGACCGTACGATAGGCAAATACCCGGCACAGCCCCGGCGCGGGCTTTGCCCCTGGCTCTGGAGGTTTGCGTTGCGATTTCTGCTCAAGCCCATCGGCTGCGTGTGCGTCGCCATCGTGCTCGCCGCGGTCGCCGCTTGCAGCGGATCGGGCGGCACCGGGTCGACCACGCCGAGACCAACGCCGACGCCTACGGCGAGTCCGATGCCGACGGGGAGCCCGTCGGCCGGGGCGACCCCGACGCCGACTCCGACGCGCACCCCGAGTCCGACGCCGACTCCGACGGCGAGCCCGACGCCGACTCCCAGCCCGACGCCGACGCCCTCGACATCGACGGCGCCGAGCTCGGTCAAGGTCAACCCGACCACGCTGAGCTTCTCGAACACCGGCGCCGCGTACGCGAAAACGGTCACCGCGACGCAGAGCGGGTCGTCAGCCGGGCCGTTCACAGCGGCGACCAACAACGCCGGCGTCGCCACCGTCGCGCCGCAGGGTTCGAGTCCGAACGTCTTCGTCGTGACGCCGCAGGGGGCGGGAAGCGCAACGATCACGATCACCGGTACGGGCGGGGCATTTGCCACCGTCTCCGTCGGGGTGACCACTACGCCCATCACCGTCTCGAAGGATGGCGGCAAATGAACGTCGCTCGCGCTTTCGGTATCGCTTTTTGCGCCCTCGCCGCGACGGCCGCGTCGCTCGCCGCCGGCTGCGGCGGCGGTGGCCAAACGGCGAGCACGCCGTCGCAAGCATTACCGCCGTTGGCCACCTCGACGCCGGTCGTGCCGCAAGGAAAGGCGACGGTCGCGCTGAGCATCGTCATCCCGGCCGCGAGCACATCTTCGGCCGTAACGCGGCGACCGCGCTACGTCTCGCCGTCCACGAACTCGTTGTCGTTCGCGCAGAACGGCAGTGTCACCACCGTGGTCGCGCTGACGCCGAGCTCGCCGGATTGCACCACCGGCATCGGCGGCGTTCGGACGTGCACGGTGAACGTGAATGCGACCGCGGGACAGAATCAGAGCTTCACCGTCAAGACCTTCGCCAGCAGCAACGGGACGGGGACGCCGCTCTCGGTGCAGACGATCGTCGCGACGATCGTTGCGAACACGTCGAACCCGTTGACCTTCGTGCTCAACGGTGTGGTCGCATCGCTGACCGCGGCATTCGCCGTGCCGTCGTTGCCCTACGGTTTGGCCGGCAACACGACGCTGACCGTCAACGCGAAAGACGCCTCGGGCAACATCATCGTCGGGCCGGGCAACTTTGCGACGTCGTCCGGCGTCGCCCTCACCGTCACGCTGACCAACGCCGACGGCAGCGGCGCGACGTCGCTCGCCCACTCGAGCCTGACGCAACCCGCTGGCGCCGACGGTTTCACCTACACCGGTGGTCCGCTCAACGGCGATACGGTGACGGCGTCGGCACCCGGCGTCACGTCGGCGGCCGCTTCGATCGCGTTCACCTGCAATCCGACACCGGCGACCAGCGCGCTCTACGTCGATGGGGTTTTTACCAACCCCGGCTTCGGGTTGTATCCGCTCTCGCTCGCCGGAGCGTCGCCGCCGCCGTCCAACGTCGTCGATCCGCCGGGCATCCTCGGCTACCCGATCGCGGTCGACGCCGACGGACGCGCCTACACGCGTTCGGGCAGCGTCGCGAGCGACGGAATCCCGCAGGCCGGCGCATCGATCGAAGAGTTCTGTCCGCAGGCGACCGGGATCGCAGCAGTGCCGTACCGCTCGATCGTCGCCACCGGCGCCATCGCGGTGGACCCTGCGCGTCATCTCTACGTTCTGTATCAGGGCGGCTCCGGCTCGCTGTCCGAATTCGCGCCCGACGCCGGGACACCAGGCTTCGTGCCGAGCACGGCACCGACGACGGCGCCGATCAGGACGATCTCCGGCAGCAACACGCAGATCCCCAACGCGGGCATCAGCGGGTACGCCGCAACCAACAGCAACTTCTATTTCAATGCCTACAACGAACTGCTCAGCTTCAGTTCGGCACAGAGCGGAAACGTCGCGCCGACCGTGATCGCCGACACGGCACCAGGATTGCTCAACCCCGAATCGGTCGCGGTCGACAAGTCGGGGAACGTCTACGTCCTCTACCAGACGGATTATCTCGTGCCGCAGCCGGCCGCCACGACGTACAACCCGCTGTACATCACGCTGCCGGCGATCGCCGAGTACACGCCGCAGGGTGCGGTCAGCCGCGTGATCTCCGGAACGAACACCGACATGGGTGACGCGATCGGGATCGCCGTGGATGGCGTCGGCAACGTGTGGGTCAGTAGCACCGTCGAGTACGTCGGTGAAACCGGCTTCTACCCGCAGATCGAGTCGTTTAACTCGACCGCCACCGGCAACGCCAGTCCGACCACGCGCTTCGAGATGATCGGTGAGACCTCGCCGCTCGGCAGCACTACCTCGCTGGTTTTGCAGCAAATGGCGATCGATCCCACGACCGCGAATATCTACATCTGCGATTCGGCCGGTTACGGTGTCATCGTCTTCAACAGCGTGGGAAACTACCTCGGTCAGATCTCGCCCAGCGTCGGCGGGCTCGGCGCCGCGTACGGGATCGCGTTCAACGCCAACGGTAGCTTCGTGGTCCAGTCGGGGCCGCTCGCCAACGGCAGCACGACGTACGGCAGCGCACAACTGCGGTTCTACCCGGCCGGGACGGGCACGACGGGTGCGGCGACGCCGGTGCCGACGAAGGTCGTCAACCTCGGCAGCTATGACTACCCGGCGCCGATCGCGGTCGACGGCTCGGGCAACGTCTACGAGCTCAGCGGCGAGAACGGCGCGCTCATCGGCGACAACCCCTCGCCCCTCGGCGACTCGTGGACGTACACGGTCGCGGAATTCGCCGCCGCAGCGTCCGGCAACGCCACGCCGGTTTCGACGTTCTACGATCCGGCCAACATGGATATCACCGCGCTGACGCTGGGTGGGATCGGGCTGGATCCGTCGGGCGACGTGCTCGTCGGCAACAACGCCGGTAACGTCGTCTACCTCTACCACGCGGGCACGTCCGGCAGCCCGGTTTCACCGACCAGCTCGTATCAAGACTTCGCGCCTTCGACGTATTTCCTGCGTTCGGTGGCGACCGATCCGGCGGGCAACGTCTACGTAGCGAGCTTCAGCGGAGCGACGATCACCGAGTTTGCCGCCGGGACGTCAACCGTGCTGCGCACCATCTACGGAGGGCACACGCGGATCCTGCACCCGCAAGGGATCGCGGTCGACAGTTCGGACAACGTTTACCTCGGCAATCAATACGGCACCACGCTCGCCATCTTCGGGCCGACGCAAAGCGGCGACGTGGCGCCGCAGCGCACCGTCGGTACCGAGGGACCCGACTCGTCTTCAGGCTACCAGTTCATGGCAATCGGACCGGGCGATCCGCCCGCGGCCGCTGCGCAATCGATCCCGACGCAACGCGCCGCAGCCGCGGTCGCACGCCGCGCAGCATCGCGTCACGAAGCCCTAGCAACGATCTCCGCCCAAGCCGCCGCCCGCTGCGCGGCAATCCGAAAAGTCGCGCCACCCCAGAACTTCGCCCGCACATCGCCACCCACCACCATCTGCGAGGCAGGCCTAGTCAACGCCGTCCGCCACTGAGTCTAGGCTACATTTTATATGAGTGCAGTCCGCTGATCCAGATGTTGACGCCGAGGTAGCAAAAGACGATCGACGCGAAGCCGATCACGCTGATCACGGATGTGCGTGTCCCACGCCATTCGGGACGCGTGTGAAGGTGCATGTAGGCGGCGTACACGATCCACGATAGGAGCGCGGCGGTCTCCTTCGGATCCCACTGCCAGTACGCGCCCCAGGCCTCCTTCGCCCACATCGCGCCGGTGATGATACCGAGCGACAGCAGCGGCAGGCCGACCGCGATCACGCGATATTGCATCACGTCGAGCTTGGCGAGCGACGGGAGGCTGGCGAACCATCGCGCGGTCGCGTCGCCATCGGCTGCCGCGGCCTCCAGCGCCGGCGTATCGGTGCGGATGTTGCCGAACGTCGGAGGCGCCACGTATGCGCTCAGCGCGACGTCGAAGTTCGCGCCGCTCGCCGCGCCGGCAGCGACCGCGCGCATTCCGGCGGACGGCCGGCGATAGTGGTTCTCCGCTGCCGCCTTGACGAGAAAGATCAGCGACAGACAGAAGGCGACCATGAACGACGCATAGGCGGTGATGACGATCGGGACGTGGATCTTGATCCAGTACGACTGGAGCGCGGGGACCGCCGGCATGTAGCCTTCGTTCCAGGTCGTAGCGTAGCCGAGCGCGATCGCCGCAAGCGCCAGCACCGGGCCGCCGATGAAATCGATCTGGTAGCGATAGGCGAACACGACGAAGATCGTCACCGCGCAGGCGCTGAACAGCGACAGCGAGCCGTACAGGTTGGTCAGCGGCCAGACGCCGGTCATCCACCAGCGGGCGCCCAGCTCCGCGAATTGCGATACCGCGCCGACGATCGCCAGCGGCATTCCGATCGCGCGCAGCAGCGGACGGCGCGTCAGGAAGTACCCGAACAGGACGAGCGCGCCCGTGACGTACGCAGCGATCCCGACCTCCAACAGGATTTGATCGAGCAGCTGTCTAGTCGGATCCATACGGTCTCCTACACTACGCTTCCGAGCGCGGGAGTGGTGGTGACTTCGGTCTGCGGCGCGGCAGGTTCGGTGAGGCGCACGGCTTCGATGATCTCGGCGAAGCGTTCCTCGAACACCTCGTAACCGCGGACGGTCGTCGCCGCGATGCCGACCTCGGCGCCGCCGCCGGCCGCGTCGCGGACCTGCACGAACAGCCGCGCGGGCAGGAAGTAGAACGAGATGCACAGGCCCGCCAGCAGCACCAGCGCGCCGAGCCCCACTACTGGGATGCCGGGATCGTAGCGATACTGAAAGCCCGAGTACAGCACGTAACGCGCAGCGTCGAGCTTGTAGCCGGCGCCGAGATCGACCGGCTGGCCGAGCGGGATCAGCGCGCCGCCCACCGGGCGATCGCCGTCGAAGGCCTGGATCACGACGCCCGGATCGTTGGGCCGCGGATCCGCACCGGGCTGACCGGTCGCGCGGTCGATCGTCCCGACGAAGCGCTGGTACTGGATCGCTCTCGACGTACCGTCGATCGCGAAGCCTTCGCCTTCCTTGAGCGGATGATCGGGACCGGGTATGGGCCGGCCGTCTTTGGTCAGCCCGAAGTCAATCGCGAAGCCGTACGTCGCCTGATAGATCAACGTGCCGTTCGCGTCGTACGGGTGGTTGACGCGAATGACCGCGTCGTGCGCGACGCCGTCGCGTCCGGTGACCGTCGCATCGGAGACGTAGTCGATCGGCTGGTAGACGGTGCCGGCTTTGGTCTGCACTGGATCGATGCGGTACGCGAAGCGTTTCAGCGCCACGGTGGTACCGTTCTCGGGGATCGTCGCCGTCTGACCGCTGAGCACCGCGAACTGTCCGCTGTAGCCCTTGGCCCAATAGATCGTCGTGCCGGCGGCGATCAGCACGAAGCCGAGGTGCGCGACGAGCACGCCGCGCCGGGCCCAGTTGTTCTTGTCGGCGAAAGTCCACTCGGTGCCGCCGAACTCGCGCTTGCGCACCTGCCAGCCGCGCGCCGCGAAGAACGCCGCGATCCGTTCGCGCGCGGTCTGCGCGTCGCCGGCGACGTGCACCGTCGCGTGCAGCGGGATCGCGTCGATCTTGACGGGGTTGAGGCGCGGGATGCGGCGCGGGATCACCTTGGTGAACGTCGCGGCCGCCATCGAGCACAGGATCAAACCGATGATGCCGATGTAGGCCGCGCTGTGATAGATGTTGTCGAGATCGAGCCGCAGGATGAGGCGCGCGATCGGCGGCGCGTACGCGCCGCCGTAGAACGACGGGTCTTTTCCTTGTTCGACGATGACGCCGATCAGCGTCAGCAGTCCCCACGTCGCCAGCAGCGAGACGCCGAACGGCACGTGCGCGAACAGCCGCACGAGATCGTCCCAGGCGACGCGCAGCGGCGGCACCGCCGGGGCTGTGCCGGCTAGACCGTTGCCGCTTCGCGCTTCCATCGCTTCTCCATGAAGACGATGATCCAGATCGAGACCTCGAAGAGCACGTACATCGGGCCGGCGATCAGACACATCGTGACGGGGTTACCGTCCGGCGCCAGGAACCCGCCGACGACGAGCATGCCGAAGCCGATGTAACGGCGATACCTCCGCAGCAGCTTGCTGCCGATCAGCCCGATGCGCGCCAGCAGCAACATGACGATCGGCGTCTGGAAGACGATCGCGAACGCGAGCAGGATGAGCAGGACGAGATTCAGCGTCGACTCGATGCCGTACGTCGGAACGGCGATCTGCTCGGTGAAGTAGTCCAGTCCCTTGATGGCCCGTGGCAGCACCAGAAAGTGCGCGAACGCGATACCGGCCAGCGCGAGCAGGAACGACGGAAAGATGTACGAGTACACGGCGCGCCGCGTTCTGGGATGCACCGCGGGTACCACGAACATCCAGACCTGGAACAGAATCACCGGCAAGCCCAGGACGACGGCGCCGTACAATGCGATCTTGAAGATCGCCCAGATCGCGTCGGCCGGTCCGAACGCGTGGAGTTGGATGGTGCCGAAGTAGATGCGCGTTATCCACGGGATCGCAAGCTGCGCCGGGTAGAGCAGCGCGACGGCCAGCGCGGCGATCGTGACGACGCAGACGAAGAGGCGGTTACGAAGCTCCCGCAGGTGCTCCGTGAACGGCATCTCCTTTTGATCCCAGTCGATCTCGCGCTCGCGCTTCTCCTCGTCGAGCGGCGGCCGCTCCGCGAGCACGCTTCGTTACTTACTGTCGGGGCGGGGCGATGGTCGTCGGACCAGCCGTTCCCGTCAACGGGTCGGGCGTGATCGGCGCCGCGCCGACGCCGTTGACGGTGCTGACCTCGGTGGCGGCGACCGCCTCGGCTTCGGCGCGCTTGCGCGCTTCTTCGCGCGCGCGCTCGGCGGCGATGTCGGCCTCGGCCTGTCCTTGCAGAAACTCTTTCTTGGCTTGGCCGGCGCTACGGGCGAGCTTGGGCAGCTTGTCGGCGCCGAAGACGAGGATCGCGACGCCCACGACGGCGGCGATTTCTATGGGTGAGAACATATGGGTCTCCGGTTCAAAGTAGGGCGTCCGCGAGGGCGGCGAGCTCGGAGCGTGCAGGAGCATTACCGAGCGGCGCGAGCGATTGCTTCGCCCGTTCGACGTACCCCGCCAGGACGGCTTCGGTTCGCTCGAGGCCGCCCTGTGCCGCGATCCCGGCGACGACCGCCGCGATCTGCTCCGGCGTGTCGTCGTCCCGCGCGAAGCAACGTTCGACGTCCGAACGGAATTCCCGATCCCCGGCCTCGAGGGCCAGGATCAGCGGAACGGTCATCTTGCGCTCGCGCAGGTCGTTGCCGACCGGCTTGCCCAGCGTCGCCTCGTCGGCGGTGAGGTCGAGCAGGTCGTCGCGCATCTGGAACGCCACGCCGAACGAAGTCCCGAAGTCGCGCAGCGCCTTGACCGCAAACGGCGAGCCGCCCGCCGCCAGCGCGCCGCATTCGGCCGACGCGGCGAATAGCGATGCGGTCTTCTTGGTCGCGATCTCGACGTAGGCGGCGAGCGACGTGTCGAGGTCGGCCAGCGCGCGCAGCTGCAGCACCTCGCCGTCGGTGATGTCGGCCAGCGTCGAGCTGAGCACGTGCGGGATCGGGTGCTGGTAGGCTGCGGTGACGTTCTTGAAGATCCAGGCGAACAGATAGTCGCCGGCGAGCACGCTGACCCGGTTGCCGAAGTCGACCGCGGTCGCGTTGACGCCGCGCCGCGTCTGCGCGCCGTCGACCACGTCGTCGTGGATCAGCGTCGCGACGTGGATCAACTCCATGAACGCGGCCAGCCGCAGGTGCTCGTCGGCGCGGCCGCCGGCCGACTCCGCCGCCAGCAGCGTGAAGCGCGGGCGCAGCCGTTTACCGCCCGCGGCCAGCATGCGCCGGATCGCCTCGGTGATCAGCGCGTTGTCGGTCACGAACGACGAGTCGAAGTACGCTTCGACCATCGCGTACAGATCGCGTCGGCCGGGCGCGCGCTCGAGCATTAGGCGGCTCCGACGTGGATCGCGATCGCGCCCAAGCCCAGCCGGATCGTGCGCACGTCGCGGAAGCCCGCGTCGCGAAAGCGCGCCGCCAGACCGTCGGCGTCGGGAAAGTTGGTCAGCGAGTTGGGCAGGTAGCGGTACGCGGTCTTCGAGCCGCCGACGATCCCGCCGACCAGCGGAACCAGCCCGTAGAAGTACAGCCCGAAGAGTCGCCGGACCAGCGGGTTCGACGGTTTGGTGACGTCGAGGTTGACGAACCGCGCGCCGGGCCGCAGCACGCGCCGCGCCTCGACCAGCGTGTGGTGCACGTCCACGACGTTGCGCATCGAGAAGCCCATCGTCGCGCCGTCGAACGTCGCGTCGCCGAACGGCAGCCGCGTTACGTCACCTTCCAGGAAGGTCGCGCGCTGAGCGCGGTCTTCGCGCCGCGCGCGGGCGCGCGCGCCGTCGAGCATCGGCGGCGTGAAGTCGACCCCGGTGACCCGCAGCGCCGGGTCGCTGCGCAGCAGGTGAAAGACCAGATCGCCGGTGCCGCAGCACAGGTCGACGACGCTTCCGCCGGGCGGCGCGGCGAGCTCCGCCACGGCACGCTTGCGCCACGCTTCGTCGACGCCCGCCGTGAGCAGCCGATTCGCGCGGTCGTACCGCGGGGCGATCGCCGCGAACATCTCGCGGACGTAGAGTGCTTTGTCCATCGTCAGAGCCGGCCGGAGTCGTTCGGCGGCCGGGCGACGATCCACTCCGGCTTGCCTGCGGCGGCCGAGCGCGTGAACGGGCGGTGACCCCCGCGCCGCGAGGCTTCCATGATCGCCCTTTCCGACCGTCCGGCCGTGCTGGCCGCCATCGATCGCGCTCGCTCCGTCTCCCTGTCGGCCTACATCTTGCCCCCGGCCGTGACCGAACGGCTGGCGGCCGCGGCGCGCCGTGGCGCCCGCGTCGAGCTTGCGCTGGCGCAATATCCGGTCGCCGACACGCCCGCCGAGCAGCGGCGCCTGACGCACGCGAACCGCGACGCGGTCGACACGGTGCGCCGGGCGGGCGGCGCCGCGACGCTGGTCCCGCCGAGCGATCCGCTGCACCTCAAAGGAGCGTTGATCGACGACCGGGTCACCTACCTCGACGATCGCAACTGGTCCGACGACGGGCCGCAAACGATCCTGCGCGACGACGAGCCGGACGACGTGGCGATCGTCCGCGACGCGCTCGCCCGGCGGCCGGCCGGCAACGCGCACCTGCGGACCGTCAAGCCCGACAGCCTGGCGCTCGAGCGGAGCGTCTTCGCGCAGGCCGGCGACGGATCGCTCGACGTCCAGACCGAGTCCTTCGGGATCGGGCCGATCTTCGGCGCGCTGGCGGCGCGGGCAGCCGCGCACCGGCCGGCGCGGCTGTTGGTCTGCGACCGCGAGCTCCTGGGCGCGCAGCAGCGCGCTCGCCGCACCGGCCCGCCGCCGACCGAGATTCGTGCGCTCGACCGCCTCGTCCACGACGGCGTCGACGTCCGGGTCACGCCGGCCGGCGAGAAGATGGCCGTCAGCCAGAACGGCGCGTGGGTGGGCTCGACCAACGCGACGCGCGACTGGGGCTCGACCGCGCGCCAGCTCGACTGGGGAATGACCATCGCCGATCCGGCCATTGCCGCGGAACTGCGCGCGCGCTTTCAGCGCACTTGGGAGACGTCGCTGCCGTACGCCGCGTTCGCCGCCGGCCCGAACAGCCTGCGCGCGTTGGCGTCGGTGCGCGCGACGACGGTCGCGACGTCGGTGCCGAGCACCTCCGCGACGGCGCGCGCGGTGTCGGCGACGTAAGCGACCTCGTTGCGCTGCCCGCGGTGCGGGATCGGCGCCAGATACGGGCAGTCGGTCTCCAGGACGAGCGCGTCGAGCCCGATCTCGCGCACCGCATCGCGCAGCGGCTGCGCGTTCTTGAAGGTGATGACGCCGCCGATCCCCAGCATCAGGCCGAACTCGTGCACGAAGATGCGCGCTTCCACCCGCGTCTCGGTGAAGCAGTGGACGACGCCGCGCTGCGCGCGCGGATCGTAGCCGGCGCGCAGCGCCGCGACGAAATCCTCGTGCGCCTCGCGCTGGTGAAAGACGAGCGGCAGATCGCGCATGCGCGCGTACGCGAGCTGGGCGGCGAAGACGCTGCGCTGCACGTCGCGCGGGCTGTGGTCGTAGTGGTAGTCGAGCCCCGTCTCGCCGACCGCGACTACGCGCGCCGCGAAGCGCTCGCGCAGCGCGTCGAAGGCGGCCGGCAGGTCGGCCGGCGCGTCCTTCGCCTCGTGCGGGTGGATTCCGACGGTTGCCGCCAGGCCGTACCTCTCAGCCACCTCGCAGGCTCGACCACTATCCTCGACGTCGCAGCCGACCGTGACGATCCCGCCAACGCCGCGTTCGCGCGCCCGGGCGATCATCGCCTCGCGATCCTCGTCGAACGAGCGGTCGTGCACGTGGGCGTGCGTGTCGATCATGATGAACGCTTAGCAGCCCCGTGGAGAATTCCCGCCGCCGTCTCGAACGCGCCTGTCCCGCCGAAGGCTTCGTCGCTCTTCGGTCACAACGCTATGGCGTTGCTCCGCTCATCGCTCCTCGCTTCGACGAAACATTCGCGTCCGATCCGAGCGACGCGAATTCCCCACGGGGCTGCTAGACTCTCGTGCAGTTGTTCCCGGAGCGCGATCGCCGCGGCCGCCGCTTCCTCGCTTTGGCCCTTGTCCTGTCGCTGCTGGTGCATTTTGCGGGCGGTTCGTTGTGGTCGCTCCTCGCTCGAACCACGCGCGCGGTGTTTCACGAGCCCGACGAGGTGATCGCGAAAACCGGACGGATCACGATCGAGCGGCTTCCTCCGCCGCCCACGCCGAAACCGACGCCGGTACCGACCCCCGAGCCGACCGCTACCCCGAGGGTCGCGCAGAGCCGTCCGCACGTGACGCGGCCGCCGGCACGCCAGATCCCTCGCCGGCGCGAGATGCCGCGGCTCGCTCAGCCCACCTTCGCTCCGCAAGCCGAACCGACGGCCGCCCCGCGCGTCGCCAAGATCCACGTCCCGCGCGCAGAACGCGTCGCGGTCGTGCGCGTGCCGCGCGGCGCGCACGGCACGGCGGCGGCGAGCGGTTCGCTCGACGTCGGCGCGCTCGACGCGACGTTTCGCAAGACGATCGCGCAGGCACAGCACGACGTCGAGACGACGCCGATGCCGAACGCGCAGGTCGGCGTGAGCACGATGAAGCGCTACGATAGGTTTCTGATGGGCAACATCGACGACGTCACCGGCGCGAACGGCGACTGCGATCCGCGGGACGAGCCCTCGTACCACGGCGGATACGTGTGGTACTTCCTGCACTGCACCGTGCACTACGCCGACGGCTTCGTCGAGACGGTCGACTTTCCGTGGCAGTTCAAGTTCACCCGCGCGAACGACCCGTTCGCGCGGCGCGATGGCCGGCGTCACGAGTTTCCGGGTCAGCCGCCACCCGACGGCTTCGTGCTGCCGCATCCGTTCGCCATGTCGCGAGCGGTCTGCACGTACTATCGCGAGGAGTGCAAGGCCGTCATCGACCGCGAGCGCGCGAACGGCGATTCGCCGGCCGGCTCCGAATAACGGCGCGTGCTGCTCTTCCCCGAACGGGACGAGCCGCGGCATCGCTGGCTGCTGCCGACGGCCGTCGCGCTGTCGGTGCTGCTCCACCTGCTGGCCGGCGGCGCGTGGCTGCTGTTCGCGAACCGCATTGCGGCCGTCGTCGCCAAGATGTCGCCGCGGCCGACGCCGGCGCCGGAGATCATCGCGCTGTCCGACGCGATCACCATCGAGAAGCGCACCGTGCCGCGCGAAGCGCATCGCAGCCGCCCGCAGCGCCGCGTGCAGCCGCGCCCCAGAGTCGTCGCGGAAGTACCGCGCCTGCGACAGCTCCCCGTGCCGACCGTGCCGCCGCTGCCGACCGCGGTGCCGACCGTCGAGCCGACGATCGTTCCCACCGCGCATCCGGTGCGCGCGACGATCCACCGCCCGCGGGCCGAGCCGACGCCGCCGCCGCCGCGCATCACCGAACCGAAGCCGGCGCAGCGCAACGCGCTGTCGCCGCAGCAGCTCGCCGCGCTGGACCAGCAGTTCCGGCGCACGATCGCGTCGGCGGATCGCTCCTTGACCGACGTGCCGCGCCAGCGCCGGCCGCCCGCCATCGCGCCCAACGCGCAGCGCTATGCGGCGGTCATGGCGGGGACGCCGGGTCAATTCCTATCGGCGCAAGGCGACTGCACGTCGATTCAGGACAGCGCGCGCGGTGCGGTCGTCGACCGCTATCTGCGCTGCCTGATCCGCTACTCCGACGGATACTACGAAGAGGTGAGCTTTCCATGGGCGTTCCACTTCTTGCGCCGGACCGATCCGTTTTCGTATCTCGACGGGTTGTCGCACCCGTTCCCGATGCAGCCGCCGCCGCCGGGCTTCGCGCTGCCGCAGCCGTTCGCGCTCTCGCGCGCGGTCTGCTCGTTCTACCGTGCGCAGTGCGAAGCGGTGATCGAACGCGAGACCGCCGCCGGCAACCAGCCCGCGCCGTAGTGTTCGCGCACTTTGCGCGAACACACTCAGGCCGAGGTCGATTCGACGCGCGGGAAGAGCGGCGCGCCGGGATTCGTCGGCGTGTTCGCGGCGAGCCGGCCCCAGACCAGCTCTTCGTCCCAGAGCAGCTCGGGCGTCCCGCGCAAGCCGAGCTGCTGCCACATCTCGGTGGCTTTGGCCGGCATGAACGGAAACAGCAGCAGGCTGAGCCAGCGCAGCCCTTCGCACAGCTCGTAGAGCACCGCGTCGAGCTCGACGCCGCGCTCGTGCTTGTAGAGCTCCCACGGCTTGCGCTCGTCGATCGTGCGGTTGAGCAGCGTGACGAGGTTCCAGATCTCGTCGAGCGCCTCTCGAAAGCGCAGCGCGGTCACGTGCTCGTTCACCAGCGCGGGCAGATCGGCGACGCGTTCCTGCACCGCGCCGGCGAACGGCTCGGGGACCAGTCCGTTGCGATAACGCTCCAGCATCGCGAGCGTTCGGCGCAACAGGTTGCCGAGATCGTTGCCGAGATCGCTGTTGTGGCGCTGGCGCAGCTTCTCGATCGAGATCGAGAAGTCGCTGCCGAAGTGCGCTTCGCGCATCAGGAAATAGCGCAGCGAGTCGGCGCCGAACTCGTCGCGCATCGCGAACGGGTCCATCGCGTTGCCCAGCGACTTGCTCATCTTCGTGCCGCTGTCGCTGGTGATCCAGCCGTGCGCGAAGACGCGCGCCGGGATCGGCAGCCCGGCCGACATCAGCATCGCCGGCCAGATGATCGTGTGAAAGCGGGCGATCTCCTTGCCGATCAGATGCATGCCGGGCCAGAAGCGCGCGTACAACCCATCGGCGTCGTCGGGCCAGCCCAGCGCGCTGATGTAGTTGATCAGCGCGTCGTACCACACGTAGAGAACACCGCCGCCGGGCAGCGGAATCCCCCAGTCGAACGACGAGCGCGAGATCGAGAAGTCCTCGAGGCCTTCTTCGAGGATCGCCAGCATCTCGTTGTAGCGCGTCTGCGGCCGCAAGAAGTCGGGGTTCGCGCGAAACAGCTCGAGCAGCGGCTGCCGGTACTTCGAGAGCTTGAAGAACCAGTTCTTTTCGGACAGCCATTGCACCGGGCGGCGGCACTCCGGGTTCGGACAGCGTCCGTCGACGAGCTTGGCCTCGGGCCAGAACGTCTCGTCGTTGGTGCAGTACCAGCCTTCGTACACGCCCTCGTACACGTCGCCGCTCTCGCGCATCCGCTCGAACAGCGCCAAGCACGCGCGCGTGTGACGCGGCTCGGTGGTACGGATGAAGTCGTCGAAGCGCGCGTCGAACTCGGGCGCGAGCGCCTCCCATTTGGGGGCCAGCGAGTCGACATATTGTTGCGGCGTCATCCCGGCTGCCGCGGCGGCGTTGGCGACCTTCTGACCGTGCTCGTCGG
>Ga0302325_10006050_pt1 | contig 27339 bp, 15 predicted proteins | sample Palsa_T0_2_FD_201948 | JGI IMG/M metagenome (GOLD analysis project Ga0302325, IMG submission 201948) | Peat permafrost microbial communities from Stordalen Mire near Abisko, Sweden - Palsa_T0_2 | ecosystem: Environmental > Terrestrial > Soil > Palsa > Peat permafrost | place: Sweden: Abisko... | reverse complement strand
TGCGAGGACATACGAGCGGTAAAAGCAGACAGACCCTTGCGCGACCATCCTGATCAAGCGGCACGACACTTGGCCAGGATCAAGGTCGATACCTATATCGGGATGGGATTCTCGAACTTGATTGCATTTTTTATCATGCTCACCACAGCCGCTACGTTGCATACCCACGGAGTGATCGACGTCCAAACGTCGGCCCAAGCCGCTGAAGCACTGCGTCCCATTGCGGGCAAATTCGCGTTTCTGCTGTTCAGCATGGGCATAGTTGGCACCGGTCTGCTAGCTGTACCAGTTCTAGCCGGATCGGCAGCGTTTGCGGTTGCGGAGTCGTTTCGTTGGCGGCAAGGCCTGGATCTGACCCCGCTGCGTGGGGCGCGCTTCTACGGCGTGATCGCTGCTGCGACACTGGTCGGCGTCGGATTGGGGTTCACACCGCTCGATCCAATCAAGGCACTGTTCTATGCCGCAGTCATCAACGGAGTAATCTCGCCTCCCATCATGCTGGTTATGATGCGCATGGTGTCCAATCCGACAATTATGGGGGCGTTTATAGTGACGCGGCGATTGCGCGTCCTAGGCTGGGTGTCAACTACAGTAATGGCCGTTGCAGTAGCGGCGATGTTTGTCCAAATGCTTAGTTGATACCACCGCATTGACATCCCCACGAACCTGAAGGGGGCGCCGATTCGCAGAGACGGTGAGCCGCTACTCATCGAGGCTTCGAATAATCGTCTGCCTCGTTCGCGTTAGACGCGGCGCTAAGCACGCAGAAGCCACCTCGCTAGGCAGAACTTTAGGCCGGGTTGCCCACCGGCGCCGCATAGTGTGCAGCGTGGCTGCACATCATTGGTTTGGCTCGGACGGTGCTAACGAGATTTGATTCTACGAGCCGAGTCCAGCACCGTCATCTGTGCGGTAGCGCACGGTACTCCCGAGAGAACCAGAGCACCATACGTAGGAAATCGTTGCGTACCTAACCTCGAGGCGTTATGAATCTACTTTGGGTTCTCGTAATCATCGTCCTGATTTTCGCATTCGTCGGGGCACCTGGGATCGGTCCGTGGCATCACAACTACGGGTGGTATCCGAGTGGGCTGGGAACAATCGTTGTTGTCGTGCTTGTGGTCCTATTGCTTACTGGCCGGTTGTGACGTCGGCGATAACCCGCGTCTCGACGCACGATAATGCCGCGATGAACGCACCACAACTAACGTCATCTCGCACTCGCCTGCACGAGCTTCTGGCGATATCGGAGAGCCGGCGGACAGACGCCCAGTGGGATGAGATCCATGAACTTGAAATTGAGCTCTCTTCCGCCAACCGAAAGCAACCTCTAGACCAAGGCGCTCGGCGAGAGACCCCTGCAACCGCCGCCGGGCATGGTAAGCCCCACGGCGATGCGCAGGGCAAGAAGCCGTTCCAGAAAGTACACAGCAAGCGGCGGTCCGGGCAGAATTTGCGGTGAGGAGCGCGACTGCGACGGAATTTGTCTTGGACGCCGCCACTAGACTTCATGGCTGCTTTTGGGCGGCCCGTATGCGGAAAAACTGCTTAGCACTTGGTTAACGCGGTTTTGCGGGGGCTCATAAACCATCACCCGACCGCGTAGCGTTCAATAGTGGTGATTCTATGAGGTCGAATTTTGCCGCTGCTTCGGCTCCGCGGAGGCAAACGAGTTTTTCGAATGTCAGGGACTTCCCCATCCTGAAGCGACGTTGAAGTCGCACGGCATCGAGTGCCAAGATTGAGGTTCTGAATCTTCAATCTGAACAGGAGGGGAAGTCGTGGGAAAGCTTACTACGGTTGGCATTGATCTCGCAAAGGATGTTATTGCGGTGTGCGTGTTGGACGTACATGGTGCGGTCATCGAACGACGCGTGCTCAGGCGCGCAGCGTTCGAGCGGTGGGCGGAACAGTTGCCGGCGAGCACGGTTGCGATGGAGGCATGCGGCTCGGCCCATCATTGGGGCCGCTGGTTTGCCGCACGCGGGCACAGCGCACGGCTCATCGCGGCCGAGTTCGTCGTGCCGTTCCGGAAAGGTGGCAAGAACGACACCGCGGATGCAGAGGCCATCGCCATCGCCGCCCGGCAACCGACGATGCGCTTCGTGCCGATCAAGACCGTCGATCAGCAAGCCATTCTGGCTTGGCACAGTGTGCGCGAGGGCTGGAAGGAGGAACGCACGGCGCTGCTCAACCGGGTGCGAGGGCTACTCGCCGAATACGGGGTCGTCATCGGTCGCTCTGCCGATCGATTTCTGACTGCACTGCCTAAACTGAGCGAAGATTCCAGACTTCCCGACCCGGTGCGTGCCATGCTGTTCGAGGCGCGTGAGCAATTTGCCTCGCTGCACGCCCGTCTTGCTCGCTGTGACGCGCAGATCGCTGCTCATGCCAGGAACAGTCCCACGGCGCAGCGCGCAGGTGAACTGCTTGGCGTTGCCCCGTCACGTCGAGTGCACTGGCCGCGACGGTTCCCGATGCCAGGATCTTCAAGAGCGGCCGCCAGTTTGCCGCCTGGCTCGGCCTCACGCCTCGACAGCACAGCTCCGGCGGCAAGACTCGACTGGGACGGATTAGCTTGCGTGGCAACGTCTATTTACGCACGTTGCTGATTCAGGGGGCGCGCAGTACGCTGCAGTCGGCCATCAACGCGGAGCCATCGCGAGCCAACCGATTGCAGTGCTGGATCATCGCGCTCTATGGACGCAAGGGTTACCACAAGACTTTGATTGCCATCGCCAACAAGCATGCCCGCATCCTCTGGGCCATGCTCGCCAAAGAAGAACGCTACGATGCCTCGGCATGGCAGCGCCACCCCATGAACCAGCGACCACTGGCCGGCAACGCATAACCCCATCAACAACGCTGAATGGCTGCTCCACGCGATAGCAAGACGAGGTCAGACCGAACGAGAGAAGAGCCCGGCTATTCTGTTGGCGAGCATTCCACCGCGCACGGGCGATCACCGGCACGGCGCTACGCCGAATTTCGAATGGGGCTCTCTCGTGCGGCTTATATCGTGGCCCGCGCACACCATCGTTGCGCAACAAGGCCGTTTGCAGAGACGCAGCCTGTTCCTCGGCATTGCGTCGCGCCCCCCAGCCATTAACTAACAAACGCCATGCATCCTTCAACCGGGCCGCCCGAGCTACCGGGATACCCCTTCGCCCGGGGCATCACAATCCATTCAATCTTGACTCGCGGGGGAAGTCCTTGCAAACAGAATAGGTCTCTTTGGGTCATCCGCGCTTGCGCCGGGTGTTGGACGCCGGGGAACCTGGGTCGAAACGCCTAAAGTACCGTGTAGCCCGTTCCGGGTGGCCGCGGCGAATGTTATTTGCCAGTACTTGTCGAGTCAAGTATTGTTTCGTCAAATAAATGACGATAAACTAAAACCATGAAGCATTACTCGGCGCGGACCTTTATTCCATCTCGTAGCGTCGGATTTCTGGTCAAGAGCTGCGCCTCGTTGCTGGCGATGGTTGGAGAAACCACCTTCGAATCCCAATCCGTAACGCCCCCGGGGTTCATGGTGCTGATGAGTTTGCGGGAGAGATCGCCGATGTCGCCGAGCGAGCTCAGCATCGAGACGGGGCACGACATGGGCGGGCTGACAAGGGTCGTGGATGCCTTGGCGCGGGCTCGCTTGGTCAAGCGTGAGCGAAGTCAAGCCGACCGTCGAGTCGTGCGGATTGCCATCACCGTGTCCGGCATTCGCCAGCTAGAGAGGTCGCTCGCCGCCACCGTGGGCGTGTTCAACCAGATTCTCGAGCCATTCTCGAATCGAGACTTTGAGGCGCTGGTCTCGCTTTTGCAACGCTTGCATGGCCAGTTACACCAGTACGTCAAGACGCAGCGGTGCGCAGCACCAGAACGCTCGTCGGCAAAACCGCGTAACGGACCAAGAGCCGGGAGGTCATCGTGAGAATGTGCCTAATCGTAACAGCTGCGGCGGCTATTCTCATCGCGGCCTGTGCTCCTCTCGGTCCCGACTTCGCGCGTCCGGAACTTCCCACAGCCGGCAGCTATGAAGTGCGCCCGGCTGCAATGACTGGTGCGCCGCAAGGCTTCGTCTATGGGGCAGACGTTGCAGGGGAGTGGTATTACCTTTTCCGCTCCGATGCGCTGAATGGCCTTGTGCGCGAAGCGCTGGCGAATAGCCCCGACCTCGAAGCGGCGCGTCATGGGCTCCTTGCGGCGCAGCACGAGCTTAGCGCGGTGGCGGGGACGGCGCTTCCACGGCTCGACGCGAGTGGGAACATTTCGCGTGCTCACGTCAACGGAAGCTTTCTGTACGAGCCAATCAGTGCCTTCAGTGCGACTGGAAACCAGCTCAACGTAGGGCTGGCGCTCGCGTACAACCTCGACGTCTTCGGTGGCGTGCGGCGCTCTATCGAATCGCAGGCGGCTGCTGCTGCATACGCACGTGCACAGACGCTCAATACCTACGTCACGCTGGTCGACGAGGTCGTCGTAACTGCCTTCGATTACGCGGCCAGCGAGACGCAAATAGAGGTCACGCGTTCGCTGGTCGAGGAAGTCCGGGCGCAGTTCAAGCTCACCCGACACCTTGAGGCCGCCGGCAAGATCACGCGAAGCGATACCTTGCAGGTCCAGACCCAACTGGAAAGCACCCAAGCGACGCTGCCCGCGCTGGAGAAGCAACGCGACGTCTACGCCAATGCCTTGACGCAGCTCCTGGGCAGATGGCCGGATCAATCCGCGCTACCGTATCTCACGCTCAGGGACTTCACACTTCCATCGGAGCTACCCGTGTCGTTGCCATCCACGCTGGTACGGCAGCGACCCGACATCCTTGCTGCCGAGGACAACCTGCACCAGGCAAGCGCGCAAGTTGGCGTGGCCGAGGCGGCACGCTATCCCTCGCTCAGCATCTCTGCCCAATACGCGCAGCAGGCAACCAAATTGGATGATCTATTCACCAAGGCTGGTGGAATCTGGTCCTTTGGTCTTGACTTTGCTGCACCGCTTTTCAATGGGGGCACACTGGCCGAACGTGCCGATGAAGCGGCGGAACGCTTCCGGCAGGCTCAGGCGAGTTATCGCCGCACCGTGATCGCGGCATTCGTCGACGTAGCAAACGCATTGCAGGCAGTGGAGCACGACGCCGACGGTTACGCCGCGCACTTGCGCGCGCTTGATGTCGCCGGGGCCAGCCGCGATCTGGCGATTGCGCAATTGCGCGCCGGCAAGGTAACCCGGTTGCAAGTGCTCATCGCCGAGCAGCAATTCCAGAGCGCGGCGCTCAACCAAGTGCAAGCCGACGTCCAGCGCTTCACGGACACAGCCTCCTTGTTCCGCGCGTTGGGCGGAGGCTGGTGGAATGCTGCACGCGATCCTTCTTCGGAGCCGGCGGCGGCCACTGATTCACCGTACGTCGAAGCACACCAATCCGTTAGACCGATGGGGGTGTGGCCGGAGGTCAGAAATGAGTGAAGTCGACCCAGGGAAGCAAGGGCCGACGGCCCCCGTGGCACCAGCGCCGACGCCAGCCGAACCGGCGCCGGCAAAAAAGCGCAGCCGCTTGCCACTGCTGTTGCTCGCCGTGATGCTCGTCGCCGGCATTTGCTACGGGATTTACGAATTCACGGTCGGCAGCCATTACGTCAGCACCGATGATGCATACGTCAATGGCAACCTGGTACGCCTGACACCACAAGTCAGCGGTACGGTGGTGACTATAAACACTGACGAGACCCAGTTCGTGCAGCAGGGTCAGCTGCTGGTCCAGCTCGACCCACGCGACAATGACGTGGCGCTTGCCCAGGCCAAGGCGACGCTGGCGCAGACGGTGCGCGACGTAGCCCAGATGTTCGCCAACGAACGGCGCGACGCCGCCGCGGTGAGCGTGCAGGAGACGCAGTTGAGCCAAGCCACGCAGGATTTGGCGCGCGACCAGTCGCTCGTCGCGGTCGATGGTGTCTCGGGCGAGACCGTGCAGCACGACGAGCATGCCGTGCGCAGCACAGCCGCTGGCGTCGATCAGGCGCGGGCCACGCTCGCCGCCACACGCGCCGCAATAATCGGTACGACGCCAGAGACCCACCCGCGTGTGCGACAGGCTGAGGCACAGTTGCGTTCGGCGTGGCTCGCTGCAGCGCGCACTCGCGTTGTAGCCCCTGTTTCTGGATTCATCGTGCGCCGGGCAGTGCAGCTAGGGCAACAGGTGTCGCCTAATACCGAAATGCTTGCCGTTGTTCCCATCGATTCGATGTGGATTGACGCCAATTTCAAGGAAACGCAACTTGCAGGGTTGCGCATTGGCCAGCCGGTCAAGGTATCGGCCGACATGTACGGTTCGCATGTCGACTTTCACGGCAAGGTACTGGGTCTCACGGCCGGAACCGGCAGCGCGCTGGCGGTGCTGCCGGCACAGAATGCCTCCGGCAACTGGATCAAGATCGTCCAGCGCTTGCCGGTGCGCATTGGCCTCGATCCCCAGGAGCTAAGACAGCATCCGTTGTTTGTCGGACTCTCGACTGCGGTCGAGGTAGACGTCCACAACCAGAGCGGCGCCACGCTGTCGAAGCAGCCTGCGTGGCCGGTGTTATTGAATACGGATGCCTATGCGGCGCAGGACGACGGCGTGGAGGCCGAGATCCGGAGAATCGTGGCTGAGAATCTTGGCCGGTCCGTGTCGTCCCGGGTGACAACGACGACAACGACGACAACGACTGGCAGGAACCCTTCGTGAGCACGGTCGCGACTCCCCGTGCAACGCCGGCGATCAACCCCTGGCTCATCGCCCCAGTCGTCGCGTTGGCGGCGTTCATGGAGGTCCTCGACATCTCCATTGCCAACGTATCATTGCCGCACATTGCCGGCGAACTGTCGGCAAGCCAAGATGAATCGACTTGGGTATTGACGAGCTACCTGGTAACCAATGCGATCGTAATGCCGATCTCCGGATGGCTATCCAACCGCTACGGGCGCAAGCGCTTCTTTCTTACCTGCATCGCAGGCTTTACCGCTACCTCCCTGCTTTGTGGCTTGGCGCCGAACCTCGCAACCCTGATCCTGCTGCGTGCCGTACAGGGCGCAGCAGGCGGGGGCCTGCAGCCGAGCGGGCAAGCCATCCTTGCCGACAGTTTCCCTCCGGAGAAGCGCGGCATGGCCAACGCCGTCTATGGGATCGCAACGGTCGTAGCACCGATCGTCGGTCCGACGCTTGGCGGGTGGATCACGGACAGCTACAGCTGGCGCTGGATATTCCTGATCAATGTACCGATCGGCGTCATACTGATCATATTGATTGGGGCGCTGATTGAAGAACAAGCGCCGAGTGCCGCGATCCGCGGCGAAAAGCGCACCGTCGACGGCTGGGGGCTGGGCTTCGTCGCGCTTGCCCTGGGTTGCATGCAGATTGTCCTCGACCGGGGTCAGCTCGAGGACTGGTTTGCATCCGGTTTTATCACGGCGCTTGCATCGCTTTCTGCCTTGGGTTTCGTGCTGCTTGTCTGGTGGGAGCTGCGGCATCCTCGACCGATGGTGAACCTGCGTCTGCTGGGAAATAAGGACTTCGGGGTTGCGTTCGGACTGATGCTGATGCTCGGTTTCACATTGTTGGGTAGCACTTACGCCATCCCCGCCTTCGTGCAGAGCGTACTCGGCTACCCAGCATTCGACGCCGGGTTGGTCATCACGCCTGGTGGGCTTGCCGTCATGCTCATGCTACCGATCGTGGGCATGCTCGTTAACAAAATCGACCTGCGCCTGCTGATTGCTGCCGGCATCGTCGTCGGTTGCGCAAGCCTGTGGTGGATGACCAACTTCTATCTCGGAGTGTCGTTTGAGGTCATCATGCTGGCGCGCGTAGCCCAGTCTATCGGCATCGCATTTCTGTTCATCCCCATCAACACGCTTGCCTTCCGCAGTATCCGCCGCAACCAGACCAATGATGCCTCAGCGCTGGTGAACCTGGCGCGCAACTTTGGTGGCAGCATCGGTATTGCCTTCGCCTCGACGCTGGTCACGCGCCGCTCGCAGTTCCATCAAAGCCGACTCGTGGAATCGCTGCAATCGATAAACCCGGCCTATCCCAACTACGCCAATCAGGTAGGACAACTGGCCGGCGGGGACGCACACTCGACCTCAACGTTGGCGAACCTCTACCAGGGCGTCGTGCAGCAGGCGGCATTGTTAAGCTATTTGGACGCCTTCAAAGCGCTCGCCATCGTGTTGGCCGTATTTCTGCCGCTGCTGCTGCTGTTGAAGCCGGGCAAGGGTGGTGGCCCGGGCGCGGTGCACTGACGCCGGCAATGCACTCTCACTGAGCGCTTATTGGACATGCTGCTGATTCTGATGCGAGTACCCGAACACCATCTCAAGCGTGTTGTGTCCCGATACACGCTGGACCGTTGGTAGATCAACGCCTGCCTGAGCCAGGTGTGTGATTGCAGTATGACGCAGTGTGTGTCGGGTGATATGGCGATCCGTTGGCTACGACGAAACGCACCTTGATCAGATCGTCGCGGACGTAAATACTGCGCTGGCAACTAGGTAAGCGATTCGCAACTTGACTGTCGGTGTCGGGAACTCCAAAGCATTGGCTCGGTAGCAACCAATGCGCGCCCGCGTGGTGATGGGCGTTGACGCGCTCGCCGTGACGGCGTCCTAGAGACCGAGGGCCACGGACAGTTCATGTAATCACCTGGGCCCGAGGATACCTGTCTCAGCTTTTCCGCCTCTCTTCTTCACGCAGTATTGGAATAGCTACGAAAACGATCATCGAAATCGGGAGTGAACCCGCGACGAGCGTTGCCCAGAAAATGGGCCGCTCCACGAACCACGCGATGGCACCATCAGCCAAACAAGTGACCACCAGGACCAGCGCAGCCCGTATCAGCCACGCGTTATGGACTTGCAATGTAGTTAGTTTCATGGGGATTGCAAACGAGAACTTGGTAGCACTATTCGCCGCTATTGCTGCTGCGCCGGGCTCGGCTGCGGTACAGGCTTCGTTCCCGGCGGTGGCCGGCCGCCGCTCGGCGGATTGGGTCGTGGAGGCGGCGCACCTTCCGATGGCGGTTTTGGTTTCGGCGGCGGCCTGGTTCCGGAGGGTGGCGGCTTCGGTTGTGGCGGCGGCCGGATTCCCGGCGGTGGCGGTTTCGGCCGCGGGGGCGACGGCGGACTCACCGATGGCGGCGGCCGGTATTGCCAATGCGGTCGATTCCCATACCAGGGACGACCGCGATAATAGCTATTCCAATAAGGGACAATTGAGAATGTGACGATCGGAAGGCCCAAACTTGCGCCGCCGCTGATGATCGGCACGTTCTGATTCTGGTAGGGATACGCCAAATAGCGCGCGTATACCCATCCACGATTTGGCCCAACAACTACATCGCACCACGTCCACGTGCTCAGGCAACCCGCCACCGCGACTTGAGTTCCTGGCCTGAGCCACGCGACCAACGGATAATCCTTGCTCGGGCCGGCGTGAACATTGACGTCTTGCGTCGTGTATGCAGTCTGTGCCGACGCGGCCAATGCCAATGCCAAGCTAAGGATGATCGGGCAACTACAGAGGCGTGCGCGCGTCACCGTAGCCATTAGCGTCCTTCCTCGAAACGATTGGATTCTTGCAGCGCATCAAACCTATCGGCGAGTGAGCGTCGGCTCTAAAAAACCAATACACCCAACAACACGCCAAAAACCAGAACGATTAGAAAGATAATAATCGCAATGAAGAAAAGAACCTTGGCGATGGTCCTGGAGCCTTCCGCTACCCCGGTGAAACCGAAGAAACCAGCAACGAGCGAAATTATGAAGAAGATAATGGCCCACTTAATCATGGTCACTCCCATTGACGCGCGGCTGCGACCATCGCGCCCGACCACGCATTCTGCGCATTGCCTCCAATTTTCGCAACTGCAGTTTAGAGGTAACCTCAGTGTTTTTTCTGACGGGCGAGAATGGCTTCGATCTCGTCCATGATTGCGTTCATCCGTGCGGCAAGTGCCGTGTACGGCGCCGGTGTAGCAAGATCCACCCCCGCTTTCTTCACCAGTTCGTACGGAAAGTCGGAACCGCCGGCCTTGAGTAGGTCGAGGTAACGCGGAAGTGCGCCCGGCTCGTTCGCCGCGACGCGCTGCGCGAAGAGCGCGCTGGCAGCAATCGAGGTCGCGTACTGGTATACGTAGAAGCTGTTATAGAAGTGCGGGATGTAGGCCCATTCGACGCAATAGGCATCGTCGACATCGACCACCCCTTGTGCGGCGCCGTGGTAGCGCTTCAGGATCTCGCAGTAGGTCTTGGTGAGCGCTTCGCCGGTCAGTGGCTCGCCTCGGTCGACGCGTGCATGAATGCTGCGCTCGAACTCCGCAAACATCGCCTGGCGGAAGAACGTGCTCCGTAACTGTTCGAGGGCGTAGCCGAGGTAATAGAGGCGCTCGTCGTCGGTCTTCGCCGTCTTGAGCACGCGCTGCAGCAGGAGCCCTTCGTTGAACGTCGATGCAATCTCACCGATGAATATGGCGTAGTTCGAGGTCACAAACGGCTGTGCCTTGTTGGCGAGGTACGAGTGCATCGCATGGCCCCATTCGTGCGCAACGGTGGTGACCGATTCGTAGTCGTCGTTGTAATTCATCAGCACGTACGGATGCACATCGTAGGCAAAGCCGTCCATGTGCGCGCCGGATAACTTGTGCGGGCGCGGGTACGTATCCATCCAGCGATGGTCGAGTCCGTAGGTCAGCGCGTCGACGTAGTCCTTGCCCAAAGGCGCCACCGCCTCTAGCACCAACTTGCGGCCGACCTCGTAGGGCAGCTTGATGTCGGCGTGCACGAGCGGCGGGTAGATGTCGTAGTAGTGCAGCTGTGGTACATCCAGCATTCTCGCGCGCAGACGGAAGTACCGGTATAGCGTTGGCAGGTTCGCGTTGGTCTGTGCGATCAGCGTGTCGAAGACCGCGACCGGAATATTTCTATTGTCGAGCGCGCGCGTGATCGAGTCTTGATAGTTGCGCACCTTCGCGTATACCGTATTCTGCTTGAGCTGCGAATACAGGTTGGTGCCGATCGTGCGCTCGTAGGTCTTGTACGTAGCGAAAAAGGCGTCCATCACCTTCTTGCGATCGTCGCGATTAGGCAGCTCGCGGTATTTCGTATACGCCGATTGGTCGAGCGTGATTTCCTCTCCGGTGGAGAGCTTGACCTTTGGCCATGGCAGGTCGGCGTTGGTGAGGATCGTGTAGGCCGAACCGCCCGCGTTGTCCATGAGGCCGAATTTCGCGATCAGCGCCTCGCCCTCGTCGTTCAGCGTGTGTGGCGCCATGCGCAGCGTTTCCTCGAGCGGGAAGCGGTAGATCGAGAGCGACGGGTCTTGCTGGAGAAACTGGGCGATTCGATCCTTGCCGAGGTGCAGAATCTCGGGGTCGACAAACGCGCTCGCTTCGGCAGCCTTGTTACCAAGCAGGTCCGCTCTCTGGTCGAGCTCCAGATAGGCCGGGTTGCCGGTATCCTCGGCGGACTGCTCGCCGGAATAGGCCGCCAGCCGATAGTAGCGCTTGGTCACGTCAGCCCGGAGGTCGAGGCATTGCTTGAAACGGGCAACGGATTCGCCCATGTGGCCTTTGCAGCCGGCGAGATCCTTAAGCTGCGCCTCCACCCTATCGGCGTCGGCGCTCCAGGCGGCGACAGAGGGGTAAATCTCGGACAGATTCCAGCGGTCGGCAGCCGTCTCGGCGTACGCCGGGGCGACAAAAGCGGTGGCGAGGATTAGCAGAACACGGCGAAAATTCATGGTGGGACCTCCGAGCGAAACGTGGCAATTCGCCGAATGTTACGCGCAACGCCGCCGAAGAAGCGGTCCGACGTGTCGACGGCGACTTTTGCACCGCGCCCGCTCGTGTGCAGGCCGCGGACGGGTCCTTCTGGCCGGGCATCCGGTGCACGCTGAAATCGAAGTGTTTGGGGTCCAGCTCGGCGGCTTCGATGGTTGCAATTGCGTCATCGAGCTCGCCGGATAGCCGGGGCAGCCTCGCGGCGCCAGTTACCCGCATAGGTGCTGCCCGGACACTTAGGGTACAGCCTAGTGAGTCCTAACTGTCGAGGACCAAAAACACGCGTTTCCCGGACACGGGCACCGTCACGCACTGTAGACGGTAGCAATTCATCCGCTGGTCGGTAGAAGATCTACAGGGATCTTTAAGTTCGACCGATACCCGCGACGGCCCATTGCGTCGAGTGCGCCACGTAGCGGGCGCGCGCAACCGAGGCGTATGATCGAAAGCAGGAGCGTAATCGATGAGTGACCACACAAGAGTAGCAGGGGCGACGCCACACACTGGGGTGTGGACGTGGTTGGGTGTGCTCGTGGCGTTGGGTGTCCCGACGCTTGTGGTTGTCGCGAAGCGTACGAGCTATTTCGGTACCGAGGTTGGTAGCGGTCACATTTTCAATTGGGGCGCGATGTGGGGAGCGACGTTGCTGACCATTCTGATTCTAGTCTCCGGCGAGCGGCAGCCACTTTCGGCGATTGGATTCGGCCGCCTCACATGGTCGAGCCTTGGTTTTGGCGTCGCGCTCGGTGCCCTCGTCATCATGACGTTTCCGTTGGCGGGCTTGATCTTGAAAACCCTCGACATTCCGAATCCACAAACGGCGCTTGCCGAAGTTGCGACGATGCCACTGTGGCTTCGCGTCGGCACGCTGTTGACGGCCGGAGTCACAGAGGAGATCCTATTCCGCGGTTATCCCATCTCGCGGCTAAAGGTGGCAACGGGCTCGATGGCGATCGCGGTGGTGGTCCCCTTCGTCGTGTTCGTGGTGTTGCATCTGCCATCGTGGGGCGCGGCGCACTTGCTGTTCGTGTCGATAGCGGCGGCGCTCTTCACGCTCGCATTTGTCTGGCGTCGTAATCTGTGGACGAATATCATCGGTCATTTCGTGGCTGACTCCGTGCCGTTACTGATCCTGCCACTTACCGAAATGCCAACTGGGTAGTTTTCAGGTTCTGTTGGCGTGATTATCAGCCTGTCACCGAGACCAAGAGCGGCTGCATAGCCGCGTTCTCTGCACTGGCGCCACTGTAACTGCGTTTCTGGTGCATCGCCTTCGAGGAAACGATCGCGGATGCACTGAGGAATTGCATGCCCGAATTCTGGCGCTACCAATCCCGCGCAGGGACTAATATTCAGTCTGTCTTAATCTTGGAAAACGATCGTGTCATTTCGCATTCTTGGTCTATCACCGGATCAGTTCCGTCCTCTCTTCGCCCTGTCCGATGCGCGGCTTCATCAACTGGGGGCTCGCCGCGTCATCGCTGACGATCCATTCATGCCATGCCGCGTGAGCATGAAGCACGCTCAACTTGGCGAGGAGCTACTTCTCCTCAACTACGAGCATCAACCTGCAAACACGCCTTATCGGGCTACCCATGCCATCTATGTGCGCGAGGTCGCTAATCAAGCCTTCGAGGCTGTCGACACCATCCCAGAAGTGCTCGCGCTTGCTTCGCGGCTTTTGGCTGTGCGTGCCTTCGACGCGCAGCACATGATGATTGATGCCGAGATTTGCGACGGCGCTCAGGCTGCGTCGACGTTCGAGCGACTCCTCGCTAACTTACAAGCATGTTACCTGCAGGTTCACAATGCTCGACGCGGGTGCTATGCGGGCCGAGTTGAGCGGCCATAGATTTTGGTCGAACCACCCGGAGCGGATTTAGTGTCCGACCCCGGGTTTTCGATATGCCGGCGCACAGTGCCATGCCGTCGGCGCGCGCCAGGCTGTGGGCCGCCAGACCGACGCGCTAGCGGTCGCCCGTCTCGGACGGATCTGGCGGCAAGCTCCGTGGATCGGAGGGATCGTGCAAATCGATTGCGGACCAGCCGCCTCCCAGATCCCCGATGAGCGATACGGCGGCGAGCAGCCGGCTCTGCTGGACGCCAAGCGCGCTTTGCTGATCGGCGAGCTGCGTCTCCTGCGCGACCGCAACCGTGGTGTAATCGACCGTACCGGCCTCGAATTCCGCCATCGCTATCTCGGTCCCGCGGATGGCGTCGCGCACGGCCTTGTCGAGCTGCTTCGCCTGGCTCGCTAGAATGCGCAGCCCGGATAGGTCATTCTCGACATCCTGGAACGCCGTCAGCACGGTATTGCGGTAACTCGCGACGGCCGCATCGTAGGCCGCGCGCGCAGCCTCCACTTCGGCTTGGCGCTCGCCAAAGTCAATCAGGGTTTCGGTGCCGCTAGCGCCGATCGACCAGACGTAGTTCGCGGCATGCAAGAGACCATTTAGCGGCGATTGCGCGAAGCCCGCCGCGCTCGACAGCGAGATGGTGGGGTAATAAGCGGCTACGGCGACGCCGATCGCGGCGTTTTGCGCCTTCATGGTGCGCTCCGCGGCGGCGATGTCGGGACGTCGCTGCAGTAGCAACGATGGCACGCCCGCGGGAATCTCCGGCAGCGCCGGCATGGTGGTGCTGTGGACGATATCGAGGTCCTCCGGCTTCTCGCCGACGAGGACCGCGATGGCGTGCGCATATTGCGCGCGCGCGACGCCGAGCCCTATCAAACTCGCTTGCGCCGATTCCAAAGCCACTTGTGCGGTAATCACGGCCGACGGGGGCGTTGCCGTGATGCCCGCATCGCCCTGGGCCTGGGTGACGCGCAACGCGTCCTCATATGCCCGCACCGTCCTTTCCTCGAGATCGATGTTTGCATCTGCCAGTCGCAGCTCGATAACGGTCGTCGCGAGCAAGATCTGCTCGGATAACGTGGCGTTCGCCAGGACCGCCTCGTCGGACTGGGCGATCGCCGTATTCTCCTCAATGAGGCGGCGCACCTGGCCCCAGATGTCGAGTGTCCAGTTGGCGGTGCCCTCGAGCGTGGCGGAGTTGACGACGTTGCGCCTTCCGCCCAAGCCGGTACGGGCGGTTGTACCCGTGCCCGTGCCGGTAGTTCCCGTATTGCCAGTCGTGGTGACGCCGGCGCCCGTAGATACCGGGCCGCCGTTTCGAGTCACCGACCCCGTGACGCCGATGACCGGGAAAAGCTGCGCGCGTGCAACTTTGACTTCGGCCACCGCTTGAAGGTAGTTCGCATAGTTCTGGCGGACCGTCTGATTCGACACGGCGACCTTGGGCTCGAGCTCATCGAGTAACGGGTCATGGAAATCGGTCCACCAGTCGCCCTTTGGCGCGGCATCAGACGGCGTCGCTACGGTCCAGCCTTCCGGAGGTGGCTCTTTGAACGCTCCGGCGACGGGCACGCTCGGACGACTATAGTCCGGGCCCACCATGCAGGCGGCGAGTAACGCCCCCAAGGCGGCAATAGAGGAGAGCCTCGCCAACCTCACGGTGACATGTCCGCATTCAGGTTGCGCCGCGTCGGCAGCCCGGCGTACCACGCGTGCATCCTGACACGCAGCCTTTCGAAGCCCAGATAGATAACGGGGGTCGTATACAAGGTAAATACCTGGCTCAAGATCAAGCCCCCAATCACGGTGATGCCGAGCGGCTGGCGCAACGAGGCACCCTGACCGATCCCGATCGCAAGCGGCAGCGCTCCAAGCACGGCAGCCGCGGTCGTCATCATGATGGGTCGCAGACGGATCACTGCGGCGTCGTGAATTGCCTGCTGCGCTTCCATCTTCTGCTCCCGCTGCATATGCAGCGCGACGTCGATCATCATGATCCCGTTTTTCTTTACGATGCCGATGAGCAGAATGATGCCGATAAACGCAATCACCGAAAATGGCGTTCCGGATAGGAGTAGGGCCAGAGTCCCGCCGACCATGGCAGAGGGGAGCGTGGAGAGAATGGTGATGGGATGGATCGTATTCTCGTACAGAACGCCGAGCACGATGTAGACGGCGCCGAATGCCGCGACTAACAGAAGCGGAAGTGCGGACATGTTTTGAGCGAAAACCTGACCTGCTCCGGCCGGGCTGCCGCGGATCGAGGCCGGCATACCGAGATCTCGCATCGCCTGGTTGATGGTCGACTGAGCCTGGCTCAATGATCCGCCGGGCGGCAGATTGAAAGAGATCGTGGAGGCCACGAGACCGTTCTGGTGATTTACCTGAGTCGCCGTGTGGTTGTTAAGATAGGTCGCTATGGCGGGGAGCGGCACCATGGTTTCCCCCGCCGTGCTGTCGGCGCTTCCCGTGGAGCTTCCGCCTCTGCTGTTCGAGATGCTGTTCGTGACCGCGTTGGCTTGGGCGCTCGAGTTCAGCGAGTTGGTCCCGGAGGCCGCGGCCTGTCCGGTGGTGACCGCCATGTAGGGCGAGACGCCGCTTACGCTGCCGCCTGGTGCCTGGGTCTGCTGAGTGCCACTCGGATTGCCGGCCGCGGTACTCAGGTATATACGGTCCAACATCTGGGGGAACTGCAAGTACTTGGGATCTATCTCCATGACGACGAAGTATTGATTGAATGGATTGAAGATCGTGGTAACGGTGCGCTGACCAAACGCGTCGTACAGCACGCTGTCGATCTGGTTGGGTTCGAAACCGTAGCGCTTGGCCGTGGCGCGCGCGATGGTGATGTAGGTCTGCAGGCCGTTCTGCTGCAGGTCGGAGTTCGTGTCCAGAATCTGGCTACGGTCTTTCGCGAGTTCCGTCAGGAGCTTCGGAGTCCAGGCGTAAAGCGCAGTGGTATCCTCGCTCGTCAGCGTATATTGATATTCCGCCGCTGATTGCCGGCCGCCAATGTGCAGATCCTGCACCGCCTGCAGGAACAGGCGTGCGCCGGATACAGCGTTCAGCTTCGGCCGCAGACGCTGGACCACCTGGTCCGCGGACAGTTTTCGCTCCGCCTTCGGTTTCAGCGCGACGTAGACGTTGGCAGTGTTTAGGGCGCGGGTGCCGGTGAATCCGATGACCGATGCGACCGCCGGATCCGACTGCAAGATGTCCTGGAGTTGCCGGAGCTTCTTGCTCATTGCCGGGAAGGAAATGCTCTGGTCCGCAATGATCTGGCCAACAAGGAGGCCGTTGTCCTGCTCTGGAAACAGCGTAAAGGACAACCATCGAAGAAGAAAGACATTAAGCGCGATCATCATGATCAAGAGCGCGCCCACGAGCAACGCGTGGTCCAAGACCCTCGTGAGCGAGTTTGCATAGCCCGCCTTGAAACGCTCGAATTGCCTTTCCGCCCAAACGGCCCAGCGGGCCTTCGAGTGCAGTGACTCTCGCGGGTTGAGCACATAGGCACACATGGTGGGCGTGACCGTGAGCGACACGAGCAGCGAAATCAAGATGGCGACGGAAAGGGTCACGGCAAATTCGTGGAACAGCAACCCTACGATACCGGGAAACAACAGGATCGGGATGAAGACGGCGATCAATGACAGGCTCATGGATATCACCGTGAAACTCACTTCGCCGCTGCCAAGCAACGCCGCTTCACGTACCTCCATTCCTGCTTCGATGTGCCGTGTGACGTTCTCGAGTACCACGACGGCGTCATCCACGACGAAGCCCGTGGCGATGGTGAGGGCCATCAAGGACAGATTGTCTATGCTGTAGCCCAACAGATACATCGGACCGAAGGTGCCTAGGATGGAAATGGGCAATACGACTGATGGGATAAGCGTGGCGCGAGGAGACTGCAAGAATACGAACACCACACCTATGACCAGCACCACGGCAATCATGAGGCTGCGCTCGGTGTCTGTGACCGCCGCCGTCACTGACTGGGACCGGTCCATGGCAAGGTGCACTACGATATTCGGTGGCAGAGTAGCCTCCACCGACGGCAGCACCTTCTTGATCTGGGCAACCGTCTTGATGATGTTCGCGCCCGGCAGTGGATAGATAATGACGCCCACCGTGGGCAAGTCGTTGTACAGGCCCGCGTTGCGGATGTTCTCGTTCGAGTCCACGACAGCTGCCACATCATGCAGGTGTACCGCCGCGCCGTTGCGATACGCGATGACGAGGTTCTGATAGTCGGCGGCCTTCGTAGCCTGGTCGTTGGACAGAACCTCGTAGCGCTGGTCTCCCTGGTCGATATAGCCCTTGGCGCTGTCGGCGTTGGCCGCCGAGATCGCGGCGCGCACGTCCTCGAGCCCGATGCCGTAGCTCGAGAGCTTGTCCGGCTGGATCTCGACGCGGACCGAGGGCAACGCGCTGCCCCCGAGCTGGATCTGCCCTACCCCGGGAATTTGAGACAGCTGCTGCTGGATTACCGTATCGGCCGAATCATAGAGCTGGGCCGTGGTGAGGGTGGGCGAGGTTAGCGCCAGGATGAGGATTGGAGAATCCGCGGGATTGTACTTGCGGTAGCTTGGGTTGCCGCGCAGCGTCGTCGGCAGGTCAGCCCGCGCTGCCTGAATTCCCGCCTCCACGTCGCGCGCGGCACCGTTGATGTCGCGATCAATGCCAAATTGGACGACCACGAGCGAAGAGCCGACGCTATTGGTCGAAGTCAGCTCGGTCACGCCCGCAATGGTCGCGAGCCGCCGTTCGAGCGGCTCCGCGACGGTCGACGCCATGATATCCGGGCTCGCACCGGCCATGCTCGCCTGCACCACGATCACCGGCAAAGTAACGTTCGGAAGTGGCGCCACCGGCAAGTGGAAATACGCCAGAATCCCCGAAAGCGCGATTGAGATCGCGAGGAGCGAGGAGGCAACCGGACGGTTGATGAAGAGTGCCGGGATGTTCACACGGTCCCTTCTCCGGTCGATTCGCTCGGCTTGCCGGCGAAGCGGCGCGAGATCCGGTCGAACATCAGGTAGATCACCGGTGTTGTAAACAGGGTGAGCATCTGGCTCACCAGAAGTCCCCCGATGATGGCAAGACCCAGCGGCCGCCGGAGCTCGGATCCGGTGCCGGTGCCAAGCAATAGCGGCAATGCGCCGAGCATGGCGGCAAAGGTCGTCATCAGTATCGGCCTGAAACGCAATAGCGAGGCTTGGAAAATCGCCTCCTGTGGCGCTTTGCCGTGCACGCGCTCCGCGTCGAGCGCGAAATCGACGATCATGATACCGTTCTTCTTAACGATGCCGATCAAGAGGACGATGCCGATGATACCGATCACATCGAGGTCGTTGCCGGCCAACATGAGCGCGAGCAATGCCCCGATGCCAGCGGACGGAAGCGTCGACAGGATCGTTACCGGATGAATGTAGCTCTCGTACAGCACGCCGAGCACGATATATACGGTGACGAGCGCAGCAGCCAGGAGGAACAGCTCGCTCGAAAGCGAATCCTCGAAGGCCTGTGCTGCGCCTTGGAACGAGGTGGTAATCGAGGGCGGCAGATGCAGCGCTGCTTCTGCCTGCCTGATCTCATCAACCGCACCGCTCAAGGAGGCATCCGGCGCCAGGTTGAATGAGACCGTCACTGCCGGAAACTGGGCAAGGTGGCTGATCACGAGCGGCGATTTGGTCACCTTGATGTCGGCGATGCCGCTCAACGGCACCTGGCCGGTCGAGCCGGTCTGGGTGGGCAAATATAAGCTGCCGAGCGACTTCAAGTTAGGAAGACTTTCCGGCTTTGCTACCAGTACGACGCGGTATTGGCTCGACTGGTTGAAAATGGTCGATACGATCCGCTGCCCAAGCGCATCGTAAAGTACGTTGTCGATGGTGGCCGGCGTGATGCCGTAGCGCGCGGCGAGCTGCCGATTGACCTCCACGTTGATGCTCAATCCATCGTTGTTGAGGTCGCTCGTGACGTCGGAGATCGACTTGATGTGTTTCATGCGATCGACGAGTTGCGGCACGTACGTCTGAAAAGCCTCTTGGTTCGGTCCGCGCAGCACGAATTGGTACTGATAGGGCGAAACCACGGTATCCAAGGTAAGGTCCTGCTCGGGTTGCAGGTACAGCTTGATGCCCGATACGTTTGCCACCTCGTCATTCATGCGCAAAGCAATCTGGCGCGCCGTAAGCGAGCGGTCGCCGTGCGCTTTCAAATTGATCAGGAAGCGGCCATTGTTGAGCGTCCGGTTTGTGCCGTCGATGCCGATATACGAGGTAATGGACGTCACGTCCGGATCCTTCATGATCGCATCCGCGAGCTCGGACTGACGCCGGGACATCGCTGCGTAGGAAACGGAGTTGTCCGCGACGCTGATGCCTTCGATTACGCCAACGTCCTGCACGGGGAAGAGCCCCTTCGGGATCACGATGTACAAGACCGCGGTCACCACGATGGTCACCGCAGCGACCACCAGGGTCAGTGCCTGGTGGTCCAGCACCCAGGTGAGCCCGCGCTCGTAACGTTTTAGCGTGCGATCGAACAGATCCTCGCTGATCCGCTCGAAGCGGCTCGGCTTTCGGTCGGCTTTGCGTCGCAAGATGCGCGCGCACATCATCGGTACCAGAGTCAGGGATACCACGGCGGAGATTAAAATGGTGACGGCGAGCGTAACTGCGAACTCGCTGAAGAGGCGCCCGATAACCCCTCCCATGAAAAGCAGTGGAATCAAGACCGCGATCAAAGAAATGGTCAGGGACATGATGGTGAAGCCGATCTGGCCCGAACCCGCCAACGCGGCCTCGAGCGGGCTTTTCCCTTCCTCGAGATAACGCACGATGTTCTCGATCATCACGATCGAGTCGTCCACAACGAAGCCGGTGGCGACGATGAGCGCCATCAGCGACAAATTGTCGATCGAGTAATTGAGCTCGTAGGCGATCGCGAGTGTCGCGATCAAGGAAACGGGCACGGAAATGCTCGGGATGATGGTCGCGGGCACGTTCCGCAGGAACACGAAGATCACGAGCACGACGAGCGCGATCGAGACGAGGAGCTCGAACGCGGCATCCAGTACGGAGGCGCGGATTACTCCCGTACTGTCCGCGACGACCTGGACGTTCATGGCCTGCGGTAAGCTCGCGAGCAATGTCGGCAGCTGTTTCTTGATCTGATTCACGGTAGCGATCACGTTTGCCCCGGGCTGGCGCATCACGTTGAGCACGATCGCGGGGGTATGGTTGAACCACGCGCCTTGCTCGATGTCCTGTGCGGCTTGAGTAACCCGCGCGACATCGCGCATGAACACCGGCGAGCCGTTCTGGTAGGCGATGACGGTGTTCAGGTAATCGTTCGGGTTTTGAATCTGATCATTTGCATTGATGGTGTAGTCGAGGTCCGGCCCGTCGAAATTGCCCTTGGGCTGGCTCACATTGATGTTGGCGAGCAGCGTCCGCATGTCGTCGAGGCTGAGGCCGTAAGCGGACAGCTTCTGCGGGTCGACCTCGACGCGCACCGCCGGCACGTTGCCTCCCGAGGGAGTCACGAGCCCGACACCTGGTACCTCGGAGATCTTGGAAGCGAGCCGATTGTTGGCAATGTCCTGAAGTTGCGTGAGCGAGAGCGAATCCGACGTTACCGCGAGGGTAAGAATCGGTTGATCGGCCGGGTTCACTTTGGCATATACCGGCGGCGCGGGCAGCCCCGTCGGCAGCAGGCTGTTGGCGGCATTGATGGCTTGTTGCACATCCTGCTCGGCGATGTCGAGGCCGAGAGCGAGATCGAACTGCAGGGTGATGACAGATGCGCCCGCCGAGCTCGCCGAGGTCATCTGCGAGAGACTCGGAATCTCGCCGAGTTGCACTTCGAGGGGAGCGGTTACGGTGGTGGCCATGACTTGCGGGCTTGCACCGGGATAGAAGGTCTGTACCTGAATGGTCGGGTAGTCGACATCGGGGAGTGAGGAGACCGGCAGGAACCTCGCCGCGACGAGCCCTATGAGAACGAGCGCAATCATCAGCAGCGAGGTCGCAACCGGCCTCAATACGAACAGACGAGAGATATTCATGGCGCTGGCCCGACTTGCAGCCGATCAGCTGGGGCCGCTCTTGCCCTGAACGGGAGCCGTAGATTTCCCTGCGCCGGGAGGGCCCGGTGCCGACCCAGGCGGAGAAGCGCTGGCGGGCGAGGTGCCGGCCGCTGAGGGTTGCCCGATACTGATCTTCGCGCCGTCGCTCAGGCGGTCGGTACCGTCGACGACCACGGTGTCGCCAATCGAGAGCCCCGACAGGATAGCGGTACTCTTGCCGTCGCTCGGGCCTAGTTTTACTTTGCGTACCGACACCGTGTTGTCGGCGGTATTCACGAGATAGACATAGTCACCGGGGGCGCCGCTCAAGACCGCTGGCGTGGGGACAAGCACAGCTTTGCTCAATGTGTCGACGAGGATCTTGACGTTGACGAACTCGCTCGGAAAGAGCGCCTCGTTGTCGTTCGGAAAGCGTGCGCGCAAGGTCACGGTGCCCGTGCTTGTTGTCATCTGGTTGCTGAGCGCGTACAGGGTGCCGGTCGCAATCTCCTTGTTGTTGTCGCTGGTGTAGGCTGTCACGGGTAACTGCGCACCGGTGTTCACCCGCTCAATAACTCTCGCGAGATCGTTCTGCGCGATCGTGAACTCGACCGTGGTCGGCTTCATGGTGGTGATGACCACGATGCCCGGTGAGCTAGATGCCGTCACGTAATTGCCCGGATCGATGAGTCGCAGACCTACCCGACCCGCGACCGGCGCAACGATGTGGCAATAGACGAGATCGAGCTTGAACTGGTTGATGTTGGCCTCGTCGGACTTGACCTGCGCTTCGTCCTGCTTTACCAGGAAGCGCTGGTCGACGAGGGTTTGCTCCGCAATCGCCTTCTGTTTATTCAGCAGCTCATACCGAGCGAGGTCGGAGCGCGCCTGGTCGAGCGAGGCTTGGTCCTTGAGCAGCGCGGCCTGGGCCTGTTGCAGATTTATTTCATACTGGCGAGGGTCGATCTGCGCGAGGAACTGGTCCTTTTTGACGTCCTGGCCCTCCTTGTACCCGACCTGCGTTAGATACCCGCTTAGCTGCGGAAGCACGGTCACCGTGGCGATGGGTGTCACGGTGCCCAGCTCGGACAGGATCTCCGGCATGTCACCTTGGGAGGCCTTGGCGACCTTGACAACTTCGGGCTGTACGCCGCGCTGGGGCGTCTTCCCTTCGAAGATGTGGATGAGCACGAGGATGACGAGTATCGCCAACAGTGCGCCAACGATCCAACGGACCCGATGGTGCTTAGCTCCCGGAGGGGGACCCTGCGTTTCACCCATAGCGACTCCAACTGTTCCCAAAGCAGAAGTATCCCCGCGCAACCGGAGAGTATCCCGGCATTCTTTTAAACGATGGCTCCGCGGTTTGGGCCAGGCCGGCGAGCGGCAGCCGGCTGAAGTATGCCGCGTCGGACATTTGCCAGTCGAGTGCGGCGGGGTTGGCCGAGGTAGGAACTGACGTGTCGGGTCCAAGTGTCCGCGGCGGCGGAAATCCCGTTATGCAGGCTATGCCCACATAAGTACATGTTAAATAGCTAACTTCCAATCTTTACCTGTCTCCGGAGCCCTGCGACCCGGCACTCGGCGAGGTCCTTGCTCTACAGTGGTTTGCGCAGGACTTCACGGATACCGGGCACGCGCGCCCGTTCGTGCGATCGAAGTCCGCTGATTCCGGCCCGATTGTGCGCCGCAAGCCGGGCCTTGGTGTTTACCTGACTAATCGGCATCTCGTAGTGGCTAAACACGCGCGCCGCATGTCTTCCCACACGCTTGCGCAGTAACAGCGCCGCTTCCTGATACCTATATTTGGTCGCGTGTGACTGAAACACGTTGGCCGAACTGCGCGAAAGCGCCAAGTATCATTTCTTGCGTTCGATCGCGTCGCGGGACGGTGCCTCCATCCATGCGTAGAGCGCGTCGGCCGCCAGGGCATAGCCCGCGGGCCGAAAATGATGGTCGTAATCCCAGTAGAGATGCTCGCCCGCATCTTCGCGCGCGCGGACGAGCGGAGTCAGATCGAGGAAGGGCACGGACAGACGCCCTGCCACCTCTGCGATATGTGCGGCTTGTATCTGGTATTCGGGGCCGCTCATCGACACTACGTCGCGACCGCCGAAACGGTGCTTGAACTGGATGTAATAGTCCGACACCTGCGCCGGATAGGGAATGTACGCGAGCCTCAGGCGTACGTTCCGGGCAGCCAGGAAATCGCGCAGGAACGAAAGATGCGTCGACACGTCAACGGGAATGCGGAAATAATGAGCGTACTCTGCCAGTTCATCGACCGCGAAAGGATTGAACATGGCGCGGCGCATCGCGTCAGCAATGTCGGGGTCGACCTTCGGGGCGAGCGTGGCCGCGTGTTCGGTCCACGGATTTGACGGGTCCGGCACCGCGGCGAGGTACGGCTTCGGCTTGCCGTGCCACGCGAGCGGCACCGGTTCGCCAGCGATCAGTCGCCACACCACCTCAGCAATGCGCGGCCGCCACACCGACCGGTATTTCGGTTCGAAGGGGGGCCGGATTTGCGCGGGCGAAAAGGGCGCCTGGCCGGCAAAATCGTTCGCGTAGAACACCAGTACTACCTCGTCGGGCGAGAGCGCCGGCACGGCGTCCTGAATGAGTTTCAGGTAATCGGGAAGGTCGGTGCCGCCCACGCCGAGGTTAAACACCTCGATCACCCGTCCCGCCGCGCGTGCACGGCGCGCGAATACTGCCGGAATGGCTTCATCGTCCGCCGCCATGAAGCCCTCGACGAAACTGTCGCCGACGAACAGGATCCGGGGCGCGCGCTTATGCGCGACGTCCCACTGCGAATCGCGAAATCCGTAGAGGTTCAGATGCAGTATTGATCCCGCATGATCGGGGTCCGAAGTCCACGAGATCGTCGAGTTCATCAGGAAATTCTTCCTGCGCAACTCTGGCGCAATCGTCGTCGGTGTGTATTCGATGCGATTGAAGTTGGTGAGTTCTGGCAACGGAAACACGATTCGCGCAACGACCTCGATCACGACCAGCGCGAGCGCGATCATCATGCACCAGGCGGCAAGGATTACGCGCGCCCCGGGCATAGGCGGGTTAGACGACTGTCCCGGTACCTTGGTCATGCCTGGCGCCCCCGGCGGCGTACCCATCCGAACCAGATGCCGAAGGGCAGCCACATTGCCTGCGCGATTGTCGTCACGCGCTCGCCGGAGGCCAGGCCTGTACGCGGGTATTCGTCGAGGCCCGGATGGTAGTAGGTCCCAAAGACTTGATCCCAGAGCGTAAGTAACGCCGCATAGTTGCGGTTGAGATGCTGCGGCTCCCGCGAGTGGTGGATGCGATGCACCTGCGGTCCGCTGATTACACGCGACAGCGGCCCGAAGGAAAGCCGCAGGTTGGCATGAATGAACACCGGCCATAGGCCGATGACGAACACTGCGGCGCCTGCCTCGGCCGGTCCCAGGTCGAATGCCATGGACATGGGCAGAATGACAAAGAAAACCCGGAGCATGTCTTCGAGCCAGTGATGCCGGAATGTCGTCGTGGCGTTGAGCGACTCTTCCGAATGATGCAATTGGTGTTGCGGCCAAAGGATACGCCATTCGTGCTGCAGGCGATGGAACCAGTAATAAAAGAAGTCGTATACGACGAGGACCGCGACGGCCTTCCATGCGCCCACGAAGAAGCGATCGACGTGAATCAGCCCGAACGCCCCCGGATATGCGTCGCGCAGCCGACCGACCACCAGCGCCGTCAACAGCGGCAGCGCCAGCAAATTGATCAACTGGTAGAGCAGCATGTACTCGGCGTTAAACCACGACGCGCGCAGCGGCTGCGCGCGTTCGGCGGGAAGCAGTCGCTCGACCAACGCAAAGCCTGCAAAGATCAGCAGCAATTGCCCCATGGCCCATGCGTAATTGCGCAGCAATTCGAGCATTGCGGTCGCCGGTCAGTCGGGTGCGAACGTCGAGCGGTAATCGCGTGCAAGCTCTGCGCTTTGCGTGTCCTTGCGCAGATAGCAGTTGCCAAACACCAATACCTCGATCTCGGTACCCATGAAGCAGTGATATGCATCTTCGGGGGTAAGAACTGGCGGTTCACCACGTACGTTAAAACTCGTGTTGACGAGGACCGGGCAGCCGGTCAGTGCCTTAAAAGCCGAAAGCAATCGATGGAAACGGGGATTGGTATCGCGATCAACCGTCTGGACGCGCGCGGAGTAGTCGACATGTGTGACGGCCGGAATCTTCGAGCGGACCACTTTGAGTTTGGCGATCCCTTCCAGCGCAGCGTCCGCGGCGTTCACTTCGATTCGCTGTCGCGCCGTCAATTGCGCGACCAGCAGCATGTACGGGCTCTCGCAATCGAGATCGAACCAATCGGCGGCATCCTCGCGCAGCACCGCCGGCGCGAACGGACGGAATGATTCACGAAATTTGATCTTAAGGTTCAATGTCGACTGCATCTGCGCCGTACGCGCGTCGGCGAGAATGGAACGATTGCCCAACGCCCGGGGGCCGAATTCGGCTGCGCCCTGGCACCAACCCAGCGCGCGGCCGGCAGCGATATCGGCGGCGCAGGTCGAGAACAGCACATCGTCGTCCAGAACCACGAAGCTCGCGCCTTCGGCCATCAACCGCCGTTCGATATCGTGTTGCACATAGCAGGGACCGAGGTACGAGCCGCGCATCGCATCCTGGCCGCGCCCGTCGCCGCGCAGCCGCGGCGCGCGAAACAGCAAATGGTGAGCCGAAAATGCGGCGCCGAGTGCGCCGCCGGCGTCGCCTGCGGCAGGTTGGATCCAGAGGCCGTCGAAGCGCCCGTCGCGCAGGATCGCGCCGTTCGCCACGCAATTGAGCGCCACGCCGCCCGCAAGACACAAATTGTGCATGCCGGTGCTCTGCGCGATGTCCCGGGTGAGTGCGAGCAACACCTCTTCGGTGACGCTCTGAATCGACGCGGCAAGATCCATGTGTCGCTGCGTCAATGGTTCGTCCCACCCGCGCGGCGCGCCGCCGAAGAGCGCATCGAAGTGCGCATTCGTCATCGTGAGGCCCGTACAGTAGTCGAAGTACGCGAGGTCGAGACGAAACGAGCCGTCCCGTTTGACGTCGATTAGATGGTCTCTGATCAGCCCCGCATAGCGCGGTGTGCCGTACGGGGCGAGGCCCATCAGCTTGTATTCGCCGCTGTTGACGCGGAAACCGCAGTAGTAGGTAAACGCCGAGTACAAGAGCCCCAGCGAATGCGGAAAATGGATTTCGCGCAGGATCGATAATTCGTTGCCACGGCCAACCGCGACAGAGGAAGTCGCCCATTCGCCAACGCCGTCGAGCGTCAACACGGCCGCCTCCTCGAACGGCGAGGCGAAAAAGGCACTCGCGGCATGGCTCAGGTGGTGTTCGCTGAACAGCAGACGGGCGCCCCAGTTGACTCCCGGTGCAAGGGCCTTCATTTCGCCCTGCAGCAGCTCCTTGAGGAACAGTTTCTGCCGTAACCACACCGGAATCGCCATGCGGAACGAGCGAAAGCCGTGTGGCGTGAAGGCGAGATAGGTTTCGAGCAGGCGCTCGAATTTCAGAAATGGCTTGTCGTAGAAGACAACATGATCGACGCG
>Ga0302325_10006048_pt1 | contig 27345 bp, 19 predicted proteins | sample Palsa_T0_2_FD_201948 | JGI IMG/M metagenome (GOLD analysis project Ga0302325, IMG submission 201948) | Peat permafrost microbial communities from Stordalen Mire near Abisko, Sweden - Palsa_T0_2 | ecosystem: Environmental > Terrestrial > Soil > Palsa > Peat permafrost | place: Sweden: Abisko... | reverse complement strand
AACCGGTTGGCCCGGTTGGTGACAGTGACAATTGGGCTTACCGCAACGGCCGCTGGTATCGGAGATGGAGCCGCTACGGAGATCGCCAAGGCGGGCCAACTGTTTAACGATTTCGGAGCGGCGAGATTCCAGCTCTGGCAAAGCATCGGGCATGGCAAAAAGCCTCCTCATCCTAGCGTAGTATATACGCGCGGATCGATGCCACAAAAAAAAGAAATTGGCCGAGCGGCAACTTTCATGTCGCGCACCCATGGCGGCTCTGCGGCATGAATAGCTGCGTGGCCTGCGCTACGATAAGTCTGAATGGCTTCGAGCGACTCGTCACCCGATTCCGCGCGCCGGCGGTTGACCGATTTGCGCAATGGTCTGTTGAAAGTTCATAAGACGCTGCTCGATTGCGAGCGTGCGCGGTATGAGCGGGACATCGAGCGTATCAACTCGACCGGCCAACTGCTGAATCTGGTTCTCCATGACCCCTGGTTTGCGTGGCTGCACGAGCTGTCCGAGTTGGTCGTGCTGATCGATGAGACGCTGGATGCCGACGAGCCCGCGACGGCCTCCGACGCCGGTCGGCTGCTGGCACAGGCCCGCATGCTGTTGACGCCCAACGAGTCCGGGAAAGGCTTCCGCCAGCAATACTATGAGGCCTTACAGCGCGATCCGGACGTAGTGATCGCGCACGGCGGCGCCATGAAGTTATTGGGCAGCCTGCTGGCTTGATGCAGTTGCCGATTACTGCACGGCTATGGTTACCGCGTTGGAGCTCACGCCGCCTATCGAAATGGTTACCGGCACGGCGCTGCCCACCGCCGACCCCTCGGGTACCAGCGCGTTCACCTGATACAGGCCCACATAGCCGGGCGCGAGACCCGAGAACGACACCATCGCCGGCACTCCGCCAATCGTCACGATGGGCGTAGTGGTGGTTCCGGCCAGCGGCTTAGAGGGCGCTGGTGCGCCGGTAGGAGGCTGGTTATAGACCGGCCCGAGTCCTGTACAAAAGATCAGGGCCACCGTATTGCCGCGACTTGCCCCGTTCGAGGAATCCAGCAGCCGATACGACGAGTCGAGAATGGCGCCCTGTCCGGACCCTTGCGCATTCATGGTGAAAATCCCCGGCGCGTAAGTCGTCAGATTCACGGTCTGCGGGACGCTGGTCTCGCCGTTCAGCGTGACAGTCACGGAAGTCTGCAACAAGCCCGCCAATTCCCAGGGCACCTGCACGTTGACCTGCCCCGAAGACGCGAAGAATAAGGGCGCCGGCGCTCCGTCACCGAACCACATGGAAATCCCACCGAGGCTGGTTGGCAGGGGAAAGCCCTGGTCCGTCGAGGGCGAGCTGGTCAAATAGCTCCCGAAAACCGCAACGATACTTCCGAACGCCACCGGCGCTCCGCCCGCATAGCTGGCCGCGCTTACCATGCCGCCGGGATTGATGGCCAGGGTGCCTTGCTGCGCGATGGAGACCGTCACGCCCGCAATGGAAACCGTGGCCGTTCGGGCAGCGCCCGCGTTAGGCGCCACGGTCAGGATAACGGAACCGGGGCCGGAATTGACCGCGCCAGCAGAGAAATCGACCCAGTCGGGCAGGCTTTGTACCGCCCACGGACAACCAGACCCTGCCTGGATGGTGGCCGTGAGGGTACCGCCGGAAGCGGCCGCCGGCGAACCTGGCGCGTCGACTGCGTACGCGCAGGGAGCGCCCGTAGGAGTCAGTACGCGGATCCGCTGATTCACTGTGTCCGCGATATACACATCGCCCGCGGCGTCCAACGCAAGCCCCTGTGGATACCAGAGCTGCGCGCTGGGGGCCGCTCCGCCATCGCCGCTATATCCCGGGGTCCCGTTGCCCGCTATCGTCGAGATCACTCCGCCCGAAACTTTGCGCACGGTGTGGCCTTGCGTCTCCAGGATGTACAAATTGCCGGCGAGATCCACGGCGACGCCTTCGGGGCCGTTCAAGAAAGCGCTGGTGGCCGGGCAATCGTCACAACCCGATCCGCCGCCAGCCACCGTAGTGACGACTCCATTCGCGACCTTGACCACGCGATGGTTGCCCTCATCCGCGATGTACAGATTGCCGGAGGAGTCCACGGCCACAGCCGAAGGCAACTGCAACTGACCGCCCCCAGCCACCGTGGCGATCACTCCATTCGAAATCTTACGGACGCTGTTGTTGCCCGAATCGGCGACATATAAATTGCCGGAGGCATCCGCGGCAATCCCCTCCGGGGCGTTCAACTGAGCGCTGACGGCGGGTCCGTTATCGCCGCTCGAACCGGTCTTGCCGTCGCCCGCTACCGTGGTGATGGTCCCGCCCGAGACCTTGCGGACGCGATCGCAGGTGGAGTCCGTGAAGTAGACGTTGCCCGACAGGTCCGCCGCCACGCCCTGCGGGTCGCCAAACAGCGCGAATTGCGGGAGAGATCCAAGCTGCGCGCCGATGGCAGGACCGTTGTCTCCCGCGCAGCCCGGCACTCCGGTGCCCGCCACTGTCGCGATCACCCCGTTCGAGACCTTGCGCAAGCGATGGTTGTCCGAGTCCATGATGTAGAGATTGCCGGAGGAATCCACGGCTACGCCAGCAGGGTGGTCCAACCAGGCGCTGGTGGCCGGTCCATTGTCGCCCACTATAGCGCCGCCGCCCGCCACCGTGCTGATGATTCCGTTCGAGACCTTGCGAACGCGAAAGTTATCGGAGTCGGCGATGTACAGATTGCCCGATGAGTCGAGCGCCACGCCGTGGGGCGAGAACAAGCCCGCGTTGTCGGCCGGCACGCCGTCGCCAAAGAAGCCAAGGGCGCCATCTCCCGCCACCCAAACGTTCAGGCCGCTCCTGATTTCGAGGACCCGGCCATTGTCGCTATCCGCCACGTAAACGTTGCCGGAGGAGTCCACGGCTACGCCTTGCGGCTTAGCTGCCACGGCCGTCGCCGTATTGATCATGCCACCCGCGACTTTGCGGACGCGGCCGTTGTTGGTATCCGCGATGTACAGCGTGCCGGACTTGTCTACGGCGATTCCCGAAGGATTGTTCAACTGGGCGCTGGTCGCCGGAATGTCGTCGCCGTTGTAGCCCTGCACGTAGGACCCGGCTACGGTGGCGATGATTCCGCTCGACTGCACCTCGCGGACCACATTGTCGCCCGCGTCCGCAATGTACAGGTTGCCAGCGGAGTCTAGCGCGATGCCGGCCGGACTGTTCAAGCGCGCGGCCGTGGCCAGACCGTTGTTCCCTGGCGCCGCCGAGCCGCCGCCCGCCGCCGTGGTGATGTAACCCTGGTTGACGAAGCGCACCCGATCACTGTCCGCAATATACAGATCGCCTGCCCCGTCCAGGGCCAAAGCGCCCGGGCTGAGCAACTGCGCGCTGGCAGCCGGGCCGTTATCGCCGCTCGAACCTGGCGTGCCGTTCCCCGCCGCTCGCGTCAGCAGGCCGGTGACGGCATCCAAGCGCAATACGACATAGTAATCGGGAAGCGTGAAAAAGACGTCTCCCGCCGCGTCTACCGCGACCCAGGTTACCCGGCCCAGGCCGGCGGAAGTGCCCACGATATTCTCCGGCAGGCCGCCGCCCGCCAGCGTCTGAATCGTGTAGGTCTGGCCGAATGCGGAGCACGCGATGGCCAATATGAGAATCGGAGCGAATCGAAGACGCATGTCGTTTGGCGGGCACCGTGCCCAACCAGACTATCGTCGGAATTCGCGTTTCAGATTAGGGACATGATACACTCGCGACCGGCACTGCACTTAATAAAGGAAGTTGGCTCATGGATGGAACCAGACTTGTCCCGCTCGCTCTAACACTTGCCGCCGTCCTGCTAGCGGCGCCGAACCAGCCGCCCGGGGACGACGGCCCCTGCGAAGCTATCGACAGATTCGCCCTCGCCAGACTAGAACTCCCCGCCGGGAGTCTGCAGGACTTAAAAACTCAAGTCCATTTCACGTGCAGCCTTCCAAAGAATGTGGACCTGAATTTTCTGATCGCTACCGTACCCGATCCTATCGAAACGCATCTCGCGCTATGGTTCGATCGCGCTGTCGAAAGCATTATCAACGCGGCTGGATCGGTCGGCTTTCGGTTTCAGGAAGCGTGGATCCCGTGGAACGCCGCTCTGGTGGGCGAGGAATCGGATATCGATAAACGAAGAGAGATGGAGGTGGAACGTAAACGCCGCGAGAAGGAGCCCGGCGTGCTGCTGTTTCGCAATTCAGTTCCATGTAGCATGACGGCGCCGAAAGGGTGTCAGTCGACCGACCTGGTCGTCTTGCTCGTGCCGGAGACACCCACGGGAGGGATTCGGCCGGAGGTATTTGCGGATGCCGCGGAGATGATCCTGTGGGCTTCTTCTTCCGTGAACGGTACCTCCCATGCTGCCGGCGCTTCCCGTGCCGCCACTCCAAAGATTCCTATAATGGGACCCAGCTTCTCCGGCTCGTTCGCCTCGCTGGGAAAAATCATGCAGCACGACCCCAAGATCAAAGACCGGTTGCAGGTTATTTCGGGAACGGCGGGAAGCCCCGGTGCGTGGAAGAGAGCTTTCGACGAGAAGTCAGAAAGCTCATACAGCACCACGCTACACAATCTCGATACGCAGTTGGACATGCTGAGCCAACACATGATCCCCGAATGGAAGAAGGGCTCGAAGCTCGCTCTTCTGACTGAAACGGAAACGGGCCTCGGCTTCTATACGGCCAAGTCTGCATCTGGCGACGGCCCGCTGATATTCCGGTATCCCTTCGAAATCTCGCTGCTGCGCAACGCGTATGGCGACGAGGTCTTAAAGACGCTGGTCGGCGCTCAGCCGCAACCGGCTTCGTTCCGCAGCCTGCTCGGTTTCCGTTTGTTCGACGTCGGGCCCGGCACGGACAGCGCGCCGGTTCTCGCTAAGAATCAGACTCCGCTCTCCCAGGAAGCCGTCCTGGGGGAGATCGCCCGATCTTTGGAACGCGAAAGAATTACCCTTGCGGGGATTCTTGCGACAGACGTCTTCGATGCCCTGTTTATAGCCCGGTACTTGCGTGACGCCTGCCCGGATGTGCGCCTTTTTACTTTCGATTCCGACCTGCTTTACGAGCGAGCCGCGGAAGACTTTCTATTCGATGGAACGCTGGCATTGACCACCTATCCATCCATCGCCCCCAATCAGGCGTGGACCGGCGAACGAGCGGAACGCTTCTCATTCCCGAACCGTGAATCCGAGGGGATCTATAATGCGACGCTCGCCCTGCTGATCCGTGCGAAGTTTGTTTCGCAAGATTATGAGCGTAAGCCGCTCGCTGAATACTTCAACCCGACCGCGAATTGCGCCGAGTCAGGGGATCCCACCGGCTGCTACGCTCCGCCTGTCTGGCTGACGGTGGTCAGCGGGAGCGGATATTGGCCGCTGGCGGTAATGGATGCGCCCCGGGAGGTAACGCAAACAAGCTCCGGCATCCAAAACAATGGTCTGCTGCTGGCCTGGCGTTCACCGCTTAACGTTCCGGAATTTGGCCTGGGACATTTGCCTCGGCTGTGGCAAATGATCTTCGTATGCATCGCTCTGGCCCTCGGCTGGCACCTGGTTCGCAGCTCCATGGCTTGTACAACGGGCTATGGACGAACGATGGGGTATTCGCACCTGAATGTCTGGCCAGATGAGGAAGGCTGGCTGGCGCGCCTCTGCTATCTTCTGGCCTGTTCGCTTGCGTTGTTGGCACTGTGGACGCTTTTTGTCGCACCGCTGATATCCATCTCATGGGCAAGCCGCGCGCCAGACGCCCGACCTTATGTATGGTTCGCGTACTTGCTCTTATTCGTATTTCTAGTTCTTGGCGCTGCTCCATTGCTGGCCTTCGGAAAGCGCAAACGCGCGAAGCTGACGAGTCCGGAGACATGGCATTTCGCCATATTATGCGTGGCGGCCATGCTCGCCGGTTTTTTTACGTGGGGCTTGATGAGGCTGTTTCCACTGGGTCCGTCAGGCAAAGCGCTTGAACACCAGGAAGCGTTTTTCTTTGCTTTCCGATCGCTCCACCTGGACAGCGGCGTTTCGCCGGTGATGCCTCTTCTGGTTCTTCTGCCAGGGTACTTCTTATGGGCCCGCGTGCATCTGACGAGAGTCCAAAGGACCCACGAACGGCTCATCGATGTACCCCCGTTGGAGAATCACTCAGGACGCGATGGAGAAGCGCCGGCGCTGGCCAGGCGCCGTAAAGAAATCGATCTTCTGGTGAGCGAGCCGCTGCCTTTGCGCTGGTGGCGAACCGCCGGCGCGTTTGTACTTGTTCTGGCCACTTATCTCTACATGACGCTTCCCTTGCGCAGCGTCGAATATGAGCCGTTCGATGAAGTGTTCCTGGTCATGCTATCGGTACTGTACGCCCTGATCTTCCTCACCTGGACAAGGTTTCTGATGGTCTGGCGGCAGTTCCAGTTGTTTCTGGAGCAGTTGGAAAGACATCCCTTGCGGTTTGCCTTTGACGAACTTCCCCAGAGGCGCGCTATCTCGCCGTTGTTCCAATTCACCTCGGGGCACGCGGAGTTCACGATGTTTGTGGCCATTCGCGAGCACCTTGCGGAACTGAAGGGACTGGCGTCTGTAGATTCGCCGTTCTTGGACCTGACGTTTTGGGACGCGGCTGACAAACTCGATTCTCAAATTGGCCTGGTTCTGACGTCGCTCGCAAAGGGGCTCCGGATTTCGCGCAAACATGCCCCACACTTAGGACATTGGCTCGGCCAAGTAAACGATACGCTGCTCCAAGAGTTGAATGGGGGTCTCTGGAAATCGGGCCGCCCGGCAAGAAGTGCGGACAAGCCGGAAGCGGCGCCTTCGCAAGACATCCTCCGCGAAGAGGTAATCGCCCTCCAATACGACGATTACATTCAGTACATCCTTCGTCAGCAGCGTAATCTGCTGGTTTTCGCGGTCGTGGGTTTCATCCTTTCCATTCTGGCTTTGCACGCCTATCCTTTTGAGGGGCCACGGACGATCACGACATTCACCACTTTCATGTTCATCGCCTTTGCCGCGGGAGTTACCGGCGTGCTGTACCAGGCAGAGCGCAACCCCATGTTGAAACGAATCACGAAAGCCACGTCCGGAAAACTGAGCGGCGGCTTCTTTCTGAGAGTCGCAGGTTATATCGGGGTGCCGCTGATCACGGTACTGGGCTCACAGTTCCCATCTTTGCGGCACTTCCTGTTTTCCTGGATACAACCCGCGCTCGGTGCAGTCAAATGAGCGAACGACTTCGCCCTACATCACCGGGCCGATGCGCCAGGGTACGAATTCCTGATGGCCCAGACGCTCGGCGCAGGTCTTCTCGCCGGAAGCCACGCGCAGCAGCGCGTCGAAAATTTCTCGGCCAACTTCTTGCACGGACTTGTCGCCGTCGGCGATGGCTCCCGCGTTGACGTCCATGTTGTCCCTCATGCGCCGGTAGGTGTTGCTGTTGCTCGCAATCTTGAGCACGGGCACGGACGGGAATCCGATGGCGCTGCCACGCCCGGTGGTGAAGGCGATCAGGTTGCAACCGCCCGCCGCCAAGCCGGTCAACGACACCGGATCGTAGCCCGGCGTGTTCATGAAGACGAAACCCGGAGTGCTGAGCGGCTCGGCGTAATCCACCGCATCGGTCAAGGTAGAAGTGCCGGCTTTGGCGACGGCGCCCAGCGATTTTTCGAGGATGTTGGATAAGCCACCCTCTTTATTGCCGGGCGACGGATTGTCGTCGAAGCTGCCATGGAAACGCCTCAAGTATTGCTTGTAATTATCGACGAAACCCAATAGTTTATCAGCTACTTCTCGATTACGGGCACGGCGCACCAGGAGGTGCTCAGCGCCGAAGATCTCAGTAGTTTCGGCCAGTGCGGCGGTGGCGCCGATGGCGGCCAGCATGTCCGAGCAGACCCCCAGCGCGGGATTCGCGGTGATGCCGGAAAACGAATCCGAACCGCCGCAATTTAACCCCAGCACGATACGGGAAGCCGGAACTTCCACGCGCTGTTCTTCGGCGCATTGTTCGATGAGACGGGCGATCTCGGTGCGCGCCGCCTTCACCGCACCGCGCGTGCCGCCGCTGTCCTGCAGCGTCATGCCGACCAGCCGGCTGGTACGCGGAGCATTCGGGCCCAGGTAATGGCTGATCTGATTGACCTCGCAGCCTAACCCCAGAATGATGGCGGCGGCGACGTTGGGATGCGCCAGCACGCCGGCCAAAGTGCGCTGGAGTTGCTCGGTGTCGGGGCCGATGCTGTGGCCGCAGCCTTCGCCATGTGGAAACGCGACGACGCCATCGACGTTGGAGGGGAGCTCTTCGCCGATGAAGCTGCGCGCGATCAATTCGGCGGTGTGCGCGGCGCAGTTGCTGGCCGCCACCACGGCGATGTAGTTACGCGTGCCCACCCGGCCGTCCTCGCGCGGATATCCGAGGAAGGTCGGACTGGCCCGGCGGGCAGCCAGCGGAATCTCCCCAGCCGGGAATTCGTAATCGAACTGCAGCTCTTCAAAGGCGAGATTGTGCGTGTGTACGTGGCGGCCCGGCTCGATGACGGCCTTAGCGCGGCCGATGATCTGGCCGTAGCGCCGCACGGTCTCGCCGGGTTGAATGCGGGCGACGGCGATTTTGTGGCCCGCCGGTATGGGGTCGCGCGCGGTAACGGACTGGCCATCCACCTTCAGCTCGGTCCCCACGGAAATGGGCACGCGCGCCACGGCGATGTTGTCCGCGGCGTGCAGGTGAATGACGGTATTCTCCGCCGTAGGAAGCTTGGCAATTTCGAGCAGCATTTGTTCCTATTATCTACCTTAATAGAACCGTCTCGGTGATTTCTTCGTTCAGGTGCAGGTGGAGCTTGTCGCCCTTCGCATGAATCCAGAAGCCGCTGCCATCGCGCGGAACGGGAATATCGGCTGGACTGTCTACAAGCACGCCGTCCTCCGTTTCGGCGCCTTCGAGCAATTTTCCGATGTGAACGTGCAGGTGGCATTGCGTTCGGCTGTGGTCGCCGTTGAAGGCTAAGCCCCACTGGTCGCCGAACAGTTCGCGGGCTTTGGCGATGGCGGCAGTCCAAAACGCCAGGCGCTGCGCGGGCGTCATATCGGCGAAGGTGTGGGTGTGCGCCCTGGGCAGGGCCAGCCAGCGGTTGGGCTTACGGGGATTAATGTCTTTCAGGAAGAAAACTGGCGGATCTTGCGGTAGCTTCTCAGCTTCCCGGCACAGGCCGCATTCGTGTTTGGCCATGCTTTCGGCGATCGAAACGTCGCAGGAACAGTCGCGCACGTCGGCCGGCGATAGGGCGCAGAGGAATAGAAGTGTTGCCAGAGTCCGCACTTGTTCATTATAGGAGAGCGGATGCGTTAATCTGTGGGCATCTGTGTGTATCCGTGGTTAAACTCGTCTCGCGGATTCCGCGCGCCTGGTGGCTCGGGATCCCGCTGCTCTCGATCTTGTATTTCTCCGGATTCTCGACAACCGGCATGCTTCTTCCGGACGAACCGCGCTATGCCTCCATCGGCCGGGAAATGGCGCGCTCGGGCGATTGGATTACGCCGCGGCTGTGGGGCCAGCCGTGGTTCGAAAAGCCACCGCTGCTGTATTGGTTTACTGCCGTGGCGTTCCGGCTGGGCTTTAGCGAGGACATGGCTCCGCGCATCCCGGTGGCGCTCTGTTCGGTGGCTTTCCTGATTTTCTTCCAATGGATTTTGGTCCGCGAGTTCGGCGCGCGGGCGGGGTGGGCGGCCATCATCATTCTGGGCGGCTCGGCGGGCTGGCTGGGCTACAGCTTCATCGGAGTTACGGATCTGCCCATGGCCGCCACGTTTTCGGCCGCCATGCTGCTCTCGCTCGAATGGATCGAAAACGGGAACCGGCGCCGCTTGCCGCTGGCGGGCGCGCTGCTGGGGGCGGCGGTGCTCGCCAAAGGGTTGCTGCCTCTGGTGCTTACTGTGCCGCTGGTGTGGTGCGGACGCCGCCGCTGGAAGGATTTGGCGCGCCCGTCAGTGGTTGGCGCTTTCCTGGTGGTGGCTCTGCCGTGGTATTTGCTGTGCTACCTGCGCAACGGCGCGGCATTCCCGCGAACCTTCTTCTGGGAGCAGCATTTCCAGCGCTTGACGGCCGAGTATTTACCGCATCCACAGCCGTGGTGGTTCTATGGCCCCGTGCTCGCGGCCGCGCTGCTGCCTTGGACGCCGCTCGTTTTACTGCTCGCGCACCGCTCGCTGTATGCCGATGCGCGCCGCCGGTTCCTGCTGCTGTGGCTGCTTTTTGGGCTGGCGTTCTTCTCGCTATGGCAGAATAAGCTGCCAGGCTATTTGCTGCCCCTGATGCCGGCGGCCGCGGCACTGATGGGTACGAGCCTTAAGCAAGCCCGCTGGGCGTTGCCGGCCGCGGCGCTCTGCCTGATCTCGATTCTGCTCGCCCTGCCGTTGCTGCCGCAAGCGCTGGCAGGCGGCCTTTCGCGCGCGCCGTGGCCCGCATTTCAATGGACCTGGCTGCTGCCCGCGCTGCTGGCGGCTGGGATTTACTGGCTGGAGCGGCGGGGCCATCGCGCGGCTGCACTGACAGCCTTGGCTGTAGCGGTAACCGGCGGCGTAGTGGTTCTGAAGCTGATCGATCTGCCTGCCATCGATCGCGCGGCATCGGCGCGGCCACTGTGGCGGGAAATCGCCGGCGAGCGCGATCGCGTGTGTGTGGGGAATATGCATCGGAACTGGCGGTATGGACTGAACTACTATTCCGTCACGCCGCTGCCGGATTGCAGCCAGTCGCCGCGGTCTCTACAGGTGGAGCAGATGCCTGGGAAACCTCCGGTCATTTCTCAGGCATCAAGCCCTCAGGCAGCGAGCCCTTGACCCGCCGAGCATATACGTTGTAGTCTCATTCTACGTAAAGGCGCGCCTCATGATCCTACCGCATACCTATCTCGCCACTCTATTGGTGATTTTCCTGAGCACCATCTGCTGGGGCTCCTGGGCCAACACGCAGAAGATGACCGGCAAGTGGCGCTTCGAGCTGTTTTACTTCGACTACTCCTTCGGTGTCCTGCTGGTCGCCGTCATTTGCGCATTTACGTTCGGCTCGCTCGGTTACGACGGCTTTTCCTTTATGGACGACATGTTGAATGCCGGCAAACGTCCTGTGGCGATGGGCTTCGGCGCCGGCGTGATCTTCAACCTGGCGAACATGTTATTGGTAGCCGCCATTTCCGTGGCTGGGCTGGCGGTGGCTTTTCCCGTCGGCATCGGCCTGGCGCTCATCATAGGGGTCATCTGGAACTACGTGATCAAGCCGGAGGGGAACCCTATCCTGCTATTCGTGGGCTGCGCGCTGGTGTTGGGGGCGATCATAGTGGATGCCGTGGCCTATCGATCGCTCGAGGGTATCAAGCAGGAGAAGTTGGCGCAAACCGGAAAAGCCAAGAGCACCCGAAAAAAAGTCAGCCTGAAGGGCGTTTTCCTGAGCCTCGCCAGCGGCGTGCTGATGGGGTCGTTCTATCCGCTGGTGGTGATGGGTAAGTCGACCGAGTGGGGTGGCACGGCGGGCGAGAACGGCCTGGGGCCTTACGCCATCGGGTTGGTCTTCGCCATAGGCGTGTTTCTCTCCACCTTTATTTTCAACCTGTTCTTTATGAATCTTCCGGTGGCGGGCGAGCCGCTGGAGTTTCCGGAATACTTCAACGGCGGCCCCAAGCTGCACCTGCTGGGCGTGGCGGGCGGCGCCATCTGGTGCGCCGGGGCGATCGCCAATTTCGTTGGCTCGAGCGCTCCCGAGCAGGTGCAGGCGGGGCCGGCCATCAGTCTGGCGCTGGGCCAGGGCGCCACCATGGTGAGCGCGCTGTGGGGTCTGCTGTTGTGGAAGGAATTCGCCGGCGCCGACTCGCGTATCAAGGCGCTGCTGGCGATGATGTTTGCCCTGTTTATTGCGGGCCTGGGGATGATCTCGGTGGCGCCACTCTACGCGGCCAGATGAGGAGGGTGCTGGGTTCTGGGTGATGGGTTCTGGCAAACTTTTCAACCGTCCGCGGTGAGTCCGCCAGCGGACCAACTTAGCACTGCCCCGCAGGGGAAGCGTTGGCCATCGCAGCCGCCGGGGAGGCCGTAGAGAACGGTTTCGGTCCAGGTCCCGCCAGCCGCCGACGGCGGCATCAGCTCAAACACCGTGCCCACACCGCTGGGTCTCTGTGCGGGTTGCTCCGTGGATACGGTATTCGCAGCCGCCCTGGGTCCGCCCTGGTGACAAGCCGCTTGACCTGTATGCGAAGTAAGCTGCGCTCGTGGTGGGACTACTCACCAACGACGAATTGCACGGCCGCCTATCGGGCGCGGCCCGCCGACACCGCCACCAACTGGGGATTACCGTCTGTCGCTAAGAAGCAGGCCCAGAGGGACCGTGCGGAACAGCACTCCTCCCATAGAGTCCGCGACACCGCGCCGGAACACCTGATAGCAATAAGGTACGTTAGCGCTCCTGTCTCACTAGAAGGGCAATAAATAAATCTGTCAAACTTCCTTAAAGATGATATCTTCATAACCAGCTATTACATTCCCCCAACAGAGGAGCCCAGTTAGCAATCCAGCCTCCTGGACAACTCCTCCGCGCTGAAACGTATCCTCGGAGGGCTCCCACCGATCAAGATAGTAATTTCGCCCGCGCCCGCCTGGCTGCGCTCGATGTTAGAGCGCATCGGGAGAGATGATTGCGCCTCGCGCCGCATATCGGACGACCGCATCGGAGTGCCCCTGGGCATAGATCAGGAAAATGGATAGTAACATGCACACCACTAAAATCACTCGAACGCTAGCGCTGGCAGGATTCGCACCTGCCGGCAAACTTAGTCACCTGTATTGCGGCCTTCTACCGGTGTTGGCGCTGTTCGCTGCCACGTTGAGCAAACTGAACTGGGGGAAGCGGGCGTACGCTGTTTTTGTGCTGGGCGCAACGGCGGCGATGGCGCTGCCTGCGCAAACGCTCACCACCCTATACAGCTTTGATGGCACGGACGGCTTCGCCCCCCAGGGGGCGCTGGTCCAGGCCACCAATGGGGACTTCTACGGGACAACGTACGCTGGCGGGGCCAACCCCGGGTTCTTCGGCAGTGGCGCTGGCACGGTCTTCAAAACCACATCGAGTGGCACGCTGACGACGCTATACAGCTTCTGCTCCCAAGGCGGGGACCTGTGCACGGACGGCGAACAGCCCACTGCGGGGGTGGTCCAGGCCTCCAATGGGGACTTCTACGGGACAACCTTTTTTACCGGGCCCACGGGCGTTGGGACGGTCTTCAAAATCACCTCCAGTGGCACTCTGACGACGCTGCACGCATTTTGCTCCCAAAGCGGGTGCGCGGACGGCGAAAACCCCAACGGGCTGGTCCAAGCCACCAATGGGGACTTCTACGGGACAACCTACGAAGGCGGGGCCAACAACTCTGGTACGGTCTTCAAAATCACCCCGAGTGGCAAGCTGACGACGCTATACAGCTTCTGCTCCCAAAGCGAGTGCACGGACGGTGGACTCCCGCGAGCGGGGCTGATCCAGGCTGACAATGGGGACCTCTACGGGACAACCGGTGGCCGCCCCGGGACGGAAAGTTATGGCACGGTCTTCAAAATCACCCCGAGCGGCACGCTGACAACGCTGTACAGGTTCTGCTCCCAAAGTGGGTGCACGGACGGCGAAGAGCCCTACGCTGGGCTGGTCCAGGCCACCAATGGCGACCTCTACGGGACAACCGCGTATGGCGGCGCCAACTGTGCCCCCCTCGGCTGCGGGACGGTCTTCAAAATCACGCCGACCGGCACGCTGAAGACTCTATACAGCTTCTGCTCCCAAAGCGGGTGCACGGACGGCGAAACGCCCTACGCTGGGCTGGTCCAGGCCACCGATGGGGACCTCTACGGGACAACGTCCACTGGCGGGGCCGGGGCCAACTGCGCCGCCAACTTCGGCCTCTGTGGGACGGTCTTCAAAATCACCGCGAGTGGCACGCTGACGACGCTATACAACTTCTGCGCTCAAAGCGGGTGCACGGACGGCGAAACGCCCGACGGGGGGCTCGTCCAGGCCACCAATGGGGACCTCTACGGGACAACCGAGTATGGCGGGGCCAACTGTACCCTCAATTTCCCCCCCGGCTGTGGCACGGTCTTCAGCATGTCTGTAGGTCTGGGCCCATTTGTGGAAACACGGCGAACTTACGGCACCGTGGGAGCGGTCGTCGAGATTCTGGGGAACAATCTGACCGGCGCGACCAGCGTCAGCTTTAACGGAACTGCGGCTGATTTCGAAGTGCTTTCGAGTTCCTTAATCGGGACCAAAGTGCCCGCCGGCGCCACCACAGGAACAGTCCAGGTGGTAACACCCAGCGGCACGCTGTCGAGCAACGTGCCCTTCCGGGTTCTGCCATAGAGCCCGCGCTTACCGCTCAGGAGCCTATAATTCGCCAGGCTCACGCACTTGGCCATAGTGTGCCGACCGACGTAGAGATGACGCGCGATTCCGGGCTGGGGCCACTCTCGGCCAAGTGCAGGCGGTGGATTTCGTCGATCTGTTCCGGCGAGGATGTTCTTCACCAGCAGGCCGACACGCCGCTTCCGATTCGCGTCGATGCCGCTGCCGGCGATGGCGAGTTGCGGCATTGGGATGGGTTGCCAGTTGCTAAAAACACAACGTCATTAGTGTTTTTGCAGTGTTTTGCGGATAAGACCGCTCGCTCACGCGCGTGGCTCGGTTCAGCCGATTCCGGGCCGCGACCATCAGGGACCGGATGCGCAAGTATTTACGACGCGATGTTTTGAAGCTGAGTGCCTTAAAAAGCGGTGGGCTTAGACCTGTCGATGACAAGCGCGCCTCATTTGCGACTCCGCACTTCGCCGACCAGCGTCCCGTCCCAGCGCGCGTGGCCCTGACGTATATTTCCCAGTCTTCGCGAGTGATGCCGTTCAAATCGTACACTACCCGGCCGTTGCGGCTGGTCAGCTCGCACTCCAGTTTCCGCGAGCCCCGCATGCGCGCGCCGTAGGTATCCACAAACCTGGCGCATGCCCGGCACCGCCTGGCGGAACAGGAAAGTACAGCCGCCGTGTCCCACGTCGAAGATCATAGGGAGTGGGTCAGGGTGAACCGTGCAGAACAGTACCCCTCACATAGAGTCCGCGACACCGCGCCGGAACACCTGATAGCGATAAGGTACGTTAGCGCTCCTGTCTCACCAGAAGGGTAATAAATAAATCTGTCAAACTCCGTTAAAGATGATATCTTCATAACCAGCTATTACATTCCCCCAACAGAAGAGCCCAGTTAGCAATCCAGCCTCCTGGACAACTCCTCCGCGCTGAAATGCATCCTTCGGAGGGCTCACACCGATCAAGATAGTAATTTCGCCCGCGCCCGCCTGGTTGCGCTCGATGTTAGAGCGCATCGGGAGAGATGATTGCGCCTCGCGCCGCATATCCGACGAACTTATCGGAGCCCCTGGACATAGATCAGGAAAATGGAGAGTAACATGCATACCACGAAAATCACTCAAACGCTAGCGCTCGCAGGATTCACACCTGCCGGCAAACTCAGTCACCTGTATTGCAGCCTCCTGTCGGTGTTGGCGCTGTTCGTTGCGGCGTTGGGCAAACTGAACTGGGGGAAGAGGGCGTACGCCGTTCTAGTGCTGTACGCAGCCACGGCGATTGCCCTACCCGCGCAGACTTTCACCTCATTGTTCAGCTTCGCTGGCACGAACGGCCAAGACCCCCTCGCGGCCCTTGTCCAGGCCACCAACGGGGACTTGTACGGGACAACCGCGGGTGGCGGGGCCAATGCTGGCTGCACCTTTTTTAACGCAACGGGTTGCGGGACGGTCTTCAAAATCACCACGAGTGGCACGCTGACGACGCTATACAGCTTCTGCGCCCAAAGCGGGTGCACGGACGGCGCGAACCCCGGCGCGGGGCTGGTCCAGGCCGCCAATGGAGATTTCTACGGGACAACTAGTGCTGGAGCTAACCTCAATGCTACTGTATGCTACGCAGCGGGCTGTGGGACGATCTTCAAAATCAGCCCGAGTGGCACGCTGACGACGCTACACAGCTTCTGCGCCCAAAGCGGGTGCACGGACGGCGGAAACCCCCTCGCAGGGCTGCTCCAGGCCGCCGATGGAGATTTCTACGGGACAGCCGGGACTGGCGGGGCCAACTGTGTCCCCTACGGCTGTGGGACGGTCTTCAAAATCACCCCGAGTGGCGCGTTGACCACACTATACAGCTTCTGCGCCCATGGCGGCTTCCCCGCTTGTACGGACGGCTGGTTTCCCGTCGCGGGGCTCGTCCAGGCCGCCAACGGGGACTTCTACGGGACAACCGAGTATGGCGGGGCCGACCCTTTCGGCGGCAACTACGGGGGCACGGTCTTCAAAATCACGCCGAGCGGCACGCTGACGACGCTATACAGCTTCTGCTCCCAAAGCGGTTGCACGGACGGCGATGGCGCCCTCACCGGGCTCGTCCAGGCCACCAATGGAGACTTCTACGGGACAACGCCTGCAGGCGGGGCCAACGGCGCTGGCACTGTCTTCAAAATCACCGCGAGTGGCACGCTGACGACGCTATACAGCTTCTGCTCCCAAATTCCACCCTCCGGCGGGTGTACGGATGGCGCCGCCCCCGCCGCGGGGCTGGTCCAGGCCACCAGTGGGGACCTATACGGAACAACGTCGAGTGGTGGGGTGGACTATCTGGGCTATGCCGGCGGCACAATCTTCAAAATCACCCCGAGTGGCACGTTGACGACGCTATACAACTTCTGCGCCCAAAGTGGGTGTACGGACGGCGTATATCCCGGAGTGGCGCTGGTCCAGGACACCAATGGAACCCTCTACGGGACAACTGCGGCTGGGGGGACCAGCAACGATGGCGTTGTCTTCAGCATGTCTGTAGACCTGGGCCCGTTTGTGGAAACACAGCGTAGCTACGGCACTGTGGGAGCGGTCGTCGAGATTCTCGGCACCGATCTAACCGGCGCGACCAGCGTCAGCTTTAACGGCACCGCGGCTGCCTTCACCATCGTCTCGCCTTCTCTAATTGCGGCCCGAGTACCCGCCGGCGCGAGCAGCGGAAAAGTCCAAGTGGTAACACCGAGCGGCACGCTTTCGAGCAACGTGCCCTTCCGGGTCCTGCCGTAAAGCCCCCGCTTGTCGCCCAGGAACCTATGTTCGTCAGGCTCACGCACTTGGCCAGCCCGACACGCCGCTTCCGAATCGGGCGCGGACGACCACGAATGGATGCACAATCACGCACAAGTGCCCGTACCCGCCGCCGTGCGAAGTGAACCCAAACCGGCTTCCCTGATCCGCCCCAACCCATTGAATCCCTTGGGGCAGTCGGGCGAGCGCCCTCGCCCGCGGGCCGAGCCCCCTGGTCGGGCTTCGTCAAGTTCTGTGCGAATCCGCTGTCGCGGGGGGAATGTCATCCAGCCCCCTGTCAGGGAAGATAGGCCGAAACTCCCATGGCACGCAGCCCGTGTAGCGGCGCCGCACCGTACCGATCACCATCCCAACACCCGCAACCCGCGCGCGTAGATTCGCGCCAAATCCCGGTCACAGCCACAGAAAAAATCCTCGTAACTCCTATCCCTTTGCTTTTTCAATCGTCTGCGGCCTCTCTCAGAACCTGCTGGTCATCACCACTCACCATCCGCTGGTACCATAAGATCGGGAACAGGTATCCGCAAGCCACACTACCGCAGGTAAAATCCGCCCTGCCGTTGGCTACCAGGTCATAAAGAAAAGCTAAGAAAATTGGCTTCGTTCGTTCAGAAAACAAATGCGCGGGAAAAGACAGATGGTGCTGGGCGATGGGCTCTGGCACCCAGCACCGTGAGCGCAAGCGAACACACACCTATCACCCTCTTTTCTACGGCAGCGTCTCCCGCGCTACCTTTTCGGCCTGTTCGGCGCGGAAGCGCTTCAGCTTTTCGCGCAATTCCGGTCGCGAATTGGCCAGAATGGCGATGCTCAGCAGGGCGGCGTTGCGCGCGCCGCCCGAGCCGATGGCCAGCGTGCCCACGGGTATGCCGCCCGGCATCTGCACTGTCGAAAGCAGCGAATCCATGCCCTTCAGCGCGGGGCTCTCCATGGGGACTCCGAGCACCGGAAGCACGGTGTGGGCGGCCAGCACGCCGGCCAGGTGAGCGGCGCCGCCGGCCCCCGCGATGATCACCTCGAAGCCCCGCGACTCGGCTTCAGTCGCGTACGCGGAAGCCAGTTGCGGGGTGCGATGCGCCGAAATCACGCGGCACTCGTGCGGAACGTCGAACTTGGTGAGCGTCTCGTCGGCATGGCGCATGGTTTCCCAGTCCGACTTACTGCCCATGATCACGGCGACCAGCGGTTGCATCATTCCCCCTGTGCCAGCGTGTAGCCCGGCAGCCCGTCGTAATTCCGCAGATTCTCCGTCTTCACGATTTCCATGCCGGTAGCAGCCACACGGGTCAGCAGACCGATGATGTCCGATTGTGTCACTGTGCCGGAAGAGGCAAAACGGCAGCGATAGTTCTCGGTGCAGAATGTTTCGGGATGGCCGCCGGGCCAGGTCTTGACGCCGCGGTTCGACATCATGGTTAGCGCCATGCGATCCCCGGCGTTCTGCTGCAGCACCGCGGCGAGGTTGTCGTTATCGAGCGAAGGCCAGTTCACATACACGTCCACGCCAATCAGATCGACCTTTGTCGCGGGCCGGCTGGAGGCCTTGAACGCAGTCTGATCGGCAGGGGGCGTCGATGCGTAGGCGACCGGCTTCAGCGTGTTGGGTTTTTGTCCCAGGCGCGCGACCACCGCGCAGGCGAATTCTTTGGTGCCCACCTTCTGCTGGCTGGCGCCTTCGGTGAAGATGTCGTAGGTGTGGATGCCGTCTTCGATGGTGCGCAGCCAGGCGTTATGCACCTTTGCGGCGATCTCCGGCTGCTGGATATGCACCAGCATCAGCACGGCGCCCATCAGCAGCCCGGAAGGGTTGGCGAGGTTCTGGTTGGCGCGCCGCGGCGCCGAGCCGTGGATGGCCTCGAACATGGCGCAATGGTCGCCGATGTTAGCCGAGCCGGCGATGCCCACCGATCCGGCGATCTGCGCGGCCACGTCGGAGAGAATATCGCCGTAGAGATTGGGCATTACGATCACGTCGAAAGCGCCCGGCGTGTCGGCCAATTTGGCCGCCCCGATGTCCACGATCCAGTGCTCGTTGGGGATCTCCGGGTATTCGGCGGCGATCTCGTTAAAGACCTTGTGGAAGAGACCGTCGGTCATCTTCATGATGTTGTCTTTGGTGAAGCAGGTGACCTTTTTGCGGCTGTGGCGGCGCGCATATTCGAAGGCGTAGCGCACGATCTTTTCGCAGCCGGGGCGGGTGATTAGCTTCAGGCACTGCATGGCATCGGGGCTGAGCTGATACTCGATGCCCGCGTACAAATCCTCTTCATTCTCGCGGACGATGACCACGTCCATGCCGGGATGCAGCGTGTCGATGAAGGGATGGTAGGAAACGCAAGGCCGCACGTTGGCGTAAAGGCCGAGGGTTTTGCGCGCCGTGACGTTGAGGCTCTTAAAGCCGCCGCCCTGGGGCGTGGTGATGGGGGCTTTTAGGAAAACCTTTGTGCGGCGGAGGGAGTCCCAGGCGCTGGGGTCGATGCCGGAGGTGTTGCCGCGCAGGTAGACCTTTTCGCCGATCTCGATGGTCTCGATTGCAAGGGCGGCGCCAGCGGCTTCCAGAATCTGGAGGGTGGCCGCCATGATTTCGGGACCGATGCCGTCGCCGTGCGCAACGGTGATGGGGATTTTAGGGGACATAGGGAAATTTCAAGATTATAGGAATGCGGGGGATGGCGCAACCCGTGCTACTGGCGAGGTCTGCCATCACGGGCGCGGTCCGGTCTCCACTGCCGCGGCGTTCCGCTTGGGGAGCCGCCCAATGGCTTTGCCAATCTGCTGGCGCGCGAGGTCGAGCTCGTAGGCTGTCTGGAGATTCATCCAGAAGTCTGGCGACATGCTGAAGTACTGGCCGAGACGCAAGGCCGTGTCCGCGGTCATGCTTCGTTTGCCGGCCAGAAGTTGATACAGGCGGTTGGGCGGCACTTCGATGACATCGGCGAGCCTCTTCGCGGTGAGGCCGGTTTCCTCCAACTCGTCCGCGAGAATTTCGCCGGGATGTATAGGTGTGCGGGCCATGGTTTTCTCCTTTCGCTCCTAATGATAGTCCACGATCTCGACATTTGACGGTCCGGGCGCAGTATCCCGGGGCCACTCAAAACAAATGCGCCACTGGTCGTTGATCCGAATGGAATACTGCCCCTTCCGGTTTCCCTTCAGGGCTTCCAGACGATTGGAGTTAAGTGCGGCAAGGTCGCCCAACGAAGTGGCTGCATCGAGAATTCGTAATCGCTTTTCCGCCTGACGCCTGAACGGATCCCATCTGCGGACCTTTCCGCCGGCCGCGAATTCCACCGTCTCTTTGTCGCGGTAACTCCTTATCATTCGGTTGCAGCTATCATTATATACGAGTGACGTCAAACGTATAAATTTCAGGGAGCGGGACAAACCCGTGCAACATCTTCCATAATGGAGAGATTGTGGCCTTGTTGTGCTATCTGGATGGCTTCTCTGGGATTAGCGGCGATATGCTGGTGGGCGCTCTGGCGGATGCCGGCGCGGATCAAGCCGCCATCGTCGAGGCGCTGGCTTCGCTCGAAACCGGCGCGGTGTGCTCTTTTGAGAAGGTGACACGCCGCGGCATCGGGGCCACCAAGTTCCATGTGGCTGTTGCGGAAACGCAAGCCCACCGGCACCTGGCGCACATTTTGAAACTGATCGAAAAAGCGACGCTGCCTGAACGCGCCAGACACGATGCCGCGGCCGTATTCGAGCGGCTGGGCGCGGTGGAGGCGGCCGTACACCAGATGCCCGTCGAACACGTGCATTTCCACGAGGTGGGCGCGGCGGATTCGATCGCCGATATCGTGGGCGCGTGCGTGGCACTTGAGCTGTTGGGAGTGACGTCCATCGTCTCATCGCCGCTCAATGTGGGAAGCGGAACGGCTGCGACGGCTCACGGCACGCTGCCCGTGCCGGCGCCAGCCACGGCGGCGCTGCTGGCCGGCAAGCCCGTTTACTCGGAAGGGCCGGCCGTGGAGCTGACCACGCCTACCGGCGCCGCGCTAGCCGCTACCCTGGCGCGCAGCTTCGGAGTGCTGCCGCCGATGAAGATTGCGCGCATGGGTTACGGCGCGGGCGGCCGCGATTTTCCGGACCGGGCCAATGTACTGCGCGTGATTCTCGGCGAAGAGACTGGCGCGCTGGAGGCTACTACGATCTCGGTGCTCGAAGCCAACATCGACGATCTTAGCCCGCAGATCCTAGCCTATGCCATGGATCGCCTGCTGGAGAAAGGCGCGCTGGACGTCACGCTGCAGCCCATTGCCATGAAAAAGAACCGGCCTGGGACGCTGCTGCGCGTGCTGGCGCGCCCGGAGGATCGCGAAGCTATGGCGCAGGTGATTTTCGCCGAGACCTCCACGCTGGGGCTTCGCATGTATACGGCCGAGCGCCGCGTGCAGGCGCGCCGCTGGGTGGAGGTCGAGACACCGCACGGCAAAGTGCGCATGAAGGTCTCCGGCGAAGGATCTTACGCGCCGGAGTACGAAGACTGCCGCCGCGTTGCCCAGGAATGCGGCGTGGCGCTGAAAGAAGTGATCGCGCAAGCCAACTACGCTTACTTGAAGAATTCGAGATGAAATACTACCTGACCACACCGCTCTACTATGTGAACGCCGCGCCGCACATCGGCCACACTTACACCACCATGGCGGCGGAGACCATCGCGCGCTTCAAGCGCCTGCAGGGTTACGACGCCGTGATGTTCACCGGCACGGACGAGCACGGCCAAAAGGTGGAGCGCTCGGCGCAGGCGGCCGGCAAGAGCGTAGTGGAATTCACCGACGCGATTTCGGCGGAGTTCCGCACGCAATGGGAGCGGCTGAACGTCCGAGTGGACCGCACCATACGCACCACGGACCCGCGCCACCACAAGACCGTGCAGTGGCTGTTCGAGCGCTGCGTGAAGAACGGCTATGTCTACAGAGGCAGTTACACCGGCCAGTATTGCGTCTTTGACGAGCTGTATGTGAACGACGCCAAGCCGGGCGATCCTTGTCCGGACTGCGGGCGGATCACTGAGGCAGTGACGGAAGAGAATTACTTCTTCAAGCTGTCGGCATTCTCAGAGCGGCTGCTGGAGCTATACGAAAAAGATCCGGGTTTCGTGCAGCCGGAGTCGCGGCGCAACGAAGTGATCTCGTTCGTGAAGCAGGGCCTCAACGACCTGTCGATCAGCCGCACCAATATCAAATGGGGCATTCCGCTGCCGGTGGAGGGGCACCACGTTTTCTATGTATGGTTCGATGCGCTGATCGGCTACCTGAGCGCGGTCGAGGGGGAAAGCGTCGAGGGCGAGGAGCTGTGGCCGGCCGACCTGCACCTGATCGGCAAAGAAATTCTGCGTTTTCACGCGGTGTTCTGGCCGGCCTTCCTGATGGGCGCGGACCTGCCGCTGCCGAAGAAGGTTTTCGCGCACGGCTGGCTGCTGTTCGAAGAGAGCAAGATGAGTAAGTCGCGCGGCAACATCGTGCGGGCGGAGCCGATCCGGCAGGTGATGGGGGCCGACGCGCTGCGCTATTTTCTGCTGCGCGAGATTGTGTTTGGGCAGGATGGCAGCTTCAGTTACGACGCGCTGATCGGCCGCTATAACTCGGAGTTGGCCAATGGGCTGGGCAACCTGGTGAGTCGCACGCTGACCATGATTCAGCAGTATCGCGGCGGGGTGATGCCCGAAGGCACCGTGGAGGCGATCGCCACGGTGGCGCGGCAGACTATCGCGGATGTAGCGGCGGCTTTCGATGCCTTCGAATTTTCGCACGGCCTCGAAGCGGCGTGGGGCCTGCTTTCCGCGCTCGACAAATTCATTGTGCAGAGGGCGCCGTGGAAGCTGGCTCGCCAGCCGGAAGCGCAGGCGGATCTGGACGCCACGCTCTACACCGCCGCCGAAGCGCTGCGCATCGTCGCGGTGCTGCTTTCTCCGGTGCTGCCGCAATCGGCGCCGAAGATCTGGGCGCAACTCGGCATCGCTGAGCCGCTCGAGGCGGCGCGACTGGACACGCTCGCCTGGGGCCAGTTGTTGCCCGGCCAGCAGATCGGCAAGATCGAGGGGCTGTTTCCACGCATTGAAACGAAGGACGCTGTCGCGAAAATGAGAGAGTTGGAAGAGCTGGTCACGCAAGAGCAGAACGTGCTGCTGGGCAAGGTGGCGAAGGCCGCTGCATCTGAGGTTCCCCAGCAAAGTGAGCGTATCCCGATCGAGGATTTCACCAAGGTCGAGATGCGCGTAGGGCTGGTGTTGTCCGCCGAGCCGGTGAAGGGCGCGAACAAGCTGCTGCACCTGAAGGTGGACATCGGCCACGGGCAGCCGCGCACCATTGTGGCGGGCATCGCGGAAGCTTACCAGCCGGAGCAGTTGATCGGGCGCAAGGTGGTGATCGTCGCGAATCTCGAACCGCGCAAACTGCGCGGCATTGAATCCGACGGGATGATTGTGGCCGCATCGCTCGAAGGCGGCAAGCCGGTGCTGGCGGGCTTTCTCGAAGACGTTCCCATAGGGGCGCGTCTGAAGTGAAACTCATCGATTCCCATTGTCACCTGGACGATAGTCAGTTCGACGAGGACCGCAGCCTGGTAATCGAGAGGGCGCTGGCGGCGGGCGTCGGGCGCATGCTGGCCATAGGCACCGGCAAAGGCCCTCCGGATCTCGAGGCGGGCTTGCGCCTGGCGCGCGAATATCCGTTTGTGTACGCGACCGTGGGAGTGCATCCGCACGATGCGGCGAAGGCCACGCCGGAGACATTCGCCGCCATGCGGGCGCTGCTGGCCGACGAAAACGTGCTGGCTGTGGGCGAGATCGGTCTCGATTATCATTACGACTTTTCGCCGCGGGAGGTGCAGCGCGAGGTGTTCATCGAGCAGTTGGATCTGGCGGGCGGGGCAGGGAAGCCGGTGGTGATTCATACGCGCGAGGCGTGGGAGGATACCCTGCGGCTGTTGCGCGAGCGCTTTCCGCTGGGGCGCGGCATCCTGCACTGCTTCACGGGCGGGCCGGAGGAAGCGCGCCAGGCGCTGGACCTGGGATTGTTTCTGAGCTTTGGCGGCGTGCTGACGTTTCCCAAATCGGAAGCGGTGCGCGAGGCAGCGCGCCTGGCGCCGGAGGACAGGCTGCTGGTGGAGACGGACGCGCCTTATCTGGCGCCCGCACCGAAGCGCGGCAAGCGCAATGAGCCGGCCTTCATGGTGGAGACGGTGCGCCGCCTGGCCGAGGTGCGCGGGGTCGCGCCGGAGCATATTGCCGAGGTCACCACGGCCAACTTCGAACGGCTCATGTTTGCGCCTGCCACACGCTAACGGGTAGACTGGTTATCTTCCATGAACTTGGGCAAACTCGGGCAGGCCATCACCGGCAAGGAGATTTTCGACCTGATCCACGACGATCTCGAGCGCGTGGAACAGGAGATCCGCCTGGAGACGGTGGCGTCGGTGGAGGTGGTCACCAATATAGGGCGATACCTGCAGGCGTCCGGCGGAAAACGGCTAAGGCCGGCGCTGCTGCTACTGGCGTCGAAGCTGGCCGGGGAGGGGGGCGCGAGCGCCATCCGGCTGGGCGCCGTGGTCGAAATCATACACGCCGCGACGCTGGTGCACGACGACGTGATCGACGATGCACGCACGCGCCGCGGGCGGCCTTCGACCAACGTGCAGTGGGGCAACCACACTTCGGTTCTGGCGGGTGACTGGCTCTATATGCAGGCCTTCCAGGTGGCGCTGCGGGAGCGCAACTTCCACGTGCTGGACCTGCTGATCGGGTTGACGCAGATGATGGTGGAAGGCGAACTGCTGCAGCTCGAGCGCATCGGCAGCATCAACGTCACCGAGGCCGATTGCATGGAGCTGGTGGATCGCAAGACCGCCTGCCTGTTTTCGGTATGCGCCAAACTGGGAGCGTTGGTCTCCGGCGCCGATACGCAGACCGAGGAGCGCCTGGGAGATTATGCCTGGAACCTGGGCATGGCTTTTCAGCTAGTGGACGACCTGCTGGATTTCACCGCGCGCGAGAAGACGCTGGGCAAGCCCGTGGGCAACGATCTGCGCGAAGGCAAGGTGACGCTGCCGCTGGTCTACGCGCTCGAGCAAGCCTCGGATGAGGAACGCCGCCGCGTGGAAACCATTCTGCGCGAGCGGAGTTACGATAGCGTAGCTTTTCCGCGGATTCTGGCGATGATCGAGCGGTACCACGGGATCGCGCGGGTGAAGGAGCGCGCGCACGCTTTCACGGAAAAGGCGCGCGGGATTATTGGCGAGTTTCCGGAGTCACCCTATCAGCGGGCGTTGTACAGCGTGACGGATCTGGTGACCGAGCGGGATCACTGAGGCTGCCCTACGTTTCGAAAATTCGTGAATTGTGTAGAATTTTGTCGAATTGTGTAGAATGCGCGATCATGGACTGCGCCCTTTTTTGAGACAGTGGCGAGATGCAACACTCGCTTTTCCCTGCTAAATTCTTCCCTCGCTGACCAGGCGAGCGCATGCTGGTCATGGTCGATTGTACACATTGTACAACCGGTCGTTTCCTCGAAGGCAACGGCGCTCTATGATCGATCGTGGACTGTTTGTCACCACACAGGCCATTCGGCGGCAACTGCGCGCCATGCCCTGGGAACTTTATCTGGTTCGCCTCATCCACCTCGCCACCGGCCGGGCGTTTCCCGGAGAACGCCTGTGGACCGCCCCGCAAATCGCGCAGCCGGCTACGGTGCGCTTCCTGCGTATCCGGAATCGGGAGGGATGCGAGGTTTACCTGCAACCCTTTGCCGGAGAACGCAATGCCGGCTATATCCTGGTCGATCTGGACCATGCCGCGCCGTCGGTGCTGGAGGCCATGCGCCGCCACGGGCATGAACCTTGTGTAGTGCTCCAAAGCAGTCCAGGACACTGGCAGGCCTGGATTCGGGTCAGCGCCGCGGCCCTGGAGCCCGCCGTGGCGACGGCCATCGGCGGTGACTTGGCCCGTCGTTATGGAGGAGACTTGGCCAGCACCGATTGGCGGCACTTGGGCCGCCTGGCCGGTTTTACCAATCAGAAACGGGAGCGGCGCCTGCCCAACGGCTACGCTCCCTGGGTGCAACTCCAGCACGCTGAGCCCGGTTGGGCCAGCCAGCGGGATGCTCTGCTGGCGCAGGCTCGGCAAGCGGTGCGCCCTCTGCGGGTCGCCGGCCCTGGGGCGACTGCCAGCCCCGTCCCCACGGCTGCCCAACTCTACCATGCCTGGCTGCTCCGGCTGCGCATTCCGCAGCGCTTTCCGCAGCCCGACTGGAGCATCGCCGACCATTGGGTGGCCCAGGAGCTGCTGCGCCGGGGTGTGCCGCCGCCCACGGTGGCCGGCATTCTGCAGGGCGGCAGCCCGGGCTTTCCCCGGCGCCATGCCGACCCTCTCGACTACCTGCGCCGCACCCTCGCGCGGGCCGGTCAGGAACTGTCCGGCACGCGTTTTCCCCCGCCGGGCGGGCCCTGTGTGGAGGCTCACGGCTGGCCTCCGGAAGGGATCGCCGGCATTGGGGAGACCTCCTCATGACGGGAGAAACTCAGCACCGCCGGCAACCATGGCGGCGTGGTTTTCGGCTGGGCCTGTCGGGCCTCGAACTCTTCCGGAGACAAGTAAGTCAGAGCAGAATGGAGACGTACCCGGTTGTAAGTCTGGTCGATAAACTCTTGGATATGCCGCTCCAGTTCTTCCAAATCGGCGTAGGGCCGCGCGTCGATCTCTTCCCGCTTCAGGGTGGCCATAAAGCTTTCGCACTTACCGTTCTCCCAAGGATGACCCGCACGACTCATACTTAGTACCCCGCCGATACCTTCCAGCCGTCCCACATATAACTTACAAGCATACTGCGAGCCACGATCTGAGTGATGCACTAAGCCGCGTTGCGGCTGCCGGCTGGTAATCGCGCGCTCCAGCGCCAGCAGGGTTAAGGCGCTGTCCAGTTTACGTCCCAGCGCCCAGCCCACCACGCGCCGTGACCAGGCGTCCAGTACCACCCCCAGATATACGAATTCTCGCTGTAGGCGCAGGTAAGTCAGGTCCGCCACCCATAATTGATTGTATTTGTTTACCGGCCTGACAGACCTCTGAACTGAGCCCCCTGAAAATTTCGCTGGACAAATGGAGCGGTTTCAGCTACCGTAGGGTTGGATGAAACCAACGGGCCAGCCCACGGGTAATAACC
>Ga0302325_10006047_pt1 | contig 27347 bp, 30 predicted proteins | sample Palsa_T0_2_FD_201948 | JGI IMG/M metagenome (GOLD analysis project Ga0302325, IMG submission 201948) | Peat permafrost microbial communities from Stordalen Mire near Abisko, Sweden - Palsa_T0_2 | ecosystem: Environmental > Terrestrial > Soil > Palsa > Peat permafrost | place: Sweden: Abisko... | reverse complement strand
GGATGGCCCAATGAGCGCAGCCCTCGAAGCCCCTACCGCCGAGCGAGTCAAAGCCGCCAACTTAAAATTCGACCACGAAAACGAGCTGACCGAGCACACCCTCGAAGAACTCTTCCGCCAATACCCTGACAACAGCGACCTTCGCCATGTTCTGCTGAAAGTCGTAGCCGTCAATTCTCTCTATCACACCTGCATCTTCGCCCTCGACACCGTTGCCCGCCACATCCACGACAACCACAAGCAAATCGACGCCGCGCTGGCTTCCGGTTCGCCCGAGATCGTCGATCTGATCGCGCGGGTCAAAGTAAAGGGCAAAGTCTATAACTTCTTCTCCTTCGCCACCAAGTTCTGCAGTTGGCATAATCCCACCGCCTACCCCATCTACGACGCCCACGTCGACCACTATCTGTGGAACCTGCAACAGCAGGATCATTTCGCGTCGTTCCTTCATCCCGAGCTATGGAATTACCCAAAATTCGTGCAAATCATGACCGCCTTCCGCGATGCGCACAAACTCAGCGCCTTCAGCTTCAAAGAAATCGACAAGTTCCTCTATCTAGAAGGCTCACCACCCAAAACCTCAGTGCCCGATCCAGAACCCTGCGGCCCTGGAGCCTTCGATTACTACCCCGCAGAAGAATTGGCGAACTGAACATCCAGGCCACGCCGGCGCGCCCCACTTCACTCCTCTAAAATGAGGCAGAGGAAACCGAAACCCAATGTCGCGTAAAGCTCTCATCGCCGCCAACTGGAAGATGTACAAGACTCCCGCAGAAGCCAAAGCCTTCACCGACGCATTCCTGCCCCTCGTCGCCGGTCACACCCGCGACGAAATCGCGCTCTTCCCTTCCGTCACCTCGCTTGCCACCGTGGTCCAAGCCGTAGCCGGCTCCAATGTCATCGCCGGTCTCCAGAACATGCACTTCGCCGAAGAGGGCGCCTACACCGGCGAAACCTCAGCCGCCATGCTCAAAGCGGTTGGCGCCACGCACACCCTCATCGGCCACTCCGAACGCCGTCAGTACTTCAACGAGACCGACGAGATCGTCAATAAGAAGCTCCACACCGCCCTCAAGCACGGCATCATCCCCATCGTCTGCATCGGCGAAGTCCTCGCCGAGCGCGACTGCGGCGATACCGCTGGAGTTCTTTGCAATCAACTCCGCGCAGCCTTCGCCGGCATCACCGCCGAAGCCGCCGCTCCTATCGTCATCGCGTACGAGCCGGTCTGGGCCATCGGCACCGGCAAAACTGCCACGCCCGCAATGGCCGTCGAAGCCCACCAGGTCGTCCGCGCGCAAGTAACGGAACTACTCGGCTCTGAGGCCGCGGCAGCTATCCGCATCCTCTACGGCGGCTCGGTGAAACCCGAAAACGCCTGCGAGCTTCTCTGCGAGGCTGAAATCGACGGCGCCCTGGTCGGCGGAGCCAGCCTCAAGCCAGACTCCTTCGCAGCCATCGTCAAATATTAGAAAAATTCAGGGTGCCCCACCCTCGCGACGCCTTTGTTTTTGTCGCCAGGGTGGGAGGCTCAAATCCCCACAGCCCCAAGGAACCTTCGCGCCCCGCACAGCGTAGGATCATTCCGTCAGCCAACCCCAAAGCCATAACTTCGCTCCCCCTAGCTCGGCCGCTCCGGCGGCCTCACAAACAGCGCACCGTCCCTGACGTCTGACTCAAAGACCCGCACACGCAGATCCTCGTCCTCGTCCGTCGCTCCAGTCCCAACATCAAACGCCCAGCCATGCAGCGGACAGACGACCTTCCCATCCTCAACCATCCCCTGCCCCAGCGGCCCTCCACTATGCGGACAGTGGTTGCCAATCACCGAAATCCTGCCCCCAATGCGAGCCACGCAGAGATTCCCATCCGCCATCTCGCAAACATTCCCTTCCTTCGGTAAATCCTTCTCATCACAGATGCGAACCATCTCTGGCATTCTTGTAGGCTCCTCGCCAATCTCGACAATTTCCTCCATGGTAGCCGAACTGCCATAAGCGCTCCCACCGCAACAATCCGCCCTGCGTCCCTCGCGTTACCATGAAATGGAACAAAATCATGTCCAGCACAAAACCGCCCTCGCCAAACAAATCAACTCCTCCCAAATCGCCGCGGAAGACCCCGGCATCGCCAAAACCTGAAACACGCCTGCCTTCCGCCTTCGACAAAGCCGTCGACGACCTGCGCCACGCTCCCAAAGCCTTCCCCGCTGTTTCTCCTCGCTGGTTGGCCGCAGCAGCGGCAGTCACATTCCTTGTCGCTCTCGCTTGCGCGTGGCTCACCCTCTGTCTTCTCTTCTGGCAGGGCAGTTGGCAGCTTCTCTACCATCCCGCGTCAGCCATCACCCGCACCCCAGCCAGCGCCGGACTCTCCTACGAACCCATCAAATTCGCCGTCACCGAAACCGGTACCACCCAACTCACCGGCTGGTGGATTGCCGACACAGAAGCAAAGAGAACCGTTCTGCTCCTCCACGGCGCGGACGGCAACCTGAGCGACACTGTAGACACCATCGCAGCCTTGTACAGGCAACACCTGAACGTCTTCGCCATCGACTACCGCGGTTACGGCCAAAGCGCACCCGCTAAGCCGTCCGAAAAACAGCTCCGCCAGGACGCCCAATCGGCCCTCAGTTGGCTCACCATTACCCGCAACCTCCCCGCCCAGACCATCCTCGTCTACGGCACCGGCCTCGGCGCGAACCTCGCCGCGGAGCTAGCCGTCGAACCGGCCTCCGTCCACAGCAAACTGGCAGGAGTCATCCTCGACCAACCCTCTGACGAAATCATGGCCCCGGTCTTCGACGACCCTCGCAGCCATCTCGTCCCCGCCCACTGGCTGGTGAAGGACCGCTACGATCTCTACGCCTCCACCTCCGCGCTCGACATCCCATCCCTCTGGCTGTTCCCGCAATCTCAATCCCGCGGCGCCTATACCCGAGCGAACGGTCAAAAGGCCGCAGCCTGGCTCATACCGCCCATCCCCACCGATCCGCACTTCGCCGAAACCCTGCGCCGTTGGCTCGACGATCTGCCATAACCTCCAGCCGTCGAAAAAACTTCATATCCATTTGCGTTGAATTATTTCCCTTTGGCGCATAATACTTTCAGCAATCGAAAAACTCCTACCCGGCGCAACCCGCACCGGCAGACAAAACATCGCCACAGGACGCGCAAAAAAGCGCCCCAAAGCGCCCCTTTTCGCGGCAAAAGCGCCCTTTTAAGCCCCGTGTTTTCGATGTAACATCATTACAATCAACATCTTACGAGAGAATATACACTCTCTCATCGATTTTCATTCCCTTTTGTTTCGCTTTTTCGCTTACTCTTCGCACGCGGAATCGCCCGAGCGAAAGTGCCATACTTGGACTCGATAAGCTTCAAATGAGACGCTTGAGCAGATGAAACCCGCAACCAAGACCAACGGCGCAAGATTCCTAGACAGCCTCGCCATCGCCTATTCCCTGCGCGAGTACGAAGTCGACCCCGAAGACCTGACCGCCATCACCGTCGCTAAGAAAATTCAAATGCCCATCGAGCAGGTCTTCAAGACCCTGCTCACCACCGACGGAGCCGGAAACCACTTCTTCGCCGTCATCCCCGGCGACGCCGAAGTCGACTTCAAGAAACTCGCCCGCGCCGCTCAGGTTCGCAAAACAGAAATGGTCTCTCTCAAAGACGTCCAGCCTCTCACCGGATACATCCGTGGCGGCGTCACCGTCTTCGGCGCAAAGAAGGCCTTCCCCGTTTTCGCCGACGAAACCATCGAGCTGTTCAACCAGATCAGCGTCTCCGCCGGCATCCGCGGCACCCAGCTCATCCTCGCCCCAGCCGACTACCTCCGCGCCGCCCAAGCCTCGGTCGCCGACCTCACCAAAGACACGAAGCCAGCGGAGGCCAGGTCCTGATGCCCAGCCCGCCAACCACCCCAGACCTGTCGCCAAGCTGGACCAGCCTCGTCCTCGCCCACCTGCGCAAAGACCTCCAGATCGAGTGGCGCTCCAGGGACGCCATCAACTCCATGCTTTTCTTCGCTTTACTGGTCGTCGTCCTTTTCAGCATGGCCTTCGACCCCACCCGCGCCACATCCCGCGAAATCGCCGGCGGCGTCCTCTGCGTAGCCACGCTCTTCGCCAGTGTCTCCGCGCTCAACCAAGCCTGGGCCCGCGAAATCCGCCATCAGGTCCTCGACGCTCTGCGCATGACTCAGCAGTCCCAGGCCGGCGGCGGCGCAGCCTTGTTCCTGGCCAAGGTTCTCGCCAATTTCCTCTTCGTCGCCATCGTCCAACTGGTCCTCGGCCCCATCTTCTTCATCTTTTACAACCTCCATCCGTTGGGAGATACCTGGCAGTTGGCCGTCGTGATACCACTCGGAACATGGGCTTTAGTCTCCAACGGCACCTTTTTTGCCGCGCTCTCCATCCGCAGCCGCAACCGCGAATTGCTCCTGCCGCTCATCCTCTTTCCCATCTTCCTGCCCGCCCTGCTGGCCATGGTGCTCGCCGTCAAGACCATCCTCACCGGAGATGGCAGCGATCCACACCTGCTCTGGATCAAGGTCCTCGCCGGCTACGACATCATCTTCACCACCATCTGCCTGCTGCTCTTCGATACCGTCATCGAAGCGGAATAGCAAGTCGAGTGACCAAACTCACACGCAACATCCGGCGAGCGAGATAAACTTAAATCATTCGCCCGTCTTTCCGAGGCACTGAATCCGATGAAAAAACTCGCACTCGCAGCCCTCTCGCTTGGCATCGTCGCCATGATGATCTGGGGCTTCTATCAGGCCATCTATGTCGCCCCCGACGACGCTGCACAGGGCATAGCCGGCCACATCTTCTACTACCATGTGCCCCATGGCATGCTCTGCTACCTGTTTTTCACTATCAATTTCGTCGCCTCCGTCCTGGTTCTGATGTGGAAGAAGACCAACCCGGCGCGCGCACTCGCCGCCGACGCCTGGGCGCTCAGCGGCGCCGAAGTCGGCGTCGTTTACTCCGCCGTAGTCCTCATCACCGGCCCCATCTGGGCCCGGCCTGTCTGGGGCATCTGGTGGACCTGGGACGCCCGGCTCACCAGCACCCTCGTCCTCTGGCTGATCTACGTAAGTTACCTTCTGGTACGGAAGTTCGCTTCCGGCACAGAAATGCAGACCCTCGCCGCCGTTTTGGCCGTATTCGGCGCTGCCGACATGCCCATCAATTACCTGGCCAACCGCATCTGGCGCACTCAGCACCCCTCCCCAGTCTTCGGCGGCGACCCCGATGCAGGCCTAAAAGACCCTCGCATGTTGCACGCGTTTGGCTGGAACATCCTCGCCTGGGCAATCTGGGGATTGGCAATTCTGGCCTTCCGCGTCTACATCCAGCGCCGCCAGCAAACGATTGAAACCGCCGAGGCAATGCAGGCTCTCGCCGCCGATTGAGCGAAAAGCGAGACCCTCATACGACATAAACATCAATCCATCAATAGGTTACGCACAGGAAAACGCGGCAGATCGAGAGAAAGGGCAAATCCAAATGGGACACAAATTTCTGATTGCAGCCTATTGCTGCACCTGGGCAATTCAACTGGGATACCTGCTTTCGCTCGCCGCCAAATGGCGCCGCCAGCGCAAGCAATTGGCCGAACCAAAACCCGCAACCCGCTAGCAGCACAAAAATAATAGGGCCGTAACACAAAGGTGGGTACACTGGTAACACCATCTTGGTTACGCACTCTTTCTTAGTGGGATTTAAGAATTTTCGAAGTGGGCCGATGATCAAGGAGTGGAAGAGTTCAGACGAGCTCAAACCAAGGAGACCACCCCAATGCATGACCTCTTGATCGCCCTTGCTTTTATCGGAATGGTTGTAGCCCCGGCCGTTGTCGCCGCCAAGTCCGGCACCTCCGAAACCAAGCTCGACTAATTTTCCCGATCCCGAATCGGATCGCACGGTTGCCGTCGGATTCTGAACTCTCAACGGGTCGCCAATGGCTTTGCATCTCATTCCGGCTATGAAAGAATGTTCATAGCCTGGAAATCCGGTCCCGAAGACCGGAAACGAGGTAACAGAAGCGTGGCAAAGATTTCAGAAACACCCAGCGGCGAAAGCCGCAGATTCGATTTGCATGAGCTAGCTCGGCAGTTGCCTGAAGCTGCGGAGTCCATGCTCATCGACATCCGTCTCACCGACGAGGCCGCAGCCAGTTCCCGCATCTTCCGCATCTACAAACCCGTTCCCGCCCACTTCCATCGAACCTGCGATGAATATCTCATCGTCCTGAGCGGCCGCGCCCGCTTTCAGGTTGGCGCGGAAGCTCCCGTCGAGCTCACCCCGGGACAGATGCAGTTCTTCCGCCGCAACATCGTCCACGGCTTCCCGGAAATCCTCGAAGAACCCCTGGTAATACTCTCCGTGGACACCCCCCGGCGTGACCCCTCCGACGTTATCTTTGTCGACGCCAGCTCCGGCAACGCCCACACATTCCTGCAATCCATCCCCGGCTATTGAACTGCTCAATCCACTTCAGGCGTATTGCTCCACCACTGCAAAATTGATCGGCGCATGGCAATGCGAACAGGCTGTCTCCTGAGGCGAACCCCAAACCTCGGACTCGTGAGGAAAGGCGCGCAAGCACTCTGGACAACCGATATACACTTGCTTCGCGCGCGCAACCGGATCGGCGACAACGGGAACCCAGATTGGCGTAGCTTTGCGCGCCGCCCAAACCGAAGTCCTCGATGCCTGTGCACCGTTCTTGATCAGTTCCAGGAGCGCTGGTATGCCCATCGCTTTCCGGTAATAGGCATCCGCTGCGATCCCCTCGGGCAAGCGATCCACATACGCTCCAGTCATACCAATCACGTAGACCGAGGGAAACCTGCGCCGCACCACGGACAGTAACTCGAAACCCGACATGCGCGGCATATTTAGATCGGAAATAAGAATGTCCGGAGTATCGGCACTCATCTCCTGCAAAGCATGGAAGCCATCTTCCGCGATCCGCACATAATGCCCCATGTGGCGGAAGATATGGTACAGCGAAAACCGGATCGAAGGATCGTTGTCCACGATCAGGAGATTCACTTCGGCATCCAACATCCTTGCCCTCCTGCAGTTTTCCTTTGCAATCGTTTCTCCATTATCGGCAGGACGATAACCGCAAATCTGTGCAATCCGATACGAAGTTATTCAAACAAATTAGGTACGCTTCCGGGACAGCGCCTTCGATGGCGGTGGATCGAGCAGTTTGGGCCGCGAGGAATTCTGCTCCGGCAACTGATCCTGCAGCACCACATTCAACAGCGACTTATGCACCCGAATGCGTCCGTTGTAGCTGATGTAGCCCAGCTTGCGAAAGCGATTCATGAAGAAACTGACTCGCGAGCGGGTGGTGCCGATCATCTCGGCCAGCGTCTCCTGGGTAATGGGCGGAATCAGAGGCTCCGGCTCGCCCGGCTTGCCGAATTCGGCCATCAGCAACAGCGTGCGCGCCAGCCGCTTTTCGCTGGAGTTGAACAGTTGGTCGATCAGATCGGCCTGAATCCGCATCCCGCGCGCCAGCATGAACTTGAGAAAGAAGTCGGAAAAACCATGCTCCTCATGCAGCGTGTGCAGCATGCGCGCGCTATCGATTCTCATCACAACGCAGGCAGTCACCGCAGTCGCCGTGGCCATGTGACGGCGAGATCCGCCAGCAATCGACTCCTCTCCGACAAAATCGCCTGACTTAAGCAACGTCACCGTTGCCTCTTTCCCCCGCTTGGAAACCACGGTCAGCTGTGCTCGCCCATTGCGGATGTAATACACAGCATCGGCAAAGCTGCCCTGAGAAAACAAGGCGTGCTTGGGCTTGAGCTGAATCATCCTTCGCCCCGGACCCACTGTGGTCAAAAATGTCTTAACGTCAAACGGAGTTTTCTTGATTATTTCCATGCCCAAAGCCTTTTCTCGGTCGCAGTCTCACCCCACGGAACTTCGGGGGCTCTTTCGTCCAACGGAACATCGAGACAGACTCGTTTCGCGGAATATGCAGACTCATACTTGCCTCAACGGTTGCATCCGTTCAGCACGCAGGTCTGTGCGCTATAGCTCTATCCAGCCACAGAATCGCCGCGAGGCCCAGGAAGCAGGTCCACAGGCAGCCATCCCACCTTGGTGGTACCCGGCATGACCCTTTCCCGTTTCGAATCAGGGTAATAGTGCTATTTAGTAATCACTTTGCCTGGGGCATTATCAAGGAGTGGAACAGTTCAGACGAACCCCACCAAGGAGCCACTCCAATGCATGATCTTCTTATCGGCCTTACTTTCGTAGCAATGGTCATCTCGCCCGCCATCGTCGCCGCCTTCTCCGGCAGCTCTGAAACCAACCCCGAATAGTCGCCCTCCTCCGTCGCGGGCAACGGCCGGCCAACGCACCTCGAAAGCGCTGCAAGTTCCATCGCATCAACCCGTTGCAATCGAATCAAGCGGCGGACCATTGCCGTCACGCGCGGCAGCCATTACACTCATTCTTTGGGGGCAATGGCCATGCTAGTCGTCATGAAAGCGCAAGCGACGCCGGAACAAGTCCAGGCAGTTTGCGAACACATCGAACAATTGGGCTTTCGCGCACACGCTCTTCCTGGAGCACAGCGCACAGCCATCGGAATCACCGGCAATCAGGGAGAAGTGGATCGAGGAAACCTCGAATTCCTTCCCGGAGTAGCCGAAGTCATCCGCGTCTCCAAGCCCTACAAGCTGGCCAGCCGCGACGTGAAAGAAGAAGACACCGTCATCCACTTTCCCGGCACGGACGCCATCATTGGTGGCGGCAAATCCGTGGCTATTGTCGCCGGCCCGTGCTCCATCGAGACCCGCGAGCAAGCCTTCGCCATCGCCGACCTGGTCGCCGCTTCCGGAGCGCAGTTCTTCCGCGGAGGCGCTTTCAAACCCCGCACCTCGCCCTACGCCTTCCAGGGACTCGGTCTCGAAGGCCTGGAAATCATGGCCGAGATCCGCGAGCGCACCGGCATGCGCATTATCACCGAAGCACTCGACGAGGAGTCCCTTGAACTGGTGAAGGAGTACGCCGATGTCATCCAGATCGGCGCCCGCAACATGCAAAACTTCTCGCTGCTTAAAAAGGCCGGCAGGACCCGCAAGCCGGTCCTCGTCAAGCGCGGCATGTCCGCCACGCTCGACGAGTTCCTCATGTCCGCCGAGTACGTCATGAGTGAAGGCAATTATCAGGTCATTCTCTGCGAGCGCGGCGTGCGCACCTTTGCCGACCACACCCGTAACACGCTCGACCTCAGCATCGTCCCCGCCGTCCAGCGGCTCAGCCATCTGCCCATCCTGGTCGACCCCAGCCACGGCACCGGCAAGCGCAACAAGGTGGTCCCCATGGCCCGCGCGGCCGTGGCTGTCGGCTGCGATGGCATCATGGTCGAGGTCCACCACCAGCCGGACAAGGCGCTCTCCGACGGTCCGCAATCCATTTATCCTGAACAGTTCGCCGTCATGATGGATGAACTCGAGCAGATCGCCGCCGTCCTGCACCGCACAGTGCCTCGGGGTATTCACGTAGGCATCGAGACCCCGTGACGGCATCTCAGACCATCCGAATCGGCCTCGGGCTCGCCGCCGGGGCCGCGCTTTGTGCGCTCTCAGGCTGCCGCAGCCATGACTTTCCGGAATACACGGCGAATTACCGCGAATTTGCCTACGTCGCCAACGGCGGCAGCGACACTGTATCCATCTTCGATGTCGTCCATGTCCGGCTCGACCGGGAGATTCAGGTCGGACAGGACCCCACCGGCGTTACCGCCAACCCCAAACGCAACGAAGTCTACGTCGTCAACTCCGGGAGCGGCCAGGCAAATGGCTCCATTTCCGTCATCGACGCCGAAAAAAACGCCGTCGTAGCCACAATTCCGCTCCACAAGCAGCCTTATTTTCTCGATGTCTCGCCCTCCGGCGACCTGGCCTACGTGGCCAACTCTGGTTCCAACTCCGTTTCTGTCCTGGACCTGAAAACCCGGCGTGAGGTGGCCGTTGCGGGCACCGGCGAAGCGCCCGGCCTCGCGCGCATTGCCCCTGACGGTAAATCCCTGATCGTCACCAATCGCCTGGGCAATAGCGTGAGTATTTTCCAGACCGGCGGTCCAGGAATTCCCCAAATACGCAAAGTCATCGCAGGATGCCCCGGCGCCACCGACGCGGTGATCCTGCCCGACTCGAGCAAGGCCTTCGTAGCCTGTTCCGGCGGACACCAGATCATGGCCATCTCCCTGGCACGTCCAGCTGAAAATGGCGGTCCAGCCCAGTCCGACGCCCTCGAAGCGTTGCTCAATGTAGGAAAGACCCCGGTACATCTTGCCCTGAAGCCCGACGGCGGCGAACTCTTCGTCTCCAACTTCGACACCGACTCCGTCTCGGAAGTCATCACCAGCACCAACGATGTCGTCGGCGCTTATCTGATGGGATCGAATCCCGTCCGGGGCATCGTCAATGGCGACAATTCCCTGCTCTATGAAAGCAACTTCCGTTCCCAGGAAATCTCCATCTACTCCATCGACGATGGAAAACGGATTGGCAAACCCATCCATGTTGGCGACGGACCAGACGCTCTGGCGTTTTCCTCTGCCGGGCATCTACTCTTCGCCGTCGATGCGCGATCCGGCGATGTGGCCGTCATTCGAACCAGTTCCCGCTCCTTGTTTACGTTGCTTCCCACCGGGCACCAGCCAAACGCCATCGCCATGAAATCCTTTCGGCTGCCTTGAATCCAAAGACGAGACCGCCGGGGACCGATTGAATTCACGTCAAGCTGCCCCATCGCGAGATCCATGAGCCGGTTCAAGCAAAGTCACCGAGACCTCATAAATAAATATGTAGACAGATTTCAATAGGATGAAATTGAAGACTGTGCTTCAATACTGCAAGACGGAAATCTGCAAAACTTGAACACCGCCCCCATGCCGTTGGTGGTAGTCTTCCATGCAGCCACAAGAGCTGGGAATGCAACACCGCCAATCAGTCCTAACCGCAACAATCGGAACCACTTTTTCCCCAGTCACGACTACAACGCCATAGAAGAAGTTAGAAGCGCGATAACTATGTCGCATTAACAAAATTGAGGGTTCCATGATCGAAGTCGCTGCCAAGGCCGAACAGCATCCGCATGTGTTCACCCTGCTCACGAATCACGCTCACGTTCTCGTTCTCATAGCCCAGATGCCGGATGTTCGCATGCGCGAAATTGCCAGCCTTGTCGGCATCACCGAGCGAGCAGTCCAGCGTATTGTCGACGACCTTACCGTCACTGGCTACATCGTCGTCACCAAGAGCGGCCGGCGCAATCGCTATGAAATCCGTCAGGACATTCCCTTGCACCATCCGCTGGCAAAACATCGCAGCGTCGGCGACCTGATTCGATTCGTTTATCCAAAATTTGCAGACTAAAGCATTTTGGGGAAGGATGTAGACCGAAACCGGTTCACTTCAACAACCTTCACCTTGGCAGTCACTCTGCTTTTTCAAGTGGCAAAACTTGTACCGATTTCAATCAGTTTTCTGTCACACTTCCTATATTTACGCGTAGAATTCGTTCGGTTAGTCCAAGAGATGAAATTCGCTGGCTCGGGAGAGCTTAGCGAGTTTGAATTTCGTAATCGAAGCTCGTGGGGCGGCGTGATTGTTGTTCTTGGGGGCCTCGATTTCCAAATCGTAGCTCCTGCCTGGATTGCGTCTTTGCGCTTGGCGCAGTAGCAAAGCATGTTCGTCGATTGGATTATGCCGGGAGCTTCGGCAAGCGCCGCTTCGGAACCTCCTTTCGCTTACGGGAATGCAGACAGCAATTTGAGACGGGGTATTTCTTCTTGCTCTTAATTCAATAGTCCAAGTCAATGATTCTGATCGGGGGATCGGGGTATGAACGACTTTACGGTGAAGTCTGACGCGCGTCTGCCTAAATTCACGCTGCTGACCAACCACGCGCATGTTCTGTTGATCATTGCGCAAACGCCGGACGTGCGCATGCGGGAGATCGCCACAACCATCGGCTTGACCGAACGCGCTGTCCAGCGCATCATCGACGAACTCACCACCAGCGGCTGCATTGTCGTCACCAAGAGTGGACGCCGCAACCGCTATCAGATCAGCCTCGATCATCCGCTCCACCACCCTGTGGAGCACAGCCGCAATCTGGGAGATCTGGTGAGATTCTGGCTGCCAAAGTTCGAAGCCGCATAAGAAGCCTGTTATTTCCCGCCGCCGATTGCAGATCCGTCTTTATCGCGCAGAGATAGAGAGACCGTCAATTAGGGCGCCGAGATATATTCCCGGCTGTTATGCCGCATGGCGCTGAACTGTGCGCCCGCGAAGAGCAACAGGCCGGAAACATAGGCCCAGAGCAGCAGGCCAACAGAGACATAGAATGGCCCATAAAGCGCCTTCAGATCGAGTTTCGGCAGTAGAGCAACGAAAACATACTTCGCACCGACCCAAAGCAATCCGGTCACGATCGAAACCCGCAGCACCGGCCGAGCCGGCAACTTGCGATTGGGCAGCACCCAATAGATCGAGAAGAAGAACAGGATACTCGCCACAGCCGTCGACATCGCCAGCCAGGACTCGCTGATGAAGCGGAACACAAAATTGTCGGTGTGGCCAAAAAACATCACCGTCACGATCGTCCGCTCAGCGGCGTTGAGGAGAATGCTGAGCATCCCCAGAATCACCATCCAGAGTGCCAGACCAAGCGCGATCAATTGGTTCATCAGGTAGTTGCGGCTCTTTGCCACGCCCCACGAACGGTTGAGCGCCACCTCCAGCGGAAGAAATATCCCAGTGCAGGAGACCAGGATCATAAAGAGCGAAAACAGCCGTACACCGGACCTCGCAGCAACCCTTGCCAGTTCTCTCTGCACAAAATCCTGATTGGAGGGCATCAAGTACTGAATAAAATCGCCAATAACCGCCATCAACTGCTGGGAATGAAGGATGCCCTCCGCGATCGTATATAGCAACACAATGAACGGGATGAAGGAAAGAATCGCATTGGCAGCCACGCTGAATGCGAAGGTATGCACTTCACTGTCCAGCAGATATTGCAAGAGCAGCTTGCCGTCCCGGCTCCACTCAAATCCGTAGATCGGTAGCGGCCCCGCATCGGCTGCCCGCGCCTGCGCAGGCAGAGCGGCAGGCGCAGTAACAAGAGCCTCTTTGGGGGCCTCGGGGTCAACTTCAGTCTCGGATGCTGAAACGATTGCCATGCAGGTCTCGTCTCTCGATCCTACCAGAAGACGTATTGCCAACCGCATAAACACTGGGGAAATTGAACTTCGACCCAGTAGTATCGTCGGCCTGCGAAGATTTTTCCTTGCATTTTCTCCGGAATCCTGCCATAACCAGAGGACGGTATCCACTGTGAGCGGTGACGTGAGCTTGCTAGAGAACTTAGCAAACCCAACTTCTATTCCGCGCCCGCCGCAGAAGCATTGCGGCAGACGCTCCTTGTTGCCGTCGAGCCCGGATGTCATTCCATTTCCAGCGGTTTCCGGATTGCGGGCTTTCGTTCAACGCCTTCATCACCATCGGCTTTTATCCATTCATACACGCAGCAAACAATGATCCGTAACTCAAGAGGAGAACAGCAGTGAAGGAAAAAGGCATCGTCAAGTGGTTCAACGGGGCAAAGGGATATGGATTCATACAACGGTCTACTGGCGAAGACGTTTTCGTGCATTTCTCAGCAATACAAGCCGACGGCTATCGCTCTCTCAACGAAGGCGAAGCCGTAGAGTTTGAACTGCAACAGGGACCGAAGGGATTGAACGCTATTGAAGTAACGCGCCCGGCTTGAACCCTTCGGCGCGCGAATGAGCATTGCCTATCCGCGCGTGCTTGGGACGTCCGCGCCGCGCTCAACAGACATCGTCAGCCGGCGAATAGCCCACAGAGCCGCCTTGCGCAAGGCTTGGCGGCCTTCGATTGATTTGACCGGCTTGGGCGACCTTGCTTCTTCACGATCCGTCTCAGCCGTATCTTCCGAAGCCCAAACTTTCAATTGCGGCAAGAAGCGTACCAGGCCGCAATTGCCCATCGCTATCGCAATATTCCGGCGCAGCCCCAGAAATCCCGCGCGCCGCACGGGAGAGCCATTGAAGAGGCGCTCGAAATCCGCCTCTTCAAGCTCGGCCAGCCACTCCAGATCGGGATTGATCAACTCTTCGCGCGCAGTCAGATCGACATCCGCCAATCCCAAGGGAGCCTTGCGATTCCACGGGCAAACATCCTGGCAGATATCGCAGCCAAAGACCTGTCTTCCCATCCCTGCCTGCAAATCTTCCGCAATCTCTCCGCGATGCTCGATCGTCAGGTAGGAGATGCACCGCGTCGCATCCATCTGATACGGCTCGATCAACGCCTGCGTCGGGCAGGCGTCCAGGCACCGGCGGCAACTCCCGCAACGGTCGGGCACGGTTAGCGCAGTCTCATCCGGCGGCAGTTCCAGCGAAGTCACCAGCACCGCGAGAAAATTCCAGCTCCCCAACTTGGGATGAATCAGGCAGGTGTTCTTACCCGTCCAGCCCAGCCCGGCCGCGCGGGCAATCGATCGCTCGAGCACCGGTCCCGTATCCACATACGCCCGGCTCTCAAATTCTCCAAATGCACCATGCAGCTCCGCTTCCAGCGCACGCAGCCTCTTGAGCAGGACCTTGTGATAATCGCTTGGCCGCGTCGCGCCTTTGTCGTCCCGTCGCCCGGACCACGCGTAGCGCGCGATCCAGCCCGCGCCCTCCGCTGCCGGAGCTGTGGAAAGCGGAGCATCCGCGTGGTAGCTGGCCAGGCAAACCACCGCCGAGCGCGCCCACGGAAACGGCACATCCACCCGGCTCCGGACGAGTTCGCCAGCCTCATCGCGCCGCGCCAGGTACTGCATGGCCCCGGCGCGTCCTTTTTCCACAAATTCCGCAAAGCGAGCCGCATCCCGATCCGTCTCCGCATGCGGCAGCGCCACCATCCCCGCCTCCGTAAAGCCAGCCTTCAGCGCCAGTTCCCGCACCATTTCCTGTGTAGGAAACCTGGAAGCAACCTGGGGCATGGAACTGGCGGGGGGCATATTAACGTATCCATTCACGAGAATTGGAATCTAATGGAGTAGAGACAACAGGAATTACACGGCCGTCACACGCCATCTGTTTCAATTTTCGTCCCTTTTAGGAGGACTTTTATGACTGTATCGCCTTTTATGAACATTGCCACGACTTCACATTTGAATGGAAATCGCGCTTCGCAATCCCTCATCGCTACCATCGCCATCAACTGCGAACTGGTACGCGGCACGGAAGAGCAAATCGTCGAGGAATTGATGCCCCGCGTCAAGCAGGAGTCCATCGCTCTCGATCTGAGCAAAGTCGAGCGCATTGACGCCGCCGGCATCGCCGCTCTCATCACCCTCTATTGCACCGCCGTTGAGGCGGGCAAGGAATTTTACGTCGTCAGTCCCTCGGCCCGGGTTTTGGATCTGCTGCGCCTGGTGGGACTGGAGTCAATTCTAGTCCCCGCCGGCAATTCCACCGGGTCGCAAGAAACCAAGGCCGACCGTCTGCAATTGAGCCTCTCAGCCGCCTAAGACGCGGTATTACTCGCAAAATCTAATTCTGCGAGTAATACCCCTCGCGTGTAATTACGGTCAGCTTGTCGTCCTTGGCCTTCAGCAGAATCTTGTGAAAACCATCCGTGTCGTCGCTGTCGCCATGCTTGTCCGGCGTGTAGGTGAGCAAGTACTGCCCATGCAATTCTTCGCCAATCTGGGCATAAACCTCGTCGAAGCTGTCCTTCTTCTTAGCCTCGAAAAATACGCCTCCCGTGCGCGCCGCGATCTGCTCCAGAATTTTCTTCCCGTCCACCTTCGGCTCGGTGGTACCGCCCGGCCTCTGGCCGCCGCCTCCCGGATAGCCGCCTGGGTAGCCTCCACCCGGATAGCCCCCGCCGCCCATCCCGCCGCGACGGCCCATACCGGGATTCATGCCGCCCCGGTTCTCTTCTTCGCCCTTGAAATAGACCGTGTAGATCGAGACGTTGGCCTTCTCTGCCGCGTCGATCGCGTCGTTCAGCGATTCCTTGCTGCCGCGGTCCACGCCATCTGAAAGCACAATCAGCGCCTTGCGCCCCGGCTCCTTGAGCATCAGTTCGTTCGCGGCCAGATAAATCGAGTCATACATCTGCGTCCCGCCGCCGCGCCGCCGTCCGCTGCCACCGCCGTTACCGCTACCGTTCCCGCCGTTGCCTCCACCATTACCCCCGTTGCCCCCACCGTTACCGGCGCCGCTGCTGCCGGCCTGGTCGTTGGAGTAGTTGGAGCTGCTCATGTCGTCCAGCTCATGATGCAGCTTGGATTTGGACGCCGTAAAATCCTGCAGCAGTTCCACTTCGTGGTCAAAGTGCAGCAGAAAAGCCTTGTCCGCCGGCTGCGAAAGCATCTGGTCGATGAACTTCCCCGTCGCCGTCTTTTCGTTGGCCAACGCCGCGGACTGACTCCGGCTGGTATCCACCATCAGGCCAAGCCGGAACGGCAGATTGGTTTCATGCGAAAAACTCTTGATCGTCTGCGGCCGGCCGTCTTCCTGCAGCGTGAAGTCGCCGATGGTCAGGTTCTGCGCCACCTGCCCTTTCTTGTCGCGGACAGTCACGGGCAAAATGACTTCGCGGGTCTCCGCTTTGATGGTCGTAGTCGGGGTCGATGAGATTTGCGAAGCTGATGCTGCCTGGCCAAACGCCAGGGACGAGCCGGAGGCGGTCAGCAATACCGCGAAGGCGAGGTGAAATTTACTGGAAGTGAGATTCATAGCGTTTTTTGGCATAAGTGAGGCGCGATTGGCCAGCTTGTTAGACGAGCCGGGGAACGAGAGGTTGACGCTGCGTACGGGCCAACGTGGCACATTCGGTTTCAGATGCTGGAGACGGCTTTCTGGCAGGCGAAGCTGCCTCCTTGACGACCCCGAAGCCGACTTCGACCGTGACTCACACTCCCCGATGGCCTATAGTAAGCGTTGAAATCAGCGATCACATCTCAACACCAATGGAAGCCCCGGCGATAGGCGGACGCATACCAACCGCAATGGACTCCGGGTGCAAGAGGACCCCAATCTGAAGCTCGTAGCCATTATCTCGGCCATCGCATTCCTGGCGCTGCTGCCGGTTGTTTTTCTTTTTCTTTCCGGCTACGGCGGCCATGATTTCGTGCTTCATGTCCCAACCTGGATGGACCTGAGCGACCTTTGGCGTGCAGGGCAGTTCTCGCCAGGATGGGCGCCCGGAGCCAGCTTTCGCTTCGGTGAGCCAGCCTTTTGCTATTACCCTCCTGTTTCGTTGGCAGCCGGAGCGGGATTGACGCTGCTGCTTCCGCTTCTGCTGGTTCCGGCAGCGTTTGTCTGGCTTACTTTCACGCTCAGCGGTGTCAGCATGTACTTCGCCAGCCGCGATTTTGTCGCCCCGGCCAACCGCTGGAAGGCTGCCGTCCTCTATATGGCCAGTCCGTACCTGATCACCACTTCGCTGGTGCGCTTTGCCGCGGCAGAAGCGCTGACGCTTGCGTGGCTGCCGCTCTTGATCCTCTTCTTTCACCGCACTGTCACATCGGGAAAGCTACGCGACACGATCTGTCTGGGAGGCTTTCTGGCCCTGACCTGGATCACCAATGTCCCGGCATCGATCGTTTTGTTTTATACGCTTGGCGCGGTGGCCATCCTCCATGCCATCCGCCGCAAATCTTTGCAGCCCGCAATCGCCATGCTTCTTGCAAATTCCACCGGCGCGACGCTCGCAGCATTTTATCTGGTTCCCACCTGGCTGGAGCAAGGCTGGATCGACAAATCGTCGATTCTTCGCTTCGATTATTCGCTCTTCTTCCTCTTTGTCTCGCTGTCCCAAGGCCCGTTTCACCTCTTCCGCACTAGCCTCACGGAAATCGCCTGTGTCAGCGTAGGCCTGATTGGGCTCTTCCTCTGGGCAGACTGGCGCGGAAAAAGGGCGCGGAAAGAGACGCTGGAGAGCTCCTTTTGGACCTGGGCCGGTATCACTGCCGCCTGTGTCATTTTTCAACTTAGTTGGAGCGCGCCGCTATGGAAACTCCTGCCGCAACTGCCATTTGCTGGCTTTCCGTATCGCTTCCTGGCTCCCATCGGTGTGATTCTGCCACTGGCATTGCTCTCCGGACAGCTCGCGCGCAAATGGCGGATTCTCGGCTATGCGGCCTCCGCGCTGATGGTCTTGGTCCCTCTCCTGGAATACCAGCCGCTCTTCGACTTCCCCGTAGGATTTGAACGGGTCGCGCATCAATGGCGCCAGTTCGGCTATCGCTCGTGGCCAGAATTCACTCCAGCCGGTGCGCCCAATCTGCGCGGTCCTGGGCAGATTCCGCCTGCAAGCGTCGCCGATCCTTCCGCGAATCCGACATGCAGCGTCCAGATCGTCTCCAAACAGCTCAATTCGACCGTTCTCCAAACCAATGCCGCAACCGCTTGTCAGATCCAGGTCGCAAGCTATTTCTATCTTTACTGGCAGGCCATCGACGAAACGGGAACGCACCTCGCGACGGAAAAGAATGCGGATGGATTGCTGCAATTCACCGCTCCGGCAGGCAGTCACTCAATCCGGTTGGAATTCCACGCCAGATCCCTCCCTCGCGCCATCAGCCTCGCGGTCAGCGTCGCTGCGCTGCTGGCCTTGTTGGCGCTACTGGGCAAGCTTACCTGGCGAAGACCCAGGCATGCCGGCCTCCCACTTTCCAACCAAGCCGTTTTGCGGTAAAGTGTTTGCAACCTTCCGCATCTTTATGATTTCGATTGGAGAAGCCAATGGCCCGAGTTCGGCCTCGCGTGCTTTCGGGACTGCTTTATGTGCTGATTCCAGTATTCGCCGCCGCGGCGTGGGCGCAGACACCGGCTCAGGCCACCGGCTCCACTCCAGCCCCAGTGAAGCTGGCCGGCAAGACCTGCGTTTCGATCGACGAAGCTGCCAGGCAGCCCAATAAGGATGTTTGCATCACCGCCCACGTCTACGCGCTAGTTGAATTGGCCGACGGCGTTCGATTCCTCGACGTCTGCCCGCCCGAGCTACCCGACGCCCAGTGCCGCTTTACCTTGCTCAGCCTTCCCGAAGACCGCGACGAAGTTGGCGACCTGCGCCAATATCGCGATCAGGACGTGACCCTGCGCGGAGTCGTGCGCGCCACGCATGGACGCATGGGCATGGTCGTCAGCCACGTGCGTCAGTTTCGCGGAGGGCCGGAAAAATTCCGCCCCAACCCAAAACTTCTCAAGGATTTCAACGGAGACTCCAACCGTCCTCCGGTCCGAGACCCCAACCTCGGCTCCGGAGGGCGACATCGTAGCTTTATGAATTCCAATGACCGGGAACCGGTGCCGGCTACTCGAAAGAATTAATCCTGAGCAACGGCGCGAGACTGAGAACTAATCGTTCGGCTGCCCAGGTTGCGGCTGCGGGGTCACAGGAGCGCCTTGCTGCGGTTGTTGCGGGGGCGGCTGCTGCTGTTGCTGTTGTTGCATCTGCAACCTGCGCTGTTCGGCCTCCTGCATCATCTGCTGCGGAGAACGATTCAGCCCAGGCAGCCGGCGCGTCGAGGGGTCGATTGGCTCTGCCTGTTCTGGCTCTTCGGCGTCGTCATCCGGGTTTTGCCGCGCCTGCGCGTTCAACCCCGGATTCGGTGCCGGCGCATTGCTCTTGACTGTCAGCACCAGCGACCGCGGCGTGCCCTGCCCTTGATCACCGATCATCAGCACGTTGTAGCCGGAGCCATCCAGCAATTGGCTCAACACCTCGCGCGCCGGAGCCGGACCGTAGCTGCCGTAGACCCGCTGGTCGCCGGACGCGCCATCCACCTTGACTCCCGTCGCTGTCGAAACATCCGAAAGTATCTGTTGCAGGCTCGAATTTGTCGCCGAAATGCTCAAAACACGGCCATTCCACTCCACTGAAGCTGGCGCAGGCTTGTCGTTGACGGGCCAATCCGGCGGAGGCGGCGTTGGCGGAACGACCGCCGCTACCGGTTCCGGCTGCACTTCCGGTTTGGCCGGATGCACCCGCTTCTTCGGGTGGATCGGATGGGTCGCGCTCTTGGGGGGATTGGCATTGGAGGCTGGACTCGCCGCGGCAGTTCCCTGAGCATGAAGCGACGCGCCGCCGAACGACAGCAATGCGCACAATGCGCAAGCCATCCGACTTGCCCGTCCTCGAACACATGCCAACGTCATCGCCCACTCCCTGACCGCTCGCCGTCCAGAACCGCGGACGGCTACAGCACCTACTGTACTAGACTAACAAGAGTTGGCAAACGCTCGCGGCAAAATCGAGTCCAAGCCAGCATGGGAGTTCGAGCGATGGTGCCGGTTCGGGAATACAAACAAGGCCGCGGATCTTCCGCCAAACCTTTTAGCTGCCGTTCTGCCTCCGGCCATTCCGCCCGTTTCCTCGCGCTCGCGACAGCGTTTTTCGTCCTGTGCGCCGCGCCTCTCCACGCCGTCAATTGCACCACCCAGGCCTCGCTTCCTCCGGCAGACCGCGAAGCTCTGCTCGCCGCAGCCAACCCCATTGCCAACGCCATCGCCGAGCAGGAACCCGCGTACCTTCAGTCCAATCTGCTGCCTGCGGTTGCGGGCGACTGGGAAAGCATTCGCAGCGTAGCTCAAGCCGCGATTCCGCTCTTCAAAGGCGGTCGCGTCTACTGGGGCGACGGCTACCTGCTCGACGCCACCGACCTGAAAGCCCCCACGGACACCGAGTTTTTCTGCACCAACGCCGACAGCAACGTCACCATGACGATCACTTTGCGCAGCCTGCCAGCCGGCCGCTACGCGCTGCTGATCGGCGACTACGAAGGCGCGCCCCTCGCCGGCCAGGTCGCCCTGATTCTCGGCGTCGATACGACCAACGGCAACAAGTGGAAGCTCGGCGGCCTCTTCGTCCGCGAAGGCGCTCTCGATGGTCACGACGGGCTCTGGTTCTGGCGCCACGCCCGCGAGTTGGCCCAGCAAAAGTCCGCCGGCGCCGAATGGTCGGCATGGTTCAGCTACGACCTGGCCCGCTGGCTGCTGCTGCCCGTAGACTTCCTCTCTTCGCCGCATCTCGAAAAACTCAACAAAGAACAGACGATGCTCGGCCCTAACCCCTCCGATTCTCTGCCGCTCACAGTAACCGGGGCAGGCGCGGATGCGGGCAAATCCTGGCGCGTCACCGCCCTGCGCATCGATGCCAGTCTCCACGACTCCGACCTTGGGCTCGAATACGAAGGCTCCGGCGTCACCGACCCAATCCCAGCCCGCGCCGAGGCCATCGCCGTGATGAGCGCCCTGCTCAAGCTCCATCCTGAGCTGCGCAGCAACTTCCACGGCCTGTGGGCCTACGCCGAAAAAGATGGCCGCCGTAACTTCGCGATCGAACTGGCCATGCACGACATCCCGTAAGTCCGCCCTCAGAGAGCGAGAATGGTCTTGCCCCAGCGCGAATTTCCTACCCAACCCCTGGTCGGCGTCGGCGGCATCGTCATCGATGGCCACGGAAACGTCCTGCTGGTGAAGCGTGGCAACGAACCTCGCAAGGGCCACTGGTCTATCCCCGGCGGCCTGCTCGAACTCGGCGAATCCCTCGTCGAAGGCGTAAAGCGCGAAATCGTCGAGGAGACCGGCCTCATTGTCGAGCCCCAGGCCATCGTCGAAGTGGTAGACCGTCTCTATAAGGAAGACGGCCGCGTCCGCTATCACTACGTCATCGTGGATTACTGGTGTACCGTGCTCGGCGGCGAGCCGCTAGCGGCCAGCGACGCCGCCGGCCTGCAGTGGGCCAATCCTAGCGATTGGCGCGACGGCAATCCCTTTGAATTGGAACCGATCGCCCTCGAAGTGATCGACAAGGCCTGGCAGATGGCCTCCGCCGCCGGCGCCTTGCGTTGATTTCTCTGCGCTGCCCCAGGCATTGCCATTCCTTTTCGTCGAAAATCCATGCTTTGCACCGCAGACCATGCCGCAATCCTGCGCCGCTAAAGCATTTTAGGGAATGATGTAGACCGAAACCGCGCCTGCCGAGTCGATTTTTCTCAAGAAAATCGACACTCGTTATCGTTGGAAAGTTCATATTAGTCCCTAAAATGCCTTAGAACTTGACGGATTTTTTGCACTGGTTCAACGAATTTTCGACGATGATTTACGGCTTCACTACGCCAACCTTACGCCTTCCTTTGTTGATTTCATCAATTCTGAATGCAAGCTTGTGAGAATTCCGACTGGGAGTTTCTACATCTTACCCCCATCCGAGGCTGACTCGTGCATCGCCAAGCGAACATATCCCTGAACGAATTTGTGAGGTTCCATGACCAGATTTACGACTCGACGCTCCTCTAAGGTTCTACTCCTATCCGCAGTCTTCGCACTGGCTTACGCATGCCCCATCCAATCCTTCGCTCAATCCGACCCCTCCAAGCCGGCGTCGCCCATCACCATCGAAGAGTTGGAAGCCATGAAGGCCCGCATCAATCAGCTCGAAGCGGAATTGAAGGCCAAGCAAGCCGCTGAAACTCCAGCCGTCGCGCCAGCCGAAGCACCGGCATCTTCCGCATCCACGCCACTGATGGGAATCGGCTCCGCCGGCGGTTCAGCGCCCACCGTAGCTGCTCCGCCAGATACTATGACCCCGTTCGCCGACGGCGACTGGACCTGGCTTAACGGCAATCCCCGCACCAAGGACTGCCCACTCTGTACGAAATACTTCACGCCGGAAATCCGCGTCGACACCAATTACAATCTGGATTTCAATCACCCCGCGGACGATACGATCAACGGGTCAAGCGAAATCTTCCGCTCCCAGGAAATCCAGTTGGAGCAACTCGGCGTCGGCGGCGACCTGCTCATCGACCATGTCCACGCCCGCCTCATGACCCAGTTCGGACTGTACTCCGTAACCACGCCGCGCAACGACGCCAGCGTCGGCCGCGGCCAGTGGAACCTCGACGACGCCTACCGCTATTTGGCCGAAGCATACGGCGGCTATCACTGGAACAAGATGCACGGCATCAACGTCGACGCAGGCATCTTTATGTCCTACATCGGACTCTTCAGCTATTACAACTTCGATAACTGGGCCTATCAGCCATCGTTCGTCTCTTCCAACACGCCATGGTTCTTCAACGGCGTCCGCGGCCAGTTCTTCGTGACTCAACACCTCAAGATCGAGCCCTGGTTCATCAACGGCTGGCAGTCCTACGCCCGCTTCAATACGAAGCCCGGACTCGGCGGACAGATCAAGTGGACTCCGTTCGGCAAATTCAATGTCATCTCCAACAACTACGGCTACGGCGAAGACGACCCCGGAATTCATGGGCGCACCCGCTTCCACACCGACAACAGCTTTGAATTCAAGTGGCTCGACCATCCCGGCAGCTTCATCGACAAGAGCATGGTCTCCATCACCGCCGACGCCGGCTGCGAAAGCGGTTCTGGCGTAGCCTGCACCGGCTCGGCAAACCACAAAGTTTTCGTCGCCGCTACTTCCACCACCCCAGCCATTCCCTACCAGAAGCAAAGCTTCCTTGGATGGATGCTCTATAGCCGCACCCAATTCAAGAAAGATCGCTACGGACTCACCTTCGGCGGCGGACAAGTCGACAATCCCGGCCGCTATCTGGTTCTGCTGCCTAACATCAACGGAGCAACCGCCGTCACCGGCAGCGCCTACTTCCCCGAAGATCCCGGGCAGCCCTACCACGGCGAAGACGGCACCGCAACCTACGACTACATGCCGAGCCAGTACATCACCTTCCGCACGGAATACGGCTATCGCCATTCCGACGTGCCCTACTGGGCAGGCCGCGGCGGCTCCACGCCTCCAGGAGGCACCACGAGCAGTTCCATCGGTTCACCGGCCGACTTCACCTGCACCGACGGCAGCGGCTCTGTCGACTCCGGGCTGGGCTACACCCCCATGCCGTCGCTTTCCTACGCCAAGGAATACGCCGCCAACATTGCTGCCGCCAAGGCAACATGCGCCTCCAATGCCGCGGGATTCAATACGCTTTGGCAGCCGGATATGCGCCGGGACGAGCAAAAGCTGACCTTCGCCATCCTGGTCAAGTGGTAGCGTAAAACGCAAAGATGCCGGCAGCCAGTCTGCCGGCATTATTGCGTTCTGCGTCAGATTACTCCCCGGCCTTCCAGATATAAGCATCCTTCTGCGGAAGCCCAATATGCGCCAGTACGCGGTAAACAAACTGCCGCGCCATTTCATTGGAATCGACAGGGTTGTTATAAAACGCCGGAATGACAGGAAAGATTACCGCGCCGGCATCGGAAGCCAGTTGCATGTTGCGCAGATGAATACGATTGAACGGCGTTTCGCGCACGCACAGGATCAGCGGCCGCCGTTCCTTGAGCGTCACATCCGCAGCCCGCGCAATCAGCGAGTCCGCCATGCCATTGGCAATCGCAGCCAGCGTACCCATACTGCACGGCAGCACGATCATTCCTGAGAACGGGTAACTCCCGCTGGCGATCGAAGCGCCAATGTCTTCATCCGACAACTGAATCGTCTTGACGGGAGCGTGCCCCAGCAAATTCTCGCATAACTTGTTGCGGCCCTTGATATCGAGTTCTTCGGCCAGGACGCGTAGCGAATTTTCCGAAGGCACGAAGTGAACCCGCGTAACGCGCTCGTCCGCTTCAAGCGCACACAGCATCTCACGCCCGAAGACTGATCCCGAGGCGCCGGTCATGGCGATAGTGAGATTCATCCTTGGTTCACTTGACCCTCTCGCTCGTATTGCAAGTAAGCCTCCACTGCCTCGGTTCCGACCTGATGGATCTCCGGATTCACAACTCCAAAAACTGGTTCCTCCATGATCCAGCGCAGTGATTCGACGTGATGGTACCGGTCTCCAATCTTTTCTCTAGAGTCGAGCTTGCCTGCTGCATAGCAACATTGGATCCGCGCGGCGCTTGGCTCCTCAATCACAAGCTCCAGTATTTCTCCGCTGCGCTGCACCGAAGCGATATAGGTGCCCTTCCTCGTAGAAATTTGAACGTTGAACTCGTACTCCTCAAGAATGTTCATAGAATGGTCTCCTTTTGCGCACATACTAACGCACCCTGTGACTAAGGTCACTCGAAACCGCGAAAGGCATCGAAAAAGCAACTGTCAGCGCCAAAGACGATTCACCAATAAACACATTTTTATCAAGCAGATACAGCACCACATTACAGCTCAATTTAGCCGTCTAAAATCAGCGTCTACATGGAATCATTTAAACGCGATTTTCCCAGAACACGCGCAAAGATCGCATCCACATTGCCCAACTGCCGCGTCATATCGAAGGTCTCTGCCAACTGCTCCGTCGATAGCAACCCCGAGATCGCCGCGTCTCTGGCCACTTCATCGCGGAAGACCAGATCCTCCTTCCACGAGCGCATGGCGTGGCCCTGCACGACTCGATACGCATCCTCGCGCATCATGCCTGCCTCGGCCAGGTCGAGCAATAGCTGGCCTGAAAAGATGAGGCCGCCGGTGCTCTCCAGATTGCGCAACATCCGCGCAGGATAAACCAGCAACTTATCGATCAGATTTGCGGTCCTGGTCAATAGATAATGCATCAGAATCGTCGAATCCGGAAAGATAATCCGCTCAACCGACGAATGCGAAATATCGCGCTCATGCCACAGCGGAATATTTTCAAACGCGGCCTGCGCGTTGCTGCGGAGCACGCGAGCGAGACCGCTGATCTGCTCGCTGGTGATGGGATTCTTCTTGTGCGGCATGGCTGAAGAGCCCTTTTGCTTCTCGCTGAAATACTCCTGCGCCTCGCGCACTTCGGTGCGCTGCAAATGGCGAACTTCGACGGCGATCTTATCCAGCGTGGAGCCGATGAGCGCCAGCACCGAGATGTACGCCGCGTGCCGATCCCGCTGGATCACCTGCGTGGCCACAGGCGCGGGCTTGAGGTTGAGCAATGCGCAGATGCGCTCCTCATGCTGCGGCTTCAAGTGGCCAAACGTACCGACAGCGCCGGAGAGCTTGCCCACGCGCATATCTTCCGCAGCCGCATCGAAGCGCGTAATGTTGCGCTCCATCTCCGCGTACCAGTTCAAAATCTTCAGCCCAAAGGTCGTCGGCTCGGCATGAATGCCATGCGTGCGCCCGATGGTCGGCGTGTGCTTGAACTCGATAGCGCGCTTCTTGAGCACGGCCAGAAACTCGACCAACGCGGCGCGAATCAGCCCTGAAGCCTCGGCGACCTGTAACGCCTGCGCCGTATCAACGATATCGTTGGAAGTAAGCCCGTAATGCAGCCAACGCGACTCGGCGTCCAATCCCTGCGCCTTGAGCGACTCCGCCACGGCGGTAGTGAAGGCGATCACGTCATGCTTCACTTCCGCTTCAATGGCCTGGATGCGAGCTACGTCGAAAGTGGCTCGCGCGGCAATCGCTTCCGCGGCAGCCGCGGGGATCACGCCATCCTCAGCCAGCACGGTGCTCGCGGCCGACTCCACGCGCAGCCAACAGCGGTATTTATTTTCTTCGGTCCAGATTGTGCCCATGGCGGGCAGCGTATATCGATCGATCAAGCGGGGTTATCTCCTCCAGCCGGGCAGTCCGGCCCAACCCCTTATTGTAGCGGCTTTTCCATCTGGAAGCCGGACAGCCTAAAGCCTCGTCTTGATGCCGAACTTCTCGTCCAGTTCGTCGTAGAGTATGCCGCGCCCCGGCCGGTAGGGCTGAAACCATTCACCGTCGAGCACTAACTGCGGAATCGCGCGCTTGCCCACATGCCGCAGCACCTCGTCCGATGCTCCGGGGACAACCTCGATGTCGATCTCGGTAAAGGCGATGCCGTGCGCGTCGAGGTAACGCTTCGTCTCCCGGCAATCGCGGCACCATGGCGCGGAATACATCAGAATTTCCATGCCCACCATTCTAGCGGCAGTTTTCACGGCTGTAACGGTCGATTTTGGTCTTAGAATCGCAGCATGACCGCCGAAGAGATCAAAGATCTGCTCAAGCTGCAGGCCCATCCAATCGAGGGCGGCTTCTTCCGCCGCACCTATACTTCCGAAATCTGCGTAGAACTGGAGCGCGGCAAGCGTCCCGCGGGCACGGCAATCTACTACCTGCTTGAACCGGGAACATTCTCTGAGATGCACAAGCTCCCGTCGGACGAGATCTTCCACTTCTACCTGGGCGACCCGGTGGAGATGTTGCAACTTTGGCCCGGCGGCGAAACAAAGACGGTTGTTCTGGGCCACGATCTGGCGGCTGGCCAGCATGTGCAACTAACCGTGCCTTCGGATGTGTGGCAAGGGACGAAGCTAATT
>Ga0302325_10006046_pt1 | contig 27350 bp, 20 predicted proteins | sample Palsa_T0_2_FD_201948 | JGI IMG/M metagenome (GOLD analysis project Ga0302325, IMG submission 201948) | Peat permafrost microbial communities from Stordalen Mire near Abisko, Sweden - Palsa_T0_2 | ecosystem: Environmental > Terrestrial > Soil > Palsa > Peat permafrost | place: Sweden: Abisko... | reverse complement strand
CGGTGGGATCGATCCTGGCCGACAATCACGTGGAGCTGGGCGACGCCATGCGCGGCCGCTGAGCGATCAACTCAAAATTGCTGCTCAGCGCTCGTACACCGGGGAGCGCGGTAAGTCCGTCATCGATTCGGCGCGATAGGCGATAACCCGCGGGCCAGGCTGGAAACAGCCCCGCCAGCGGAGTGGACAAGAAATCGAACCACCTTGTGGTCACTTGGAATCCAGCTTTGCGAAACGGGACGGCCGCGCGGATCGGTAAGAGCGGGCGCTCGTCCGGGGTCTGGTATTTCTTCATCAGGCGCGGAACCACCAGCTTCCCCACAAATCCCGAAAGCCTGCGAGCGCTTGGTTCCAGAGCGTAGAAAAGTCCGCCCGGGCGGAGCAGAGATTCGAGTTGCGACGGGAACGAATCGAGCTGCGAGTCGGCCAGGTGATGAAGAAAGAAAATCGAAAGCACCACGTCGAACGGGTCAGCCGCGACGGAGAGGTTTTGCCAAGCTCTCTCAAGAAAGAGCACGTTCGTCAGGCCGCCCCGAGCGGATGCGCGATTCGCTTCCGCAATCGCCGTCGGCGACAAATCCACTCCGGTGACATGCGCGACGTGCGGCGCAAGCAGCAGTTCCGTATCGCCGATGCCGCAGCCGATACTCAGAACGCGCGCGTCAGGCGCAATAAAGCGCCGAATCCGTCGCACCAGATACTTCCGAAATTCCACAACAGCGGGCTGCGCAAAGTGACGTACACCGTAGCTGCCGTAAAGCCTTTCGTAGTAGGCCAGTTCTCTTTCTAGGACAGGATCGGTGCTGGCAGGCAAACGACCATCTTATCGTCTTGCCGCGATCGGGCGACGAGCGATCGGGCCCCGTAAAAAGAATGCAAACAATTTGTAGAACCCTTGGCGCCCAATAAACCCAAACGTATACTCGATCTAGGAAATTGTGAGGTTTGTTTTTGTCGAGCATCAAAATTGATCCCCTGGAGAGCCAGTTCATAGAAGGGCCTACTGACGCGGTGGGGCTTTCATTCGGTGAACTGGCGGAGCGCGCCGCGGCTTTGACGCTGTTGTCCGTGGCCAGCCCCGTGATAGCAGTCTCCGCCGCGGCAGTAGCGATTCTATCAGGGCGCTCGCCCTTCATCGCACATCTGCGAGTCGGGCGGAATGGCAAATCTTTTTGGACCCTTAAGCTGCGGACCATGTGGAATCAGGGAGAGCGGCGAGGCAAGCCGGAGTGGATCGAGTACATCGTCGCCGAACCGTCCGATGACGCCAAGGATCCAGCCGACCCCCGCGTCGTGAGCCGCTTCGCCGCCTTCTGCCGCCGCCACTCCATCGACGAACTTCCCCAACTCTGGCACGTAGTACGGGGCGAGATGTCACTGGTGGGGCCGCGCCCGCTGACGCGCAGCGAATTAACGCGGCACTACGGCGCACATGCAGCCGAGATACTGTCGGTCAAGCCCGGAATTACGGGTCTGTGGCAGGTTAACGGACGCAGCGCCGTTCGATTCCCGCGGCGGAGCGTCATGGATCTGGAACTGGTTCGAACCTTGACACCCCGCATGTATCTGAGGATACTGCTGCGCACCTTGCCCGCGGTGATCCTGGGCAGCGGCAGCTGGTAGACGACGCCCGCTAAGCAGCTCTCCTATTGAGTAATCGCGATGATCGTGTTGTTCGCGGTCGTAATGCCGCCAATCTGGAGCTGGAGGGGAACATTCGATCCCGGCGTAACCCCATCGGGGATCGTGACGTTGATTTGGTAGACTCCCACGAACTGCGGGGTGAGACCGGAGAACGGCAACGGCAACGGAGCCGGAACGCCTCCCACCAGCACGATCGGCGTCGCAGTGGTCCTCCGCAATTCATCTATCGAGTCGGCGCCGTCCGCCGGAGGTGCGGGGCCCACCGATCCCAGGCCGGTGGTGTACACGATGATCGTATCGCCGGCCTTGGCGCCATGCGTGGTCAAGCCCGGCACCGTGCCCGGCGCCCACGTGAGAGTCCCGTCGTTGTTTACCGCGATCGCGAAGCCGTTCGAAGCAAAGATACCGGGTCCGCTAGCTGCCACGGGCGCCTGCACTGGAGCGGAGGAGTTACCGTTCACGGTCACTTTGACTTGCGTTTGTTGCGTTGGATCCACTTCCCAGGGAACCTGAGCGTTGATCTGCGATGTGATATTCTTGGCCGCGTCGTCCGGCTGCACGAACAGCAGGGCGGCGTTGAAAGTGTTGTTGCCTTGGATGAACTCCACCGTCACGCCCCCGAGCGACTTGGACAACGGGATCGAATCGGCGGTGGCCACGCTAGAGGCCAGGCCGCTGCCAAAGATCGAAAATAGGGAGCCGGGCGCGATGGGCGTGGTGAAACTCGCCGCGTTCACCATTCCGTTGTTGGAAATGACGGGCGATTGCGCAAAACCCAACCCCGCGACGCTTAGAAGAAAAAATATGACGCGAATTCGCATGAATAAAGCCCCTGCTCCGACTATAGGCTCGAAGAAGCGCTCGGGCAATGCTGAAGACGTAAAAAGTTTGTCAAAACTGAGCTGCTATTACGGTCGCTCGCGTTCCAGCTTGCGTAAGGTTTCGAGGACTTCCGGATGGTGGCTGCCATCGCGCTCGACCGCCGCGCGAGCTTCCACAACGGCCTCCGAATGACGGTGAGTCAGCTCCAGAACTTGCGCCAGCGTCCAATGAGGCTTGAACCAATTCGGAGCGCATTCGATAGCCTTTCGCAGCGAGCGCTCCACTCCCGCGGTGTCGTCGTTGCGGGCCTGCAAAGTCGCGAGGTGGTACCAGGCGTTTTGAGGGTCTTCCGCGGTCGTGGTGGCTCGATTGGCTGACTGGAAAGCCTGTCGGGCGGCCTGCAGGCGCGTGACGAATAGGGGTGTGCGGGCAGCGAGGCGCGCCATCGCGCTGGAATATTCCAGATCGTCTCCCGCGCCCGGCAGTTGCCAGCGAAGCTCGGTCTGATAGGCCATTGACGCGCCCCCGGCATCGCCCGCCGCGATCCTTCGCTGAGCGACAGCCAGGCTCCAGTCGGCTACCAGCAGGCGAACGACGAAAGCTATCAGCGCCAGACTCGCGGCCAGCGCGACCGGCGGAATCCACCGCGGAGACTTTCCAGAATTCTCTACGTGCGACGGTTCTACTGGCGCGCCGGCGACAAGCAGCGCGATGATCAAATGGAAATACAGCGCCGTGGCGAAAACAAAGACGATGAACTGCTGCGTAATCAGCATCCCGGCCAGCGCGGCGGCGAGAGAAGGGGCTAAAGCGTTCCCGGATTTCACCAGGCGCGTCGCCGCGTGGATCGCCACGCCGCACAGCGCCAGCAAAGCGAGCAAACCGGCGAGGCCGGTGGAAGCGAGCGTGTCCAGGAACATGTTATGCGGAGATTCGTGATAGAAATCCGGATAGGCGCGCGCCAGATCCAGGGACTCAAAGCGCGGAAACTCGGTAACGAACGTCTCGGGCCCGAAGCCGAGGAACGGCCGATGCGCCGCCATCCGCAAGGAGTCGCGCCATAAGGGCAAACGCGCGCCTCCCCAGGCGTCTTCGCGAGACCAATGCAGGCGCGCTCTGAGCTTCAGACCGGCTGGTGAGAAGAAGAACAACACCAAGCCCGCCACGCAAGCGACGGCAAAGGCCACGGTGCCCGCCCGAATGCGCCGCCGCCTTAGGATCAAAAAAACAAGCCCTCCCGCCGCCAGACCCAGGAGCGCCGAACGAGTACCGCTCAGGACGATAGCCGCAACAGCCAACGCGGACGCAGAAGCAGCCAAATACTTGCGCCATCTCGCCGTCTCCATACGCTCGACAGCCAGCCCAAGAAAAACTACGCAAACCAGCCACGCCGCGAAATAGTCCGCGTGACCCATGGTGCCGGGCGGACGAACGATGGTGAACTCGCCTCCTCCAACCTGATACGCCTTGGCGGGCAGCCATGGGTCCCAACCGAAATACTGCGCGATGCCATAGAGCGAGGCTAGCGCGCCACTCGCCGCGCATGCTCGAAGAAACGCGAGGAAATGGCCGGGGTCCGCCGCGAGCCATGCCGCCGCAAGCAGCACGAACAGGAGCAGACCTGTCTGGGCTATCAATCCTTGGCGCCGCCACGCGCTTCCGTTCAGGGAAACCATGCGGTGCAGAGAAAACAGAGTGGCGAACGCCGTAATCAGGCACTCCGCGATGAGTGCGCCCACAAACCACTGGCCGGCCTTGCGCCGGATCAAGTTGTAAATGTTGTGTACATTTACGCTTGTATATAAAAGAATTAGCGCGACGCCCAATAGGAGACTCGCGAGTTTCGGCGTAATATCGAAATGAGACAAAAAGCCCGGAGCGATGAGCAGCGGGACTAGCGCCGCGATCGCCGGCATGACCAAGGACATATATCGAATAGGCTTGCGCACGTTTGGGCCTGAATTACTATGTACGATTCATTTGACGCTTTTGAGTACATCGAATATTTGAGGAAGCGATGGCGCGTGGTCGCGGCGGCGTGCGGCGTCGGGTTGCTGCTTTCTTTAGCGATAAGCCTGCTGCTTGCGAAGCGTTATACGGCCACCGCCAGCGTGCTCATTGAGGCGCCCGGCGGTAATGACGTGCGCGTAGCGACGGCGGTGAGCGCGGTTTATCTCGAGTCGCTGAAGACGTACGAGAGCTTTGCGGCGAGCGACAGTGTGTTTGCCCGGGCCGTGGAGGAGTTTCATTTGCAGGAGGGCGGGTCGGCGCCATCGCTGGAGGCTTTGAAACGCCGGGTTCTGAAAGTCTCCAAACCGCGTGACACGAAGGTGCTCGAAATCAGCGTGACGCTCCCGCGGCCGAAACAGGCGCAAGCCGTTGCTGAATATTTGGCTGACCAAACCGTGGGGATAAGCCGGACTGAGAGCATGGCCGCGGATAACGCGTTTACCGAAGAGGCCCAAAAGCAGGTGACGGAGGCACATGCGCGCTTGGACGAGCGACAAAAAGAATGGGCGAATCTCGCTGCCGCGGCTCCCGTGCAAGGCCTTCAAAACACCGTTGAATCCAGCATCGATTTCCAGAGCCAGCTTCGGCGGCAACTGGTGGAGGCCGAAGCCAACGTCGCTGAATACCAACAGCAAACGCAGGCGGGCGGACAGTACGCGCAAGAGCAGCTCCCTTCGGCGCAGGCTCGCGCGGCGCTGATCGAGAAGCGGCTCGGGGAGCTGAACCGGGAGATCCAAGAAAAGAGCGCACTTTTAGCCACTCGCATCGCGAAGAGAGAAGCCGTCGATTCGGAACTGAAGATGGCGCAGACGGCTTACGAAGCTGCGTCGGCGCGTCTGCGCGATATCCGATCAGCGGCCGGTTCGCGCGGGGAACAACTTCGTGTAATCGATCCGGGAATCGTTCCACAGGCCCCGAGTTCCCCGAATGTTCTTCTCAATGTCGCCGCCGCGCTTCTGGTGGCGGTGGTTTCTTCGTTCGTATATTTGAGCATTGCATTTGTATATCGGCGCAGAGCGATAGGATTTCAGCCGACGCTGTCCCGCGGGATGCGCGCATGATCGCGGCGCTACGCGCGCCCAGCCGGGGGGAAATGGTGGCCGGTTTGCTGCTGGGCGTTTACGCGACTGGCGTGGCCTTGGCTCCGGATATACCCACCAAGGCGCTGCTGTGCGCCCCGCTGGTCGCCGTGCCCCTGACATGGCGTATCCTCGGGGCGCCGAATTACTGGCTGGCGCTTTTCCTAGGCTGCGTCCTACTGTTGCCGCCGCTGCCGATCAAACTGGGCGACTCCGGCCCCCACGCCGCGTTGCTGTTTGCGGCGACGGGCCTGTGGGTCGGCTTCCTGCGCCTTCCCCAGTGGCGGTTCCGGGCTGATCCGGTCGCAGCCTGTTTGTTAATCCTGGCCGCGATTCTGATGAGCAGCGTCGCCATGGCCTTGATCTACTCGGGCGCCGCAATCGCAGCGGGAAGTTTCGTGCGCGTCCTGCTATTCGGTATTTCGGTGTTCATATTCGTGTATGTCCGCCATGGTCCCGGCCGCATCGAGCCAAGCCAAGCCTTCCGTTGGATTCGGTTTTTATTCTGGGCCGCGGCCGCATCCGCGCTTTTCGCGTGCGTCGATTTCTACTTTCAGTTTCCGGCCCCGGCCGGCTACGAGCAGCAGTTCATCTGGTTGGACGCGGGTGTGTTCCGGAGAGCGCAAGGCGTGTTTTACGAGGCGAGCACTCTCGGTAACATTTGTGGGTTCTTTCTGGAGATGTGCGCGGTCGCGCTGTTCACGCCACGCGGTGATCGGCCCCTGCCGGCATTCGCTCTCATCGTCGGCGGGGCGACTTTCGCCGCTGCCCTGGTCCTGTCTTACTCGCGCGCATCGCTTCTCAACGTCGCCGTCGGCGCGGTCGTATTGCTCTGGCTTCACCGCCATCGTATACGGTGGCGGCGCTTAGCCCTGAGCTTAGCGGTCCTCGGAGCGTCGGCGTCGGCGATTCTCGGGCTGGCATTTCCAGTGTTTGCGCGGATGTATTGGTTGCGGCTCGCCAGCGTAATTCAGTATTTCTCCGAATCGCCCGACATGGTGCTGTCCGGCCGCGTGCGAAGCTGGCAGATGTTGGCGCAGTTCCTGTCTTCTCATCCGTTGCACGCGCTCTTGGGCGTAGGCTACAAGACTTTGCCGTACTCCGACTTCATCGGATCGACTTCCGTTGGCGACAACACCTACTTGTCGTTGTTCGTTGAAACCGGCATCGTGGGAGTGCTCGCCGTCATCGCGCTCAACGCGGCGATTCTTATCGTTGCGTACAAGGCCGCTCGTTCCGGCGACGCTGTGAGGCGGTTCTGCGGCGCCTGCATGCTGTGCTTTTGGGCCGGCCAAGTGGTGCAGATGTTCTCGGCGGATCTGCTGACCTACTGGCGCGTTCTTCCGATATACTTTTTCGTGCTGGCCGTGGCGGCGCGACAAGAAGCGTGAACGTTCTTTTTCTCGATCAATTCAGCGAGATCGGCGGAGCCCAGCGCGTTCTGCTCGACACCCTGGACGCGGTCGGCGAGCTCGGATGGAGAGCGCATGTCGCGGTGCCGGGCAATGGACCGCTGGCCGAAAAGCTGCGGAACCGAAAGATCGCGGTTACACCGCTCCCCTGCGGCCCCTACGAGTCCGGCAAGAAGAGCACTCGGGACCTGCTGAGATTCGTCCTGGACCTGCCGCATCAGACTCGCGCGATCGCGGATCTGGACAAGCGGATTGGTTTCGACTTGCTGTACGTGAACGGCCCCCGATTGCTCCCGGCGGCCGCGTTGAGTGAATGCGCGCCCGTGCTTTTTCATGCGCACAGCGACATCCCGCAACGTCGCGCCATGAAACTGGCCCACTGGGCAATCCGGAGAATGGGCGCCACCGTGGCGGCTTGCAGCAATTCAGTGGCGGGCGCCTTCCGGAATTGCGTTTCGCCAGACCGACTGCACGTCATTCCGAACGGCGTTCGTGAGATCAAGTTCCGCCAACGAGACTTCCGGCCGGGCGGGAGCTGGCGTATCGGCATGCTGGGACGAATTAGTCCGGAAAAGGGGCAAGCCGAGTTCCTGCGGGCCATCAAGCTGGGGCTCCCGCGCCTCGCGAACGCGCGTTTCCTAGTTTTCGGAGCGCAGCTGTTTGGCGCGACGGAATATTTCGAGACAGTCCAGGAGTTGGCGCGGGACTTGCCGGTCGAGTTTCGCGGATGGCAGGAGGATCTGGATGTCGTCTTTGACGATCTGGATTTGCTCGTGGTTCCGTCCCTGCAAGAGGGCATGGGGCGAGTGGTCATAGAGGCGTTTTCCGCCGGAGTCCCCGTCATCGCCTTTCCCACCGGCGGCATCCCCGAAATTATCGCCGACGGCGAAACCGGATTCCTAACGCGCGAGCGCTGGCCGACGGCGTTGGCAGCGCGCCTGGTGCAGATCATAACGGGCGATCCGGAATATCCGCGACGCGTAGCTGGGCAAGCGCGCTGTGCGTGGGAGCGCGCCTATCGCGTCGACATCTACCAGAAACGGATCACGGAGTTGATGCTGAACGTGGTCTCGGCGCGGTCATCAGTACGCGAAACAGCAGGGCCGCCGCCGCGCAAATAGCGGCCGCCGCGGCCAGCACGGGCGGATATCCGAAGCGCGCGATCAATCCGCCCGAAATCGCGGCGGCGACGGCTTGTCCCGCGAATAGCACCAGCATGTTTAGCGCCGAGGCGCTGCTCCGTTGCGCTTCGGGAACGCCTTCCATCAGAAATGTGAACATGCCCGGCTCACTCATGTACTGGGCCATCATGAACGCCACGTAGCCGAGCGCGGCCGATATTGGGCCTCGGACAGCAGCCAAGCCGAGCAAAGCGATCGCGGTGGCGAATTCCATTCCCGAGATTCCGCGCGCAACTCCGAATCTTCGGAAAACGGCCGGCGCTACCAGGATTGCCCCCACTTGCGCGAATTGTGCCCAGGAAAACACATAGCCGATCTGCCGGATGGGCAGATGAATATGTTGGGCGAAGAAAACATTCGTGAATGGGTTGAAGAAGCCGGTGCCCAGACTCCAAAGCAGCATGGCGATCAGAAATCGCGTCACGAGCGGGCTCGGGCGATAAAGCTTTCGCTGTTCGCGCGGCGGGGCCGCGGTTGCCCGTACTCTCGATAGCGGCCACACCGCCAGAAAGACAATCGCGCATCCGACGAATAGCGCCGCCCGGTATGAAGCGACGCCTGAGGAGATCCCCCGCAAACGAGAAAGCCACGCCGGCAAATTTCCCGCGGCGAGTCCGCCTAGGATTCCGATGGCAATTCCGGACGAGCATACCAGGCTGAACCCCACTGGGCGGCTCTTTGGAGTGGTCACGGATGCGACGAGCGGCGCGAGCGCCACCGGCCACGCCGACGAGACTAGACCGGCGGCGGCCGCCAGCGCGAGCAGAGCAGGAGGAGCAGTCAGATAGGCTCGCAGGGCCGAGATTCCGGCTGTGAGCGCGAACGAAGCCATCAGCGTTCTGCGAGTTCCGAAACGTTCGGTCGCGTACGCGGCAGGAATGGAACCAGCTAAGGTGCCGGCGGTCATCACGCCGGAAACCACGCCTATGAAGTTCTCGTGAAAGCCCAACTGGAGCAGGTAGAGGTTATACAAAAAAACGAACACGAACATCCCGAAGTCGAAGAAGCCTTCGGCCAGGAAGAAGCGCCAAAATCGCGCGTCCAATTCCAGGCTGCCTCCGAACCAGCGCGCGGCACTGGCCGCGGTCGGCGGCAGCGCTCTCAGATGATGCGCGAGGCGCGAGGACGAGAAGACCACGTACCGCCACCGGCTGCGCAATCGAATCCGCAATGTGCGTTGTTCTTCAGGAAGGTGCACGGCATCCACGGGCCCGGGCAAGCGCTCCGGAATCAGCCTACGCCGAAGCACAGCCGCGCGCGCGCTCAGCGAATCGAGCAGACTCCAGTGCAACCAGAGTTCGTCTTTGTTGGGCCGAAAATGACCCGCCAGCGGGGACATTGAAAAAATGTCCAGCCATCGTTTTATTTCCGCCGGCAGAGCCTCGGCTTCCTCCAACGCAGGCGCCGGCAAGACGCAATTGAACCACTTCTGGGCGATCGAAAAACAGATCGCTTCCAGCCGCCGCATGGATGGGGGATGCAAGTCGGGCCACTCACTCCAGAGCGACATGTCGTCGGCGCCGTGATGCAGCAGCGACGCCAACTCGTACACGTGGGAAGGCCGCACACTGCCCCGCAGCAAATGTCGAAGCAGGTGCAAACATGAGTTAGCCATGGCATCGGCGGGATGGAGCGCCACGAATCGGAGTCCATCCACAATTGCTGCGCGGCGCCGTTCCCAGAATTGCTCCAAGCCTTGCGGACCGAACCGCTCGGTTTGCTCGTCCCAGAAACGAAAGTGCAACTCCAGAGCGAGCGGCATGTCCACGTCAAAGTAGTCACCCTTCCATTCCCAGCCCGTCCTGCGAATCAAAGTGGGAAGGTGATCGATCGGGTGGCGGTCGCCTGGAACGATCGGCTCGTACGTCAATTTCGCGGCCACATCGTAGGCGCGTAACGCTTGCTCTTCGGGAAGGAACAAATCGATGTCGCCTTGCCAACGATGGCGCGGGTCTCGCGCGAAGCGAGGGCAATGGCTGAAGCCTTTTAGAACGACGAACTCCAATCCGGCGGTCTCGAAAGCGGAGGCGACTTCGCTGTAGGTGGTCCGGACGCGAGCCCAACGACCGGCGTTGTTTCGAAGGTCCCGATGGATGCGTTCCCGTACCCAATCGGGCAAGTGTTCATTGCAAGTCAGGCCGAGCGGCAGCGTCAACTGAGCCCGGTCGCTGAAGGCGAGCGCCTGCCTCCAATCTCGTTCGGATAGGCCCGCTAGCAGCCCCAGCTCGGCCGATTCAAAACGGAGCGCACCCATGACGGCCCGCGCATAGACCGGCAGTTTCCCGTAAAGCGGCTTCAGAAATCGAATCTCAAGGCAAATTGCATCTGCCGCGGATTGCCGGCCGAAAATGCTTTGCCGAAAAACGGGCCGAAGTCGGGATAAGGTCCCGGAATTCCGATGTTGGGATGATTCAGCGCGTTAAAGGTCTCGGCGCGGAACTCAATGGTCTTGCTCTCCCGAAGCGCGAACCGGCGGTGGAGCGCCACGTCGACCACCTCATTTCCCGGACCGGGCAGGATGTCGCGCCCGGCGTCGCCGAACGTATACGGCGCCGGCGCGGAAAATACATTGGCATTGTAGAAATGATCGGCATTGCGCTGACCGCTGGGCAGCAAGACCGGCTGGCCCAGGACTACATTGGGACGGTTGGGCGTTCCCGAATTCGCGTAGTCGGTGGCGAAGTAAACCGGATTCAGCGGAGTTCCATCTTGAAACGTGAGATTACCGGTGAGCTGCCAGTTTTTGAGCAGCGGTCTTAGCACCGGCGCGGAGGGAATCGAGTACACGTACCCGCCGCTGAATCGGAGCTTCACGTCAAAGAAGGAAAGACCGCGCTCCAAGCGCAGGTTTCTCTCGTCCTGCGCGCCGAAGCTCTCGTACTGGCCGGGAATTTCTGAATCGGCGTCGTCAATCGACTGCGACCAAACGAAACTCGCCAGGAACGATAGGCGATTGGCGAGGCGCTTCTCGCCTTTGATCTGAAGCGAGTTATAAATCGAGTTGCCGATATTCTGGATCTGGAACAGCGTTCCAAGATTCGGAAAAGTTCGCAAGGACTGTAGATTTCCCGGGCGCGGCGGAAGATCCTGGCCGATTTCGACGTGGGCTGGAGTGTTGAAGCGGCGGAACAACGGCAGATCGGTGCCTTTTGTTCCGATATACGCGACTTCCACGAGCACGTGTCCGGGGGCTTCCTGTTGCAGGCTCGCCGACCACTGCTGAGCATAGGGCATGGGCGCGTGCGAGTCCACGCCGAAGTAGGAGGGGAAACCGGTGGAGCTGGTTTGCGGAAATCCGTTTTGGAACGTGAGCAACGGCTGCAGGCCGCCCGGCTCATTCAACTGATTGTTGACACCGTTGCGCACCAGGTCGTACGCCGAGATCGCGATGGGAGGGCTGTAGTAGATCCCGTATCCGGCGCGAAAAACGGTCTCGCCCGAATCGGGAAACAGCCGCGGCAGCCGCACCGCCAGCCCGATTCGCGGCGCAAAGTTCAGCCGATTCGGTTGAGTGACGGTGTTCACGCGCCCCAGCGTCGGAGCATTCGGAAGAGCGGAGTAATTCAGATTGAGAAGATTGCCGCGATCCTCGCTGAACGGAGCGGAGTACTCGTAGCGCAGCCCCGCCGTGATGCTGATGCGCGGCGTCAATCGCCACTCATCCTGGATGTATGCGCCGTAATCGTTGCGCCTGAGATAGGCCTGCGGGCTGCCGGTCTCGCGTTCGGTCTCCGCGGGATATCCGAGCAGGAAATCCGCAAAGGCGTCGCCGGTGGTGTTGCGATTGAGCGGATCCTCGGTGTACGTTCCGTTGAAGATGAAATTCCCGCGCTCATACAGGCTCTGCTCATAGGCCATGGTGAAATGCGTAAATTGGAAGCCGGTCTTCCAAGTGTGCCGGCCGATGGTCCGCGAGAAACTGGTCGAGAACGACCAGGTGTTGTCGCGCTGGGTTTGAGGAAGATTGTCGGTGTCTTGCACCGTCTCGTAGTCGGTCACAGTGATGGCCGGCAGGCCGTAGGTGCTGGGATCGTTCGACAAACCCTGAATTCCGAGATTCCCGAGAATGTTCGCCCCGTAGGCATTCTCCGAAAGATCCAACACGCGCAGTCGCGTGTACGAGAAGCGAGTCTCGTTCACCCACGAGGATCCGGTGAAAATCTGCCCGATCGCCGCCTGCTGGGCGCGTAAGGTTTCGTCGGTGGGTAGAGCCGGGAAGGACCCGGCGAGTACCGTACGCTCGTCGTTAATGGAATAGCGAGCGAACAATCGGCTGCTTTCGCTCCAGGCGTGGTCGAGCCGCAGGGACCCGTTATCGCTGTGGTCGCGATTGGGCGTGGAATCGACGTAGTCGTCGCCGCCGGACAGCGCGGCGTTGGGCAGCGGTTCAAACTCCGCGAGATATTTCGCGACGCTGGGATCGATAAGGCTGGCCGGGATGGTGTTGTTGGGGAATGGCGCCCGCGTGCCCGCCGGCGTTAGCGTCAGGGGATTGAAGATCGTTGAGCCGCCCGAAAAATCGCCTGAACGCACCTCGGCGTCGGGTACCAAGTGTTGCGTTGGGCTTGCGGATTTGGATCGCAAGCCTTCGTAGGACGCAAAAAAGTAAGTCGAATGCGCCAGCGCGCCGCTCAGCGTGGCGCCGTATTGGTTTTGCCGGAAGATCGCGCGCGGCAACCCGGCGACGGCGAAGAAACCATTGGCGTCGGTGGCTTCGTTGCGGAAGAATTCGAACAGATTTCCATGCAAGGCTTGACTGCCGGACTTGGTGGCGATGTCCACCACCGCTCCGCCCGACTGCGCGAATTCGGCCGGCGCAAGCGCGCTCTGAATACGAAACTCGGCCACGGTTTCCATGGGCGGCACCAGGGCGACCGCGAAGACATTCCGGTCCGTATCGTCGGCGCCATCCAGGATGTAGCTGTTCTGAGTGGAACGCGCTCCGTTCACCGGAGCGTTGAACGCCACTGCGCCGCGATTGCCTTGGAGATCGTTGATGATGTCATGCGTGAATCCGCCGAGCTGCCGGGGGACCGCGCCCGGGCCCAGCGTGACCAGATCGATAATATTCCGGCCGATCAGCGGCAAGGCTTCGAAAAAGCTCGATCCGAGCAAGTAGCCTTCCGAAGCGTCGTCGGTCTGGAGCGGAGAGGTCCGGGCAGTGACGGTGACCGTTTCCCGCGCCGATCCGACGCGCATCTCAAAATCGAGCCGGGCCTTCTGATTCACTTCGACAAAAACGGGGGACGCGGTCGCCAGGTGAAAACTGTCATGTTGTCCGGTGACCGTGTAGCCCCCGGGAAGAAGATCGTCGATTCGATAGGAGCCGTATGCATTGGTGGTGGCGGTTCGAGAAAAGCCGGTGTCATTGTTTCGTGCGACGACCGTCACTCCCGCGATGGCCGCGTCCTTTTCGTCGCGCACATCGCCCAACAAGCTGCCGGAGGAAACCTGCCCTGAAATCGGGAGCGCGCACGCGAGACAAATCAGAAAACCGGCCGAGAAGCGTCTTGAAAAGTTCGGAACTGTCATGCGCCGGAATCCACCAACTGCTCAAGGCGCGCAATGGCGCCATCGAGGCTCGAATACTCTAACTCCCACGTCCCGGCTTCGAGCAGACGGCGGTGGCAATCGAGTTGAGCGGCGCGAACGTCTTCTGTTCCGAGCACCGCGTATTTCTTCCAGTCCTCCAATGCCTGAGCCTTCGGGTAGCGGGTCAAACGGGCGGCCCCAGAGTTCTGGCGCGCAAGCAATACGACGTTATCGATCGAGCATTGTGATGCGACCGTGATCGGCAACTCGCGGGTGAATACCTCGATGGCCGGCTTGCCGTTGGGGCGCACTACGGTCAGACGATCCGCGAGCTCGGGGAAGAAGCGCCGAGCGTCTTCGCGAAACCGGATGCTATGCGGATCGCCGATCGCGCAGCGGCCCTGGCTGCCGCGCACCAGAAAGGTTGCGTCATCGCTCACGTAGATCCAGCCGGCCCGGCTACACGCATAGGCCAGCGTGCTCTTGCCGGCGAAAGATTCGCCGCAGAGCATCACGCCGATGCCGTTGCGCACAATCAACGCGCCGTGCAAGGGCGCCAGCGCTCGCTGCTCGATCAACGTGTTGGCGCTGGCCATCAGAAAACGGTAACGTACCAGCGAATGGTCCATGGCCACCGCCCGCGTCACCGACCCGCATGCGAACCCCTGACGGAAATCGCAGACCATGACATTGAGCGGGCCGTCGAATATTGTCATCAGGTGCTCACGCCAGAAGAAATGCGATCCGGCTTGCTGCGTCAGGGCATCACCTTCGACAACCGCGAGAGACACGCGCACCGGAGCTTCTTCGAAGGTTTGCGAGAAATGCCCCCAGCCCTCGGACGCAGCTTCGATGATGTCCTGAGAATTCGTTTCGAGGTCGAGCGGAAACCCGAGTGGATATAGTCGGCGCCGAAGCGGCAAATCAGTTTCGGGGCTGACGGAATCAAGCGTGCCAGGCTCGGCGGAAGTGTATTGACAGGTGACGCTGCTCACGTTGCCAGATTAAGCGATGAATACTCTAAAAACCAGAGGGCGTGAGGCGAAAAAGGTAGATTTTACAAGAAAGGTACAAAGCGGAAACAAGGCGAACAACGATGCCCGCCAACGGGATTCCGATGACACCCAGCCAGCGCATTCCGGCCAGATCGAGCGCCACGGTCAACACTAAGCTGAGAGCCGCGACGCGATAGAGCAAGCGGTTTGCCTGCCAGGCCGAGGTGAGCCGAATCTCGAGAACCAACAAAACGGTAATGGGGAGTTGCAGGAGCGATGCCGCTTGCACATTCGCAACCAGGTGGGCCGCTGTCTGGCTGAAAGCGCCCTGCTGAAAAAGTACCTGGACGATGGGTCCCGAAAAATAAATTAACGAGGCCGTCGCCGGAAGGATAAGCGCCGCGACATAGAAGCCGTAGCTGCGTAGCATGTACGTGCCCGCTCCCGGCTGTCGCCGAGTTGCGGCAGCGGAGAAGTGAGGAAGCACGGCCGTGCCTACTGCCGTGGGGCCGATCACGATCAGCACGCCCAGCAGCTTCGTTCCGTAGCTTAGTGCCGCGACGCTGCCGGAGCCCAGCCGCGCGGCCATGCCTTGATCAACTAAAGTGGATCCCGTGATCACCAGCGTGATTGCAACCAGGGGTCCATATTGAGCGGCGACTTGGCGCAGCGCGGCGGTCACGCCCGTCCAGCGAGGCAATACCGAATATCCCAGTTTCCTGACGCCGGCAAAACCCAGCAAAGTTTCGAGGCCCGCTCCCGACACGGTTCCGGCTGCCAGAGCCATCACTCCGTAACGCTTGCCCGCGATCAAAAGCGCGACGATCGAGGCCATCGGTGTGAGGGCCGGGATGATCGCCGAGAATGCGAATCGATGATATGCATTGAGCACCGCGCGACAGGTGCAGCTCAGGCCGCTCAGCGGAATAACCAGCAGCATCGTCAGCAGCAGGCGTTCGGTGAGAGCAAGTTTAGTCGAGGAAAAACCGGGCGCCAGCGCCATGAGCAGCCAGCCTGAACTCGCCGCGGCCAGCAAAGCGGTGACGAGAAACGTCGCGCCCACGCCGGCGAGCGCCGCCGCAAAAAGCGCTTCAGCTTGAACTTTTCCGTGCTTCTCGCGCGCTTCGACGATCGAAGGGACTAGCGCGGAATCGAGTGGGCTTGCGAGTATATCCATGAAGAACGCGGGCACCAGGAACGCGATGAGAAAAGCGTCCATGACATCGCCGGCGCCGAACAAGCGAGCCGCGAGAATTACTTTCAGCGCTCCAGCCACCTTGCTGACGGCGGTCCAGCCGCCCACGGTCAGGGTGTCAACGAGCATGCGCCAACTATTCGCTAGGCGTGGCGCGGGCGGACCACCTTGCTCGAACGAAGTGTTCATGCGCTGTCCAGGCGTGGCATACTTCCTTACGATAGCCCAGTCAGGAATCGTTCTCATGCGTGTCGCAATCGTCCATTATTGGCTGCTTAACATGCGCGGCGGGGAAAAAGTGGTGGAGGCGCTTTGCCGTTTGCTGCCGCAGGCCGATTTATTCACTTTATTTTACGAGCCCGATCGCGTCTCTTCCACCATCAGTTCGCATCGCGTCCATACTTCGTTTCTTCAGCCCTTTCGGAAACGCTATCGCTCCTTGCTGCCGTTGATGCCGATGGCGCTCGAAAGTTTCGACCTGCGCGGATACGATCTGGTGGTGTCGAGCGAGTCGGGGCCTGCCAAGGGCGTCGTGGTCCCGTCCAGCGCCCGCCACGTCTGCTATTGCCACACTCCCATGCGCTATCTTTGGGATCTGTACCCGGCCTATCGAAACGAATGGACTCATTCGTGTTTCAAACGCGCGCTCATGACGCCGTTCGCGCACTACCTGCGCCTGTGGGACTACGCGTCGGCCGCGCGCGTGGATGAATTTGTCGCCAACAGCGAGAACGTGCGGCGGCGCATCTCCAAGACTTATCGCCGTGAATCGGTGGTGGTGAATCCGCCAGTGGCAGTCGAAACGTTTTACAACCGGCCATCTGAAGAATATTACTTAATGGTTTCGGAATTGGTGGAATATAAACGGCTGGATTCCGCGATTCGAGTGTTTGCCCGCAACGGCCGCAAATTGCGAGTAGTGGGCGACGGACCCGAATTCCGATCGTTAAAACGCGCGTCGGCAGGAAATGTCGAGTTTTGCGGACGGGTCTCCGAGGAAGACCTGAGAGGTCTCTACGCGGGGTGCCGCGCTCTGCTGATGCCGGGCGAGGAAGATTTCGGCATCACTGCGGTGGAGGCGCTCGCCAGCGGTAAGCCTGTTATCGCGTTGGGCCTTGGCGGCGCGCTCGAAACCGTGCCGACTCGAGATCCGGTGGGCGGAATCTTCTATGCCGAGGCCACGGATGAGGCCTTGAGCCGGGCCATCGAGCGTTGGGACGCTCGCGAGAAGGAGATTCAACCGGCCGCATTACGAGCTTACGCCGCACGGTTTTCCGAGGCGGAATTCACCCAAAAAATGAGGGCGATACTGCATTCACCCGCTTCGTCGGCCGCGCCCCGCTAACCACAGCATGACGGCCCCGAACGCGAGCATCGCCGCGCCGCAATAGAGATTGACATTAGCGTTTTCGAGCGGCGCGCGCCCTGGGAGAACCATTCCGGCGGCCGTCAAGATGAGGCCGATCACCGCGAAAAACATTCCTATGGCAGCGCGAAGGTCGGTCATGATTACCAGAAAAGCAAGTTAAGCGCCACTAGTAAAACCACAACAACCACCGCCAGGAACACCGGTCGCTGATACCACGCCAGAGCTCGGTCATGCGGAATGTCGGTCAATCCATACACGAGATTGCGCAGCTCGCCTTCGGGTTTGGATGGTGACAACAGGCTGGCCAGCAATGTGACCGCAAAGCAGGCGGACCAGGCGAAAATCGCGATCCAGAAATTTTGCGCCATGGTGGAAGGAAACGTCTGTATCACGGCGCCCAGCCAGCCACCTTTGCCTTCCGCCAGCGTGAGGCCGTGCGTCGCCGCGGCGGCGGCAGTTCCCGCCAGCAGGCCGGCAAAAGCACCATGGCCGGTTGCGCGCCTCCAGAACATTCCCAGCAAAAATGTCGCGAACAGCGGAGCGTTGACGAATCCAAAAACGAGTTGCAGGAAATCCATGATGTTGTTGAAGTGGCTCGCCAAATAAGCCGTCGCAACCGAAAGCGCCACGCCCGCGATGGTGGTCACGCGAGCTACGAGCAGATAATGCGAGTCAGGCGCATGCTTGCGGATGTGGCCCTGATAAAGATCGTAGGTCCACACAGTGTTGAATGCGGTCACGTTTCCAGCCATGCCCGACATGAAGGAGGCCATAAGCGCTGTCAGGCCCACGCCAAGCATTCCCGAAGGGTAGAACTGGGCCATCAGTGTGGTTAAAACTTGATCGTAATCGAACGCGCCGTCCGCTTTGTGCGGGATCGCATAGCCGAGCGACATTTGAGACAGCGCCACCGCAACGATGCCAGGTACGATCACGATGAAAGGCATCACCATTTTCGGAAATGCGGCGATGATGGGCGTGCGCCGTGCCGCCGACATCGAGTCCGCGGCCATGGCGCGCTGCACCACCAGGAAGTCGGTGCACCAATAGCCGAAGGACAAAACGAATCCGAGTCCAGCGACTAGGCCGAATACTTCCACGCCCATCGGATTCTCGGAAGCATGACGCACGTGGGACCAGGAGTGGGTCATCACCGCCGGAATCCGGGCCGCCATGCCGTTCCAGCCGCCCGATCTGCGCAACGCCAATATGGAGAGCGGCGCGAAGCCCAGCACGATCAGGAAGAACTGCAGGACTTCGTTGTAGATAGCGCTGCTGAGTCCGCCGAGGAAGGTGTAGATCAAGACGATCAACGCTGAGAGCAACACGGAAGCGGTGAAACTCCAGCCCAGTACCAGTTCGAACAAGAGCCCCAAAGCGTACATCGAGATCCCGGATGAGAAAATCGTCATCACCGCAAAAGTGACGGCATTCAGGGTGCGCGTCTTTTCGTCGAAGCGCAGCTTCAAGTACTCCGGCACGCTGCGCGCGCGGCTCCCGTAGTAAAAAGGCATCATGAACAAGCCGGCGAACAGCATGGCTGGGATCGCGCCGATCCAGTAGAAATGCGCTGTCATGATCCCGTATTTGGCCCCCGACGCGCACATACCGATCACTTCTTGCGCGCCCAGATTCGCGGCGATAAAAGCGAGGCTCGTAATCCAGACCGGCACGCTTCGCCCGGAGGTCAGGAAATCCGAACTTGTCGAAACGCGGCGGCGGGCCAGCCAGCCGATTCCAAGAACGAACGCGAAATACAGCGAGAGGATGAAGTAGTCGACCGGGGCAAGCTTCAATCAACCGAAGTCTAGCATGGGCGCGGATGGTTTCCAGGCCGCGGCTACTTGAGCTTGTAAAGCTTGCGGGCGTTATCGCGCAGCACCATGCGCGCCAGCTCGCCGGCCCGCTGGCGGGTGATCTCGCCGTCGTGCATCATCTCGGTAAGGGCCAGGGCGAGTGCTTGGCGGCCGGTCGAGTTCGCCACCCAACCGGCTTCCTCCCACGACATTTCTTCGGAGAACGGATAGGCGTCGGTTGCGTACAAGACCTTGTCCGGCGCGTATTCGAGCCACTCGCGAATCACTTGCGACACCGCGCGCGGATAGTTCATGAAGGTCTGAGAGGAGAAATCGGCATAGACGTTGGGCTTCGAGAGCAGCGCAGCCACTTCCCGAGTGAACGGCCACCCACCGTGCAGCATCGCGAAATTGGCGCCGCGAAGCTTGGGATCGTTAAACAGCGGTTCGAGCAGTAGCGGGTTCGCTCCGCCGACATCGAAGTAACCGCCGCCGCCGGCGTCCACGTGAAAATGCACGGCGAGCCCGAGCCGTCCGCACTCCGCCGCGATATAGCGAAGGATGTAGTCCTGGAGCTTTTTGTACGATGCGGGTGCGATCGGCTGATTGCCCGCTCCCGCATAGATGCGAGCGGCTTCGGATCGAGGGGTATCGTCAAAGGCGAGCGATCGGAGATAGGCTGCTTCAAACTTCACCGCCACCGCGCCGCCGCGCTTGTGCCGCTCCAGCGTTGGCGTCACCACTTTTTGCAAATATTCGTCGAGCGAAGCCGGAGCGCTGCTGTAGCCGCACTCGGCGAGATAACGCTTGAGCAGCCGTTCTTCCAGTCCGAAGAAGCTCTTACGATCCGTATTCGCGGCGGCCACGCTGCGGTTGTTGAGCGGATACATCAGCGCGTCTTCAAACGGAACCCAAAGAAACCGAGGCGGTTCGATTCCGCGGCCCATCGCGATACGGTTGGCGAACATAGTCTCGATTCCAAGTTGATCGAGCACCCATTCGGCGTAGTGTTCGCCCTTCTCGTCCATCCGTTGCTTCTTGCGATGGCGCAACTCGCGGACGTGCTCGGGCGCGAAATCGTTGTACGCATAGCCAAAGAGTTCGCGCCAAGCTTCGATGACCAAGGGCGATCCCGCGCGCGTCCGTACCGGCTCAGTATAGGGATCGAGCGACTCCACCGGAAGCGCGTCGTATTCGGTATCCGTTGCGTTGCCAACCGCCGGGAGAACGGGATGCGCGTGATTGTCGATGGCTTTGATCCCGGCGATGTCCCCTGCGAGCTGCGAATCAGTGGGAAGCTGCGCAAAGGCAAGCCCCGCGCACATCGTCAGTGCGGCGGGCAAAACGACGATCCGGCAGGGCATTGAAGAGTATTATCGCGCGCAAATCGCCACGACGGTGACATCGTCCTGTTGATCGCCTGCAAGCGCGGCGACGATGCGGCTCACCAGCGTTTCTGCGTTCCTCGCCCGGCCATCCTGAAGTACACCGAGCAGGCCCGCTTCGCCGAACTCCCGGCCGCTCTCCTCACCGGCTTCGGTTACTCCATCCGAATACATGACCAGAGTGTCTCCGGGTCGGAGCTCCACCACTCGTTCCTCGCTCGCCCAGTCGGGAAATATGCCCAGTACGGTGGCCGTAGCCGCCAGCCGTTCCAGCGCTCCGTTCTCTCGCTGCAAGAGCGGCGGCGGGTGCCCGCAATTGGCATAACGCAGAGTTCGAGCGCGATCGTCGTAGTGGCCGAAGAACAGCGTGGCGTAGTGCTGAGGGGCCGTGGATTCGTAAAACAGCCTGTTAACGGCTCGGAGCATCCTCGCCGGCTGTCGCAAGGATTCTTGCGGCTGGCTGCGGAAGCAAGCCTGCAGATTCGCCATCAATAACGCCGCGGCGACGCCTTTTCCCGAGACGTCCGCCACCAGAAATCCAACGCTGCTACCGCCGGCGTCCAGAAAGTCGTAATAGTCTCCGCTGACTTCGCTGGCGGGTAGGCACTGTCCAAAGTATTCGATGCTCGCAAGCCTCGGACCCTCCTGCGGAAACAGCTTTTGTTGCACATTGCGCGCGATCTCCAACTCCGATTTCACACGCCGCTGGGTTTTCGCTCGCTCGGCGGCTTGGCTGGCATGTTGACGGATAGCGCCCAGCAGCCGAGCGTTGTCCCACGGCTTCTGGATGAAATCGCACGCGCCCCGGCGCATCGCTTCCACCGCGATATCGACGTTGCTCCATGCGGTCATCACCACGACGGGTGCGGGATTGTCCTGCGCTTCCAGGCTAGAGAGAAGATCCAGCCCCTCGGCGCCCGACGTCGTGTCGCGCGCGTAGTTGAGATCCATCAGAATCAGATCGAAGGGCTGCGATGCGGCGGCCCGCAGAAGCGCTTGCGGAGAATCCACCAACACGCTCTGGTGTCCCGCGCCCTTCAACAACAAGCGCAAAGCTTCGAGCACGTCCGCTTGGTCGTCGCCAACCAGAATACGCAGGCCGCCGGTGTCGCTTCCAACAGAGACCGCTTCTAGCGTCACATCAGTCATGGTCGCTCACCGAAGTACAGACAGGCAATCGCGTTGCCACACTAATCAACTGAGCGAGGACAGCTTAGCAGATCGCGAAAGCGCGTCACTGTCCGCAAATGGGAAGCCCGCGTTCCGCTTTCAAGAACACCAGCCGCTATCCGGGCGAAAGTTCGCCGAGTTTGTCGTCGAGATGCTTGAGCGCGGCGCGTAGAACCTCGCGATGGCGTGGGTTTTGCGCTGCTTCCAGATCGTGCAGAATGCGGGTGCGCGAGAGGAGCAAACTTTCCCGCTGGCGCATCCGTTCCCGCTCCGCCGGATCGGTGGGCGCCACACGCGCGGCGTTGCGTCGCGATTCGGCCGCCTCCACTTGAGACTCGATCGACTTGCTTTCCCAGCCCCGAGCCATATTCCTAGTTTGGCACTACGGTTTGAGGATTGGGGTGCGCCATCGGTTACGCTGTAGAAATGCCTGCCGGCATCGTGAACCTCGCCCTTGCGCTCGCTCTCTTCAATCAGGGCCCTCCGCGCGCCAACCGCCCGGCTGTGATCGTTCTGGTTCTGGACGGTCTCCGGCCCGACATGATTACCGAACAAATCATGCCCAACCTGTTTCGCTTAAAACAAGAAGGTGTGTGGTGCGCCAATGCGCATTCGGTTTTCCCGACCGTGACGCGCGTGAACTCAGCCAGCATTTCAACGGGTACCGTTCCCGCCGCGCACGGCATCGTGTCCAATACCATGTTTGTCGAAGGCGTCGGAGAGACGCCCTTTGATACAGCCAACTATCAAAACCTCGTCAAGTTGGCGCAGATCTCGGGAGGCCGCGCGGTAGCTGTGCCGACGCTGGCGGAAACGCTCGAAAAGGCGGGCATTTCCTTCGCCGCGCTGAGCTCGGGTTCCACGGGGAGCGGTTTCCTTTTGAATCCGATGGCGCCGGCGGGAATCGGGACGCTGATCGGCGGCAGCTTGGAAGACGGCCGCCGCGTCGCTTTCCCCGACCAAGTGGATCGCGATATCAAGCAGCGGCTCGGCTCCCAAAAAGCCGAAGCTGGGATCCCGTCGCTGCTTTGGACCGAGCGAGTGCTGCGCGATTACGTCATTCCGGAGCTGCATTCGCGCGTGATTATCGATTGGCTGACGGAACCCGATACCACTCAGCATCGCTTCGGCATCGGCTCGCCACAGGCGCTGGCTGTTCTCAAGACCGACGACGAGCAGATCGGTCTCCTCCAGGCCAAGTTGCGCGAATTGGGAATGGACAGCACAACCGACATCATCGTGACCGCCGATCACGGGTTCGCCGCCGAGCCCGATCCGGTGGATCTGAACGGAGCGATCCAAGCGACCGGCCAGGCGAGCGAAATCATCGCCGCGAGCAACGGACCGTCCGTTCTACTGTACGTGAAAGATCATGCGCCTGATCTCATCCGGCGCCTGGTAGCGCGGCTGCAAGGGACCGACGGTGTGGATCTGCTCTTTACCGCTGCTCGGCCCCCCAAGCACGGAGTGGTCGAGTGCCGCGCCGGCAAGAATCTGGGCTGGGTTCCCGGCACGTTCTCGCTCGAACTGATCAATGAGTGCCGGCCTGCCCGCGCGGCAGATATTATCGTGACATTCCAATGGAGCTCCGCGCCGAACGAGTTTGGCTTCCCTGGAGCGCAGCGCATTGCGTCAACGGACACGCGTCAGAACGTCCTTGCCCGCAGCGGCCACGGTGGATTGAATCCTTGGGCGATCCATACGCCGATGGTGCTCTGGGGTCCGGATTTCCGGAAGCGCGCGGTGGTTGAAGCGCCGGTGGCAAATTTCGATATCGCGCCGACGGTCCTGGCGTTGGAGAGCGTGCGCGCGCCCGATTCGATGAGCGGCCGAGTGATCGCCGAAGCGTTCGAAAAGTCGCCGCGCCCGGATCGGAAGCCCGTCGCGCGAACAATCGAGACTCACGCGGGCGCGTACTGCGCGTCGATTCAGCTCTCCGTGACCGATCACCGCGTCTATGTCGACAGCGGAAGGCGGTGTCCGTGAGTGTGCGGCAAGCCGCCGCTTAATTACGATACCGTTAGGCCCGCCGCGCACCGGGCGCCGGCATATCCTGCCAGAACTTCCTTATTTCCGCCCGAGGGTCGTTTTCCACCCGCGTCTCGTTGTCGAAAATCATGGTCGCGCGCTTTTCGGCATCGTAGGCCGGCCAGTTCGGGACCTTCGGATTGTTGGGATTCGCCGTCTTCGCCAGCGACACCCAAGCCCCCGCGAAGCGCGACCACAGCGCCCTTTCCTGATGCGATCCGGTTCCGCCCACTCCGTCGCGGAAGTTGTAGAACGAAGCCGACACGTCGGTTCCGTGCACCGCGCCGAATTTCCCGCCGAACCCGGCGCTCTCGAACGCCCACAGATACATGTAGGCAGGCGCCTTGCCCAGCGCGGATTTGCGCTCCCCCTGAAGCATCGCGTTGCGGCGTCCCCCCGCGTCGGTTGCGATCTGCGCCTGAATCAGGAATGGCGACTTGTTCGGATAACGGCTGCGATAGAGCGCCAGCATCGGCTCCGCTTGCGCGCCGTAGCGTTCGTTCATCATCGTTCGAAGGCCGTCTTCCGTCAGGTCGAAGTTCGTCAGCGCGAGCGCGGCATCCTCGAGCGTCGTCGATATCACCACGGGAACGTCGGCAGATTCAGGCGGCGCCGCGGGATCGAACGGATGATGCGGCAGCACGACGCCATCCACCACGGGAGTGAACGATGCGGTCGCCCCCAGCGAAGTCTGCGCTTCAAGAATCCGTTGCCAGGGAACGTCCTGGATTTCGGCGATGTTTCCCTTGGCGATCCCGAGCTTGGCTAGGAGCGCTTCCGCGGACCGCGTTGCCGTTTCGCGCGTGGCCGAACGAATGGTCGATCCACTTTGCACCCCCGCGCTATGGAACAGGCCCTTGGCGGAAGGCATCGCCAGCATGGTGGAGGTCTTCGCGCCTCCGCCCGACTGGCCGAAAATCATTACCTTGGACGGATCGCCGCCGAACTTCTCGATGTTGTCGCGCACCCATTCCAGCGACGCCACCAGGTCCATCATTCCCACTACGCCCGCATGCGCGAACTCCGGCGGCGCGCCCAAATCGGCCAGATGAAGATAGCCGAAACTCGCCAGCCGATGATTCACCGTCACCACCACGACGTCGCCGAACTTCGCAAGCTGCGCGCCGTCATAACCCGGTCCGTTGCCCGAGCCGGTGGCGAAACCGCCGCCGTGGAACGAAACCATAACCGCCCGTTTCGCGCCGTCGTTGACCCCGGGCGTCCACACGTTCAAGGAAAGGCAATCTTCTCCCATTCCACCGACGTGCAGATCCCACTGGATCAGCATCGCGTAGTCGCTGTTCAAGCTGGCCAGCGTTTGCGGAGAAATCTGTCCGTGGCCAAGGCACTCGCGCACGCCGGTCCACGCTGCGGGCTTACGAGGCGGCATGTACCGGTTCTTTCCCCCGGTGGGAGCGCCATAGGGAATGCCCTTGAATTCCGCGATGCCGCTGTTGCTGATCCCCTGGACTTTGCCCGAAGTCGTTTCGGTGGTCCAGAAAAGCTGGCCGGCGGCGGGCGTTGTCTCACGCGATTCAGGTTGTGATTGTGCGAAAGATTTGTTGGCGAGCGCGCACCCGGCGCCTAGAGCAGCGAGAAATGAACGTCGATTCGTCATGGATCGTTCTCCTTTCGAGAAGTATATCGAAAAGGAAGCTCGCTACTGGCTCGCGGGCGTCAACGGCGGCACGGGCGTCTCGGGCGTCAGTTTCGGCTTGCGTTTGTGCCAATCGGTGGCGCGCTCGTAGCCCTGAGCCAGTGCCAGGATCTTCGATTCGGAGAAATGCGGACCCGCGATCTCGAGGCCGATCGGGAGCCCCGCGCTCGTAAAACCGCAAGGAATCGAGATCCCAGGTATGCCGCATACGCTGAAATACGCGTTGCTGTCCGATTCGGGATCGCGCGGCGTGTCGCTCTCGTCCAGTTTCAACGCTGCCTCCACCGTGCGCGGAGGTTGGCGGCGGGTGGGAAAGACCACCAGATCGAAATCGGCGAAAGCATCGTCGATCGTTCTTCGCAGCAGTTCCATCTCCCATCGCGCGCGAATGTAGTCGGCCGCCTTCTGGTTGGCGCGGTCGCGCAAGATGTGGCGCGCGCGGAGTTGATATCGAGCCGCGTACTGCGTGTAATACTGCTCGTGGTAAGCGTACAGTTCGCCCCCCAGGCCCATGGCGACGTTGTTCATCGCGGGCAAAGTCACGTCCTTCACGCTCTTCACCGATTTTGAAATCACTCGGATCGCTTCGTCCATAGCAGCCGCGATATCGGGATCCAGCATGTCGAAGAACGGGGCGCGCGGAATCCCGATTCGAAGACCGGCTACATCTTGTTTCATGCCGGCCAAATAATCTTCCGCGGGATGCTGCACGCTGGAAATATCGAGCTTGTCGTAACCTGCCAGGACGTTCATCAAAAGAGCCGCATCCTGAACGGTGCGCGTAATCGGACCGCAGCTGTCGAGCGAGAAAGTCAACGGAACGATCCCGCGAATCGGCGCCAATCCGTACGTGGGCTTCAAACCGACGACGCCGCAGTTGCACGCCGGAATGCGTACCGATCCGGTGGTGTCGGTGCCGATCGCGGCGGTGCACAGCTCGGCGGCGACTGCGGCGGCCGATCCGCCCGATGACCCTCCGGGATTGCGATCCAAATTCCACGGATTGCGCACCGGGCCATAGTAGCTGGTGGCGGAAGTTCCGCCGAGCGCAAATTCGTTGAGATTGGTTTTGCCGATCAGCACGGCGCCGGCATTTTTCAAACGCTCGGTCACCACTGCGTCCTGACTGGGCACTCGATCGTCGAATAGCGCGCTGGCCGCCGTGGTTCTGACCCCGGCCGTATCGATGTTGTCCTTGAGGGCGATCGGAATGCCGTGCAAAGGTCCGCGGAATCTGCCCGCCGCCTGTTCGGCGTCCAATTCACGGGCCTTGGCAAGCGCATCGGCGCGCAGCACGGTAATGAACGCGTTCAGCTTGGGATTATAGATTTCGATCCGATCGAGGAAAGCTTTCACCAGTTGCGTGGAAGTCAGAGAACGCGACCGGATTTGCGCGGCCGCCTCGGCCAGATTCAGCGCCGCCGGGTTTCCGGGAGTCTCCGCTCGCGCGAGCGCGACGGCGCCCAATGTGATCGCAAATTCGCGCCGGGTGAGGCCATGCATGGCGCGATGTTAGCACGCGTCCCCAGGCGATGCAAACGTGTGCGGGCTACGTGTGCGGCCAACCGGGCTTCAAATCCGCAAACCCAGATTTTCGCGCGGAGGAGGCGCCGTGGATTCCCGAAGGATCAGCTCGCCCTGAACCTTGACGTTGTACTCGCAGCTCATCCCCGACAGCAGCTTCAGGACGATCTCGGTTGCCAGCCTCCCCATATGTTCCTTGGGCTGCCTCACTGTCGTCAGCGGCGGATGGGTGTAGGGCGCGAAGAACAAATCGTCAAAACCGACCAGCGAGATATCGTCCGGAACGCGCAGGTTATGCGCGCGCAACGCGCCTAACGCACCCAAGGCGGACATGTCGTTGAAGCAGAATACGGCGGTCGGCCTTTCAGGCAGCGTCAAGAGTTGCTTCATGGCCTCTTCCCCACCCGCCGGCTTTCCATCGCCGTGCGCCACCAGGTGCGGCTGAAAAGAAATGTCGGCATGCTCGAGAGCCTGTCGATAGCCGCCAAAGCGATCGGTGTCCGCCTGAAAACCGTCGCGATCCCCGATATAGGCGATCCGAGTATGGCCGA
>Ga0302325_10006045_pt1 | contig 27352 bp, 26 predicted proteins | sample Palsa_T0_2_FD_201948 | JGI IMG/M metagenome (GOLD analysis project Ga0302325, IMG submission 201948) | Peat permafrost microbial communities from Stordalen Mire near Abisko, Sweden - Palsa_T0_2 | ecosystem: Environmental > Terrestrial > Soil > Palsa > Peat permafrost | place: Sweden: Abisko... | reverse complement strand
CGTCGTTATCGGACATGAAGGACGGCGGCGCGTGGTGTTGGCCGCCGACCAGCCCGCGCGCCGTGCGGGACTGAAGCCCGGCATGGTGGCGAGCAAAGCCCAAGCGCTTGTCGCCAATCTCATCCTCCGCGATGCGGAACCCGAGGCCGACCTTCTGGCACTCGAACGGCTCGCGACCTGGATGCAGCGCCATTATGCGCCCGTCGTGGCGGTCGATCCGCCCGCCGGTTTGATGCTGGATGCGACGGGTGTTGCGCATCTCTTCGGCGGCGAAACCGACATGCTGCGGGAGATGATCCGCCGGCTCGCCGAGGTGGGTATCGCAGCGCGTATTGCGATCGCGCCCTCTTATGGCGCGGCCTTCGCCGCGGCGCGCACCATCGCCGCTCCGCTGCTGGTGCTCGACGACAACAAACTCATCGATACGCTGGCGCCGTTGCCGATTGCCGCCTTGCGCTTGTCCGCGGAGATCGTGACGGCGCTCAAGCAACTGGGCTTCGAGCGCATTGGCGAATTGGACACAACGCCGCGCGCGCCCCTGGCGCTACGCTTTGGTTCGAGCATCGGAGTGCGGCTCGACCAGGCTTATGGCCGGATCAGCGAGCCGTTCGATCCCATTGTCCCGCGGGACATGCCGAATGTGCGGCGCAACTTCGCCGAGCCGATTGGTGCGCCGGAGACGATCGCGCGCTACACCGGCAAGCTCGTCGAACAGCTTGCCGGTCTCCTGGAGACCAAAGGTCTGGGCGCGCGCAGACTCGACCTGCTCTTCTTTCGCGTCGACAATCGGATTGAGAGCATTCGCGTCGGCACCGCCAGGCCTGTACGAGACGTGAAGCGCCTGACCAAACTGCTCTGCGACAAGATCGAAACCATCGATCCCGGTTTCGGGATTGAGACGATGACACTCACGGCAGTGGTCGCTGAGCCGCTGCAATACCGTCCGTCTCCATCCAGCCTGCACGATCCGGCGGCGCCAGACGTTTCGGGTCTCATCGACACGTTGTCGAATCGCATCGGCGACACCCAGCTCTATCGTTTAGCACCGGTCGAGAGCGATCTGCCGGAGCGGGCGGTCAAACGACTCGCGCCTTTGGCGCCTGCGACAGGAGCGAGTTGGCCGCCACACTGGCCCCGCCCACCGCGTCTTCTCGATCCGCCCGAGCGCATCGAAGCCATGGCCCTCCTGCCCGATCATCCGCCTGCCGCCTTCACCTGGCGGGGACGCCGTCGCCGCGTCGTCAATGCCGACGGGCCGGAACGTGTGTTCGGCGAATGGTGGAGAGCCGACGCCGAGCGAAACGCGGTGCGCGATTATTTCCAAATCGAGGACGAGAGCGGCGAACGCTTCTGGCTGTTTCGCGCAGGCGATGGCGAAGACCCTGCCACGGGCTCTCATCATTGGTTCTTGCATGGCATCTTCGCATGACAAACCGCTACATCGAACTGCAATGCGCTTCGCATTTCTCGTTCCTGCGCGGCGCGTCCTCCGCAGACGAATTGTTTGCGACGGCTGCAGCGTTCGGCATGGAGGCGTTGGCGATTACCGATTGGAACAGTCTCGCCGGAATCGTGCGCGCCCATGAGGCCGCCAAGACCACGGGCGTCCGTATGATCGTGGGCTGCCGCCTGCAACTGACCGATAGCAGCGAGATCCTGCTCTATCCCACCGACCGCGCCGCCTATTCCAGACTGTGTCGCCTCCTCAGTGTGGGAAAGAGCCGCGCCGGCAAGGCGCGCTGCGAACTGTCCTGGGACGATCTCGCCCAGTGGAGCGAAGGGCTCATCGCCATGATGATCCCCGATCGCGCCAATGGCTTGCTGCGGATGCAGCTGATCCGGTTGCGCGACATCTTCGGCGCCAACGCCACTTGTGCGCTGACATTGCGGCGGCGGCCGCGCGATCATATGCGCCTGCACGAGATCGCACAGATGGCCGCTGGCTTGGATATTCCTACGGTTGCCACCAATGACGTTCTGTTTCACGCGCCCGACCGGCGCATCCTGCAGGATGTCGTCACCTGCATCCGGGAAAAGACAACTATCGACGCTGTCGGCTTCAAACGCGAACGCCACGCCGACCGCCATTTGAAATCGCCCGACGAAATGACACGCCTGTTCAAGCTGTGGCCGGACGCGGTGGCGCGAAGCGTCGAAATCGCCGAACGCTGTCGCTTCTCTCTCGACGAACTCGCCTATCAATATCCCCACGAAGTCTGCATTCCCGGCATGACGCCGCAGCAGGCGTTGGACATGCTCACATGGGAAGGCGCGGCGAGCCGCTATCCCGAGGGCGTGCCCGATCACGTCGCAAAGAGCCTTCGCCATGAACTCGGATTGATCGAGACACTGGATTATGCGCCGTATTTCCTCACGGTGAATTCCATCGTGCGCTTTGCCCGCGGCAAAGGCATTCTCTGCCAGGGCCGCGGCTCGGCCGCCAATTCGGCCGTCTGCTATGTGCTCGGCATCACTTCGATCGATCCCGAGCGCAACGACCTGCTGTTCGAGCGCTTCGTGAGCCAGGAACGCAAAGAGCCGCCCGACATCGACGTGGATTTCGAGCATGAGCGCCGAGAGGAAGTAATCCAGTGGGTTTATGAGACCTATGGCCGGCATCGCGCCGCGCTGTGTTCCACCGTGATCCGCTATCGCTCCAAGGGAGCGCTCCGCGATGTCGGCAAGGCGTTGGGGTTGCCCGAAGACATGATCGGGCTCTTGTCCAGCCAGATTTGGGAATGGTCCAAGGAAGACGTTGAGCCGAAGCATGCCGCGGAGTTGAACTTCAACCTCGGCGACCGCCGGCTTCAACTCACGCTGGAGCTTGCCCGCCAACTGATTGGTGCTCCTCGCCATCTGTCCCAGCATCCGGGCGGCTTCGTCCTCACCGAAGAACGCCTCGATGAATTGGTGCCGATCGAACCCGCGGCGATGGACGATCGCCAAGTGATCGAATGGGACAAGGACGACATCGATGCGTTGAAGTTCATGAAGGTCGATGTGCTGGCGCTGGGCATGCTCACTTGCATGCGCATCGCCTTCGACCTGATGCGCGAGCACAAAGGCCTCGATCTCGATCTTGCCTCCATACCGGCGGAAGATCCGCGCACCTATGCGATGATCCGCAAGGCCGACACGCTCGGCGTTTTCCAGATCGAAAGTCGCGCACAGATGTCGATGCTGCCGCGGCTCAAGCCGCGCACCTTTTACGATCTGGTCATCGAAGTGGCAATCGTGCGGCCCGGGCCCATTCAGGGCGACATGGTGCATCCCTATTTGCGCCGCCGCGAAGGCAAGGAGGAAGTGGTCTATCCCAAACCCGAGTTGGAACGCGTGCTGGGCAAGACGTTGGGCGTGCCGCTGTTTCAGGAACAGGCGATGCGGGTCGCGATCGAATGTGCCGGCTTTACGCCCGGCGAAGCCGACCAGCTCCGTCGCGCCATGGCGACGTTCAAACACACGGGCGGCGTCTCGGCCTTCGGCGAGAAACTCATCACCGGCATGGTAGCGCGAGGCTATCGCGAAGAATTCGCGCAACGCACGTTCAGCCAGTTGGAGGGTTTCGGCTCTTACGGGTTTCCCGAAAGCCATGCCGCTAGTTTTGCGCTGATCGCCTATGCGTCGTCCTGGGTCAAATGCCATCACCCGGATGTCTTCTGCGCCGCACTGCTCAACGCCCAGCCGATGGGGTTTTACGCACCGGCGCAGATCGTGCGCGATGCGCGCGAACACGGCATCGAGGTTCGACCCGTCGACATCAACGCGTCGCGTTGGGACTGCACCCTGGAGCCGACCGCGACGGACGGACGGTTTGCGGTCCGGCTGGGTATGCGGATGGTGCGCGGCCTCGCCAATGACCAGGCCGCCATCCTCCTTGCCGGCCGCGCCGATCGCGGCTTCACCGACGTCGAAGACATCTGGCGGCGCGGCGGCGTCCAGGTCGGATCATTGGTGCGATTGGCCGAAGCCGATGCCTTCCGCCCATCGCTGAGCTTGGCCCGCCGCGAAGCGCTATGGGCGATCAAGGCGTTGCGCGACAATCCGCTGCCCTTGTTCGCCGCCGCGGAAGGCCACCCCGCCCCGGAAGTCAATGAGGAGACGGTTGCCCTCAAGGCCATGACGACCGGTCATGAAGTGATCGAGGACTATGGCCATGTCGGCCTCACCCTCCGCCGTCATCCCGTGAGCTTCCTGCGCGACGAACTTTCACAAGATAGGATTCTGACATGCGCTGAGACGAACGCGCATCCTGACCGCCGCCGCATCAAGGTGGCGGGCCTGGTCCTGGTGCGCCAGCGCCCCGGCACCGCCAAGGGTGTCACCTTCATCACCATCGAGGACGAGACCGGCATCGCCAATCTGGTCGTGTGGGCCGATCTGTATGAGCGGCAGCGCCGAACGGTCCTCGCCGCCAACATGCTCGCGGTCGAAGGCCGGGTGCAGCGCGAAGGTCTGGTGGTGCATATCGTGGCCGACAGGCTGATCGATTTGACTGACCGGCTGGCGGCCATCGGCGAACAGGAGACGGTAACCTTCCCACATGGGCGCGGGAACAATTTCCGGGGTGAAATGCTGCCCGATCCGCGCGACCCCACCGTCCTGCGGCTGCAGACAAGGAATTTTCATTGAGACCACCGGCAACCTATCCGATCTCCACGCCATAGACACCCACACCGCGCCTCTTCGTCATTTGCGCTTGAGTTCGCCCTACAGGTGCGATTGATCGTTCGCCGTTATGTCCGCGACCAAGATCCTCTGGGGCCAAGTCACCGTCGTCTGTTTCGTCGTTCTCGCGTTCGTGTGGGGAGCGACGGAATGGACGGCCTGGCAACTCGCCTTTCAGCCCGAACTCGGTCCGCCATGGTTCACACTGTTCGGCTGGCCCTTCTACCTGCCACCGGCCTTCTTCTGGTGGTGGTTCTCGTTCGACGCCTATGCGCACGACATTTTTGTTGAAGGCGGATACATCGCGGGCGCAGGCGGCATTGCCGCTTTTGCCGTCGCGATCGCCATGTCGGTATGGCGTGCCCGTGAGGCCAAGCACACCATCACCTATGGCTCGGCACGATGGGCGACTGCGCAGGAAATCCGTTCCGCGGATTTGTTGCATCCCGACGGCGTTGTGCTCGGCCAATGGCACGGCAGTTATCTGCGCCATGAAGGTCCAGAGCATGTGTTGTGTTTTGCCCCAACCAGATCCGGCAAAGGCGTCGGCCTCGTCGTTCCGACCCTGTTGACCTGGCCGGGCTCAGCGATTGTGCATGACATCAAAGGCGAAAACTGGACTCTCACAGCAGGCTGGCGCTCACGCTTCGGACGCGCATTGTTGTTCGATCCCACCAACATCGAAAGCGCGGCTTACAACCCGCTGATGGAAGTCCGCCGCGGCGAGCGCGAAGTGCGCGACGTGCAAAACATCGCGGATGTCCTGGTCGATCCCGAAGGTGCGCTTGAGCGGCGAAACCACTGGGAGAAAACCAGTCACGCACTGCTGGTCGGAACGATCTTGCACGTCCTCTATGCCGAAGAGGACAAAACGCTGGCCGGCGTTGCCAACTTTCTGTCCGACCCAAGGCGCACCATCGAGAAAACCCTTTGGGCGATGATGAACACACCGCATCTGGGCAAGGGACATGTTCATCCCGTCGTCGCCAGCGCAGCGCGCGAGTTACTCAACAAATCAGAGAACGAACGATCCGGCGTTCTCTCCACGGCCATGAGCTTTCTCGGCCTCTATCGCGATCCCGTCGTTGCGAAAGTGACCCGCCGATGCGACTGGCGCATCGAAGATTTGGTGGAAGGGGACAAACCCTTGACGCTCTATCTCGTCGTGCCACCGTCCGATATTTCCAGAACGAAGCCGTTGATCCGGCTGATCCTGAACCAGATCGGTCGGCGCTTGACGGAAGAATTGGACTCCAAGCAACGCAAGCACCGGCTGCTTCTGATGCTCGACGAATTCCCTGCGTTGGGCCGGTTGGATTTCTTCGAGAGCGCCCTGGCGTTCATGGCGGGGTACGGCCTCAAATCCTTCCTGATCGCGCAGTCGCTCAATCAGATCGAGAAGGCCTACGGGCAGAACAACTCGATTCTCGACAACTGCCATGTGCGGGTGAGTTTCGCGACGAATGACGAGCGAACGGCAAAGCGGGTCTCGGATGCGCTGGGTATCGCGACAGAGCTACGCGCAATGAAGAACTATGCCGGCCATCGTCTCAGCCCTTGGCTTGGCCATTTGATGGTGTCACGGCAGGAGACGGCGCGACCGCTGCTGACGGCAGGCGAGATCATGCAGCTGCCAACCTCCGACGAGATTGTCCTGGTCTCGGGCTGTCCACCGATCCGCGCCAAAAAGGTTCGCTACTATCAAGATCGGCGTCTGAAGGAGCGCATACTTCCTCCGCCTCGACTATCATCAGCTGCCACGTCACCGCCCAAACCGTTTTTGCCCAAGGGGCCGGCGACTGGTCCCTGGACGAACTTTATCGCAGCACCCGCACCAGAGGACGAAGCCGATGCCGCCAATGGCGGACTAAGACGCGAACCGGAATTGCCCGACCACGAAGACATCGCACCCACACCGCCAAGTCCGGTTCAGGAGTTCGAACTGGGTGACGACAACGACGACACCGGGCCTCCGGTGCAGCCGAGCTTCGATCAACAGATCCGCAATGCCGTTCGTCAGACACCGCTCGATCCCTCCGATCATCTCGGGATGTAATTCATGCGCGGCAAGCACACGTTCCGCTTGCCCAATGAACTGGCGGCCAGACTCGACGATTACGCCACCGCCAAACGCGTGTCTCGCGTGCAGATCGTCGAGATCGCGCTAGATTCGTTTCTGTCGCCGGACGGCGCCGACCGGCTTGAGGCAGCGCTTGCCCGCCGGCTCGACCGTATGACCCGCGCGATCGAGCGGCTGGAACGCCATTCAACCATCACCAACGAGACGCTCGCGCTGTTCATCCGCTTCTGGCTCACCCACACACCGCCGCTGCCCGACACCGCACAAAAAGCAGCACAGGCCAAGGGCCGCGAACGCTATGAAGGATTTATCGAGGCGGTCGGCCGCCGTCTCGGCCACGGCACCAGTCTCCTCGACGAAATCACCCGTGAGATCGAGGCTTCTGCCGCGACACCCGAAGCGACCGACTGACCGACTTCTCCGCCAGTTCGCGCCGCATCACGCCAGCGCACGAACACCAATCATAGCGTCATCTGACAAACGACTTTGCGCGCGGCGGACTCGCGCGCAGCCAATTTCTAGCTCGCCGCTTTCCTGTCTCTCCACGCCACACTACGACGATAACAACGTAGCTGTTGCCTTCGCCTGAACGCGGCTCTTTTTACTCGACCCCATCGAAGACGCGATTTTCGTGTCGCAAATTTGGGGTCCAGCGTGAACACGCAATCCTTCCGATCCGAGACCAGAACCCGCAGCACACGCATGCTGCGCACCGCGCTCGGTCCGGCCATCGCAGGATTTCTCGAAGACTCCTCGATCGTGGAAGTGATGCTCAATCCGGATGGGCGCCTGTGGGTTGATCGTCTGTCCGGCGGTCTCGAAGACACGAATGTGCGTATTCCATTTAGCGATGCGGAACGGATCGTCCGGCTGGTCGCGCATCACGTCGGTGTCGAGGTGCACGCGGGTGCCCCACGCGTCTCCGCCGAATTGCCTGAGACCGGCGAGCGCTTCGAAGGTCTCATCCCGCCGGTCGTGACGGCGCCGTGCTTCGCCATCCGCCGCCCAGCTGTCGCCGTGTTCACACTCGGCGATTACGTCGAAGCCGGAATCATGACCGCTCTCCAGGCGGATTTGCTCCAGATGGCGGTTGCCGACCGCAAGAACGTGCTCGTCGCGGGCGGCACCTCGACAGGCAAGACGACTCTGGTCAACGCGCTTCTTGCCGAGATGGCCAAGACCTCGGACCGCATCGTGCTGATCGAAGATACGCGCGAGCTGCAATGCGCGGCGCCGAATCTGGTCGCATTGCGCACGAAGGACGGCGCGGCATCGCTGTCAGACCTCGTGCGTTCGTCGCTGCGCCTGCGGCCTGATCGCATTCCCATTGGCGAAGTGCGCGGCGCGGAAGCCCTCGATCTTCTGAAAGCCTGGGGCACGGGTCATCCCGGCGGCGTCGGCACGCTGCACGCGGGCTCCGCCATCGGCGCGCTGCGCCGGCTCGAACAACTGATCCAGGAAGCCGTCGTCACCGTGCCACGCGCACTCATCGCCGAGACCATCGACGTGATTGCCGTGCTCGCGGGCCGCGGCTCTGCGCGCCATCTCGCCGAACTGGCGCAAGTCGAAGGCCTTGGGACCAACGGCGATTACCACCTCACCCCAACAGGAGATTCCGCATGATTTCGTATTTGAAACACACCCGCGCGCATCTGCTTCATGCCGCGATTTTTGCGAGCGCTGTTCTTGTTACGGCACCGGCCTATGCAGCCGGCACCAACATGCCGTGGGAGCAACCGCTCTCGCAAATTCTCGACAGCATCCAGGGTCCGGTCGCCAAGGTCGTGTCGGTGATCATCATCATCGTCACCGGCCTGACACTCGCCTTCGGCGAAACCTCGGGCGGCTTTCGCAGGCTGATCCAGATCGTGTTCGGCCTGTCGATCGCGTTCGCCGCCTCGAGCTTCTTCCTGACCTTCTTCCAGTTCGGCGGCGGAGCGCTCGTTTGATGCTCACCGACGAACCCGTGCCCGGATTCTACGCGCCCGTCCATCGCGCGCTGACAGAAGCGATTCTGTTGGGTGGCGCGCCGCGCTCGGTCGCCATCCTGAACGGGACGCTGGCGGCCGCGGTCGGACTGGGTCTCCGGCTCTGGATCGTCGGCGCGGTGCTCTGGCTCATCGGCCATCTGGCGGCGGTATGGGCCGCGAAGCGCGATCCCGATTTCGTGGACGTGGTGCGCCGGCATCTGCGCTACCCGTCGCATTTGGCCGCTTGAGGTTCATCCTATGCTGAACCTCTCCGAATATCGCCACAAAGCCCAACGCCTCGCCGATTTCCTGCCGTGGGTCGCGCTTGTCGGCAAAGGCGTCGTGCTCAACAAGGACGGATCGTTCCAGCGCACCGCAAAATTCCGCGGACCGGACCTCGACAGTGCGACGCCGGCCGAGCTGGTCGCTATCACATCTCGGCTGAACAACGCATTGCGCCGCCTGGGCTCGGGCTGGGCGATCTTTGTCGAAGCGCAGCGCGATCCCGCCAACCGTTATCCGCAGAGCGAATTTCCCGATCCCGTTTCGCGTCTGGTGGACGACGAACGCCGCGCGCAGTTCGAGGAAGAAGGCACGCATTTCGAGAGCCGTTATTTCCTGACGCTCGTCTGGCTGCCGCCGGCCGAAGACGCCGCACGCGCCGAGAACTGGCTCTACGAAGGACGCGCCAATCAGGGTGCCGACTGGCGCGCAGCGTTAATTGGGTTTGTCGATCGCACAGATCGCGTCCTCGCGCTGATCGAAGGCTTCATGCCCGAATCCGGCTGGCTCGATGACGTCGGCGCGCTCACCTATCTGCATTCCTGTATCTCAACCAAGCATCAGCGCGTGCGCGTGCCCGAAGTCCCGATGTATCTCGACGCGATCCTGGCGGACGAGGATCTGGCGGGTGGCCTCGAGCCGCGGCTGGGTTCGGCGCATCTGCGCACTCTTACGATCATGGGCTTTCCCTCCCAGACCTGGCCCGGCCTGCTCGACGATCTTAACCGGCTCGCTTTTCCCTATCGCTGGACGACGCGCGCGATCTGCCTGGACAAGATCGACGCCACCAAGGTGCTGACCAAGATCCGCCGCCAATGGTTCGCCAAGCGCAAGTCGATCATGGCGATCCTCAAGGAGGTCATGACCAACGAAGCGTCCGTCCTGATGGATTCCGACGCTTCGAACAAGGCACTCGATGCCGATGCGGCCTTGCAGGAATTGGGTTCCGATCTCGTCGGCGAAGTCTATGTCACCGCCACCGTCACCGTCTGGGACAACGATCCGCGCATTTCCGAAGAGCGTCTGCGCCTTGTGGAAAAGGCCATCCAGGGCCGAGACTTCACCAGCATCCGCGAGAGTGTGAACGCGGTGGAAGCTTGGTTGGGCAGCCTGCCCGGTCATGTCTATGCCAATGTGCGGCAGCCGCCGATTTCGACGCTAAACCTAGCACATATGATGCCGTTTTCGGCGGTATGGGCTGGGCCTTTGCTGGACGAGCATCTCGGCGGCCCGCCCCTCTTCTTCGCACGCACCGAAGGTTCGACACCTTTCCGCTTCTCGTTGCATGTCGGTGATGTCGGACACACGCTCATCGTCGGCCCGACCGGCGCCGGAAAGAGCGTTTTGCTCGCGCTCATGGCGCTGCAATTCCGCCGCTATGCCGGTGCGCAGGTTTTTGCGTTCGACTTCGGCGGGTCGATTCGTGCGGCGGCGCTGGCCATGGGAGGTGACTGGCACGATCTTGGTGGATCCCTAGCGGAAGACGCGACCGACCCAGTGTCGCTGCAGCCGCTTGAACAAGTCAACGATCCGGGTGAGCGCGCATGGGCCGCGGAATGGGTCGCGGCGCTCCTCGCGCGGGAGACCGTCACCGTCACGCCCGAACTCAAAGAACACATCTGGTCGGCCCTCAACTCTCTGGCTTCGGCGCCGGCGGCCGAGCGGACCCTCACGGGTCTTTCCGTTCTTCTCCAGTCGAATGCGCTAAAGCAGGCGCTGCAGCCCTATACGGTCGGCGGTCCCTGGGGCCGTCTTCTCGACGGCGAGTTCGAACATCTGGGCACCGCCGAGGTGCAAGCGTTCGAGACGGAGGGCTTGATCGGCGCCGGCGCGGCGCCAGCCGTGCTGTCCTATCTCTTCCACCGCATCGGCGACCGGCTCGATGGGCGGCCGACGCTCCTCATTATCGATGAAGGCTGGCTGGCGCTCGACGATCGCGGCTTCGCCGATCAGTTGCGTGAATGGCTGAAGACGCTGCGCAAGAAAAACGCCAGCGTCATCTTCGCCACACAGTCGCTGGCCGACATCGACGGCTCGGCGATCGCGCCGGCGATCATCGAGAGCTGCCCGACGCGCATTCTCCTGCCCAACGAGCGCGCCCTCGAACCGCAGATCGCCACCATCTATCGCCGCTTCGGCCTCAACGACCGTCAGATCGAGATTCTCGCGCGCGCTACGCCCAAGCGCGACTATTACTGCCAGTCGCGCCGCGGCAACCGGCTCTTCGAACTCGGTCTATCCGAAGTCGCGCTCGCCTTCACAGCCGCGTCGTCCAAAACCGACCAGACGGCCATCGCCAAGATCTTTGCCGAACACGGCCGCGCCGGCTTTGCCGCGGCGTGGCTGCGCCACAAGGGCCTCGATTGGGCTCTTCCCATGCTTTTTCAAAAGGAGGTTGTCACATGACTACGCATCGCGTTTCCGTTCACCGTATCCGCAAAGCGCTGTTCGCCGGCGCCGCTGTCGCGCTCCTCGTCACAGCACCTGCCAACGCCCAACTATTCGGCGGCGGCATTGTCTTCGATCCCACGAACTACGCCCAGAACGTCCTCACCGCCGCGCGGGAACTGCAGCAGGTGACCAACGAGTTGACGATGCTGCAGAACCAGGCGACGTCGCTGATCAATCAAGCGCGCAATCTTCAGAATCTGAATTTCTCATCGTTGGGCCAGATCGACCAATCGATCACGCAGACGACGTCGTTGCTCGGCCAGGCGCAGCGGATTTCCTATGACGTGAGCGCGATCAATACCGCGTTCACGACGACCTATCCGGTAACGTACTCCAGCTCGACCTCTTCGCAGCAATTACTCACCGACGCCCAGACCCGTTGGCAGAATGCGCTCGCCGCTTATCAGGACGCGATGCGGGTCCAGGCCGGTGTAGTGCAGAACCTCGAGAGCACGCACAGTCAAATCGACGGGCTGGTGAATGCCAGCCAGTCCGCGACCGGCGCGTTGCAGGCGGCGCAATCGGGCAATCAATTGATCGCGATCCAGACCAAGCAGTTGGCGGATCTCACCGCCGTCATGGCCGCGATCGCCCGCGCGCAAAGTCTTGATGGCGCGCGGACCGTCGAGGCCCAGGAGCAGGCGCAAACCCAAACGACGCAGTTTCTCAACTACGGTGCTGGTTACCAGCCCGGCAACGCGCAGATGTTCCACTGATGCGCGGTCCGCAGAACAAACCGCGTGCGATCAATTGGGGCTGCGTGCTGCCGGCCCTCGGCTATCTCGCCGTCGCGGGCGGGATCGTCGCAGGCGCGATCTATCTCGACCGACACAGCCCGCGGCTCCCGCATGCGGCCAACCTCAAACTCGGCGTTGGACTGAGCGACGAACTGGCCCGTGATCTCGCACGCTGTCAGGCGCTGGGAAGTCGCGCGCAAGACGATGTCGCCTGCACCGCGGCGTGGCGCGAGAACCGCAGCCGGTTCTTTGGCGGCCATCTCGAACCCAATAAGGCAACTTCTCCATGACTGGCACTGGCGTCATCGACAATTTCCTGGGCACATTCACCCAGTACATCGATTCCGGCTTTGGCCTGGTTCAGGGCGATGTCCGCTGGCTCGCGGGCGTACTGATCGGCATCGACATATGCCTGGCCGGCCTGTTCTGGGCCATGGCCCCGGACGAGGACATCATCGCCCGCCTTATCAAGAAGACATTATATATAGGCGTCTTCGCCTTCATCCTCGGCAACTTCAACAATCTGGCCGAAATCGTTTTCAATTCGTTCGCGGGGCTGGGCCTCAAAGCGGGCGGAGGCTCGATGACCCAGACGCAGCTCCTGCAGCCTGGCCACATCGCTCAAGTCGGTATCGACGCGGGGCAACCCATTCTCAACGCCATTTCCGGCTTGATGGGATTCACCAGTTTCTTCGAGAACTTCGTCCAGATCGCGATCCTCCTGATCGCTTGGCTCATCGTGATCATCAGCTTCTTCGTGATGGCGATTCAGCTCTTCGTGAGCTTGATCGAGTTTAAGTTGACGACTCTCGCCGGCTTCGTGCTCGTGCCGTTCGGACTGTTCGGCCGCACGGCCTTCCTCGCCGAAAAGGTTCTCGGGAACGTCGTGTCGAGCGGTGTGAAAATTCTCGTGCTCGCGGTCATCATCGGCATCGGGCAGCAAATCTTTGGTCAATTCACATCAGGCTTCAACAATCCGCCCACCATCAGCGATGCGCTGACGCTGATCCTTGCGTCGCTTTCGTTGCTAGGTCTGTCCATCTTTGGGCCCGGCATCGCCAATGGCCTCATCGCCGGTGGACCTCAGCTCGGCGCCGGATCGGCCATCGGCACGGGACTCGCGGTAGCGGGACTCGGCGCGGCCGGTGTTGCCGGAACGGCCGGCGCATTGCGCGCCGCGGGCGGCGCGATCTCCGGCGCCGCGCATGCCGGCGCGAGCGTCGCCGGCGGTGCTTCTGCTGCTTATCGGACGGGTGGAATTGCGGGCGTCGCGCAAGCAGGCGTCTCCGCCGCCACCAGTCCTCTGCGTCGGGCCGCGTCCAACCTGCGCTCCAGCTTCAATGCTGGTGCCGCAGCCGCGACCCAGCGTCCAGCACCCGGCGGTGGCCCCCAGCCGCCGGGTGCTGGTTCACCACCGCAGTGGGCGCAACGCATGCGCCGGCATCAGGCGATGACGCATGGCGCATCGGCGGCCAGCAACGCGCTGCGCTCCGGTGACCAAGGCGGCAGCGGCCATTCCGTCGATCTTTCTGAAGGAGAATAAGAATGTTTCGAAGGTCCACCGTGCGCTATGGCACGACGCCCACACCCGAGACGCCTTATCAAAAAGCCGGCCAGGTTTGGGACGAGCGTATCGGATCGGCGCGAGTCCAAGCCAAGAACTGGCGGCTCGCCTTCTTTGCCGCGCTTGCGATCAGCGGCGGTCTTGCCGCCGGTCTCGTCTGGCAATCGGCGCGCGGCACCGTCACGCCTTGGGTGGTTCAAGTCGACAAGCTTGGCCAAGCCCAAGCAATTGCGCCGGCGACCGCCGATTACCGGCCGACCGACCCGCAAATCGCCTGGCATCTGGCGCACTTCATCACAGAGGTACGCAGCATACCGGCCGATCCCATCGTGATCCGGCAGAACTGGCTCGACGCCTACAACTACGTCACCGACAAGGGCGCGCTCGCGCTGAACGATTTCGCGCGCACCAGCGATCCCTTCACCAAGATCGGCAAGGAACAGGTCGCGGTCGAGGTCTCCAGCGTGATCCGCGCCTCCGACGACAGTTTTCGCGTCGAATGGGTCGAGCGCCGCTATGTCGACAACGCGCTCGCCTCGACCGAGCGCTGGAGCGCCATCCTCACCATCGTCATTCAGACTCCAACCGATGCCGACCGGCTCAAAAAGAATCCGCTCGGTGTCTACGTCCACGCCCTCAACTGGTCCAAGGAGCTCGGCTAATGCGCACGCTATCCATCGTACTTCTCTCGTCCGTCTCACTCGGCGCCTGTTCGACCTGGACACCGCCCGAGATCAAATATGACGACAAGCCACAAGCGGCCGTTCTGCAGCCCGATCCGCCCAAGCCGGTGCAGGTCGTCGAGGTTCCGCGACTTCTTCCCCTGCCGGGACAGCTCAAACCGCTCCCGGGCAATGTACCGGTTGCTCGCGAGGCCTCAAATCCGCAATCGCGCGTGGCCGCGGCAAACAACGCGGCCCGAATCCAGCCGAGCCGCGCGGCCTATCTCAACGCGGTGCAGGTTTATCCCTTTACGGAAGGCGCGCTCTATCAGGTTTACGCCGCGCCTGGTGAAATCACCGACATCGCACTCGAACCCGGCGAACAATTGGTCGGCTCCGGCCCCGTCGCCGCGGGCGATACCGTGCGGTGGGTGATTGGCGACACGGAGAGCGGCACCGGTGCCGGCAAACGCATTCACATTCTTCTCAAGCCGACGGCAGCGAACCTAACGACCAACCTCGTCATCAACACCGACCGGCGCACTTATCACCTTGAGCTGCGCTCCGACGAGAAGACCTACATGGCCTCGGTCTCCTGGGCTTACCCGCAGGATCAGCTCATCGCGCTGCGTGCGCAGAACACGATTGCCGACACGGCCGCGCCGGTGGCGTCGGGCATCGACATCAACAGCCTGAATTTCCGCTATCGCCTCGAAGGCGACAATCCGGCATGGCGGCCGCTGCGCGCCTTCGACGATGGACGGCAGGTGTTCATCGAGTTTCCGAGCGGGATCGCTCAGGGCGAAATGCCCCCTCTTTGGATCGTCGGTCCGCAAGGCGAAGGTCAACTCGTCAACTACCGCGTTCGTGGCAATTACATGATCGTGGATCGGCTGTTCGCCGCTGCTGAACTCAAACTCGGCGCCGATCCGCAGGCGATCGTGCGCATCGTCCGCAGCGATGGGAAGCCGACATGAGCAACGACCACGACGAACAGGGCGCCAGCGTCCATTCGGATGAACACGCGTCAGCGCAGGCCCGTCCATCCGAAATGCGTTTGCGATCCGAGCGCGCGCCAGTCACACGGCTTTCGCGGAAGGTTCTCCTTGGAATAGGCGGCGCGGCGGCCGTCGGCATCGCAGGGGCATTGTTCTTTGCACTCAGGCCACATGAATCCGGTGGCGGTTCCGAACTCTATAACACGGCGAACCGTTCGACGCCGGAAGGACTTTCCGTCCTACCGCGTGATTACACAGGCCTGCCTCACGCCGCACCCAGACTTGGCCCTCCTCTTCCCGGCGATCTCGGCAAGCCCATGCTGAACGCCGGCGTCGCGCCCTCGGGGATGCCGACCGCGGGCGCGATGACGCCCGACCAGCAGCGTGTGCTCCAAGAGCAAGAAGCAGCACTTACCAGCCATCTCTTCGCCACGACAAACGCCGCGCCGTCACTGGCCGCTGTCGCGCCTACAAGCCCTGCCGGTACAACACCGTCCGCGCCGGCTGCCGCGTCAGATACATCTGGGGACCACAAGCTCACATTTCTGAATGAGGCCACCGACCGTCAAACGCTAAGTCCCGACCGTCTGGCGGATTTGCCGAGTCCTGACGCGGTTCTTGCAGGCTCGATTATCCCAGCAGCGCTCATCACGGGACTACGCTCTGATCTACCGGGCGAAATCACCGCGCAGGTAACGCAAGACGTCTTCGATACCTCCACGGGCAAGATCCTGCTCATTCCGCAGGGCGCAAGACTCGTCGGCCAGTACGATGCACAGATCACGTTCGGGCAATCGCGAGCGTTGCTCGTTTGGAACCGGCTTATTCTCCCCAACGGAAAGTCGATCATTCTCGAGCGTCAGCCGGGCACCGATACCGAAGGTTATGCGGGCCTCGAAGATGAGGTCGACAATCACTGGGGGACGCTCTTCGAGGCCGCTGCGCTTTCGACGATACTGAGTGTCGGCTCTGAAGCGGGAACGAGCGACAGCGAGAACAATCTCGCCCAGGCGATCCGGCAAGGCGCGTCGCAGAGTTTCAACCAGACCGGAGAGCAAGTGGTCGGCCGGTCGCTCAACGTCCAGCCGACGATCACGATCCGGCCGGGATTCCCCGTGAACGTCCTTGTGACCCGCGACCTGGTGCTCGAACCCTATCGCACCTAATGGAGACACGTATGGCGAAACTCAGACTCGGTACAATCGAGAGCGACAAGCCGGTTCGCTTCACCGTCGAACTGCCGGCGGCCGTGCATCGCGATCTTCTGGCCTATGCCGAGATTCATGCGCGCGAGACCGGCCAAGCAATCTCCGAACCAGCCAAACTGGTAGCGCCGATGCTCGCGCGCTTTATGGCCACTGACCGTGGGTTCGCGAAAGCGCGGCGCGGTAACGCAAAGTCACACGAAAGCGCGGGCTCGTGACTCATCGCGCATAAACGCGACGAACCGGCCGGTCAATGGATCCTCCACTTCCGGAAGCCAGACCAAATCGAACTCCAGCCAGGCATTGTCCTCCTCGATCGGTTTGAATATCACCCCCGGATACTGCGCTTCCGCCTGGCTCGCCGGCGCTAGCGTCACACCCGCACCTGTGCCCACCAGCGCCATGATTGTCTGCTTGCTTGCCGTATGAGTCTGGAAACGCGCACCATTGCCAAGGAACGTGGCGTAGAACTCGCGCTGGGTGTGATTGTCATCCCAGCCTTGCACCAGAATTGTTTCGCCACTCAACAGGTTCCATTTGAGCGCTGTCATTTCAGCCAGAGGGTGACCGCTCGGGATAACGGCAATCATTCGTTCGCGAAACAGTGGCACAGCGCTCATATGCGGCCACATCGTGTGACCGCCAACGATTGCAGCATCGAGGCGGTGCTCCGTAAGGCCCAAGGCGAGGTCCCGCTCATTGCCTTCAACAATTTTGAGTATCGAGTCGGGGCAAGCAACCCGCCACTGACTGAGAAGAGATCGCGCCGCACCACCGATGGGTGGCATCCGGACACCCAGTCGCAATTCGCCGCTGATCCCGGACGCGAATTGGCGGCCGATGCGTTTCACCTCTTCGATCTGAAAGAGAGCGGCACGAGCACACCGCACAACCGAGCGTCCGCCTCGCGTTAGCCGAATGCCGGAATGGTCGCGCTCGAAGAGAGACAAGCCGAGTTCGTCTTCCAGGTTTCCGATGCGCCGGCTGACAGTGGAGGTATCGACATTTAGCAACTTGGCAGCCAGCGCGAACTTTCCCGTATCTGCCGCCGCTGTTAGAAACTGCAGATCAATGAACTCCATGTTTCGCCGCCCTTGACTTGATGGCCATGCGTGCCATGGAAGGGAAACTTATAGAGCCCGCAACGAATACTCCGTCGTAAGCTGAATTAACTGTGATTTATTGATCTACGTTTGGATCAAAAATCCAGTAGCCTTTGATCCAGCCGCGAAAAGCCATTTTCCGTGCAGGACCGCAGCCAAGTTCGTGGCGACGATTCTGACGAAGCCGAGCATCAAGCAACTTGTCGTGAGGAACGACCTGTCGGTCGATGGACCACTGATGAAGTCCTGCGCGGCGTGCGAAGCCTCATCCAATTGCTTCTGCAGTCAAGCGGCTTTGGAGTTCGCGACCGTGTGCAACATTTCGGGTTTTAGATGGGTGTAGCGCCGCAACATTTTCCAATCTTTGTGACCAGTAACCAGTGCCACTTGCTGGATTGCAAACCCTGCTTCAAACAAGCGGCTCGTACCCTCGTGCCGCAAATCGTGAAAGTGAAGATCAACGATCTTCTGCTCATGGCAAGCTCGCGTGAATGCCGTCCCCGCCGACTTGTGCATGTATGGAAAAATCCGTTCGTCTTCGTTGGATCGAATAAACCGCTGCTCTTCGATGAGTCCCATAGCATCGTAACCCGAGACCGCGAGCAACGGTATCCGCTGATCATTGCCCTTTTTGTTTCGAGGATCCTTGCGGTCCCGGATCGTGAGCATTTTTGTTCGCACGTTGAGATCGCTCCAGGTCACGCGGAAGATTTCCTCCTGCCGCATGGCCGTGGCGATCGCGAATTTTATGATCCGGCTCATTGGAATGATCTGGCGCTCGTTTCCGTCAAAATGCGCGAACAGTGTTCTCAATTCCTCTTCGGTCGGCCGGCGGTCGCGTTCGTTGCCTTTGCCGATCAAGCCAAGTTGTTTCAGCGCCATACGCGCCAGCTGCACTGACTCTACAGAGACATCGATGCCATGCACCGCGGCCGCATGACTGATCACCAGCTTGATGGCGCCAAGATCCATGCCGAGCGTGACAGGGCCTGCCCCTTCCTTCGCGCGGTCACGGCCAAAGCGGATCAATCTCTCGCGATCCAATTGCGTAATCGGCAATGCGCCCAGTTTGCGCTGGAGCATCTCGAGTGTCGCGCTCTTGGAGCGTTGTGGCGGTTTGCCGACGTCTTTCATGTCGTCAATGTGCAAATCAATCAGCGCGCCAAGCGTCTTGGCGGAACGCGCGCGCCGGCCGGATGGCGAACGACCTTTGTCGACTTGCGTCTCGGCGCTGCTCGCCCATTCGCGCGCGTGGTCGTGGCGCAGAAAGGTCTCGCTCGCCTTGCGACCCTTCAGGCGGATTTGGACCTGCCAGTGTCCAGATGGTAGCTGTCTGATTGTGGCCATCAGAGATGCTCTTTTCGTGCACAAATCCTGCACACTGAGACGTCGAAACGTGGCGAAAACCGTCGTATTTTCGGATACGAAAATGTGTGCACGTCGCAGTGTAAGCCTTTGGAATATATCTAAATAATGCAGCAAAATCAAGCACATAAATTTTGCATTGCGCCGATGATGGAATGGACGGACCGGCATTGCCGGGTCCTGCATCGCCAGCTTTCGCGGCGCGCGCGGCTCTATACGGAGATGGTAACGGCGGAAGCCGTGATCCGGGGCGATCGCGCGCGGCTGCTCGGTTTCGATGCGGGCGAGCATCCGGTGGCGCTGCAACTGGGCGGCTCCGCGCCCGCGCGTCTGGCCGAGGCGGCCTCGATCGGCGCGGACATGGGTTACGACGAAATCAATCTCAACGTGGGGTGCCCGTCGGATCGCGTGCAGTCCGGCCGCTTCGGGGCGTGTCTGATGCGCGAGCCTCTGCTGGTGGCGGAATGCGTTGCCGCGATGCTCGCGCGCGTGGCCGTGCCCGTCACGGTCAAATGCCGCATCGGGGTCGACGATCAGGACCCGGAGACGGCGTTGCGGGCGCTTGTCGAGGCGTGCGTGCAAGCCGGCGTCACGCACTTCGCCGTGCATGCGCGCAAAGCGTGGCTCGAAGGACTTTCGCCCAAGGAAAATCGCGACGTTCCTCCGCTCGACTACGGACTCGTCTACAGGTTGAAGCGCGAATATCCGGCACTCACCGTCATACTGAACGGCGGCGTTGCGACGCTCGATGCTGCGGAAGGCCATCTCAATCATGTCGATGGCGTGATGATGGGGCGTGCGGCCTATCAATCGCCCGCCATCCTGGCGGACGTCGATGCGCGTCTGTTCGGCGATACGCCGCGTGCGCTCGACGATGCCGTCGAGGCCTATATCGATTACGTATCCCGGCAATTGTCATCGGGCGTGCCGCTGCATGCGATGACGCGCCATATGCTGGGCCTGTTCAACGGACGTCCCGGCGCACGCCAGTTCCGCCGTCATCTGAGCGAACACGCCACGAAACCAGGCGCCGATGCGCAGACATTGCGCACGGCGCTCGCCTTTCTCCCGCGCGAGGTTTTGTGCGCGGCGTGAGTCCCGGTTACGCGACGTCGCGGAAATAGCGGTGCGAAGAACCCCAGCGCAGAAAAAGTTGCGGCCATTGGGCTTCGGGCGTGCCGGGCGCGCCCAGGCCGAAGCCGTGCCCGCCGTTTTCGAAGACGTGCATTTCGCTTGGGACTTTCCGGGCACGCAACGCGGCAAACATCGCAAGCGTATTGTCGGGCGCCACGTCGGCATCGTCGGCGGCAACGCAGAGAAAGACGGGCGGCGTATCGGCCGTGACGGCGCGCTCGACGGAATAGGCGGTGCGGAGCGCCACGGGCGCATTCGGTCCCAGAAGCTTTTCGCACGATGCCTCATGCGCAAAAGGCCGCAGCATGGTGATGACCGGATAGAGAAGGGCCGCGAAGGAAGGTCGGGCGTCCAATCTGTCTGCTTCGTCCACGGGGGCATAGACTTGCGCGCCGTAGCGGGTCGCGAGCGACGCCGCCACGTGGCCGCCCGCGGAAAATCCCAGAATCCCGATGCGCGTGGGATCGAGTGCGAAGTCGCGCGACGCGCGAATGATGCGGATGGCGCGTTGCGCATCCTGAAGTGGAACGTCGGGTGCGTCTTTCCATCCTTCGCCCGGCAGGCGATAGGTGAGCACAAAAGCCGTCACACCGCTGGCCGCGAACAATTCTGCGGGCGCTGTGCCCTCCAGGTCGAAAGCCTCGTAGGAGAAGCCGCCGCCGGCGGCGATCAGTATTGCCGAGCCGTCCGGCCTGGCGGGGCGAAAGACCGTGAGCGTGGGATAGGCGATCGAGAACAGATGCCTGTCGGTCGGCAAAAACGCGTTCTCGAGCGTGCGATGCGCAAGTTCGAGCGCTTGTCCGCCGGGCGGCGTCGACGGCCATAGGGCAATCGTTTCGTTGGGTGTTTCGGCGCGGGCCGACAGCGTCGATCCGGCCAGCGCCAACGCGCCAAGTCCCATCGCCGCGCGCCTGTCGATACGGCTTGCGTTGTCGCTATACTGCGGCATGCAGACAGTTTCCATAACATGTCATTCCCGCTTTCTCGGGAATGGCGCGCCGTCACTAATACGTCCAGGCGATCATCCGGTCTTCCCAGTTGGGACGCAATTCGTTGCGGTCGGCCGAGCGCATGCGATTGTAGAAATCGACGATTGCTTCGTCGCTATGGCCCTGCTGGTTCTCGGCATCGAGCGCCGGATACATGTTGTGATAAAAGGTGACGATGTCGTTGCCGAAGGTCTTGCGCGCAAACCAGAAGTCGCACAGCCCGGCTTCGACGCATTCGCCGACGGATTCGTAGAAGCCTGCCAGCGCTTCGTAATTGTCGCGATTGGAATCGGCCGCGAGGAAGCGAGTGACGAGGTCGGTATAGGCCTGCTCGTCGAGGTTGCCGCCATTGTAGGGATCGACCGAGTCGTTGAGATATTCGTTCCAGCGGTCGGAGAACTGCGCGTTCGTCTGCCTGAGGTTGACGCGATATTCACGGGAGAGATCGAATACCCGGACGGTCTTCGCCTGGTGCCGGTCGATCTCGCTGTGAATGAGCAATCCCAGCATGAAGATCACCGCGATGGTCAGGACCAACCAGGTCGTCGCGAGTCTTGCCATGGCGCCGTCCTCGCTCATACTCAGGAGCACTGTTTGAGGTTGGGATGTTTCGCGCAAACATCCTTGCTGACCGGAACGAACTTCGCACCGCTGCCGCGATCCGTGGCGGGCGTTGTCGTGGTCTGAGGTGCCGGTTTGCCGTTGTCGTGCGTCTGCCCCGCGCCGGAAAGCACGAACAGTGCGACCGCCGCCGTAGCCAGAATGCGAAGTGCCCCGTTGGGCATTGTCTGCCCCACCCCTTTTTTTGAAGAATATTACGGGCGCCGTTCGGACGCAATCACGGGCCCAATCTCGGACTTTTCAGATGCGCTGGTCGTATTCGCCGACTTCGGGGTGCCGGGAGAGGCGGGTATCGAGTTCATGAAAGATCGCCCGCATATTGGCCTCTGAAGCGGGACTCTCGACGACAACCACCAGAGACGGTTTGTTCGACGAGGCGCGCACCAGACCCCAGGTGCCGTCCTCCAGAACGACGCGAACGCCGTTAACGGTGATAATCCGCGCAATACCTTGTCCGAGAAGCTTTTCGCCGCGGGCCTTCGCGTCCTCGAATTCCTTCGTCAGGGCTTCGACCACCGCATATTTTTTGTCGTCGGGACAGAACGGCGCCATGGTGGGTGAGCCCCAGGTCTTGGGCAGGCCGTCCACCAGCGACGACATCTTTTGGCCGCCGGCGCGATCGAGCATTTCGAGAATGGCGATGGCGGCGATCACGCCGTCGTCGAAGCCGTGCCCGATCGGCGGGTTGAAGAAATAATGTCCGCTCTTCTCGAAGCCAGCGACGGCGCCGAGCTCGGCAGTGCGCCGCTTGATGTAGGAATGCCCCGTCTTCCAGTAGTCCGTGACGGCGCCGTTCTTTTTCAGCACGGGATCGGTTTCGAACAGCCCCGTCGATTTGACGTCGACGACGAACTTCGCGCCCGCCTGTCGTGAGGAGAGATCGCGCGCCACGAGAACGCCGATTTTGTCCGCGAAAATCTCCCGGCCCTCATCGTCGACCACGCCGCAGCGATCTCCGTCGCCGTCGAAGCCCAGGCAGATATCGGCACCCTGCGCACGGACGGCGGCCGACATCGCGTGCAGCATTTCGAGGTCTTCGGGATTGGGATTGTATTTCGGAAACGTGTAGTCGAGTTCCGTATCCATCGCGATCACTTCGGCGCCGATGCGCCGCAGCGCTTCCGGCGCCACGATGCACGCCGTGCCGTTGCCGCAGGCCGCAATCACCCGGATCGGACGCGACAGGCGATGGCCTTTTGTCACGGCCGCGATGTAGCGCTCGGGAAAGTCCGCGACGCGTACATAGGAGCCGCCCGGGCGCGCACGACCCTGGCCTTCCAGCACGATCGCCTTGAGACGCGTCATCTCGTCGGGGCCGAAGGTCAGCGGGCGCTGGGCGCCCATTTTCACGCCGGTCCAGCCGTTTTCGTTATGGCTCGCCGTCACCATGGCGACGCAAGGGACGTCGAGTTCGAATTGCGCGAGATAGCACATCGGTGTTGTGGCGAGCCCAATGTCGACCACTTCGCAACCCGCACGCATGAGGCCGAGGATCAGCGCCTGCTTGATGGAGAGCGAATAGGAGCGGTAGTCGTGGCCGGTCACCACTTTCGGCGCGACTCCGGTTTCCCGGATGTAGGTGCCGAGCCCCAGTCCCAGTTCCTCCACGCCCAGAAGATTGATTTACTTTCCGAAGAGCCAGCGCGCGTCGTATTCGCGAAAGCCGTTCGGGGTGACGAGCGCTTCGGTCTCGTAGGCGTAGGTGTTGGGTATGAGATCGTGTTTGGGCCGCATCGTTCGCTTTCCGGACGGTTGGAGGCACGTCTATAGCCGCTCGCGCCGGCGCATGTCTCCGGAAGCTTCGCCGCGGCTTGCGGCCGACCCCCGGAATGCACATTTCACATTCCGATCGCCCGTGTTAAAATTAATGTACTTATAGTGAGTGTGAAATGAGCCCTTCGGCCACCCCTATCCACGCCGCAGAACGCCTCGCAACCCGGCGCCTGGCGGACGCTCTCGACTTGCCGGCTTTCGAAACTGGCTGGGTCTGGCTGGCAGGAGCCGGCCCGGGCGATCCGGGCCTGGTGACGCTGCTCGGCCTGCACGCCATCGCAGAGGCCGATGTCATCCTCTATGACGCGCTGGCCAATGAAGCGCTGCTGAAACTGGCCCGCCCGACCGCGAAGCTCGTTTTTGCCGGCAAGCGGGGCGGAAAAGCCTCCTGCAGACAGAACGACATCTCGCGCACGCTGGTGTCGCTGGCGCGCAGAGGCGCGCGCGTGCTGCGGCTGAAGGGCGGCGATCCGTTCGTGTTCGGGCGGGGCGGCGAAGAAGCGTTGACGCTGGCGCGCGCCGGCGTCCCGTTTCGTATCGTGCCGGGTGTGACGGCCGGGATCGGCGGCCTCGCCTATGCCGGGATTCCCGTCACCCATCGCGACACCAACCACGCGGTCACCTTCATCACCGGCCACGGTGCTGACGGAAAACTCCCCGCGCTCGACTGGAATGCGGTCGCCAAAGGTTCGCCGACGCTCGTCTTCTACATGGCGCTCGCGCACGCCGACGAGATCGTGACGAAATTGCTGGAGGCCGGTCGCGATGCGCGCGAACCTGCAGCCATCGTCAGCAATGCGACCGGCGAGGGGCAATCCGTCGTCGTCACCACGCTCGAAAATCTCGGGTGCGATGCCAAAAGCAGCGCCGCGCCGGCCATCCTTGTCGTCGGCGAAAACGTGCGCCTTCGCGAAGGCCTCGACTGGCTGGGCGCGCTGAACGAGGGCCGCATGCTCAAAGCGGATCCGCTCGGGCGTGAGAAGTTGCGGGATGTTTCGTAGCGCAAGACAAAAAGTAGCCGGCCCTCCACTTATTTGTCATGGCCCGGCAAGACCGGGCCACCCAGGAGTCACTGCACTCACCTATCAAGATTCTTTTTCGCGCACCAACTCTCAGGCGCAGTTCCTTCGTCCTCTGGGTGGCCCGGTCTTGCCGGGCCATGACACCAAGGGGGAGAAGAAACTTGTGCCGCGACGAATTTAATACGCCGTCGCCTGCACGATCGCTTTCAACCTCTCGGCCAGCGAGAATTCGTCTTCGGTGAAATCGCTGTCGATCCACCATTCTTCGACTTCGCCCAGAATGCGCCCGATAAGCGGACCTTCGGGAACGCCGGCCTGCATCACCTGATGGCCGGTCAGCGGAAACGCCGGACGCTCCCACGCATCGGCGAGCGCCAGCAAGGCGCGCCACTGGATGGCGCTTGATGTTTTCGCATCGTCCGCCCAACGCAGGAACACGCGATCCTTGAAGCGGTCGCGGCCCAGCCGATAGAGCCATTTGCGCACTTCGCGGATGGAGAGATAGGAGGCGATCTTCTCCTGCGCGCCGGCGAGGTCTTCGAGACGTGCACGATCCCTGTTCGACAATTTGAACCGTTCGGCAACGGCCACTGCCTGGTTATCTGCGAGCAGCGCGGCTAGTCGCAACATGGGATCCGGCACAAAGAAATTCGCGGCGTCGATGGCGCAAAGACGTTCGAGCCGCGCGATATCAAGCGGACCCGGCAGAATTTCCGAAAGGATGCCCGTCGCCGCCATGATGCGCAGGACTTCGGTAGGAGCCTCGGCCTCGAGCAAACGCAGGACTTCCTGCTGAATACGCTCTCCCGACAATTGCGTGAGCCCCGCCTTCGCGGCGGCGGCCGCCTTCAATGCGACGGTGTCGATCTCGCCTTTTCCGTACCAGGCCTGAAAGCGGAAGAGGCGCAGGATGCGCAGATAATCTTCGCGGATGCGCGCGTCGGCATCGCCGATGAAGCGCACGCGTCCCGCGGACAGATCGGCAAGGCCATCGTGGTAATCGAAAACCTCGCCGTCTTCCGTTGCATAGAGCGCATTGATCGTGAAATCTCTGCGACCCGCATCGGCACGCCAGTCGGTCGCGAAGGCGATGACGGCATGGCGCCCGTCGGTTTCGACATCGTGGCGCAAGGTCGTCACTTCGTAGCTATGTCCATCCGAAACCGCGGTTACCGTTCCATGATCGATGCCGGTCGGCACCGAGCCGAGGCCCGCAGCCTGCAGCCGTCCGATGACCTCGTCGGGCACGAGCGGCGTTGCGATGTCGACGTCTTTGACCGCGCGTCCGAGCAGGGTGTTGCGCACGGCGCCGCCCACGAAGCGCGCCTCGCCGCCGTCACCCGTCAACGCCTGCATCACTTTCAGCAACGGCGTCGCGCGCATCCACGGCGTTCGTGCCGGATCCAGTCGCGTCATGACGCCAGCCTTTCCCCGAAATTGACCAGGATCGCCGCGGTCGCGCCCCAGATGTAATGGCCATCATAGGTGAAAGCGTAGAATTCGCGCCTGCGCCCTTGCCATTCGCCGCTTCGGCGTTCGCGATTGGCGGGATCGAGCAGAAAGGCGAGCGGCACTTCGAAGATTTCCGCGACCTCGTTGACCTCGGGGACCAACGCATAACCTTCGCGAAGCAAGCCCACGACCGGAAGGATCGCATAGCCCGTGCCGGTTTCGTAAGGTTCGAGGAAGCCCGCAACGGAGACGAAATCGGCTGTGATCCCGATTTCTTCGTGGGTTTCGCGCAAGGCCGTGTCGACGAGCGAACGGTCGTCCTCGTGCACGCGCCCGCCCGGAAAACTCACCTGTCCGGCATGGCGCGAAAGATGTTCCGTCCGCCGCGTGAAGAGAATGGTCGGCTCGCTTCCCCGAATGATCGGTATCAGGACGGCGGCAGGTGCCAGCGTGCGCGGCGCGCTCGGCCGCATCTCCGGATTGAGATCGAAATCGCTCCGCGACGGCGCCAGCGACATGGCGGGCGGCTCGGCCAGAAGTCGCGCGCGCAACGGTTCTGCGCCGTCGGTCATGAGGCGCCGGACGAACTCTGCCGCAGCATCGCTCATTCCGCCCGCCCCAGAGGGAAACACACGCCGTCGCTCCACACGCCCAGACCGCCGTCAGACAAGGGCACGGCGAGATCCGCCAATTGATAAAAAACGCTCCGCGCAATCAGGGCTTCGAGGCCCCGACGGACGTGCACATAGGGGGCGGGCGCGCCACTTGCCGGGTCGGTTTCGACGCGGATCGGGTTGTCGGGTCCTGCAATCGTCTCGTCGCCGACATTGGTGGTGAACACCAGCCGCTGCGAACGTCCTGCGCCCGCGACCGACAGCAGCACGGCGACGAAGGGCGCATCGTCGACACGGATGCGCATTTTCTCGGCCGGTGTGACGAGATGAAATCCGTCGGGGTCCTTGCGCAGGATCGTGGAAAACAGACGCACGAGCTCGCGGCGTCCAAAGGGCGTTCCCTCGTGATACCAGGTTCCGTCGCGGGCGATCCGGATGTCGATGTCGCCGCAATGGGCGGGGTTCCAGCGCTCGACCGGCGGTATCCCGCGACCTGCCGCAGCGTCGCGCTGCAGGCTCGCAAGGCCGATGGAAAATCCGTCCGAATTCGCCATTTCCCGATCCGTTAAAATCTGTCCACCTTGCCTTGCGGCGAAGTCACGGCGAAGTGCAGCAAACCCGCAGCCTGGCTGGACAATTGGCTGTTGCGCGCGCCTTTGGGGGGT
>Ga0302325_10006042_pt1 | contig 27357 bp, 23 predicted proteins | sample Palsa_T0_2_FD_201948 | JGI IMG/M metagenome (GOLD analysis project Ga0302325, IMG submission 201948) | Peat permafrost microbial communities from Stordalen Mire near Abisko, Sweden - Palsa_T0_2 | ecosystem: Environmental > Terrestrial > Soil > Palsa > Peat permafrost | place: Sweden: Abisko... | reverse complement strand
GACTCGGGAGGAGTTAATTGCCCTTCTGGTGCGGAGGAATGGGATTATCCACTGCAGAATTACTTGCGACGATTGAGAAGTTGAAGGAGCAGTTGAGGGATGCGCTCGCTGGTGGAGGAGGGTGATGTGTGGAGCGGACTGTGTAAGGTCTTTTCGTTTGAACTTGTTGCGTTGGTAGTAGTGTTCGGACTCCGAGGAAGTAATTCGTTTAGATCGGGTCGGACGTAGTCCACGGCTGCAGGCAAGGATATACTTCACCAGGTAGTTATTTTAGATCCGTTCGAACGTACATCACAGGGAGTTATTTCCAATTCGGTTGGACGTAGTTCGGACGTAGTCCACGGGCCCGTAGCGCAAGTCACCAGGGGCCTGTTTTAACGTATGTGGGATGTAAGTAGGATCGGGGCGATCTCGCGTAGTTCACGGGCCACGGACGTCCGGTAATACTTCACTTTTAGCCTGGACGCAGTCCGGACGTAGTCCATGACCGACGGTACGAGTAGATCTCACCTGGCAGTCTGCTGTGAGTTGCCTAGCAGAACTTCAAAGTAAAGTGGTATACAAACACACTACTAGTTCAAGTTCTTTTACAAGTAGGTAGTCAGGGGACGATCCGAGCCAGGTGGCGAAGCGAGCCAACCCATATTATAAGCAGCAAATCGGCGGAAATCCGCTAATCAATCCACTTTCACATCCCAACTAATTAATGGAAAATTCTAGTTCCAAGGTATATTGTATGTCTTACTACACTATTTCCGATCCTGTATTTAAAATTGCACATTTCCTCATTGTTTCTGAGATATTAGAGCAAAAGTACTAATTTTCGCCCTTTTTTAGTATAGTGGTCCAAGCTAAAACTTTTCTTATATATGGGAAGAAAACTGAAAATGCATACTTATTGGTGTTTATCTCCACAACCATTCATAATAACTTAATTTTGAAGAAACTTATGGAAAGACCATAGTTAATTGCAGTATATACCTCGAAATGAGAATTTTTTCAAGGTAAATTTTGATTTATACCCCTTAGTTATAACAAAATTGCAGAAATACTTCAGTCTTTTTTGAAATTGCAGAAATGACCTGCGACTTTTCAAAAATTCTTCATTCATTGTCGTCATCAACGTCAACAGCTCTGCCTCGTAGTAATTCTCGCCGTTTGCCTTCATTCCTCGCCCTCTTGAAGTTTGATGGATCTCGGTCCATCTTCACTTCAAGTGGGAACCATTTTCAACAATGCAGCCGAGCTCAAATTGGCCTGCAAGGCACACGCGATTCAAGCCAATTTCGAATTTGTCACTGTTAAGTCTGACAAACGACGCTATACGATCAAATGCAAGGATGAGGATTGTGGCTGGCAACTTCATGCATCAAATGTCGAAAATACCTGTCGTTTCGGGATCAAAAAGCTCGGTGAAACTCCCAATTGCTTTGGATTAATGCAGACGACACACAAGCAAGTCACCAACACCTTCATTGCGACCAGAATTTAAGATAAACTCAGGGCACAACCAACCTATATACCTACACAGATCAAATCAGATTTAAAGACGGAGTTGGGTGTCGATGTCACGTATGACATGGCTTGGCGAGCCAAAGAATTGGCTCTGAAATTCATCAACGGAACGCATGAAGAACCATATGCAAAGCTCTGTGGATACTGCAAAGACCTTGCCAATACAAATCCGCACACTACAACCATCATCGAACGTAACAACGACAGCAAATTCAAATGGATCTTCATCAGCTACGGTGCTTCAGCTGTGGGTTTCGCACATTGCTTGCCGATTCTAGGTTTAGATGGCACACGCCTCAAAAGCAAGTATCTCGGCATTCTTCTAGCTGCCACTGGTGTCAACACACTTGGTAGTCTGTATCCTTTAGCCTTTGCAGTGGTCGATGCCGAAAACGACGCAAATTGACTTTGGTTTCTCAGCACTCTTCGAAAACATGTTCTCGAACCCCAAGCCTCGGAGAACCTGGAGATTGGCAAACGTCGAAATGGGGGAGGAAACACAGCATCAACTTGAGTGACAACTTAAACCTGATGTGTATTGGTGTCTAACTTCAATATGAAGTTGAAAGTAAGACTTGGTGAACTACTAGTGGTACTACTCATCAAATAACCATGGACTTCAAGTGGAATGAATACAGTGGGTTCCAAAAATTCTTTTCATACTGACTGGACTTCACTTCAAGTTTTCGAAACTAGGACTGAATGACTACTTCTAAAATCTACTTGAAACAACAACTTTGTACTACTAGTAAGTATATTAGGTGGCTGCTTGTCCATCAGTGCTGATCCTCATAAAAAGCACTTGTAGCAATCCTTGACAGCACTTGGAACAGCTATTTCTTGCATGGGGAACTTGAAGATCAAGCAACAAATATCCACACTCACACTAGCAGTTGAAACTTGACAATAAGCACATCTATTGTTTAGACTGTGCATATCGACTGGCAGATGACAATATGATATAAAGCAGAGACTTGATGACACTAACTTGAACAAATTAGTTCTACCATTCAAAGGTTCATGCTTCAAGTTAGATGACTAAGTGTATACTATTTCATCAGTGTTACTTACTACCCACAGAATTACAAGTGTTGGAAATCTTGTAACTTCATAGTGTAAATAATTGCTCCGTTTTCACAAATTTTCACAAATTTTCACAAATTTTCAGCCAGAATGACCAAGTTTGACCAAGTTTAGATCCAAGCTAGTCACTCACACATGCATTTCGGGCTTGCCAGGGTAGCGAAGACCATGAAGATATAGATACTGTAGGTGTTGAAGTACTTGGGTCCATACATACTAAAATTTTATTCTGCCTATACTACTGAGGCTGTCTGTCAGGATGGATCACGGCATGTCGGCTGAGCTTCGGCAACCAACCCTCGAAATTTGACTCCTATGCCATAGAGATCATCTGGGCAACGATGTTCCTTAGCGGACCCCCACTCGTGTGGCTCCAGCCCGTCATTAATAAACTTCTGACTGAAGGAGAAGCCACACCACCTGAATTGAATACCTTCGAAACGTTTGTTCAGGCCGTGAAGGAGCTGTACAAGGATCCAAACCTGCAACGAAATGCAAAAGCCGCTCTACACAACCTACGCCAGACCACGTCGGTGACGGAATATCACTTCCGATTTGGGAGCCACGGTCAGTACACCGCACTGGAGGATGCCGCACTAGCAGACTACTTCTATTGGGGACCGAAGCTAGAGGTCAAGGACCGGCTGGCAGACCTCGAGGAATGGACATCCCTACGCGACCTCCAACCAGTAATGTGATTTGATTGGTCCAGAACCCGACCCGATCCTCATCCCGACCTAGCCACCGGTCCCCGGTCCGATCTCGGTCAGAAGTGAACATAACTACCCCACGGCGGCTCGCTTGCCGTGTGAAGTTGTCTTCCCATGTTGTACCGCATGGTACAAAAACAGTGCGGAGGGGGAGCAAAACAGTATGGGTATCAGGAGACAGCGGTCATGCACCCGTAGGTGCCTTGGGATGTCAAGGGAATCGTTACACGACACTAGGATCGGTGGCCCCCCACCAAGTAAATTTTAATTAGGACCGGGTACAAACAGAGTTCAAACAGCCACGGTTCCACCCACAAGCATCCTATGAACACGGAAGTGGTATGTTAATGTTCAGTATATCAAGTAGTATTTATTAGATTTTTTCTAGATTTTTAGAGCAGGTTCTGGGCTAGTTAGTGCAGAGCAAAGCATGCTTCGCCATAGTTAAACTAAGGATCTGCAGCCCACCACCAAGTTAAATTTTAATCAGGACCGGGTACAAACAGAGTTCAAACAACCACAGCTCCACCCATGGGCATGGCATGAACATGGGAGTGGTACGAAAATGTTCAGCACATCAAATAGTATTAACTAGATTTTTTCCAGATTTTTAGAGCAGCGATTGGGGTGCTTGGGGCAGGCCAAAGTGTGTTTCCCCATAGTTAAACTAAAGATCGGCGGCCCACCACAAGGTTTTTAACTAGGGAAAGTGAGTTTAACCAACCACAGATCCACCCACAGGCGTGCTATGGACATGGGGGTGGTACCAAAACATTCAACACATCTTGTAGTATTTATTAGATTTTTTCCAGATTTTTTAAGTAGTCATGGGTATAGGTATAGGGAAAGTATGGTTCTCCATAGTTAAGGCTGCTAAAAAGAGTCTCGAAAGTCAGGAGCATGCAACTTTCCCTACACATTAACGGCCCATAGTTAAGGGGATCGGCAGCCGTCCGCCACCAAATTGAATTTTAATTGGAACTGGGTACAGAGTGAGTTCAAACAGCCACAGCTCTACCCACAGACACAGTATGAACATGGAACTGGTACGCTAATGTTCAACACATCAAGTAGTATTTATTGGATTTTTTCCAGATTTTTAGAGCAGGCTTTGGGGTAGTTGGGGCAGGGCAAAGCGTGTTTCCCCATAGTTAAACTAAGGATCGGCGGCCCACCCCACGAAATTAAATTTTAACTAGAGGGGGAGAGTTAAGCAGCCACAGGACTATCCACAGGTAAGCTATAGACATGGAGGTGGTACCAAAATGTTCAAGAGGTTGAATTATATTAAATATATTTTTTCTAGATTTTTAGAGAGACGTTAGAGCTAGTTATTGTGTGCACAAGACCGGAACTCCCTGAAATGGGACAGATTTGCATCCAACTGAGTCAGTTCTAAAGGGTTTAGTAGCCAACGAAAGCTACAGTATCCAGTGAGAGGGTATTCTGGAGATTTTACCAAGTGGGCAGGGCACTGGAGGCAAAGAGTGGCCCATGGGGGGGTCATTGGGGTCCATGGTTGGCACGTGGGGGGGTGAGATGTGGTGAAATCAGGCCAAAAACGTGGAAAATCAGCCCCATGGGGAGAGATACACCCCATCTGGAGTGAGTTCTCTGTGGTTTGACAGGCAACGAAAGTTACAGCATCCATCAGGAGGGTGTTCTTGAGTTTCTGGCAAGTGGGGGGTTCACTGGGGTCCATGGTTGGCCCATGGGGTGGTGAGATAGTGTGAAATTGAGCCAAAAACGGGCAAAATCAGCCTGAGGGGAACAGATGCAGGGTTATTGAGTGAGTTCTCAGTGGTTTGATGGGCAATGAAAGTCGCAGCATCCATCGGGAGGGTGTTCTTGAGTTTCTGGAAAGTGGGGGGGTCACTGGGGTCCATGGTTAGCCCATGGGGGAGTGAGATAGAGTGAAATCGGGCCCAAAACTTGAAAAATCAGCCCGTGGGGAGAGATACACCCCATCTGGAGTGAGCCAGCCGTCTATCTCTGCCACTGGGCTCGTAGAGACTCTCTGGGAGGGTTCCTCCTATTTATTCTTATGAAGTTGTGGAGGACGTCGCGAGCAAATGTCTCGTGCGTAAGTGCTCAACCATGAGATGGGTTCGCTTGTGTTCTCAATTCTATCTGTCGACAATTCAAGCTTGCTATTCAAATTGCACCTCCCTCGGATCACAGTAACCACAATAGATACCTCCCCTGTTCTACCGTCACTGAGGCTCTGGGGCGACAACGCAGGGAGAGTTTGGCTGCATCGGTTCATTCACGTTGGAGCTGGGTTCGAAAAGTTCACTCCTGTTGAAATACGCAGTGTGACGAGTGTGTCTACAATGGTCTGCTCCGGTGTTTGCGATGCGAACCAACCGGACCAGATGTACCTGACGCAGAGGAAATAAATAATCGATTTGAATGCCTATTGCGATCCATATAGTTTTCTGTGAACGGTATCAATATAACAACAGTAAAGCATACTAGTGACTTTAGGCGGCGACACCCTACAATTCAGGAGGTGCCGTTTGCCCCCGAGTCAAATATCCTTTCGGCTGGGAAGCATCGTCACTTTCGTTTGCATCCGTTCCAACTTCAAGTCAGCAACACGTATCCTGGGTATTACCGATTCCATGATCCTTCAGAAACTTCTAAACAAGATGATTAGAGAATGCAACACCTCGATTGTTCCCCATTTTATTACATCCCATATGCACCCCTTGAGATCAGCGATACAAACATCTAGGCAATACCAACGACTTTCCCGTTCACAATAATCGGTGAACCGCTCATTCCACCAATGGTACTGACTCGATAACTAGGCATCCCGCCGCCTCTGGTGACTGTCCCGTGTGTGACGGTAAGTTCATATCTCGGCAGGAGATCCTCGATGTCTCTGTATTTGGATTTCTCGAATCGTGGATCGAGGCCTTGAGTCTTTCTGGCGTATGTCAACGTATAATCCCCGGGATATCCAATCAAATCCACTGTCATGGCTTTCGTCAAGACTGTTCGATCGAGCTCGAGCCATTCAGTAGCCCTAAAGTTGGACTCCGAACAGTCTAAGATCGTGATATCGACCAGGGATATTGAGTCGTCGGGAACCACTCGGCACAGAATCATTTGCTCCGAGAGGTTTGCGTCATCCAGGATACCATCGTCTAGTACTCCGGTGCGGGAACCAGGTACTTGCGCCACAACCCTGACACTCTTCTCGGGAGCAACATGCCTGGCAGTCAAAAGCGTCGTAGGACCGACGAAAAAGCCCGTCCCACTCGCAAAGTCATCCGCAAACGTTCCGATAATGCTGGTACACCTAGCAACCTTCCCGAGGACCTCCTTCCGGCTGTCGAACTCGGGTTTAATTCTAGTACCAATCAGCGTCTGCCGTTAAGGAGTCAGGACGTACCCTTCAGGAACCCTGTCGTTACGCCGCGGAATGATGTCCCACTTATCATCAAACCCAGCCGTCGCCCCAACAAACGTGTCTTTCTCCTTTAGACAGATTTCGTCCCGTACGGCCGCGAAGCGAGGCGCTGCAAGGTGGATATCTGTTTCCTTTTGCATCTTTCGGCGCCGTTTGAGTCGTCTGTAAAGATCGCGAGGTACTACCGGAGACTGGTCACGAGAGGATGTCTTCATTGAAAGGCCGCGTTGATGGCCGGTGTTGAGCGATAACGGTGGCCCGCGCGGCTGACCGCTCCCAACCTAAATTTATAATAAGCTTTCTTACGAAATCACACTCATCGCCAATCAACGGGGCCGTATGGATCCAAACCAGGAAGCGTTCCCCGTTGCACGTTGCCCGGGAGCATCACCGCAGTCCTATCTTCATTACCTTCCAACACAAATCGACATCAAGAACGTCCTCAAATCGACATCAAATCGACATCGAGAATGTCGTCTCTGCCAACGCCATGCCACCTCCAGAACGTCCTCAAATCGACATCAAATCGACATCAAGAATGTCGTCTCTGTCAACGCCATGCCACCTCCATGCGACGTCGACGTCGCCTCATTCTCGTCCTCCATGCCACAGCAATGCCACGCCTATGTCGCCTCATTCGCGTCCTCAATGCCACGTCGACGTCGCCTCATTCTATCTCAAGCCAAAGCGCGCTCATGGTCCGATCTTTCACTCACTCAGTCAACCTGCGGCTCGCAGTTTGAGATTAAATTCACCACAACGTCTTTTCATCTGTCAGCTCCGAACTCTCCCCTAACTGTCAGAAACGCAGCCAAAACTACAAAGATACTTGTCCATGGGTCCGCGCAAGTCACTGGCATTCCAAGTCACCATCTGACGTGTAGTCAGGAGCTAACGTCCATTCGATTCGGTTGTCCAGGCCATTGCCTGGTACCGCTGGGTGTGTGGCGCCGCTATGGACCCGTGAGAATTACTCTTGGAATCCGATGGCCTTCTGTGGGTGAGACCCGGAACCGACACCGAAGACAGCGTCCCGACTGGAATATATGTAGTTTCTCCCGTCCATCGACTGATGGTACTGGTATTTATTACTTCTCGTTCCACGTCATGACTTTTGCATCCGTTATCAAACTCCATCAACCTTGTCCGAACACAAACCCCTGATCCCTTTTCCTTTCCCTAAGTCTCCAGGCAGCTGGTGCCCCTAGCCTTCAGACCACACGCCGTGTATGCGTCTTATTTCACTGACACCACTGCATAGTCCTCCTCGGAGTCCATTTACTCGGTCGCGCGAACGGCGGGGCCCGTGGTGTGTATTTGTGTAAGGCTTACTTCACTTTTTATATCCGTTGAGAAACTGGCATGGATCTTTTGGTATCGCGACATCTCACGGCCACGACGGAAGTCTATCTCACGGGGTGCCATGAATAACAAGGTTGGTTTAACGGCCTCGTCGACACCCCGTTCAATACGCATGACGTGAATAACGTTGACGGTCTAAGTTTCTCTGAGATGGGAAGTAAGGGCTTGTTACTTGCGGAAACGGGAATGATTCCTCCGGGCCGTCAGTGTTTGTCCCGAGGCTGAAATTAAAGAATCATTGAAGGGATTCTAGCGGGTGTCTTTCGTGTCGCTTTTGTAAGACTCCCACGCTCAACTCCACCGAAAAGTGTGCGTGTTTTGGGCTATTAATTCCGCTTTCGTTTTTGAACGGACTCTTACTGCTCCCGTGTGTCGTGCCAAAGCCGACGTAGCCAGGGTCAGTAAATCATATATCGCCGAACAAGACGCTCGAGCTGCGAGGATCTCGCGAAGCACTCGATTGCTTGTCCTCAGTAATCCGCCCGGCGCCTTAAATTGTGCTTGAGAGTGGGACCCACAACTTTAGGACGGCGTATTCAATTTTGTCAGCGTACAATCCTATAAGGTATAGTCGTAGCTCAGATAGAGGAGTTCTCACGAAGGTTTGAGGGACGGAACGATGCAGAACTTGAACGTCGGACCCGTACGTCTTTGAATTTGCGGAGAAACCGAACGATTGTATCTCACGCCGACAATGACTTTAATTATTCTGAAAAGAACCTCGGTGGCGAGCGCACTCAAACTGTTCCGGGACTGTTGGACTTCGTTTCCTCGAACAAGGCTTCAGAGCTAGTCGTAGTATCTCATTTCCATTGCACTGGGTGAGATTCGCATGAAACTGTGCCACCACATCTGATCACCCGAAGCATCCATCCCGGGCCACCGCCTTGCGGTTAATACGGATCCGTCCACGGGGCTATGGACTCAAGTGCGTGTGTGTGTGCCCCCTAAAACACGCCAAGGCCGCAAGGTGGTGTTTACAAGCGGTGTGTATGCATGCAAGTAACAAGTCTGTGCGTAAACAAGACTGTGTATGCAAGTGTGCGCGCAGCAGAAGCCTATGTAGCTCTCGCATCAATATCTCCGTCTCCTCCGAAGTCCGAGTCCGAACACGCGACACCCGCTTCACCCACACTTTTCCAACACTTCCGAGTCCGTTTGCCTGCTTAACACTTTCATTTCACGACTCTTCACAACACACACTCGATGCCGAAGCGCAAGCATAGTCCCATGGTTCTTGATATGACACCCATCGTCGCTTGTTCGTAAAACAGGGACCGCCTCCCTCTGAATCCCCGCCTCCCCCAACACCAACACCGCTGGGCCCACGGACTCCCCTACGCCGGGTGCCTGGACGTCTCCCAAGGGCCTCGCGACCCACACGCCGAAAGGAACGGAAGGCTGCGCGGACCACTGATCCCTGGGACGATGAAAATTTGAATCCTGTTTAGGTGGCTGGTCCACCACGGGACATAATTCTCTATTATTTGCGTGGCTGTGGCTAGAATGCAGACGACAAATGTTTATGCTTGGCCCGCCAGCGAAGTTAGTCTTCACGCGGGCGGGCAAGGTCACTAAGGCTGAGGACAAGGACGAGGACGCCGAGTACGACGAGCCTGCCGTTGGGGATCGCTATGCGATTTAGCTTACACGGGAGACCATTTGCACGGGGACTATTTTCACGGAGGACCATTCGTCGAGCGGAGGACCACTTGCACGGGGGACTTGCACGAGGGACCACTGCTCGAACGGAGGAACTTTTCTCGGTTACCGGCCTGCCTGCCTGCCACTTCGTCTGAGATGAACGGAATGGAATAGCGACTGTAATGATCATTATCCTTTCTCATCTTACTCATCGGAAAACTACATCTCATCACAAACATGGTTCCATCTAGATATTTGTGTCACTGCGGACTGTTCTCAAAGGCAAGTTCCCTGACCAGTCATCGGCATTGGTTGCAGTGACTTCTGTGTGTGGCAGTTACTGGTCCAGGCGCGATGGTTTGACAAAGTTTTCGTATCATTTTTGGGAACCTTCGGAAACGGAATGGGAAATACTTTACGAGGATATCTTTCCCGAATCTGAGAAAATTGCTAGCAAATTAATCTGGTCTTTTCTATGCTTGTTGGCCACCGGCGCGGCCCTGGTGTCGCAGGTTGTGCTGGGGGGATTCCATTGTTGGGAGGGAGACGGAGTTAACTCGGCTTTTCTGATTACAGGAATAATATTGGTGCTCTATTTGGTCGCTTAAAGGCTTGAAGGGAGGACGTGTCGTTGCTGAATCTTGTTGAAGGATGAGAGGAGAGGTATAGGAACCCGCGGTACATCGCAGAGGATGCTGACGAGGTAGACATGCTAAACGGGATCTCACATCTTCATCACCGCCGAGTTGGATAAGTCGTGTTTGGCGGCGGAGCTTTCAGCCGCGCCTGCCATCAACGATCGCCAACATATCTGACGGTATATCTCAATGAGACAAAAGGTGAGATATCCAGTCCGGAGAGCGTCAGTTCTGGGATATTACTCCGTGCCGATGAACCTTGGCCTTGGTGTTCTTTTTATCGCAGCGAAGGTGATGGGAAATTTACAGAGATTGATCCTCCTCCAATCTCTCCGACTCGCGAGCACACTGATCCCCCGGATCGGGGCTGGGATTGTCATCTTTCAAAAGCGAGTTTCCAATTACCGCCGTCAACTGATACCGCGCGGGCGAAACCCATATTGTCCCCGCTGCATCATTCGTTCATTATACACGCACCGTATACCATGTCCGCAACACGGATATTGGGTTATTTATTGTCCAAATACTAAACCGATTCACCCCGAACAAGTCTCAGTTTGGGACCTGTGCATCGAGGAAAGCCGATGTAGTTTCACCGCATTCAGTGTGCAGCGAGGACATTATGCGGTCGCTCGAGCTCTTCACCATGTTGTAGCATGCGCGCGGGGCGAATATGGGCATTGAAGCATCTTGAGTCTCGAATGGGAATCCGCTGGAGCGGCTGTGGACCATTCGCTCCAGTCGCCCAAGAATTCGCACTGCATCTGACCGCCTAGTCTGAGCTCGAGGATACGCGATGGACCCAGACCTGGACATTGAGACGGAGGTGAAATGTCTGCACTCCGAGGCCTGGAGGTGCGATACGGAACCCGGTTTGCGAATATAGAGATTCCCTTTAGAGGAGCTGCATGCTGCAGAATACCCCATGTGTAGCTGGATCTGAATGACCTGAGATGGAACCGCGTTGCCAGACGCATGGCCCCGAGAGCTGCAGGAGTGCTAAGACCGGCGGCGGACCACCATGACCGACATTCATGGACAAATCACGGCCACTTTCCAAAATACTTCAAATCCGGCCGAAATTTGCTGCTGGAAAATGTACGCTGGATTCTCAAACATTCGAGCTGGGGCGGAGCTCGAGACCGAGAGGGAATGAACGTTCGACTTGATGCGGGAGCCTGACCCATCGTGAAGAACGCACCAGCCATGCAGGACTCGAGGGCGAATTCTCCAACAAGTTACCAATGCAGCTCCGGCTCGCATTCAGTGATGCGGTCTAGCTGCGGCTCCATTGCCACTCCATCTCAAGTCCAGGTCCAGCGTATCCTCGGGCTCGTATTAGGCGTCCATTTGTACAGCACAATCGGACAACGAACGTTGGAGCGGAACCGACGATGAGATGGACTACGCCCCCTGCGAGACCTGGAGCCGGTGCTGGATACGGGAGCACGGGCGCGTAGCCCGGTGGAGAACGTTGGAGAATACTCCCTGCCCTGGAGAATAGGAGCTTGAGAATGCCGTGCCTGAGATGGAGCTGAGATGATGAGGACTGGAGCGCCCTCTCTCGGTCCCCATTGTCTAGGAGTGTCTAGCGTGCCGACTCAGAATGGTCGAGCAGGAATGTCTGTCGAGATCTCTCCTCCTGTGCCCTCGACGTATGGACTCAATCTTCGGAGAACTTGCCTACAGTGAAAAGAACTCTCAGACAGGTTCTTCAAGACTTGTCTCTTGGTGATCTTGGCACCCTTTCCTTGCTGTCGCATTATAAAATGGTATCCCCACTCCTATGTCTCCATTTTTCGAGGAGTTGCTCATATGTTTCAGGGACCTGCCTGCTTCAACGCCACGTTTCAACGCTCAGAATACCGCATCGGCAAAGGTCCACCCAGCGTCCTTCACCGTCACAGGTCTATCGGTTATCCTTTCGCGCTCGATTACGTAGGGCGGTAGATTCGTACATGCAGGCGCGTCTCATTAGAGTTTAGTTGATACCACAAGCGAGGCTGCCGAGATATAAATTTTATCTTTCAACTGCATAACCTCATACTTCCATCACGGTCCCGCGACCAAAGAGTCACCGAACAAGCAACTGAACAAACATAAACTCTGGCCTGGAAGTCTATAACTCCCAAGTCTTTCATTCTCGCCCCCAAATACCACTCACTCGCTCCCACCTTCGCCACTCTCAATTTTGAAAATAATACTCGCGCCCAAAAGAAAGTCTGTTCATCCCATCTCCGATGCCCACGTCTCTCGTCCCGCAAGCATATATCTCACGCTCTGCCTGTGTCTTTGTTGGCAGACCTCGCGCGAACGAAAGTCAGTTACTGTAAGCTACCGCCCCTTGCGTTGATAATTCCCACCTCCTGCTGACCTCGAACTTACGGGTCGTATTGTTTATACTTGATTGCCCCGATTTGTCCCGGACCGACATTCGTTCTAACTGAGATACGGTTTCCTGCCGCCACAAGGATACTATGTATCGCGGCGGGAACGGATTGTTTTGGACGTACTGCAAAGGCGTAGTAGCGGGGGTTTGGAGATTCGCATCCAAACACCGAGTCGCTGAATCTGAGCTGCGTTGATGGATAGTAGGTTAGTGGTTGTGGCACGAAGTAAAATTCATTCACTTTTTACATATGTATTTGTACTTTATTCGACGTCCTTTCACTGCCAAACGCGTAAGTTCTGCCTGGCGTTGTTCCTGATATAAACATAAACATATGTACCAAAGGATATATCTTGGGAGCTCTGTGGATGGAATTGGACTCCGAGCTTGGCTAGTCGGAGTAGGAGATATGTGCCGATGCGCGCGGATGACTCCCGTTCTCAATGTCGAAACGCCTAATAATCAGCACGAAAACGTACTCCGAGTCAGGGATCCCCCCCCCAAGTCATCGATATCCACAGCCTACCAACAAACAACGATGCACATAACACAAAAAACCAAGGAAAGAACCAATGAAAGTAGAATAATAACCCATCAATTACCTAAAATACCTATTATTGCCAATACAAACCGCCACGCCTTCCCTGGACTCTCCCGGATCCTACCCATGAAAGTTTGAACCAGCTAAACCGGTTCAAACAAGCCATTAGGACGGACTTCCCTCCAGATCTCCGCATTGAAGACGGGGTCCGAGGCGTCACCGTCTTCCTCGTCCTCCCAATCCTGGGAGTAGATCTCCTCGTCCGTTGGAGGTTCTTGTTCCGAGGCGTAGTGGAAGTGGTCGTATTGGGCATCATCCGCTGCCTCTTGTTCGGAGGCCTACACTCCCTTCTCATCCTCGTGTTCGGCGTAGTCGAACTATGATTCATCCATGGCTCCCAAATAATTCTCATCCTCGTGTTCGGCGGCAACCCACGTCGAACTAGGACGCTGTGAAGGAACGGAGGGCCACACGAACCTTGGCACTTCTTGGTCGTAGTCATCAGGAAAATCACCTGAATAAATCAAGCGAGGTACATAGATATCAGGTGCTGAGCCCATAGGCTCGAATGTAATGGGCGAACTTGGTGCGAAGGCAAGCGGGGAAGGTATTCTCGGGAATGAAGCGGGAGTTGAAGGTCTTCGCGGCAGAGGACTCCGAGGTGGCTCGAATGACAGCGTGTTGATACTCACGAGTGATAGCGGGCAGGTGGTGTTGCCCTCCCTGCAGTCCTCACAGGAAGGCAACGTCGTCATCCCTGCATCAACCATCAACGAGCCTTTTACCTTTCGATGGTTGCGGAATTCGGCAGCGAACATATGTTGCGGCCAAGTGACTGTGAGTGTATACTCCACGTGGAAGAACGCGCTGGTTGCGGTAAATTTCCAAGGTTCCAGCTCGATGGTTGCTGGAGTGACCCCGCGATGATGGGATATCAGAAGGGAGGTAGTGCGGCTGGCGGGCACGGGAGGGATGGTGGCTATGACGACTGGGCCGCGCTGATTGGGGGTGCGCCGTGCTCGTGGGCGTGCGCGCTTGGGACTCGGTCCCTCGCTGGCGGAGTCGGATGACATAGTGGAGGAGGGTGGTGAGTTCGGTGGTTGGGGAGGAGCGAGTGTATGCGAAGTGAAGTGTTTTGTGTTTTGCGAGGTGGAGGTGTTCGAGGAGTTCGGTGCGAAGGAAGAAGAGCGTGATGACCCCAATTTTATAGACGAGTGCCCTGCGCGGCGTGGATCAGGTGCGTTGTGTGAGTGGTCAGCCCCGAAAAAGTTTATACTAGTATGTAGTATCGGTCTGCCAATGAAACTCGCAGAATAAGACACATCCTGCCTGTCGGGGTGTCTGATCCTGTGCCGGCTCTTTGACAAGCTTTCACCTCCGTACTGCGGGTGGTGCATGTCTAAGACGCACGCAGAATAAACTTCCACAGACACATCCGCATTGCAGGCCGATCGCTCCTAATTCAGGGGTTTACTCCGGACAAGGAAATGCGTGCATGCATGAGCAATTTAAGTTTTTTAAGGATCAGCCAATGGCATGGACATGCACTCCCAAAACATCCATCAAAGCAGTGCTTATTAGATTATCGCAGCGCAAATGAGATTATCGAAATTTAAGTTCCACAGAGATACTTAGGCCCGCAGATGAATTACAATCTGTACATCAGAGTTGGGGAATTAACTTAAGAGGTCATGCAGCTTCTGATTTGCTCAGCTTAGCAATGCCCCACCACAATCTCTGTGGGAACTCTAAATTTCGATAATCTAATTTGCTGTGGATTTAACTTTTCCAAGGCCGCACACAAGGCAAATTTGATCGGCGTTGATTATCGAAAAAAAACGGGGTCAAACGGCACCGCCCACTTTTCAAACTCCGCCCACTCACTCCCCACCCCGCGCTGTTCTCCCTGCGCACAAGGCCGGTGTGTCTCGCAAGAATCGTCGTTGCACGGCATCCACACACACAGACGCGCGGAATCGTGGGTAAGCAACAGTAACTGAAACATGGAAGACGGACGAGAGATGTACAATTGGAGGTGTGCGCGGATTCATTGACCAACAGCAGACTACAGCGGCGATACGAAAATGCTAACCCGCGCCGCCAAGGGTCTCTTCACTCTTCTCTCTACGGTTTATGTATTCCCCGTTTTGCGGAGCTGCATGTCCGTTTGTCTCTGCGTGTGATGCTTATACCCAAAGAATATTATCCGAGGTTAGTATCGCTGAGATACGGCGGACGGTGTTGACCACCGACTTCGGGGACACCGGCCCGATTATCGGACCGCCGGTGAACTTAATTCATGAGCAGGGCATCCCATCGGCGGCAGCGCGACACAACGATGTTCGGCCATTCCCTAGTCGCCAGTCGAGGTACAACGGCAGCGAGACATCCCAAAGTTGACTTCAGTCAATCTGAAGGAGCGTCTCGGGGGAGGTGGTACCGGCGGCAGGAACATGGCCGCGGCGACGTTGGGACTAGTTTTGCTACGAGTCCACGAGATTGGGAGGTACTAGTACCGGTTGGCAAGAACCGCGGGTTCGCGCCGCCGAAGCACTGCAACGGCGGCTCCCGACTGCTGGTGAAGCAGCGCAACCGAAGGAAGTCGTTCAATGTCTGCAGAAACAAGAATAGAAGTGGTCGTGGGTGACGAAGGAGGTCCCGCGGCTGCGGCTGATGGAAGTCCCTCGAGAGTTGTTCAAGTATACCCGTTATCAAGTACCGAGAGTAGAGTATCTGCGATTTGAAGCCGGACGTTGTTGCTGTTGCTGTTGTTGCTGCTGCGGCGGGAGGTTCTGGATGGCGCCAGAGCCAGCGGCCAATCTCCCCAGCCCTCCTAATACAAAAGTCCGGCAATGCAGTCTTTTGTGTTCTACACCTCCGACACGGCTTCACTCTCCATCCTCCATCCTCCGGGGGATCTCGAGATCCGTCTGCCTCCATATTCGCCAAAGAGAAAGTCGTCGTCGCTGGTTCCCTGTAGCTCGTCGGATTAGTCTTCCTCCTGTTCGCGGTCGTGGTGGGGGCAGGCAGACCGACTGGCGTGAAGTGGATAGAGGTCGGTTTCCCCGCGGCTGTGTTCGTCGCTTGTCCTCCGGAGATAACAAGGAAAAGGTTACGGACAGTGCGTTCCGTTGGCGTTAGTAAGGAGAGTCGAAGGTCGGGGGCGAACGTTGCATGGGTCAGTAATTCCTGTTCGGGCAATCGTTTTCCTGTGCATATGCATGAATAAACAAGGCCCATTTGTCGGAGACCTGGGCGCATATTTCTGCCCGGTGCTTCTCATACCCCAGAGGCGACGAACAGAGGACGTCGTTCATCTTAAAAGTTCCTATTATAACAGTCTTCGATCGGAGTGCCCGAATGAATTCTCGTTACTGACACTCACGGAATAGACTTTCACCAGACGGCAGATAGACTCACACGATTAACTCCCGTTGCGTCCTGTCAAAGCTCCAACGCATCACCTTTTCGGACTCACTCCCGCAGACATATCAAAACCACAGAACTCCAAATCAATTCACCAGTCAACACTACTATTCTGCATACAAGCTCGCAACACAGCCTCGCCCCAAACACATACCATATCCCATCTTCATCCGCCATTATCCACCTGTCCGTCGACCCGCGGTATCGCCGATCTCCAGAGCCAATCGGTTCGTCCGCCACTCACGATCCGATTGGCGAACCGGATCTGTCGACCGAACTTAATGTGGAAATAAGATCCGCAACATCGAAAATAAGATCCGCGCCGCAGTGGTGGATGGAAATATCCCACGTGCGTGGGCGACGCATCATGGCCCTGGGATAGACACGCGGTTTGTCTGGTTTAGTGTTGTACTGCCCCGCCAAGAATGATGTGCGGGCCGGTGAGTTGATGGGTGGTGTACGTATGGATATATGTCTCGCTGATGGAGAGCGACACCGAGACACCTTTGCGCGCAACGTACGGAACCCCCCGGACTGCGGTTGTCGAGGCTGCCCCTGGATGAATGGGGTCTCCGAACGACGAAAGTGAGTGTGCAATAACGTCATGGTTGAACCGAGTAGAATACGTTCATTACGCGTGTCGAAGGGATAGTGTACTTTCTATTTCGCGTGGCGCACCACCGCGTGAATACAACTCATACTCGCGAGATCGAAGATATTATTTCGAGAGAGAGAGTCGTAAACACCGCGAGCCGTCCAGAGCCGTCCAGAGCCGTCTACATACATCATTAATACCTCCGCACGCCTGCACGCATCCATCGCCGGCGACACACTAATCCGTCATAGTACCATTTACCATTTCCCGAGGTCATCCTTTGTTCGGACTCACCCGCGATGTTGTGTGGATATACTTCTGATGCGTGATTCGCGGGTCTTTGTACAATAATTCCTTTCGCGAAAGAGATTGCTGCTGACCGCACAACGAGAGAGAGATATATCCTTTCCCTGCCAGTGTGAATTATTCAGCGGTACCTCCCTCAAGCTCGGGACCTCGGACACGCCGTGTCATCAATTCCACACTTGAGCTTGTTCGCACCACATCCGAATGCATACAGACGGACAGACAGAAAACTCACGAGATTTGCCATGATATCCATATCCCCATATCCCCGACACACGAAACCGCGGTTATAACCCCCCCTCCTGTCTATCGGCACCGGTTTTGCAGGTCCGATACCACCGATGCCCGCGGCGCGCGTGGGTATGTCTATTGACTTCACCCACCCAGAAAGAATCTCCAAGAAGGAAGGAATTATTCATTCCTCGCCGTTGACTACCAACGTCCTTGGTCCATAAATCCGATGATAAGATATGATATAAGGATATGGGATTTTTTCTCATGCACGAGCACGGGAACACAGATGGGGAACAATCACGGTGCCAGGATGGAGGGACAGGATTTAGTTTCCTTCGGTTTCCTCAAGAATACGCACGCACGCATGCACGCAGGCATGGATAGTGTATCGGGCCTCTCGAGGACAAAGAAAGTTATGTACCGGTTTACTTGGACATCCACTCACCCCGAGCGCAGCGCAGGGTTTGGATCCACTATTACGGAGGGCGGTATGGTGTTCCTGTGAATTATGTTGATGGATAAGTCTAGTATAACGAGTTCTTCCGAAGAACGGAAGGAAGATGCGCGAGACATACCGGTAGGTATCCCATCGCATCACATCCCATCGCTCATTTCATCGCAGCATTGCAGCGGGATAACGTTCCCTGGGAGAAGTCCATTCAACATCCTGCATCAGGCCACCCCGTCCCCCTTTTCCCCTTGTCTGCAAAACGCAAAACGGAGGACCTCGGAGGATATTCGAACGATCAGATGGCGGACCTCATATGCGTAAGAACGCACTTCTGCCACTTCTGCCACTTCTGCCACTTCTGCCACTTCTGCCACCACAGCCCAGCCGCCGCAGCCGCAGCCGCAGCCGCCTCAGCATCAGCAGCCACAACAACAAATCAAACCAAAGTACCCTCCGCTGCTGTATTGCGTACATACACGCAACATTTCCACCAGGAACGGTTCTGCAAAACAAAGACCCGCGCGAGGGGGGATAATAACGACTAACCACCGTAGTCGCACGACGGATGGATACCCCGCGGCCGTAGAAGTATATAAGTCCGAGACTGTTGCGCATGGTACATATGTTCATCCAAAAGACAGTGTACTCGGCCTACGTACTCATCCAAAAGTGACCTGGCCACCCACCATTAACCCTCCCTCCTGTGCGCCGCGCAGGAAGACTTACATTTATCCATCCATCCGACTCGAGGGAACTGGCTTCGGAAGCAGCATGTAAGGGATATCGTTCCCTCTGAGGGAGTTAGTCCACACACCACGTGGGAGAATGGGAACGGTGGTGGTATGTTGTACTTGCATGCTGCGCTCTGGTGTCCCGGATGTATACTTATGGTCCTTGTCATACCTACTTTACGTGCATCATAAGATACTAACAAGTTCAGAGAAGGCCGACTAAAGTTCGTCTCCCCTCGCTCGTTAATGGCCACGATATCGCGAACCGACGGGTTCCATGGAGGACTTACCGGATTTTGACCCCCTTCACTGCGAGCGGATGACTCGCGTCCATACACACAATCGAGTCGATACACACACCGCCTGTGCCGACTCACACATATCCCGCACCAGACAGAAAGAGAAATTCTGGATTCATTATTCGTTACCCAACGGCTCTCGGATCGTACCCGGAGTACCTATGTGCAGAGGGAGGAGGATAACTCCGAGATAACAAGGGCATGATTTACTTGGAGTATGACCATTGCTGTCACAGCGTCATGTCCTTCTTGTTCTTCGAGCGGACTCGCGGGTTCAGAGTAGAGTAGAGAGATTAAGCTCGGAGGGAGAATTCCCATACTTAAGAGCAAATCAGGATATTCATACACCTCTGCCACAACAACCACTGATTCAAAAATACTAGCTACCATGTATCTACTACAAGTGACCATGTACTTTTCAACCGTGCTATCAAAAATACTGTAATGCACATGGTTCTGGAGATCATGGCCAAAAAGGATTAATTTTCGAGATTTTTTACTATGGTGGTCAAAATTGAAACTCTGGTTTTATATGGGGGTGAAATGTGCTAAATTCCACACTTTTTGACCATTATCTTCACCACCATAGAAGATGAATATATTCTGAATACATCAGTGGAAACATATTCAAGAGATCCAAGAGATACCTTGGAACCAGAATTTTTCATCTGGTGGTGGTGGTGGTGGAGTCAGTCAAAAATGAAATTTTTGATGGTTTTGGGCTTAAGTATGGCTTAACCGTGGGAATTCTCGTTACCCAACGGCTCTCGGATCGTACCCGGAGTACCTACCTCGTTCTTATCCTCCTCCGTCCGAGTCCGAAGCGTAGGTGAGTGGAATACACCCCCCACTGCGCGCGTCTTCGACAACCAACATAAGAGAACGAGAGACAGAGAAATATTCACCAGAGACTTGTCTCTCCATCCTTAGGTCGAATTCCGTAATCAGGGAAACGAAAAGGCGCGTCTGCAGAACGCTGCACAGTCACAAGTCAGCGTCAATTTCTACGAGCTCTCTCACCTATTTGTCCGTGGCCTTTACACACTTGCCGCTCAATCGGCATACGGATCACGGAAATCTAATCAACCGGCGGCCCGTGGTTGGCTGTGTGCAACCAAACTGTATCCATTCAAGGGACCGTGGTAACAAGCAATCGTACTTTCGGACTCAGGCATCTCCAACCGCAATAATGTTATCTTTAGAGCTACGACAACCGATACGGCGTCATGTGTTCTGTGTCCAAGTACCCTTGCCTGCAGCGACAAATTCTTCGGCCACCGTGTGTGTCGCTATTTAATTCCCGTCCTGTAAGTCATCGGTCTTGATCCCTGACCACGTGGGCCGGTTATCCGCACCACAGCGTCTGTCATTGGTCGTCCGCATCCGAGGGCACACGCTGCGGGTGGTTGCGGTCAAAATGACGGAACCGTGGCACCCGAAGTAGTAAGATTAAGCAGCGGAACAACCTAAATCGCACCCGAAACGGACGGCCCGGCATAAATCGCACCCGAAATGTACGGCCCGGCAGAAATCACCTCGCTCGGCCGCCGAGAAGCGGATGTCGCGATTAAAGTAACGGACAATTTGTCATGCTCCCGCGAACAATGGCCGCGAACAATGGGTATTTATATCCTTTGTGCGTCGGGGAGGAAGCCTATTTATATCCGTTGTGCGTCGGGGAGGAAGCCGATGGAACCGAGAGCACGAGGCGGAGCGGATCTCTCTCGCTAATATTACTCCACCACAGCGCTAATATCAGCGGAGACAACACGCGTGTCGTGGGGGTCGGTAACCTTATTTGCGACGATTTCGGGTATTCATTTTGCCGGCCGACATCGGCTTCCCAGCGCACTTAAAAGGACAGCAACGGCCCCACCCGTGCGATCAACCGCCAACGGCGCGCGCCTTTGCCAGCATGAGTATCAGCACGGCTAGCACGACGGTTACCAACAACACCGACTCGGAAATCTACTTCGTCGAGGGAACGCCCCAGAGCAGTTGGCACAATGAGTCCGGCGGAACCCACACACTCATCGTCGCCGGCATTGGCGCCTTGCACTTTTCCGACGGAACACAATACTCGTCTCCCAATAGCTACGACCCCAACGACCGCACGTACTGGGGCGTCGCAGTCGTCGATCCCAACCTGAGTGCGTACAACGTGTTCCACAGTCTCTACCCCTTCCTCATCAAAATCACTGAAACGACATTCACCTGCAGCACTGCGGATGCCACCAATCCAATCTGGACGATCAGCGGGCCTCTTGTCAATGGACAGAATTGGTTTCGGCAGACGGTTGCGGCTCCCGGGGCGAGTGTTTCTGTCTTCTACGATACGACGCTTTGGTACGATAAATGGTTTCCGACTACTGATGTCGAATTGGTCTTGATCAACTCCGCCAATGACGACGTTGTTACCCCCGCGGTATATACTGGACTTGGGAATCCTGCTCCGATCCTCGTGCGTGGCGTGGGAACTCTCACGCTCACCAACCTTCCCACGACCGCCGGTTCGTATACTCTCAAAACACGTCTCAATGGCAAGACACAGTTGTCCCATGGACAAATCACCATTGCTTCGACAACACCGCCGACCATGCCCAGCGGTAACCACATCCACAGCATCGCAGCGACGTCCACTTCCACGGCGCTTCACGTGTATGCCGCCTTGGTCAACGGTCCCAGTAGGACATTATGGCACAAAGTCTTCCCGAACGTTCAAGGAACGACAACCCCCGATTGGACACTTATCAGCGATCCCCAGCAACCGGTCTACGAAATGGAAGCGTCCGTCATCAACGAAGGGCAAGCCAATGAGGACGTGCAACTCTCTGCCCTGACCGAGGACGGAATTGTCAAGAATTGGACACAATCAGGAGGCTGGGTGGCCGGAACACATACCCAACTCGTGCCGTTCGAACTTCTCACCTCAAGTCCCTCGGATGGAACTCCCCGCGTCATCGCAATGGACCAGACCGGAAAACTATGGCAAACCCAAGGCACCGCATGGGTTCAATTACAAAATACCCCGTCCGTGGTCTTCGCCAATATCGGTTCCGCAGATAAATGGATCGCCGGCTCCGATGAAACTGGAAAAGTATGGTTCTTCGACGGACAAAATTGGACATCTGGAGCATCCACGAGCACCTTCTTCGTCGGCGTGGACGTCAGTTACGATGACACCAAGCCGACGATATGGGCTGTCGACGATGGCGGCAAGTTATGGTATACCGACACCGCGCCAACGACAACTGGATTCACTTTGCAACTCGCCACGACTTTCGCGCCCCCCGTCGAATTCAGCGATATCTTCATCGCCGTGTATCATCTCACCGATACTTATATCTGGAGCGTCAGTCGCGACTCTGAATTCTGGGGCGGAAAGCAAGGACAGGTGTTATGGGAAGGACCCTCCTGGAGTGGATTGCGGGCTTCCAATACCGGTGGCTCGGTCCTTGGATTGGGCGCTATCACCCTCGCAGGCAATCTCGACGTTTATATCATTGCCGCAAACGGCAGCGGGACATCTTTATGGAGCACCAATCTCAATCAGGGAGTCTGGACAGCGTGGTCACCACCGAATTTGCCCGATGGCGTGGCTGCTCTGAAACAGGTTACCGCCACCGAACAGTCCCCGAGTTACTTGTACCTCGTCGATGCCAGCGGGAAGTTGTATGCTGCCTCCCTGCAGAACACCACACAGCAGACTCTCGTATGGAATACTCTTATCGGCGGCACGAGTGGAACCGTCATCAAGGCCGCGGCAACAGCCTTAGTCAATGCGGTGGAAACAGTTTGGATCATCGATGCACAGGGGAATATCCAGATTGCCTCTGCTCCGTCGTTTACATTTGCGACGGCCCCCGAAATCATAACGCCCATCAAGAATATCAGTGCCGTCAGCGCGAATTCGGTGGCGGTTCTTGCAGGCCTTAATACCGCGGGAGTACCGTTCGATGTAACATACTCGCCAAATCCGGTTCAACGGTCCCCTGCCTTCGGAGTTACTGCGCCGTCCGCACCGCTCGTTCAGATCTCACTCGGACTGAAAACCGTGGGCTCCGGAACTAAACCCTTCGCCATTGGCCTCGATGTCAATTACTGGCTTTGGAGTTGCGAGCAAGGCGACTCGGGATGGGGACCTTGGGTGGGTCCGCGAGCGTATGGTCAGCCCGCTCAGTTGTCTGCAATCGAAGCTGCGACAGATAATATCTATGTCATAGATACTCTCGGTCTACTCCTCGCTGCAAACTCGCTAACGAACAGGTAGTCTGTGGACGTATAAACTTGGCGGTGCGTGGCAGGGTCCAGACTGGCAGAGCGCCTCGATTCTCGGAACTTACTCCGTGGAGGCTGATTTTCCTGATGCTCTTCCAGAACTGGCATTATTGCGTGTCGCTGCCACCGACCCCCCGCCCGACACAGTTGTGTACAGTACTTCTGCCATCACGGATATCACATCGACGGCCAGTCGCTCGTGGCTTATTAGTCGTCAGACATACTCCTTCGACGGGGACGACGCGACGACCACTGTGGCAGGGACAATCGACAGCGACACCGTAGGATTCGGGTATGGTCTCAAAGCCCCGACGGGGAACGAATATCCAACGGCATCGAATGAGGGCGGACTCTACGTTTCCTCAGGCGGAATGCCTGTTAGCCTGACGGCAAGTTACCCCGTCGTCTATCCTATCAGGTCGGACAACAGTCTTACTCGCTCTGGCACATTCAAGTTGATTGTCGACACCTCCAATCAGAACGAGACGTGGGAGGGAGTCAAAGCTTATGCCTACAAGCGGACTGCCGCAACGATCCCAGCAAATTCCATCAAGAAAAGCAGCAAGTTGACCCTGAAAGTCAATCCGATCTTAGCATGGATGACCAACAGCATTTCTGACGCCGACCAGACCAGATACTGGAATCTCGTCAATGACAATAAAACGTTGATTGCAAAGTATTTCAACACGGGAAGCAAGTGCAGCATCGACATTGTCTGGGCCACCGAAAGCACCCAGGAATACGCCCTGATCTCTCCTTTGGTGGCACAGCTGACCGATCCCGTCGTCGCGTATATCCTGCAGACCCTAGGACGCGCCGACTCGCTCAACGTTATTTGGACCCCGAGCTTCGCTTCACCCTCGGGGGACGGCCTCCGCGGGATATCAGGCTGCATCGGCGGCGTACCGCTTCCTCTAAACAAGGAATTTGGCTGTTTAGTTTCAATCGATGCTTCCCAGGAAATGTATGGCGGTGTCACCGCGTCCGCGATTCAATACACCACCGTTCACGAAATGGGCCATGTCCTGGGACTTACACATGCTAGCGCTGGCAGTTCCGCTTCCAATCTCATGGCCCCCGCGCCCAGTATCGCTTCCGCAATGACTCTCAACGACGACCAACGTTTCATTCTCAAGAACGCCTGTCTCGTCACGGAACAGGTCACGACCACCGCAAGGACCAATATCACCAGGCTCAAAATCTACGTGTCAACAACCTACGACTGGGGCTTCGGGGACGGCCCCGGCACAGACGGAGACGTCACGTTGACCATCATCGGCACTGGTTTCTCCGCGAAATTGGACAAGTCTTGGTGGAACGATTTCGAAGCTGGCAACACCGATGCATACCAATTCGATCTTAGCAGTGCACAGGAATTCGCGGCGTCTGCTGCGACGAGCATGGAACTGCTGTTCGAGGCACAGTCCAGCTGGGATACCAATTGGAGTTGCAGTGGGTTGCGTGTCGAGGGGTACTGTGGCGACACGTTGAAGTTTGTATTCGTCGCGACTCAGGTTCCGAAGGTATTTGATAACAGTGGGTTTAACGAGGAGGCAGTCACGAGTGCGAATACTACCTATTATTGACCGAGTCTCTTACGATCTCTCTTCTTTGGTTTAGCTAGTATTTATGTATCTTGTTGTAGCTCCGAACGAATTATACATAACTATTATGACGGGTTTCGTGACGGGACCAATTAGTCCTTCCCTCCACGCGGATGACTTTCGGTTTCTGGGACGCAGGGCGGGACGCGCGATGATAGGCCTGCATTGGTCGTCGTTGGATTCGCGGGCAGGGGGGAGCGATGGATGGGAGGAGCGAGTCTTGCTGGTCGGTGCCGTCGGCAGGATACGTGGTAATAGTGCAGACCGCAGTGGTCGTGGTATGCGGCATCGGCGATGGTGGGAAGTGGAAGGGAGGCGCAACGTGGTGCAGGGAAAAGTGTGGAGTTTTCAAAGAAAAGTTCAGCTGGAATCGGTCAGTGTGAAATGGGCCAACAGAACGCGGCGTGACAGGGAACAATGGGACAACGAACAATCGAGCAGAGATCACCAGCGGGTTAACGACGGACAAAGGCTAGGACGTGTCGCTAGCGCGGGTTAAAAAGGACGAAGAAGCACAGCCCACGACAGCTATGTACGGTGCGGCGGAATTAGCAAGATAGATTTGTCGTATGCCTGCGGCGTGGAACGACTGGGCTATTCAACAGACTATGGACTATAGATCGCGGATACGAAGTCTGTCCTTCTCGTGGCTAGAATCTCACCTATGTCCTATGGCCTCGACGCCTCGATGCTCTCTGTTGCTTTTTATTTCATGGCAAGATTACGGGATTACGGGATTCCGCGTGTTCTGGACAATGCACAACCCCTGTCCTTCTATTAGAGAATCATGTTGCCTTCGGTGTTGACGTTTTCTCACGCGAAGTCAAGACAAGTAGCACAGAGCTACAATTCCCAGGTACATGCGCAGTGCGGCGCAGAAACGCATATGCATTCGAGGGACGGGAATACTTCGGATCCTCAAGCGATGCCCTGCGCGGTCCGACAAGAAGGTCGAGTGCATGTTGCTCGAGTGCTAATAACCATCGCCCAGGGCGGTGACGTTAAATATGTGGGGAGATGCGAAGCCGCTTGTACGCAGGAATGGGAATGCCCACGCGGAAGCCAAAGCAGTGGAAGCCAGCGGAAAGAGGGAGAACAGTCATCGCGGACTTCGCCGTCCGTCGGTGGAACACTGGATGACTGCCACTGATACATCCGATGTTTGAGATTCGGAAGGAAGTGGACACGGATTTCATTCATTTATTCACTCGTTCTTAGACTTTCGTGCGAGCGAGCGGTGGTCTCATCGGAAACGCGGATCGCTAGTACTTGTATAGACTTCCAAAGTTATCTGTCGCAGAGTCCGCTTGCGTTACTGCACATCCGCTTGTGCTCGCCGTGTCCATACATATGTACATAGTCGTTCGTTCACGGAATGTCCCATGGTGGCTGAAGGACCGCAACAACTTCACCACATGACGCAGCGCCCAGCGCAAATGCAGACATCAAAAACCCACCGTTCCGAGCGGGTGTTCAAGTCCCCCAGTGGGTAAAGTATTACTCTCAACGTTCTTGTTCTTATTGCAAATTGTTCCGCGAACCGGCTGTCTGGCGCCGGCGACGAAAAGGTTACCAGTGCACGGTTTATACTTCGAGGAGGATTTAACCGTCCTGTATGTTTGAAGTTGTTGCACGGGCGTGAGGGATACGTTAACTTGGATTTATTGTGCGGACAAGTGGAAACCCGGAGCATGGTATTGCCTCATGGGAATAAAGGATGGCGAACTACATACGCCGTTGCTTATGCTCGTCCATGAAACCATACTCGTTATCCAGGCGCTGCTTTGCGATGAACTTGGTGATGCTATTACGTTGCTTGGAACGGGAACAAACGTACTTTTGTCACCGCTCTCCGAGGGCGGAAGGACTTCCTGGAAGTAGGACCGTGTCGGACAGTCACACTTCAATTCGTCAACATGTGTTGAAAGCGCCGCTGCTGCGCTGAGTCGTAGGGTGCACCCAAGGACGAACGAACAAAGGTCATGTCCGTTGGCCATACGGTTGCCAACGGGCCGGCTTATCGGAGTACGGGACTGAGGGGGAGAAGGGTGGATACATATAAGTTATCCATTCTCAGCGAGATACCGAAGCGGGATCAAGGGCATGTAATAACAGCGGTGTGTACATGGACTC
>Ga0302325_10006041_pt1 | contig 27359 bp, 21 predicted proteins | sample Palsa_T0_2_FD_201948 | JGI IMG/M metagenome (GOLD analysis project Ga0302325, IMG submission 201948) | Peat permafrost microbial communities from Stordalen Mire near Abisko, Sweden - Palsa_T0_2 | ecosystem: Environmental > Terrestrial > Soil > Palsa > Peat permafrost | place: Sweden: Abisko... | reverse complement strand
ACGTTCACTTCGTACGAGGCCGTCTCCGCCAACGCGACGCTCAACGCAGCCGGCCTGCAAGCCAACCAGACACCCATCGGGACATGCAAGGCGCCCACGGTGTGGATCCCCCTGTCGGCGACGAACCTCAATGTGCAGCAGATCGACGGCGTGAACCTCAACGGCGCCATCGAGGTCGACGCGAACGTCTGGGCGAGCATCTGGACGTACTCGGGCACGACCGGGACGCAGGTCACCGGATCGCCCGGCGCGGCGATCTGCTTCACCCCGCTCGGCCACGTGTACTTCACGACGTCGGCCACCAGCCCCCTCTACGGCAGCACCAATCCGTTCGACGGGGTGCTCCCGATGGTCGGCCCCATCGAACTCCGGGTGCAGCGGTTCCCGAGCGGCGCGACGCCCTTCGGAAGCACCGCCGCCTTCGGGACCACGCGGAGCGTCCTCATGCCGCCCAGCGGCATGGCCCGCATCTTCTCGCACACATGATGGCTCGATGAACGCTCTGCTTACCTCCGTCCCCTGCCCCGCCCGCGCGCGCATGCCCCGAGGCGCGCGAGCGCGCGGCTACACGGTCATCGAGATCCTGATGGCGATGACGGTCCTGGCGATCGGCGGGGCCGGCGTGATCACGATGCAGAAGACGAGCGTCGCGAGCAACGCCGACGCCCGCAAGGCCGATGTCGCCAACTCGATCGCGCGGATGTGGGTCGAGCGACTGAGGCAAGACGCGATGGGCTGGACGACGCCGAACGCGACCAACGCGACCAGCAACCTCGGAAGCACGAAGTACCTGAGCGGCAACGTCGGCAGCAACCCGACGCAGCCTGCATGGTTCGTCCCGGCGTCGATGATCAGCCCCGGCGACGGCACGACGACGATGAGCGCGGGCTTCGACATCCTGGGCCGCGATCAACCCGCGGCGTCCGTCTCGAACGCCAACTTCTGCGTCAACATCGCGCTGACGTGGCTGGATACGACCGCCGACATGATCCGGGCCGACGTGCGCGTCATCTGGCCGGTAGGCATCGCGGTGGCGCCGCCGAGCGACTACTGCGCGAAGGCCGCCCAGTTCGACCCGAACATCGCGGGCGCGACGACCAACCTCGTGTTCCACGAGATCTATCTCACGACCAACCTCGTGGAGAACACGGCCCCATGACGGCACGGGCGCTCTCCCGCAGGGTAGGCAGGCGCGCGCGGCGGGGGCAGCCCGCGCGATGCGGTCAGCGCGGCTTCACCCTCATCGAGCTGATGATCGCCCTGCTCGCCGGTCTCATCGTGGCCATGGGCGTCGTCGGGTTGTCGCGCGACGCGACGCACACGTTCCACGAGGAGATGCGCGGCTCGGCGGCCGAGGCGGCGCTGCGCACCGCGGTCGATCGCCTGCGGAGCGACCTGCAGCGCGCGGGGTTCATGAGCACCGGCAACATCCTGCTAGACCCGCTGATCGCCAAGAAACCGGGCGGCAGCACCCTCGACAACCAGCTCGACAAGGCCAAGCTCCTGCCCGGCCTGGGCCAGCTCGCGTCGATCTATCGCGTGCCCGGCGGTTCGTACAACGCCAACCTCAAGGGCGCCGCGGTCGACCTGTCGTCGCTCAACGGCGTGCAGCCCGACCTGATCCAGATCTCCGGGAACATGACGTCCACGGACCAGTACCCGGTCCAGCTCATCGCGCAGTCGCCCGTCGGGAACTGCACCCAGATTCTCCTGTCGCCAACCTCGCCCGCCATGTACCGCGTGCTCGCGTCGGGCGCGGCCGCCCCGCAGACGCTGCACGACATCTTTCAGCCCGTCCCGACGAGCGACTCGCGGCAGTTCATCGTGCGCCTGGTCGACGACACGGGCCACACGCAGTACCTCGTCACGTGCGCGTACTCGGGAAACGGCAGCGGCACCAACAACGGGGCCGCGGGCGTCAGCAACGTGACGGGCGCCAGCAGCAGCGTCGACGGCGGCGCCAGCGGGATGCAGAACGCGTCACCGTACCTCTGGATCGACACGTCGCTGACGTCGATCCTCTCGGCCAAGGCGGCGGGGACGAACGGCGGCGTCAGCGGCTTTTGCGCCGGGGTGTGCTGGGTGAACCCGGTGCAGATCGTGCAGTGGGAGATTTCGCTGCCGTCGGGCACGCCGCAAGATCCGGAGCCGCCCCAGGACGAGTCGATCCTCGCGGGGCAACCCCTCACGCCAACGACGGCCGATCCCGCCAAGTTCGACCTGATGCGATCGTACGTCGACGCGTTCGGCGCGGTCGTCAGCGACACCAGCGAGATCGTCGCCGAGTACGCGGTGGACCTCGCCTTCGCGTTCTCCGTCGACACCAGCACCAGCAATCTCCTCCCGAACGTCGTCACGTACGGCTTCGACGATCCGAACGACAACAACATATGGGCCTATCCCAACGTCAACGCCGCGGGCATCGCCGCCGCGCAGGGGCCGCAGCGGATCCGCGCCGTGCGCGCCCGCGTGGTGACGCGGACGTCGCAGCCCGACCGCAGCGCCAACATCCCGGTCAGTAACTTTGGAGCGCAGGAGTTCATGTACCGCTACAAGATCGACGCGACCGACTACGCGCGCGCCCGCACGATGGTGACGCAGGTGGCCCTCGCCAACCAGGCGCGGAATTTCTACTGATGATGTCCGGCGATTGTTCCCTCTTCCTGGCCAAGCGGCGCGCGGCACGGCGCGCGAGCGCCTCGGGTGCGGCGATGTTCGTGGTGGCGATGACGATCGCCGTGCTGGCTTCGGTGGGGATCTATGCCCTGGCCGCGGCCGCGAACGAGGTCACGACGAGCGGCAACGAGCGGCAGAACACCCAGACGCACTATCTCGCCGACTACGGAGTGCAGGCGACCGCGCGCGCCGTCGCCGGGCAGATGGCGCAGACCTTCCTCAACATCGCGACGCTCCCCGTGCCCCCCGCGACCACGCTCCCGTCGTGCACCTCGGTGCCGATTCCGTCGGGCGTGACCCCGCCGGCCGCGTCGCTCGCGTGCGCGCAGTTCAGGTCGAGCGATCTCGCCAAGAGCTGGACCCAGCCGCAGGCCACGCTCCAGTACGGGACAGGCGCGGGCACGGCGCCGTACGCGCAGGGCGTCGTGCCCGGAAGCTTCGGACTGACGCCGGTCGCCGGCGACTTCTTCGTCGAGCTCACCGCCCCCGAGCAGGCCGGGGCGCCCGCCGGCTTCTCCCAAGACAGCCCGCTTTGCATCATCCAGTTCACGGCCACGGTCAGCGGGTTCACCCAGCCGCTCTCCTCGAGCACGGGGGCGATTTCTTACGAGGGTGAGGGCATCGAGATGCAGCGAGCCCGGGTCCTGGGCGGACCGGTCACTTGCCCGACATGGGGGCCGCCCAAATGAAGAGAATCGCAATCGCCTTCGTCGCGCTCGCGGGGATCGCAGTGTCCGCGCCGCGGAGCGCCCGCGCGCAGCAGTCGGACACGAACCCGCCGCTGCCCAACGTGCTGCTCCTCGTCGACAACTCCGGGTCGATGGACCGGATGATCGACGGCACCCTGCCCGAGAGCAACCCCGGCACCCCCGGCAAGCCCGGGACGATCTGCAACTGCACCGAGGTGGCCGGGAGCCCGCCCTCGGCCACTTGCAACTGGAGCCAGCAGCCCTCCAGCCCCAACCGCTGGGGCATCCTCACGCAAGCCCTCACCGGGTCGATCCAGGGCGGGTACAACTGCATTTCGATGCCGCGGACGGCCGGCTCGACGTTCACGACCGAGTATCAGATCGGCCACACCAACCCGTACGACACGGGCTACTACCTCAACTACTACCGCCCCGTCGCAGAGGACACGTCGAGCGGGACGCCCGTCGCCTGCGTGTATGCGCCAGGACTTTTACCGGGCGCCAACACCGGGTTCGGCGTCGGGCCCACCGGCGCGGGCTCCGAAGGCGCGGGCGCCGGGTCCGGGCAAGCCGCCACCGACTTCCCGCCAACGGCCGTCATCACGCGTCCGTACGGCCAGTACTCGAACACGACGCCCAACAGCTGCCAGTTCCTGCAGTACTCCGACGGCGTGATCCCGAGCTTCACGAGCTTCGTGCGCTTCGGCCTGATGACGTTCGACAACGATCCGAGCCAGGGGACGGGCGTCACGACGGGCTCCCCGATCCTTGTGAACAACACCCCCGCGGCCGATCCGGAGTCGACGGCATCGGGCGCGTTCCTAGGAATGTGGAGCTACTACAAGAACTGGAACACGGGCGCCGCGTGCACGTATCTCGGCAACCCCGCCAACTGCTCCACGCCCACGGTGATGGCCGTCGGCTCGCGCAACCCGGCCGCTCCTCCGTGGGAGGGCCGCATGGTCACGTTCCCGACCACGAACGACCTGACGACGCAGGAGCAGGTCAACGCCAACGTCGGGGCCGTGATCACCTCGACCCGGCCCTACGGCGGCACGCCTCTCGCGGGGATGTTCGAGGACGCCCAGTACTACTTCTGGAACGACCCGAACGGCCCCCAGCAGACCGACCCGCAGGTGCAGGCCTCGGTCGGGGCTTCGAAGACGGTGGACGCGGGCGGCGCCCCGGCCTGCCGTCGCGAGTACATCATCCTGATGACCGACGGCGCGCCGAACGAGGACATGCGTCCCGACTGCGCCGCGACGGCGACGGCGGGGCAGTCCGCCGGCAACTGCCCGTTCCCGCTGCCCGAGACGACGGCAGCCGCCCTTTACGCCGGCACCGCGACGGGGACGAGCGTCTCGACGTTCGTCATCGGATTCGCGGTCTCGAGCGTGCAAGACGGCTCGGTCAACATTGCCTGCTCGAGCCTGGTGACGAACGGGACGCTCTCCAGCACGTGCGCCGACCCGACGCAGCAGGCGCTGTACGGGCCGTGCTGCGAGCTAGAGCGGATCGCGCTCGCGGGCACCGGCAACAATCCGCAGTCGACGCCGGCGTTCTTCGCGGATTCGCCGGAGGCGCTGCAGAACGCGCTAAGCACGATCCTCGCGCAGGTCTCGTCGCAGGCCACGGCCCGCACCGTCCCCGCCTACGCGCCGACCTCGTCGACGGCGTTTTCGTCGACGGCCGCCGGCGCGTCCACGACGAACGCCGAGGTGTTCCTCGCGTCGTTCGACCCGGGCGTGGACAAGCCGTGGACGGGAGACGTCCTGCGCCAGCGGTACAGCTGTCAATACGCGAGCTCGACCAGCAGCTTCACCGTGCCGCCCCCGACGATCGTCCCCTCGCAGGGAGACGACTTCGCCCTGGACCTCAACACGACGGGGGGCACGCTGTCGCGCACGTTCATCGCGTTCGAGCCCGCCGCCGTCGTCGAGAACGGCGTGACGAAGCACGACTCGACCCTGACCATCCGGCCCTTCATCACGTCGGCGGCTGCCGACGGGCTCCCGCTCTACGGCGCGACGATGTACGCGGGCCCCGTGACGACGCTGCTCTCCGGCCTCACGCCGGACGCCCTCAACATCACCAACAACACGTGCCAGTACACGTCGACGTCGGCGACGCACGCCCAGGAGGCGCTCTCGGCCAACGACTGCATGACGGCCGTGCTCGACTTCGAGACCGCGCAGGCCTCGTTCGTCGGCGGCGGCGCCACGGACTTCCCGTTCCAATCGCGAGCAGGGAGCGCCCTCGGCGACATCTACCACGCGACCCCCGTCGACGTCGGGCCGCCGGGCAGCTTGCTTCAAGACCCGCTCTACACGGGGTTTCAGGGCAACATCAACCCGCCTCGAAAGAACATCCTCTACACCGCGTCGAACGACGGCATTCTGCACGCGTTTTGGGCGGACGTGACGACGCAAACGAACAACGAAGAGTGGGCGCTCATCCCGCCGGCCTCGCTCGCGAACCTGGCGCCGTCGTACCCGTCGAGCCACGCGTTTCTCCTGGACGGGTCGCCCATCGTGAAGGACGTCGTCTGGGAGCGCTACGCGAACTCGGTGCCGAGCGCGTCGGGTAACCCGTGGCACACCATGCTCGTCGAGGGCTTCGGCGAGGCAAGCACGCTGCCGGGGTACATCGCCGTCGACGTCACGCAGCCTGATCCTTCGCAGCTGACGACCGTCAGCGGCAGCGTCAACGTGCCGAGCCCCTCGCCGCCGACGGCGCCCGTCCTGCGGTGGCAGCTCTCGACGGTGCCGTCGACGAACTTCCCGCTCTTCGGCCAGCACTCGGGGACACCCGTCATCGCGACGCTCTTCATGGACCCGGGCGACGGAAACGGCGCACGCGACATCGGGGTCGCCATTCTTCCGGGTGGACAGACGGGCGCGGCGACGACGTCGGCGGGCAACGGCTCCTCCTGCACTCGGTGGGCCGACCTGCCGGCGAACTCGGGCAAGTACACCGACTCGGCCCCCGTCGGCACCTACCTGGCGCGGACGGCGGTCCGGTGCTGGGGCTCGCCGGCCACGGCGACCACGCCGGTGCCCGGCCGCGACGTGATGATCGTCCGCCTCGACACGGGCGAAATCCTCCGCGTGTTCACGCGCCTGCAGGAGGTCCAGAACAACTTCACGAGCGACACGCTGCTCGCCGCCAACCGCATCACCGACGTGCCGTTCGACTCGCCGATCATCGGGCAGCCCATCATCTATCCCGCGGAGGTCGGCACCGACACGACCAAGATCTTCGTGGGCGACGCGGACGGGACGCTCTGGCGCCTCGACGTGTCCGACCCATTGCCCGCCAACTGGACGGGGGGCTTGTATCTCGACGCGTACAACCAGTCGGTCGACACGAACACCACCGCGTGGTCCGACGGCGAGCCGTTCGGGGTCCCGCCCACGCTGGCGCTCAACGCCGCCGGGCAGCTCGTCATGAACGCCGCCACGACGTCGACCGACGAGTTCGATACGAACGGCGTCTACATGATTTACTCGCTCACCGAGACGGTGCAGGGATCGGCGCTTCACGCGCAGGTGAACTGGTACATAAGCTCGCCGCTTACGACGACGGGGACATCGGCGCTGTCGCTCTACCCGGGCGAGCGCGTCTCGGGGCCGATGACGGTGTTCAACGGGGAGCTCTTCTTCGCGACGTACGCCGCCAACGCGAGCTCCGGCTCGACGACCAGCACGTGCAACGTCGGTCTCGCGCGGGTCTGGGGCGTCGACTATCAGACGCCCGATCCGTCGCAGTCGACGACACCCCCGCAATGGGGCGGCAAGCCGCTGATGAACGCGCTCCCCCCGCAACCCTCGACGACGATCGTCTCCTACGTCATTCCGAGCGAGAGCACCGGCAACTCGAACCTCGCCGGCGTGGTCATCCCGGGCGTCTCGATTCGACAGAGCCCGGCCTGCGCGGCGGCGGGGGGCGCCGTCGCCAATCCTCTGGGCGGCGGTTCGTACAACTCGGTGGGGGCCTTCTCGCCGAGCACGTACTCGATGTTCGCGCAGCTCGGCCAATCGAACAGCGCGGGCGCCGGGGCGAACACGCTCAACATCTCCCTCAATCCACCCCTCATCCCGATGCGAATCGACTCGTGGGCAGGAGTGTTCGAGTGACGAAGGCCGGAGCCGCCTTCAGCGCGACGATTCTCGTCCTCGGGGTCGGCGCGTGTCACGCTCGACCGCCGCCCGACGCCGACCCCCAGCCCGCGCCGACGGTGAGCTCCGCGCCGCCCCCCGTCGATCACCTGGCCGCGGGCGAGCTCGCCGAAGGGACGGAGCACGCGTTCGGCCTCACGCTCCCGCGCGCGCTGCAGGTCACGGGCAACTTCGTGCCGGTCGTCTATGCGAGCGGCCCGCTGACCGTCCACCCGGTGGTCCAGTATCTGAGCGCGCGCCTCGAAGGAGGCGACCTGCACGAGGGGCCTGGGTCGGCGACGTTCGAGCACGTCGCGGTGCGGGGCAAGCCCGGGGTCGAGCTTTCGATCCACGTCGACGCCTCGCTCGCGGGCGTTCGGCTCGAGATGCGCAACACGACGCCGGTCCCCGCGCTGAACCTGGCCAACGACGCCGAGCGGTGGAAACACGTCGGGCTCACGCCCTCCGGGCGAGTGATCGATCCGACACACCTCGACTGACGGCAGGCGCGCGCCGAGGGCTTACCCGGCGGGCGTCAGTCGTGCGACCCTGGCGACCCTCGTGCCCGCCGCGCCGCCCGCTGCTCCGTCCACCTCCCCCGCAGGCGCGAGCGATCCCGCAGTGACGGCGACGTCGTCGAGCGGCGACGCGGCGCGCTCGGCGGGGCGCGGCGGAGTGGCCGTGTTGGGCGCGAAGCTGTTCTTCCTCGTCGTCGGCTTCGTGCAGCAGCCCCTGCTGCGCATCGCGGTCGGCCTCGGAGACTTCGGCGGCTTCGCGCAGGCGCTCGTCGTAGCGAATGTCGTCAACAACGTCGTGGTCTCGAGCGCCACTCAGGGCGTCAGTCGGGCCGTCGCGGGCGCGCCCGGGCACGAGAAAGCTGCGCTCCGTGCCGCGATGCGGGTCCACGTCCCTCTCGCGTTCGCGGTGGCCGCGGCGATGGCGGCGGCCGCGCCCGTCTACGCGGCCTTCGAGAACGCCGAAGACGTCGTTGCCCCGCTCTTGATCCTCGCGCTCGTGGCGTTGCTCTACGGTCTCTACGCTCCGATCATCGGGTATCTCAACGGCACCAAGCGCTTCGGCCGGCAGGCTGGCCTCGACGTCATCTTTGCCACCCTTCGCACGGTGGGCCTCGTCGGCTTCGGGTACGCCTTCGTCGCTCGTGGGATGTCCGGTGTCCTCGGGACGACCGTCGGCTGGGTCGCTGCCGCCGCGTGCATCGTGCCTCTCGCGGCGAGGTCCGCGGGGGTTGGCACCTGGATGCCCCGTGCGCGCGGGGAAGCCCAGACGGCGACCGTGCCGAGGGGGGGCCGCTACCTGGGGATGCTCCTGCCGATTGCGGGCGCGCAGCTATGCACGAACGTCCTCATGCAGATCGACCTCGCCCTGCTGGGCCGCTTCCTGGGCCACGCACACGGGGCGGCGGCGGCGGCAGGGGCGATCGAGGGAGACGCCCATCGCGACACGGTCAAGACCTGGATCGCAATCTACAAAGAGTGCCAGACCTTCGCCTTCCTGCCGTACCAGCTGCTCTTCAGCATCACGCTCATCCTCTTTCCCATGCTGGCGCGCGCCCGGGCCGTCGGCGACGAGGCCGGCGTCCGGTTGTTCGTCGCGCGGGGTGCGCGTCTGGCGGCCATCTTCGGCGGACTGCTCGTGAGCGTCCTCGTGGCCCTGCCGGAGTCGGTCCTGTCGTTCGCCTACGGAAAGGCCGACGCCGCGCGGGGCGCCGACGTGCTGCGCATGATGGCGCTGGGCCAGGGTGCCTTTGCGATGCTGGGGATCGCGACGACCATCCTCACTAGCCTCGGACGCGAGCGCACCGCGGCGCTGCTGACGCTGGGCGCTGTGGTGGTGGTGGGCGGCGCGTGCGCCGAGTTCGTCCCGTCGGCGCCGTTCGGGCACGAGCAGCTGCTCCGGTCGGCGGAGGCAACGGCCGGCGGCCTCGCGGCCGCGCTCGTGGTGGGGGGATTCGTCGTGCGCGCCCATGCGGGGGCCTTCGTGCCATCCGCGACGGTGATGCGCGTGGGGCTCGCGCTTACGGCGTGTCTCGCCGTCGGCTACGTCGCTCCGTGCTTCGGAAGGTTCGTGACCCCCGTCGCCGCACTGGCGGTGGCGGGGGCCTACGTCGCGCTCCTCGCCGTCACGCGCGAGATCGCGGCCAGTGACCTCGCGATGGTGCGCGCGTTGCGGGGCCCGAAGGCAGGACGATAGCCGCGGGGTGGCTGATCCACCTGGAGAGCGCCCCTTCTCGCAAAAGCCCCGGGACCATGCGAATCACTGCGCTGCTGACCTCCACGATCGTCATGGTCGCCGCTCTAAACTGTGACCCCCAGGGTGACGGGTCGGTCACGGCGATGTGCGAGCCAATAACCACTGAAGCCGGGGCGATCTCCGAGGGTGACGCGGAGGTGCCGCTCAACCACCTCGCCACAGCAGCCTGCTGTCCCTATCAGCGCGGATCCGGGCCGCCCACTCAACCCTATTCGGCGGGGTACGCTTCCACGCTCGCCCCCGACGCCGGCGGCTGCACGTCGGATTCCGACTGCAAGGCCGGACCAAACGGCCGCTGCTTTCCCGAAGAGGGGCTGGTAGGGCGGGGGGGTTGCTCGTACGACGAGTGCTTTACCAACTTGGCGTGCGGACCGAAGACGCTGTGCATTTGCCGAAGCTCGTCGCAGGACAACAGCCCGAACGTTTGTGACCCCGGAGGCAACTGCGCCTTGGACTCGGATTTGTGGCCCAGGTAAATGCTGCTCGCCATCGGCGCAACCCGTGCCGGGGGGTCAAGGCGTGAACGCCTGCTACGGTCCGACGCCCTACTTTTGCCATACGGCATCGGACACGTGCGTCAACGACGCGGACGGCGCTGCGCTCGACGCCGAGACGGAGGCCGGGACGAACCCGTCTCCGGTTCCGGCCTACGTATGCGCTTATAGCGTGCAGGACACCCGGTGGGAGTGCACGAAGGCCTATTGCGCCCTGCCGTGAACCCCCAAGTATCGTCTGATTTTTTTGGATTCTGTACCGTCCCGATGGCGACAACGGTAGTCCGATGAGTACATCCTCACGTCCTGTAGCGTGCCCGAGAGTACGCGCGGGACCCTGATGCGACGTGGGTGGTGTGCACGCCGACGCGTGCTCAACGGCCCGTGCCCGACGACGTTTTCCGCTGTTCGCGCGCTCGCCTACCGCCGACGCGGCAGCCGCGCCTGCCGGCGCTCACGCAGAACGAAAAGGATGCCCGCCCCGCCCATGATGGCCCAGAGCACCAACCAGTAGAGGAAATACGGGTCCATCGCCCAACCAACCTTAGCTGCCTGGACGCAGACGTTCCAGCAGCGCTCCAGTAGCGAAGAGGAGCACCGCCAGGGCGCCTGCTTCCAGGGCCCATCCGCCAGAGAACGGTTCGCCCCGGACGCGCTTGTCGAGCCAAGCGAAAACAGCGACGAGTACGGACGCCTCGCGGAGCCAGTCCGCGAGCATTCCCGCTACCGTCTTGTTCGAGCGAAGGCTCTCGGTTGACACGCTTCGCTTCCGGGCCGAGCGCGTACCTCGCCTACGCCTCCGCCTCGGCCCTCCTCCCCGGCCGCACCGGACCCGCGGCAAGGATGGCTTGCCGGAGCGTGCCCTGAAGCTCGGCGTTTTGGCCCAGCGAATCGCGTGACCGCTCGCGGCCGTTGCCGAGCGGCGTTCCGGCGAACGAAAGATGATTGCCGGACTTGTCGACCAGGCCGCGCGAGATGCCGAGGTCGATGAGCTCACTGAGCCGGTCGATCCCCGTTCCCCACCGGATCTCGAACTCGGCCTCCGTGAAGGGCGGCGCGCACTTGTTCTTGGCCACCTTCACGCGCGTGCGGCCGCCGACCGGCTCGTCGCCCACCTTCACCTGTCCGATGCGGCGGACATCGAACCGCATCGACGCGTAGAACTTGAGCGCGTTGCCGCCCGTCGTGGTCTCGGGCGAGCCGAACGTCACGCCGATCTTCTGGCGGAGCTGATTCAAGAACATCAGCGTCGTCCCGCTGCGGTAGGCCGCGGCGGTGAGCTTGCGCAGCGCCTGGCTCATCAACCGGGCCTGAAGGCCCATGTGGGCGTCGCCCATCTCGCCCTCGAGTTCGGCCTTGGGCGTCAACGCCGCGACCGAGTCGATGACGACGAGATCGATGGCTCCCGAGCGCACGAGCATCTCGGTGATGTCGAGCGCCTGTTCGCCGGTGTCGGGTTGCGAGATGAGCAGCTGCTCGGTCTCGACGCCGACGCCGCGCGCGTAGGCGACGTCGAGCGCGTGCTCGGCGTCGATGAACGCAGCGGCGCCGCCGGTGCGCTGCGCCTCTGCGATTGCGTGCAGCGCGAGAGTCGTCTTGCCGCTCGACTCGGGACCGTAAACCTCGACGACACGGCCCCGCGGCAAGCCGCCGATGCCCGTGGCCAGATCGAGGGCCAGCGATCCGGTGGAAATGGCGGCCACGGGCTCCGGCTCCTCGTCGTCGCCGAGCGTCATGACGGCGCCCTTGCCAAACTGCTTCTCGACCGCGGCCATCACGCTCTTGAGGGCGCGGACCTTTTCTACGACTTGCTCGAGCATCGGGAGGCTCCTTTCGTGTGTCGGCGTTCGCCGACGTGAACGTTCTCGACGTCAGAGCGAGGACCGTGCCCGAGTCTGTCGTCCGGTATTGCGCCCCGAACTCCGACCGGCCAGCCGTCCCCGCGCGTCGGTGCGTGTCCGCGGACGCGTCGGCCCTCGAGGACCGATGCGCCGCGCGGCTCACACGGCCCGATCCATGACACGCAGGCCGATCGCTTCGGCCACGTGCGCGGGCTCGATCGCTTCGGACCCGTCGAGATCCGCGATCGTCCTCGCGACGCGCAGCACCTTTCCATAGGCGCGGGCCGACAGCGCCAGCCGCTCCATCGCGCTCGAGAGCAAGCGCGCGCCCGCCGGGCACAGCGGTGCGATGCGCTCGACGTCACGGGGCGCGAGGGCCGCGTTCGTGGTCGCGGCGACCAGGCCGCGGCGAACGCGATCGCGCTGGATGTCGCGCGCATGTTCGACCCGCGCACGCACCGGCGCCGTTGGCTCGCCCCGGCCCGGGGCCTGGAGCGCCGCGACTTCGACCGGCGGCAAGACGACGTGGACGTCGATCCGGTCGAGCAGGGGACCGCTCATCTTGGCGCGGTAGGCGCGGACCCGCTCCGGCGAGCAGACGCAGCGCCCGCTTCCATCGCCAAGCCAGCCGCACGCGCACGGGTTCATCGCGCAGACCAGGAGCAAGCGCGCCGGAAACGTGGCCTTTCCCTGCGCCCTCGAGATCGTCACGACGCCGTCTTCCAGCGGCTGGCGGAGGGCCTCGAGCGCGGCGCGACGGAACTCGGCCAGCTCGTCGAGAAAGAGGACGCCGTGGTGCGCGAGGCTCACCTCCCCCGGGCGCGGACCATCGCCCCCTCCGACGAGGCCGATCTCGCTCACCGTGTGATGGGGCGCGCGAAACGGCCTGCGGCCCGATAGCCCGTGCGTCGCCTTGAACAGGCCCGCCACGCTGTGGATCGCCGTGACCTCGAGCGCCTCGTCCGTAGATAAGGGAGGCAGGAGGCCGGGCAAGCGCCGGGCGAGCATCGTCTTGCCGGCGCCGGGCGGCCCGATCATGGCCAGGTTGTGCCCTCCGGCGGCCGCAATCTCGAGCGCGCGCCTCGCTGCGATCTGGCCCCTGACATCGGCCAGATCTTCGGCTTCGTCAGGGCGCACGGCGGCGTCGGGCTCGGCGCGCTCGGCGCGGGGCAGCTCGGCGCGGCCGCGCAGCGACTCGAGCACGTCGCCAAGCGTCGAGGCGACCCGCACATCCATCCCCTCGACCAGCGCGGCCTCCGCCGAGTTGGCCTGGGCGACGACGGCGCGTCGGACCCCTCGCGCCCGGGCCCCGAGAAGCTGCGCCAGGACTCCGCGGAGCGGCTGCACCGTACCTTCGAGCGACAGCTCGCCGACAAAGAGGACCCCCGCGATCGCGTCGCGCGGCGCGGCACCGAGCGCGCCGGCCACGGCGGCCGCAATGGCGAGGTCGAACCCACTTCCCGTCTTGCGCACGTCTCCCGGCGCGAGATTCACGACGATCTGACACTCGCCGATGTCGACCCCCACGAGCGCCAGGGCGCTCTTGACGCGGACGCGGCTCTCTCGAACGGCGGCCTCGGCGAGGCCGACCAGGTCGAAGCATGGCGGCCCGCGTGTGGCACGGACCTCCACCCGCACGGGCTGCGCCTGGAGACCGGTGAGCGTCGCGCCGAGGGCCGTGGCGAGCATGACGTCCGACGCCCCAAGCGAACCGCGTGCCGCGAGAGTCCCCTTGTTGCCCCGCGGGCGCGCGGCATCGGAACCCCGTCCTGCGAGGCCTCGCCGTGTCCACGGACAAGCGCGAGACGAGATCTTTACGCGCCCGGGGAATTCGGTTCTCATCGTCGCGCTGATCCCCGAGTCCCCGCGCCCACGCCGCAAGGCAGCCGATGGCGGAGCCGCGTCGTGAAGCGCGTCTCGTGGTGGCGGACGGCGGCGTGCATCGTGGCGACGGCGAGCCTTGGGTTCGCCGCGGCGTGCCACCCGCGGCCGGCCGCCGGCCACAAATGCTCCGGCGCAGGCCAGCTCGTGTGCGCGGCGAAGAATCAGGCTCTCGTGTGCGACTCGAACGCCTGGGTTCCCGTTCCGTGCAAAGGCCCCCGAGGTTGCGCCCGCCCGGAGGCGGCCGGAGCGCTCGAGCAATGCGACGACACGGTCGGCGCGGAGGGTGACGTGTGCCCCGGCAGCTCCCCGCCCGACTTCGCGTGCACGGAAGACCGCGCGGAAGCGCTCGTTTGTCGCGATGGCCGGTTCGCCCTCTGGCGCCGTTGCCGTGGTGCGCGCGGGTGCGAGGTGGGCGGAGGAGAGCACGAGGGCCAGGGCGCCGCCGAGGGCCGAAACGTGCGTTGCGATACGTCCGCGGGAGCGCCAGGCGATCCGTGCGAAAGGCGTGGATCTTACGCCTGCTCCACCGACGCGAAGACGATGCTCATCTGCACCGGCGTGGCGCTCACCGCGGCATCGTCGTGCCGTGGGCCAGGCGGCTGCCATGTCGACCTCGCCACGAGCAAAGTCGATTGCGACGACACCATCGCCGAGGTCGGCGATCCTTGCGACGAACCCCGGCGCATCACGTGTGCCGCCGACCACAAGGCGGAGCTCGTGTGCACCGGTGCGAAAGACAGCCGCGCAAGTGCCGGGGCGAGAGACGCGGGCGCCGAGCCGCCCGAAGCCGCGCCAGAGGATGCTGGCCTCTCCGTGAGCCGCTACGAGAAAAAACGTGAATGTAGGCGAAGCGACTGCTCCATCGGAGGGAGTGAGCTTTTTTGCGATTAGCGCGGCGGGGCGCTTTACGTGTATTCGGGCTTTGCGAGCGAGGTAGTAGGAGCGTACTGTTTGAGTTGATATGCAACTCTCGAGATGGATGGCGCTCGCGATCCTGGGGTTCGTGGGCGGCGCTTCCATCGTCGCGGCCGGCGGGTGCGGAACGCAGGCATCCAGCGGCGCTGCGGGCCAAGGTGACGGCGGCCACGGAGACGCCACCACGGCAGATGACGGCGCCGCCCAGGGCAACAGCTCCAGCGGCGGGGCCAGCTCCAGCGGGGCCAGCTCCAGTGGAGGCAACGGCGACGACGGCGGCGAGGGCGACGCAAGCGGCGGGGGCACTTCCAGTTCGTCCGGCGGGGGCGGCTTTGGCCCGGACGGAGCTTGTATCCCGCTGACGGCCTGTCCGTCCGGCGTGACGTGCGGCAGGTACACCGATCCGTGCAGCGGCCAGGTCTTCGTGTGCGGCAACCCCAGCGCGTGTCCGAGCGGCCAGGTCTGCATGGCCACCCCGGGTGATCCCACGTCACAGAGGTGCGCGTTGACGGGCGGCACGCAGGGGCTCTGCACCGGCTTGTGCGGGCAGATCGGGTTCGATGCGTGCGGCGTCGCCATCGACTGCCCGGACACCTGCACCGGCGGCAACGTGTGCATCGGCAATCAATGCCAGCCGCCGCCTCCCCCGAGCGACGCTGCCGTGAGCGACGCGTGCGTGCCGACGACGTGCTCTCCCGCCCCCCAGACACAGCTCTGCGGCACCATCGAGAACGGGTGCGGCAGCACGATTCACTGCACGTGCACGACGGGCGTCTGCGTCGGCGGCGTCTGCGCGACCGAACCGCCCGAGTGCCTCCTCGGCGACGGAGGCGCCAAGTGCGGATCGGTCGAAAACGCGTGCGGCAGCAGCACGATCGCGTGCCCCGCGACCTGCACGGGGACGACGTCGTGCGTCGACGGGAGGTGCACGCCGTGCACGCCGCCGACCTGCGGCAGCCGCACGTGCGGGGACGCGCCCTCGAACGGCTGCGGTCCCGCCGTCAGCTGCGGGACGTGCCCCAACGCGAGTTCCGGAGAAGTCTGCGTCTCGGGGGCCTGCTGCACGCCGACGACGTGCGCAGAGGCCCTCGAGGCCGGCGCGGCCACAACGGACGCGGGCGCCGTGGGCTGCAACGCGGTGAACCTCGGCTGCGGCGTCCAGCAATCGTGCGCGCCGTGCGCCACGGGCGAAGTCTGCAACGCCAACGCGTGCTGCACGCCGAAGACGTGCGCGGAGGCGATCGACGCGGGCCTCGTCTCCGGGTGCACCCCCGTCGACCTCGGGTGCGGCGTCGAGAAGTCGTGCTCACCATGCCCCGGCGCCGAGACGTGCAACGCCAACGCGTGCGTCGCCTGCACCTCGAAGACCTGCGCTGATTTCAGCGGCGGCTGCGGCCACTCGGACGGCTGCGGCAATACCCTCAACTGCTGCGCCGAAGGCACATCGTGCGTCAGCGGCGGCCTGTGCTGCGGCGCAGGCATGGTGAATTACAACGGCAGCTGCTGCCTCCCGCTGTGCGACGCGAACCAGCCGTCGGGCATCCAGGTGAGCTGCGGCCAAATGCTCTACTGCAATAATTCGCATTAGTTGACCGGATACCTGGTTAACGGGGTACCCCGTTAACTAATGCGGGATCAGGTTCGCGAACCAGGCTGCGGCGCCGGCGGCAACCAGGACGACGAGGGCGACGGCGACGCCGACCCTCGATCCGGAGCGCGCGGGGGCGACCGGCAGCGGGGCCGGCATGGGCGGCGGTGCACTTGACGACAGGGGGCCCAGGGGGGGCAATGGCGCGGCGCGCAGGGCGGGCGCGGACGACGCTGGATCCTCGTCGTCCTCGAGCGCCGCGAGGTTGCCCGCGGTGTGGCTCGGCAACGACGCGAGCGAGCCGCGCGACGAGTCGGTGTCCTTCTTCGTGCCTATCTCGTCGATCCAGCCGCCCACGTCGACGTACTTACCACCCGAAGAGACGGGCGCGGGTGGCTGGATGGGCGGGCCCTGGATCGTGGAGGTATCGAGCGGCCTGGCACCGCCGCCGGGCGCCGCCTTGTCGTCCGTCAGCGACGTGAACTCGAACAGCGCCTCTTCGATGAGCTTGTCGATGATGCTCGCCTGCATCGGGCGATGCCGTTGCCGCTCCTTCATCGCGCCCTGAACGAGGTTCGCGATGTCGAACGTGCTGACCGGCACGCCGTTGCGGAACATGAACTTCGACAGCTCTTGCCCGAGGTCGCGCGCCGTCGAGTAGCGCTGGGCAGGATCGCGGGCGAGGGCACGCGCGATGATCCTCTCGAGCTCGGGCGCGACGCGCTTGTTGATCTGGGAGATGCTCGGGACGACCGCCGCCTGCACCTTCTTCACCGTCTGGAAGTCGGTGTCGCCGAGGAACAGCCTTTGTCCGGCGAGGAGCTCCCACAGGATGATGCCGACCGCGAAGATGTCGGTGCGCGCGTCGACCTCCTGCGCCATCGCCGCCTCGGGGGCGAGATAGGAGAACTTGCCCTTGATGATCCCGGGTTCGCTCTTCTCGAGCTGGCTGTTCGCCTTGGCGAGGCCGAAGTCGACGATTTTCACCTCGCCATACTTGGTGATGAGCACGTTCGGCGGGGACATGTCGCGATGAACGATGTGCAGCGGCACGCCGTTCGGGTCCGTCAACTCGTGCGCGTAGGAGAGGCCCTTGCAGATCTCGAGGGAGATGTGCACGGCGGCCTCGACGGGGAAGTCCTTCCCCGTCTTTTTCAGGTGCTCGATGATCGCCTTGAGGTTCGCCCCGTCGACGAACTCCATGACGATGAAGAACGCGCTGTCGCCGACGCCGATGTCGAAGACCTGAACGCAGTTGGAGTGCGAGAGCTGCGCCGAGAGGCGAGCCTCGTCGAGGAACATCGAGATGAATTTTTTCTTCGACGAGAGGTGCGGCAGGACGCGCTTGATGGCAACCTGCTTGCGGAACCCCTGCAGGCCCTCGCTCTCGGCGCGAAAAACCTCGGCCATGCCGCCGGACTCGAGTTTTTCGATCACACGATAGCGTTGCTGACTGTCCGACATGGGCGTGGGCACCCCGGGGGCCCGATCCCTAAGGTGCCACTCACGCGGAGCAAGGGTCAAGCGGTGCTCTCGGCGCCGCCGCTGCCCCGCGCCCCCATCCGGGCAACGTGCGTTCACGATTGCGATCGCCGCTCTAGGCTGTCGTTGACACCGCAGCCCTATGAAACCATTCTCGCACCCGCGAGCGTTTGCCGGCAGCACGCGCCGCGGAGGCCCTGCACGTGGACACCCAATTCGAGAACGCGAAGAAACTCGTCGAGGCGACGATCCGGAAGCTTGGCCTGGATCCGGCGACCACGCGGGCGCCTGCGGGCGAGGGGCGCGCCGCCTGGACGCTCAAGCGCGGCAGCGCCTCGATCCTCGTCGCCATCAACCACCACGACGACGAGAAGGTCACCTACCTGCGGGTGGCGTCGCCGATCGGCGACATCCCCGCCGACGCCGGGCGACATCTGCCCCTGTTTCGCAGGCTGCTCGAGATCAATGGCCACGGGCTCGCCAACGCCGCCTTCGGCCTCGTGGGGGATCGCGTGGTCGCCGTCAGCGAGCGCCCGACGACGGATCTCGACGAGAGCGAGGTCGAGCAGATGATCCGCCACCTCGCGGCCGTGGCCGACACCTTCGACGACCGCCTGGAGAAAGAGTTCGGCACGACCAAGGCGTGATCTCCCCCACTCTTTCCATGATTTACCCAGGTTGACGTGCTCCGGCGACAAGCTTTAGCGATAGCGACGATCGTCGGCCTCGCCGTTCTGAGCGTCGCCCCAGCGGCCCGTGCGGTGGACACGGAGGTGACCAGCGACACCGATGGCCAGTTTTACGACGTGCGCTCGCCGACGGGTACGGTCGTCGACGAACGCCGGCGCCTGACGACCACGCTCGCCCTGTCGCTCTACAACCTCCTCGACGCGCCGCTCACCGATCCCAACGCGCCGCAGCTCTCCTTCCGGGCGCGCCTGCGGTACGACGCCGACTACGGCGAGCACCCGGACGAGGTCGACCCGCGCTACTACCAGACGACGTACGTCCCAGGTGGCGCATACGGCAATCAGATCGGCCTCTCCGGCGCTGAAGCCGTCGACTTGATGTACGCGTACGTCGAGGGCCGCAAGTTTCTCCACGGCTGGCTGGGGTTCAAGCTCGGGCGGCAGTACGTGACCGATGTCCTCGGCTGGTGGGCGTTCGACGGCGGGGATGTGGCCGTCACGACGCCGTACTTCTTCAAGGCCGAGCTCTATGGGGGCATCGAGGAGCGTGGCGGCATGCCGCTCAGCACCTCGCGCTTCGAGGCCGACGGGATCTGGCGCGGCAACCGCTCGAACCTCGACCCGCTGCCCGCCTGCCCGGGGGGTCCACCAGGGACGTGCGGCCAGTCGGGGCTATCGCTGTACCCGCCCTTTCAGCAGTCGGACATCGCCCCGGCGGTCGGCGTCGCGCTCGAGTCCACCGGAATCACATGGATCCACGGGCGCCTCACGTACCGGCGCGTCTACGACACCGGCAGCTCCAACACGACCGAGTACCAGAGCGGCATCTACGCGCCGTCGTCGTACGGAGGTGGCCGCATCTCGTCGGAGCGCCTCGGGTACGCCGTCGACGCGAGCTTGACGAAGTTCGGGGGCGCGAAGGCGGGGATCGTCTACGACCTCTACCGCGCCGAGGTGACTTCGCTGTACGCCTCGCTCGACGCATACCTCGGGAGCAAGGTCACCGTGAGCGCCGACTACGACTACTACGTGCCGTGGTTCGACGGCGACAGCATCTGGAATTTCTTCGCCGGCGAGCCCACCAACGATCTTGCCCTGCGCGCGAACGTCGACGTAAATGAGAAGCTGTCCATCGCGGGCAGCGGCAACGTGCGGCTCTTCACCGTACAGACGGCCGCGTTTGATCCCATCGGCAACGGGGGAGTGAACTGCTCGATCCCGCCCTGCACGTACTCGCCCTCGACCAACTACTCCGGGGGGTACTTCCCCTCGAACGGGCACCCCTTCGACGAGGGCTTCAACCTGTCGGCCCGCTGGCGATCGGGCGAGACGCGCCTGGCCGTGCGCGGGGCGGGCAACTTCGGCGACGAGGGCGACCGCGTGGGCGGCGACTTCTCGGCCGAGCGCATCATCGAGACGCGCTACGTCGTCTCGGGGCGCGTGGGCGTCTGGCAATGGGATGACAAGCTCCGGCCGGAGCGGAGCACGACGGACTTCAGCTACGTCCTCGGCGTCGGCTACCGGTTCACGCCTCGGGCGCAGGGCGGCGTCGAGTGGGAGCAGGACGTCAATGGCCTGGTCGGTGACCGCTTTCGCCTCCTCGCGACGTTGAAGGTGGCGGTGACCAAGTGACGCGCCTTGCCGTCGCCCGCGCGCTGCTCTTCGCGCCGCTGCTGGCAGTCCTGTTGGCCGTGCCGCTCGCCCTCGCCGAGAACGCGGCGCCGGCCACGCAGACGATCGTGCATGGGCTCGCGCCGCTGCCGAACGACCAGAGGGTGCCGAAGGAGATGCTTCCGCCGGGCTCCTTCGATCCGGACCCCGGACCGAACGACGTCATCTACCCGACGCAGCACCTGACGATCCGCTTCAACCACGAGAAGCACGTCGGCAAGGACGTCGGCGCCACCTGCAAGACGTGCCACGGCGCCGCGAACCGGAGCACGTCCGTCGCCGATTCGCTCCTGCCCCCCGGCATGGTCTGCGACGCATGCCACTCGACGGATCACACGGACCTCACGGCGGTCAAACCGGGCGATGACGCTTCCGGACAGTGCGCCTACTGCCACGAGGGCTACAAGGCGGCCGACGGGAACGCCGTGCTGGCCCTCGCGATGCCGAGGGCGAACCTGCTCTTTAGCCACAAGGCGCACGTCGACCGCAACATCGGGTGCGCGCAGTGCCACGGCGCCGTCGACAAGCTCGAGCTCGCGACGCGCGACCAGCTCCCGCGGATGCCGGGCTGCTTCACGTGCCACCAGATGCCCGACTCGGCGTCGCGCGGCGAGGCGAAGAGCGCGTGCGACACCTGCCACATCCGCGGCGACCGCGGGACGCTCATCAAGACCATGTTCGCGAGCGGCACGCTCCTACCGCCGCGATGGCTGCACAACTCCGAGCACACGCCCGACTTCATCGAGCGTCACAAGGCGGTCGCGGCCGACGACTCGCAGTTCTGCGCGAACTGCCACAAGGAGGACTTCTGCACCGACTGCCATGACGGTCGCGTCCGGCCGCGCAGCATCCACCCGAGCGACTACCTCAACATGCACGCCATCGAGGCGCGGATGGAGACGCAGAAGTGCAGGAGCTGCCACGAGGAGCAGAGCTTCTGCCTCAACTGCCACATGAGGGTCGGCATCTCCGAGTCGAGCCCGCCCGCCGACAAACAAGTCGCGCGGTTCCATCCCCCGAAGAGCATCTGGAGCGATCCGCCGACCAAGCCCGGCCACCACGCGTTCGAAGCTGAACGCAACCTGAACCAGTGCGTGAGTTGCCACACCGAGCGCGACTGCGTGGCCTGCCATGGCGCGCTCGGCGTGGGCGCCGGGTTCGATCCCCACACGAACGGCTTCGTGCACGGCTGCGCGACCCAATTTCGTCGTAACCCCCGCCCGTGCTACGTCTGCCACGAGGCCAAGGACCAGGCCCTGGCCCAGTGCCAGTGAGGCGCGCGATGACCAGAGCGATCCCGCCCAGGCTCGTGAGTCCGCCCGAGCCCGCGTGTGCGCCCGAGCCCGCGTGTGCGCCCGAGCCCGCGTGTGCGCCCGAGCCCGCGTGTGCGCCCGCGCCCGCGTGTGCGCCCGCGCCCGCGTGTGCGCCCGCGCCCGCCCGCGCGCCCGCCCGCGCGCCCGCGCCCGCCCCCACGCTTCCCCGCAGGATTACGGGATTCGTACGTTTCTCAAGCGAAACGGCCTTGCAACCCTTGCGCGCCGGGGGATATGTGTCCATCCCTTGCATCCCTGGAAATTCCGGCGCGAAGGAGGACGACGGTGAAAGAGCTCGTGCGCTACCTCTTGGAGAACATGTACCTGGACTTTCAGGGCGAGATCTCCCTCGACACCGTACGGCAGATCCTGCGCACCGACGAGAGTCGGGAGGCCCGACAGCTTCTCCAGAAGCTCATCGAGGACAAGGGCGTAGACGAGCTGCTCCTCACGTTGGCCGACTGTTTGAAGGACCACCTCCGCTCGGGCGTGAACGAGGACGTGGTGCGCGAACAGCTCGCTCTTTACGCAGAGAGCTGATCCGAGGGCTTTCGATCGCCGCGCTCGGCTCGGTCCTCGGGCTGACGGGCTGCGACGTCGGAGGGCCGACCAACCAGCCGCAGGGCGTCGGCGCGCCCGTGAGTTTCACCGCGAACGTCGGGCCCGATCTCCCCACGACAGGCAGCGTCGAGCTGACGTTCGACCGCCTGCTGATGCCCGCGAGCATCAACCGGCAGACGTTTCAGCTCCAGACGCTCTCGGGCACGGTGCTGACGCCGAACGTGGCCTACGATCCGGTCTCGCGGGTGGTGACGGTCACCCCGCTGCCGGACAACCCGTTCGTGACGGGCCAGACGTACGTGCTCACGATCTTCCCACTCCAGCCGGGCATCACGGCAGGCCAGCTGGGGACGGGACCGGGCCTTATTGCGATCGACGGCGCGACGCTCAACCCGCCCCAACCGGTCAACATCACGTTCCTGGCGGGGACCCTCGTCACGCCGCCCGCGCCCACGCCCATCGATTACTGCACGACCATCGCTCCGATCTTCGTGGGCCATTGCAACGGCCTGGCCTGCCACGGCTCGGACTCTACGGCGGCGCAGGGGCTCGTGCTCACCACGCCGGCCGGCGTCGCTTCGACGGCCGTGGGCCTCGACGGGATGGAGGTCGTCGCCGTGGGCGCCAACACGGGCCCGCGTCCGGTTGCCGAATCCCCCGGCGCCATCTTCGGCCTCGACATGCCCATCATCGACCCGGGGCCCGGGGCGCCCGCAGCGGGCGATCCGGGAGACAGCTGGATGATGTACAAGCTGCTCATGGCCGTCCCGGCGCCGGGCGACGCGGGCGACATCGTGCCGCTGTCCAGCACCGAGCGGGCCACCCTGGCGAGCCTCGTGCCCGGCCGCGAGATGCCCTTTCCGCCCAATCCCGGAGCCTCGCTCAACACCGTCGCGCTGCAGCTCACCGTCGCCCAGCTCGAGACGATGAGCACGTGGATCGCGCAGGGGGCGTTCGTCCCCCCGTCGTGCCCGTGACGAGTGCATCGTCGTCGAGATGAGCTCAAGGTTTTTGCTGTCATCCTGAGCGAAGCGAAAGACCCAACGGAGAGCGCGGAAAGTCGGCGTCCATGGGGTCCCTCGCTCCGCTCGGGATGACAGCAAAAGCTACCCGCTGATGCGGTTGCGGCCCGCCTGCTTGGCCTCGTAGAGGCGCTCGTCGGTGCGCTTGTAGAGATCCTCCGGCGTATCGTCCGGCGTGAGCTCCGAGACCCCGACGCTGACCGTGCAGCGGATGACGTCCTGGTCGTGCTTGACGGGCGTCGCCTCCACCGTCGCCCGCACCTTCTCCGCCGTGGTGCGGGCGCCGTCGAGCACCACTTCCGGCAAGAGCACGGCGAACTCCTCGCCCCCAGTGCGCGCGAGGATGTCCTCCCGCCGCAGCCGGGACTTGACCGCCGAAGCCACCACGCGGAGCAAGCTGTCGCCCGCCAGGTGCCCGTAGGTGTCGTTGACCTTCTTGAAGAGATCGATGTCGAACGTCAGAAGCGACAGCGCGCGGTTGTAGCGCTTGGCGCGGTTCACTTCGCGCTCCAGGGCCTCGTTGAAGTATCGACGATTGAAGATCTGCGTGAGGCCGTCCACCGTCATCAGGCGGTAGATCTCCTCGTGGTAGTGCACCTCGACGTTCTCGCCCGTCATGAACTTGAGGATCGATCGGCCGATTCTCACCTGATCGCCGTCGTGGAGGGGACGCTCGCGGACGACCTCGTCGTTGACGTACGTGCCGTTGGTCGAGCCGAGGTCGGCCAACGAGTAGACGCCGTCGGTGTACGTGATCCGCGCGTGGTGCCGGCTCACGCTCTCTTGATCGATGAAGAGATCGTTGTTGGAAGAGCGCCCGATCTCGAAGGGCGCCCCGCCGAGCTCGAGCCGCTTGCCGAGCTCCGTGCCGTAAATGACGACGATGCACGCGTCCTTGCCCGGCGGAGACGGACCCTGGCCCTTCTTGGCCGACTCGTCGACCGGCGTGACACGTGTGAGATCGAGGTCGCGCGGAGGCACTTGGGTCGGAAGTTACAGCGAAATGTCCTTCAGCGTGATCCTCTTGCGATCGGCGATGCCGACGCCGAGGTCCGCCGCCGCGAGGATGTACGCCGGCGGGCGCCCCTCGTCAGTCAACGACTTGAGCCCGAAGCCGGCGCGAGCCTTCTCGACGACGTCCCACCCGATCGTGTCCAGGGCGACCGGGTCGGTGCCGACGTACACGGATTCGTGCGGTTTGACGTACTCGGGGTGCTTGTAGAGCGGCCCACCGTGCGCCATCACCTTGAAGCCGTCGAGGACGCAGAGACGAACGCGGGACCGGAGGATGTCCTGCGCCGAGAGGATCGCGATCTGCGGGCTAGCGTGGTGGTCGTGGAAGTCTTGCGGGTTCACGCTGCAGCCGTGCGTCATGTTCTTGAGGGCGCCCGTGAAGCCGCAGATCGAATGATCCTTGATGAGGGCGAAGTTGATGAGCGCCGTCGACTCCGTGAGCGCGCGCACGAACTTGGTGTGGCGCTGCGTGCCGGGGATGTCGCGCCAGTCCATCGTGGCGTCGTTGTTGGAGTGCCAGACGACGCTCACGCCCGCAGGGACGGACTTCGCGGTGATCCGCGTCCCTTGCATGAAGCCTGGGTACTGCTCGAGGACGGTGATGTTCGTGGCCGGCACGCCGCCGGCGATCATGGCCTCGAGCAGCGGGAGCACGAGCTCCTTGTTCGTCGCCATGTTTTGCAGGGCGATGCCGTTGACCTTCACGCAGACCTTGTCTTGCGGGTGGACGAACAGCTTCGACGCCTCGACCAGGTCGGCCTTGCCGGTGAGCTCCTCGAGACCGCGGCGGAGCATCTCCTTGGCGTCGGCGGGCTTCGGAAAGATGCCGTTCGCTTCCAGGCAGCCGGACTTTTGCACGCGGACCACGCAGCCCGGGGACGAGAAGGGCGTGAACCCGTCCGGCGGACGGGCGGCCAAGTCCGGCGCCGTCTTGGCCTCGGCCGAGCTGGCACGAAGCATCGCGGCACCCGCGGCGGCGGCCGCGGCCCCGCGCAGAAACGCCCGGCGAGAAGCCGCACCGTCCTGCTCGATTCTGGCGTACGCCTCGAGCTCCAGGTCTGTTTGCCGAGCGACCATGATCAACCTCCGCGTCGCTCAACTTTAGCGCATCGCGCCGCCTCTGGGAGAACGTCTCGCGCGGGGCCTTACGTTTATCGCCCTCGCTCGAGCGAGAAAGCACACTTTTATAATCAGCCCGCTCTCTCGCTCCGCTCGAGCCTGCGGACTAGAGTTGCCCGGTGCCGAACTTACTCGCCATGTGCTTCGAGGGGGAACTCGCCCCCTCGTTCGATTTGCGCTGTTTGAGCACGGGCCAATCGCTGCCGGACGGCTGGGGCCTCGGCTATTACCCGGCCGGCGAACCGTCCGCGTCCGTGCTGAAGGAGCCGGCGCCGTCCCGCGGCAGCATCCGCGGCGAGCTCGTGAAGGCCTGGGAGCACCTCGAGTCGTCTCTCTTCGTGCTCCACGTGCGCACCGCCACCTGGGGACCCAACACCGACGCCAACACGCAACCGTTCACGTTCGCCTGGGGCGGCCGAGAGTGGATGATCGGACACTCGGGCAGCCTCGCGTCGCGCCTGGACGATGTCCTCGACCCTCGCTTCGAGCCCGTCGGCGGCACCGACACGGAGCGCATCTTCTGCGTCCTCTTGGGCCGAATTGCTGCCCGCGAGTGGCGCTCGTTCGACGCCGTGGACGTGCGCGTCCTGCACTCCTGGCTCCTCGAGCTCAACACGCACGGGGCGCTCAACCTGGTCCTGACGGATGGCCGCGACCTCATCGCCTACGCCGACCAATCCGGGGTGGAGCACATCCATATGGCCGAGCTCCTCCCGCCGTACCCGAACCTCGTCTTGGCCGACGGCGACGTCCGCATCGATCTGACCCGCCGCGGCAGCAAGCCGTCCAAGGGGTGGGTCGTGTCGTCGCAGCGCCTGGCCTTCGAGGGCGCGACCAAGGAGCTCACATGGCGCACGCTGGCCCCGGGCGAGCTCGTCGTGCTGCGCCAGGGCGCGGTCGTGGGAGGCGCCCTGACGGAGCCCTCCGGGACGGGATCCCGCCCGCCTCCCAAGGGCCTGCCCCCCACGCGGAGCGAGCGACGCCTGTCGGCGCGGAAGCCCCCCGGACGCCTCTCCATCGTGCACAAGACGACGTACAAATACGCGGGGCAGCCCGTCGAGAGGAGCACGCACCTCTTGAGGCTCTTCCCGGCGTCCGATCGCCTCCAGAGGCTGCTCGACTCGCATGTCTCGGTCTCGGTCGAGGGCCGCTCGCACGACTTCGACGACGCGTTCGGCAACCGGGTAAGGCGGGTGCACCTCGACGTCCCGTACCGCGAACTGAAGATCGAGGCACGCTCGCGCGTCGAGTCGCTCGACACCGATCCGCTCTCGTTCGACCTGCGCCACGTGCCGACGGCGATCCCGCTCGTGTGGATGCCGTGGCAAAAGACGATGCTAAACCCCTACCTGCAGGCGCCCGAGCTCCCGGAGACGGAGCTCAACGAGCTTGTCGAGTATGCGATGCGCTTCGTCAAGCGCAACACCGGCGACGTGCTCGACACGCTCCTCGACCTAAACGACGCCATCCATCGCGAGTACACGTACGTCTCCGGGTCGACGACGCTCGCGACGACGGCGTTCGACGTCTACGTCAAACGGCGCGGCGTCTGCCAGGACTTCACGAACTTGTTCGTCTGCCTGGCGCGCCTACTCGGCGTCCCCGCGCGGTACGTCTGCGGCTACCTCTTCACGGGCCCCAAGGACGAGAACCGCGTGCAGGCCGAGGCGTCGCACGCGTGGGCGCAGGTGTATTTGCCCGAGGTGGGGTGGCTGGGGCTGGATCCGACCAACGGGATCGTGACGAGCACCAATCATGTGAGGCTCTCGGTGGGGGTCACTTACCGGGATGCCACGCCGACGTCGGGGACGATTTATGTGGGCGGGGGGAGTGAGACGCTGGTTGTGGAGGTGAGGGTCGAAAGGGAGGGGTGAGCGCGGGCGCGGGCGCACACGCGGGCGCGGGCGCACACGCGGGCGCGGGCGCACACGCGGGCGCGGGCGCACACGCGGGCGCGGGCGCACACGCGGGCG
>Ga0302325_10006038_pt1 | contig 27369 bp, 22 predicted proteins | sample Palsa_T0_2_FD_201948 | JGI IMG/M metagenome (GOLD analysis project Ga0302325, IMG submission 201948) | Peat permafrost microbial communities from Stordalen Mire near Abisko, Sweden - Palsa_T0_2 | ecosystem: Environmental > Terrestrial > Soil > Palsa > Peat permafrost | place: Sweden: Abisko... | reverse complement strand
CATTTCGACCGCTTCCAGATCGATACCGCCGCGCTTGCGGCGCTCGGCAAAAACTCTGTCCAGCAAACGCATTACTTCGCGTGTGATTTCCCGATGGATTGCAATGCTCGTTTTTTTTCCTGCGCGGTCCAACCCGCGGCATCGGACTCCACCGGACGCAAACGGCAGATCTGCTCGTTGAGGGCGATCAGTTCAATACTCAGGCTCTGCAAATGATGGAACTCGGCGACTTCGCGTTGGGCTTTGCGGAAGGATGCCGGGCTAGCAAAGGACTCTGCTACGACTTGCCGTTTACTTTGCGAAGCAGACGAAGCTGCGGATCGTGACCTGGATCATTGGGCTTGGCGCAATAACAGTTCGGTTTCCCGCAACGGCGGACTACCGCGCTGATCGATCCTGGGCGAAGATCTCGGAGTTCCATAAACTGCTGCAAGACGCCGGAGCGCTTGGCTTCCAAATCGGCTACGGACTGTGACATCGGGGCCCCCTTGTTGTGAGTACATACATATACTCAGACTAAAAGGTCAACTCCGCCCATCCAGCCAAAACGCTTACATATATGTCGCGCACCCCTTGCCAGCGTGTACCTGGCAGGGAGAGAGTGCGCGCATGCGGAGCAACTTTACCGCGATGCAGCGCGGCGATTCACCGAGGCGCTCGGGGCCATGAACACCGGCATTGCGCACGTGAAACTGGGCCGAACGCTGCTGCGCGAACGGCGCTACCGGGAGGCGGAGCAGGAGATTCTGGCCGGGTCCGAAATTCTGTCGCGACAGACCAGTCCGTCGGTGATCCATGTTCAGGCTGCGCGTAACGACCTAGCCGCGGTCTATGAAGCGCTCGGCGAACCTGAGAAAGCGAAGACGGTTCGAGCGGAACTGGCCGCTACGGGGAAATAGGCGTCCCCACGAGTGCCGACGCGGCACGCAGGGTGCGTGCGTTACGGGGCCACTGCGATGGTCACCTTATCCGAAGTCGTCACACCGTTGATTGCGATCTGTAAGGACACCGCGTCCCCAGTGGGCGTGGCGGGGTCCGGCACTACGCCGATCTGATACTCGCCGACGAATTGCGGCGATAGCACGGAATAGACGAACTTAGCCGTCACACCGCCGATCGTTACAACCGGCGTCAGGGCCGTATTCCGAAGGCCACCCTCGGAAGCGGCCACATAGTTATCGATAGTTGGAGTCACTGCGCCAAGTCCGGTGCATGCAATGATCAAGGCGTGTCCCGAACTGACCGAGATGGGGACTGTGGTGAAGGGTCCAATGGGCGGGCCGGCCGGCGCGGCGAGATCGCCGGTGGTGTTGTCGTAGGCGAACGCCTGACCCACGCCGGTTGCACTTGTAGTGAAAATGCCGGGCGACGCCGGCACTACGTTCACACTCTGTGGGGCCGACGTTCCGTTGCCGCGAGTGACGACGATGTTCGCCGTTCCGCTGGTCTGGCCGGACGCCAGCACGTTAAACGGTAGCTGCGCATTGATCTGTCCGGCAGATACAAAGTACAGCCCCGCGGGAATGTCGTTGAAGGTTACGGACATCACATCGCTCAACGTGGTGGATAGCGGGATGGTGCTTCCGGAGGATGTCGAGGCCGCCAGGTTCGTGCCAAAGATGGATACAAGGGAACCGGGCGCCACGCCTTGCGCCGAGTAACTGCCGGAGTTCACCACGCCGCCCGCGCCCACCGCCGGCTGCGCGTGTGCGAGAGACGCGCAAACCAACATCCCGAGAGCCAATCCGACTGACCGCATCATTTCCCCTCCGCTTCAATTTTAGTCGATCCACTTACGCTAACCCAAGCTTCGACGCAAGATTTTACTTGTGCGGCGGTTCCAGCGGCGCGGTTCCGATCGCGGCGCGAATGTTTACCAGAGTTCCTGTAACCTCCGGGTGTTTGCCGCCATCGAGCGCCACGGCGGTGGCGGCCTCTGTTTCCGCCTCGTTCAGCCGCGACTCAGCCTGCAGGACCTGAGCGAGCATCCAATGCGCCTTGAACCAATTCGGCGCGTAGGAAATGGACGCGCGCAAACTCTGCTCGGTGCGCAGAAAATCGTTCTCGTGCGCGTAGAATTCGGCCAGGTTGTAATAAGCGCTAAATTCGGCTTCAGTGGTTTGGGTGGCGCGTTGGGCGGCCAGAGCGGCCTGCTGGAAAGCTCGCACGCGAACGACCCGTTCGGCTTTGCTCCCGGCAATCTGCGCCAGGCGGCGCGAATACCATAGGTCCGCGCTGGGGTCGGGCCAGCGCCAATGCTCGTATTCGGCATAGCGGTTAGCGGCGTCACCCACCAGGCTGGCGTCCAGATCGCGCCTCACCGCGGCGAGCAGGCTCTCGGCCATCCACAAACGCAAGCCGAAAAACACGAGTATGGCGGCGCAAGGTATGGCCACGGCCATCCGCTGCCAGCGGCGGCCAGGCGGCCACGTTGGCAGTGGCGCGCGGACGCCGAGCGATACCAGCATCGCGATAGTGCAGTAGTATGCCAGCGCGGTGGGCAGCGTGAAGCAGGCGAATTGCCCGCTGATGGTCATAGCCGCGAGCCCCGCGGCGAGCGCGCCGGTGGCGGGATTCCGGCGCAAAGCCGGCTGACTCACGATGGCAGCCGCGAATCCGCTGGCGGCGAGCGCCAACAGCAGCACTGGCCCGGCCACACCCTGCGCTACCAGCACATCGAGAAAGATGTTGTGCGGAGACTCGTGATAGAAGTCCGGATAGGCGCGGCTGAGATCCGCCGATTGACGGCGCGCGAAACTGCCGATGAAAGTATCCGGTCCGTAGCCCGCGGGCCAGCGCGCGGCCGCCATGCGCAGGCTGTCGCGCCAGAGCAGAAGGCGCGCCCCGCCCGCCGGTTCCTGGATTGCCCAGTGGACGCGGGCCCGTAATTTCTCGCCGGCTGGAGAGACGTAGAAGAGGGCGGCTGCCGCGGCGATGGCCAGGGCTGTAGGGCGGCCAATCTTGGCCGGGCAGGATTGCCCAATGTCACTTAGTTTTCGCAATCTCGCAATCCTGCATAATTTGTGGGGCAGACCCCCTGGTCTGCGCGGGTCCCCCTGGACCCGCTCTTTGCTCGAAGAATCAATTCCTTGACCGTCGTGGCGAGCCGACGAGGGCGTCGTCCGCGTTCCAGGAGGACCGCCCCACAATTTGTGCAGGGTTGCCAGCAAGACGCCGCCGGCCAGCATCCCCAACATGGCCGCGCGCGTGCCGCTTAAGACAATCGCAATGGAGCCGGCTGCCGCGGCCGCCCAGGCGAGCCATCTCCAGGGAGTCTGTTGCTCCAAGGCCGCCAGCGCCGCACCGGCGAACACCACGAATAGCAGCCAGTTGGCGGAGTAATCCGCATGGCCTAGCGTAGAAGGCGGCCGCACGATGGTCCAGATGCCTTCACCAACGTGGTAGCCGCGCGCGTCGAGCAAGGGATCCCATCCGAAATACTGCGCGATTCCGTAGAACGCCACGACCAGCCCGCTTGCCGCGGTTCCGCGCAAAATCAGGCGCAAGCGGCCCGGTTGTCCGGCGCAGCAAACGGCCACCAGGTATGCGAAGCCCAGCGCCGCGAGTTGCGTCACCAGGCCCCAGTCGCGCCAGTCGCTTCCGCCTAACGATAACAGCGGATTCACCGATGCAAGCGTGGAGACTGCCAGTGACACGGCCATGCCGCACATCGCCAGCAAGAACCAGCGCGCCGCTAGCGAAGTGCGATAGAAGCCCGGGGGCGCCACGCAAGTGGCCGCCGCCGCCCACCAGACCGCCGCCGCCGCGGTCCCCAGCAGAAGCAAAACCACCTTAGGTGTAACATCGAAGTAAAAAAACCGTCCGGGAGCGATCGCCAGCGGAATTAATGCCAAGACGACGGCCAGTAGCAGGGCCATATAGGCTACACTATCTCACAGGCATGCTCACAAGCACGGCGGAACCTGTAAACACTTATCGCTACCTGAGCTTCCTAGGCTCCCGCTGGCGATACATCGCGGTATCCTGTGCGATTGCGGTGAGTCTGGCGCTGGGTGTGACTCTAATGCGTCCCAACCTGTATACGGCCACTTGCCGTATTCTGGTAGAACCGCCCGCGGGCACCGATATCCGCAGCGCCTTGGGTGTAAGTCCCATCTATCTGGAGTCGCTGAAGACTTATGAACACTTCGCCGGCAGCGACAGCCTGTTCCTGCGCGCTCTGGACAAATTTCAGTTGCGGCAGCGGTTTCCCGGCCGTACCGTCGAGTCGCTCAAGGCCGGAATCCTGAAAGTCGGGATGGTACGGGACACCAAGATTCTGGAAATCAAGGTCACCCTGCCCGACCCGCGGACCGCCCAGGCGCTGGCGCAGTACCTGGGTGAAGAGACCGTGAAACTGAGCCGCTCCATAGACCAGGAAGCCGACCAGGATCTCTCGCAAGCCATCGAAAAGCAGGAAGCGGATGCGCAGGCGCGCCTGGACCGGAGCGAAGCCGCCTGGACCCGCACCATCACGCAACAACCTGTCGAGCGGCTGCAACGGGAGATTCAGACCGGGAGTGAACTGAAGAGCAGCCAGGAGCGCCAATTGCCGCGCACCGATACTCTGCGGGAGCAACTTGGCCAAGCGGAGCGGGACCTGACTGCCAAGGAAGAACTGTTGGCGCGCCGCACGGCCGAACGCGACCGCGTGGACGCCGAACGGACCGCCAGCCAGGAGGCCTACGCCACGGTCGAGACGCGCTTAAGCCAAGTGCGTTCCGATAGCGGGTATCGCAGCGAACGGCTGAAGATCATCGATCCGGGCATCGTCCCCGAGCAGCCGGCGTCCCCCAACATTCCGCTCCGTGTGTTGGCGGCGCTGTTGCTGGGGATGGTGGCGCCGGTCGTCTACATGACGCTGGAGCTGAGCTATCGGACCCAGCGCGCCATAGCCTCTTCCAAATGGACCGGCGATGATTGACCGCACGGCGATTGCACGCTTGGGCCATCCATGGAGGTTCGCCGCGGCGGCGCTGGCGGGCATCTATGCGGCGGCCATCTCGCTGGCGCCAAGACCGGCCGTGGCTTTGGCGCTGGGTGCACCGCTGGTGGGCGTGCCGTTCGCTTACTGGGCGATCTTGAAGCGCGGCCGTTGGCTGACGCTGTTCTTCGCGGCGGCACTGCTGCTGCCGCCATTGCCTTTTGGATTGGGCAATTCCGGGCCGCATCCCTCTTTGATTTTCGTCGTGCTCGGCCTGCTCGCCGGTGTGTTGAGTCTCGGCGAGTGGCGCGCGCCGGACGCGCCGCTGAATCGCGCGTTCGGAATATTCTTCCTGATCCTGCTGGGCAGTGCGGCGGAAGCCCTGCTTTATTCCGGCGCAGGCATAGGGCTGGGAAGCCTGATGCGGGTGCTGCTGTTTGGAATTTCCGTGTACGTGTTCTTCTATGCGGCCTACGGTCCGGGATCGCGCGAACCGCAGGACACGTTCGCGCAGACCCGCGCGCTTTACTGGATGGCCGTGGCTTCGGCGTTGTTCGCCTGCGTCGATTTCTATTTCCAATTCCCCGCGCCGGCGGGATTTGGCGCGCAGTTCATCTGGCTACAGTCCGGCGTCTACCGGCGGGCGCAGGGCCTGTTTTACGAAGCCAGCACGCTGGGCAACTTTTGCGCGTTCTTCCTGGCGATGATCGCGGCAGCGCTGCTCGCGCCGCGCCAACAGGCGCCGGTTTCGCGGCGCGGTCTGCTGCTGGGCGGAATGGTATTCGCCGCCGCCTTGGCGCTCTCCTACTCGCGCGGCTCCTTGCTGAATGCTTTGGTGGCCATCGCGGTCCTGATTTATTTGAATCGGTCCCGCATCCGGTTGGGCAGATTCGTCCTGGCGCTGGCGGGCGCCGCGCTGGCGGTGCGCGTGCTGCTGCCGGGGTTCGCAGGCGCTTACTGGATGCGCATCTCCACTTCCATCGAATACCTTTTCTCGGAAACCGAAGGGCTGCTTTCGGGGCGCGTGGCGAGCTGGCGCACGGTGCTCGGATTCCTGGCGCAGCATCCGTGGCACGCGGTATTCGGCGTGGGATACAAGACCTTGCCCTACTCGAACTACCTCGGGCGCACCGTGATCACCGACAATATGTACCTCAGCCTGCTGGCGGAAACCGGCATCGCCGGCCTGGGCGCGATGGTGTGGCTGAGCCTGCAGATTCTGCGGTCGGCGCGGCGCGCGGCGGCGGCGCCGGACCCGCGGCGCCGCTTTTTCGGTAGTTGGATTTTTGCCTTTTGGGCCGGCCAGATGGTGCAGATGTTCACGGGCGACTTGCTGACTTACTGGCGGGTGCTACCGCTCTACTTCTGGGTACTGGCGGTCGCGGTGCGTACTCGTGCCTAATGCCACAAGGCGCCTGCACCAATTGGGGGGCGATTCCCCTGGACCGCGGCCAGCGCCCTCGCCGGCCTCTCGCGATTGTCGAAGGCCTTGGTTTTTCGGACCAAAGAGCGGGTCCAGGGGGCCCCGCGCAGACCAGGGGATCTGCCCCACGAATTCCGCCGCTCCCGACGGGCTGTCCATGCCTTACCAGGGTGTCGAGACGCGTCTCGACACGGCGCGGAGGAGTTCGTGCGCCACGCCATGAACATCCTATGTCTCGACCAGTTCGGCGAGTTAGGGGGCGCGCAACGTTGTCTGTTGGATTTGATGCCCGCCATGGCCGACCGCGGCTGGAGCGTACACCTGGCCGCGCCCGGCAACGGTCAACTCGGGGAGCGGGCAGCCGCGCTGCATGCCACCGTGGACCCCATCCGGTGCGGACCGTATTCCTCCGGCAAGAAGACCCTGGCGGATATGGCGCACTTCGCGGTAGAAACGCCGCTGATGGCCGGCAAGATCCGCGGGCTGGTTCGGCGCTATGACGCGGATCTGATTTACGTGAACGGCCCGCGCCTGTTGCCGGCGGTGGCGCTGTCGGTGGCTACTGTCGCGCGCAAGGGTCCGCGCGTGCTGTTTCATTCGCACAGCCTTCTGAATGGGCTTGCGCAGCGCGTCGCGGGACGCTCGTTGGCCGTAGCGAGAGCGGCGATGGTGGCCTCCTGCCGCTTCGTGGCAACGCCGCTGCTGCCGTACTGCGGGGATCGCGGCATCCGGGTGGTGTACAACGGCGTAGGGCAGATGCCGCTCCCCAACCGCCCGGAAACGGCGGAAATACGCATCGGCGTAATCGGCCGCATCTCGCCGGAAAAGGGGCAGGCGGATTTCCTGCGCGCGGCCCGCATTCTGCACGATCTGCACAATCTGCACAAGGTCGCGCCCCAATGCCGGTTTCTGATCTGCGGCGCGCCGCTGTTTTCCAACCCTGCGGCAATGCGATACTGCGTAGAGCTGGAGGCGCTGGCCGAAGACTTGCCCGTGGAATTTGCCGGCTGGACGGAGGATGTGGAGGGCGTGCTGGCCACGCTGGATCTCTTGGTGGTTCCGTCCGCGGCGGTGGATGCGACGCCGCGCGTGATCCTGGAAGCCTTCGCGGCGGGTGTGCCCGTGGTGGCCTTCGCCTCCGGCGGCATTCCCGAAATTGTGGAGCATGACGTGACCGGCTTCCTGGTGGAAGAGCGGTCGCCCCAAGCGCTGGCCTTCGCCATACGGGATCTGCTGCGGGATCCGCACCGCCTGCGCGAGATGGCTGAGAATGCCCGCGCGAAGGCCCGCACTGAGTTCAGCTTGAAGCGGTATCGTGCGCAGATGATCGAAACCATCGAAGCGGCGGTGGGGATTTGATCACGCTGTCGCCGTCTCGCTTCGCGCTGCAGTCCTTCGTGCACGAGAATCTTCAATAGGGTTTGGTAGCCGATCCCTTTGCGCCAGCGATCTTGCGCGCTTTGGCGAGATCCGGCGCGGGCAAGCGTAGCGCGATCTGCACACTGGCCGCCCGGCTCAGGTTGGCCACCAGGGGCGATCCCTTCTGCCTCCGGGAAGTTCTCGCGACGGACTGTTGCTTGAGAAACTCGCGGCCCTTTGCGCTCGCCCACCACGTCGCTTCCTCGTGCGCGCTCTTGAACTTCGGGATTTTTGTCATTTCGCTCTTTGATCTGCTTCTTTTTGAACGAAGCGGTATTCAGACTTTCTCGGCTGCCAATCTCGCGGTGGGGAGAGCCTCCGCCGATTGGCTTGTCGCCGAGTCCAAACCTTTCTCAAGATAGGCCTTGTTCCCGACCATCGCCCGGATCGCCATTCTCACTCTCGAGCGCGACCCTCACCGGCACTTGCAGCAACGCTGGCTGCGCGGTGCCGGCCCCTGCCACCGCCCGTCCCGCCGGCAACGCCCGGAACGCCAACGCCGCCACTGCCGCCAGTCCTGCCGCGCATGCCAGCATCGCGGAGTATCCGAACCTCGCAATGGCCGCCCCGCCCGCGAGCGAGGCGACCAACTGCGCCGCGAACGCCACCAGCATCGTCAGCGCCGACGCGCCGGTGCGCTCCTGCTCGCGCACGCGATCCATCAACAGCGTGTTCACGCCGGGGTCGGACATCCACTGGCAGGACGTAAAAGTCATGAATACGGCTGCCGCAACCCAGCCTGCCGGACCCGCGGCCAGACCGCCCAGCGCCAGCGCGGTGGCCATCATCATAGCGGCCGTGCCGCTCACCAGACCCATTTTCCGCAGGACCAGCGGCGCCAGCATCAGCGCCACTACCTGCGCCAGTTGCGACCCGGACATGATCAGCCCGATGCGCTCCACCGGCGTATGCAAGCGGGCGAAGAAAGTGGTGAAGAACGGATTGAACGATCCCGTGGCCAGGTTCCAGATGGCCCACACGATCAGGAACCGCACCACGAAGCGGTTCCGCGGATAGAGCTTAGTCCCTTCGGCCGGCGCGGGCCCGATGCGCAGCCGCGCGGAGGGCCACAGGGCCAGCGCCACCAGCGCGCATCCAGCCAGCATGGCGGGCCGCTTGCCTCCCAGCCAACCGGGCAGATGCCCCCCCAGCCAGTTGCCGAAGATCCCCAGCGCTATGGAACTGGACGTGGAGACGCTGAAGCCCGTGGCGCGCGCTTTGTCGCTGGTCAGCCGCGCGATGGCGGGCGCTAGCGAAACCACGTACAGCGACATTGCCACACCGCTCAAGAATGCGAGCGCCAACAGCGGCGCGCGGCTCGAGACCAACACGCGCACAGCCGAGATCGCGCCCACGGACGCAAACGACACGGACAACATCTTGCCCAATCCCCAACGGCGCGCAATCGCCGCGGCGGGGAGAATGGCGGCCACCATGCCCGCCGTGGATGCGCTCGACACCTGGCCGACAAAATCCTCGCGGAAACCCAGGTCGAGCAGATACAGGTTGTACAGCAGCACGTAGATGAACATGCCCAGCACGAAAAACGAGCTGGCGCCCAGAAAGAGCCAGTAGCCGCCGCTGAGGCCGCTGGAGCGCATCCGCCAGCGCACGCCGCTTTGAAGCAACGCGGCAAGCGCACGCGTGTGAAAAACGGCGCGCCCCGCCAGAAATCGCGCGGTCCGGGCGTACTTGAGCATGCGGCGGCCGACTGTGAGTTGCTCGTCTGGGATGCAGACGGCATCCACCGGACCAGGAAGCTGCGGCAACAACCGCCGCCGAACCACCGCCAGTTTGTCGCGCGCGGAATCGAGCATGGCCAAGTGCAGCCACAGCTCATCTTTGTTGGGATGAAATCGGGACTCAAGCGGCGAGAAGGCGAACGCCTCGAACCATTCCTGCACGCGCGCGGGCAGCCTGGAGACTTCCTCTTCCGCCACCGGACCCAGCGCGCAGCCGAACCACTCGCGCGCCAATCGGAATGCGATGGCTTCCAGACGCCGCAATTCCGGCCCGTGGATCTCGCGCCAGCGATTCCAGAATTGCGCTTCGCCCGAGTGGCGCTCCAGAAACCACGCGATCTCGTAGACATTGCATGCGCGTGCGCTGCCACGCAGCAGGTGCCGCAGCAAGTGCAATGCGGAGTATGCCAGTGCGTCCGGAGTATCCAGGGCCTGCCCATTGCGCCGCGTCCAGAACTCGTCTGTGCCGGGTGCGCGCAACCGCTCCGTGCGCTCGTCCCAAAACTGGAGATGGACTTCAATCGCCAGCGGGATTTCCGGATCGAAATGGCTCCCGCCGCGCCACTCCCATCCGGTCTTGCGGACCAACGATGGCAGGTGGTCGGTGGGGTGAGCGCCGGGTTTCTCGATGGGCTCATAGCCGCGCTCGACGAGCAGATTCCAGGCGCGCCGCGCGTCTTCCGGAGGGCAAAACAGGTCCAGATCGTACTGCGGCCGCAACCGCGGGTCCGAAACAAAATGGGGCGATTGCGTAGTGCCCTTCAGGAAGATGTATGGGATGCCGGTTGCGGTGAGCCACTCGCTCACTTGATCCTGCAACGCCCGGGTTCGCGCAAGGCGTTCCGTGTTCTCCACCAGATTCAGCGCGATGTGCGCGCGCACCCAATCCGGTAGGGATTCGCTCGCTACCACACCGAAAGTGAGCGTCAGCGAGGTGCGGTCGCAGAAATCCAGCACTTCGTGCCAGGGCAGATCGGGATCTAAGCCTGGCAATTGACAGGCTGAAGCCCGTCCTACCTGTAGCGCCGCCATTACCGCCGACACCGCGCGCGGAACCCGGGGAGTCACTTAGAAATCGTACCGGATGGCGAACTGCAGGCGGCGGGGGTCGCCGACACCCAGGATGCCTCCAAAATAGGGCGCCCCGAAATCGGCGTACGGTCCGGGGATGCCCCAGTTCGGATGATTGAATATATTGAAAGCTTCGGCGCGGAATTCCAGCGCGCCCCGCTCGCGGATCGGAAACCGGCGGTGCAGGGCCATGTCGAAGACGTTGTTGCCCGGGCCATTCAGGATGTTCCGTCCGGCATCGCCAAATGTGTAGGGGGCGGGCGAAGTGAACGCAGCCGTATTGAAGAATTCCTCCGGCGTGCGCTGGCTGCGCGGCAAGGTCAAGCTGACCCCCGGCACGATATTGGGCCGGTTGGGCAATCCGGTGTTGGCGGGGTCGTACGCATCGTAGAAGATATTGACCGGCACTCCATCCTGCAGCGTAATGGTGCCGGTCAATTGCCAGTTCCGCAGCACGGGCCCCAAGGCGCGCACCGCCGGCAAGGCGATCACGTAGCCGCCGCTGATGCGGCGCCCCACGTTGAACGACGATAGAGCGCGCTCCAGCCGGAGGTTGTTTTCGTCCTGCGCGCCCACGCTATCGTAGAACCCCGGAATGACGGTGTCGGCGTCATCAATGGATTTAGACCACACGAAACTGGCTAGCAACGACACATGCCCGGTCAGGCGCTTCTCGGCTTTGGCCTGTAGGGCGTTGTAGGACGAATTGGCGATGTGCTGCCGCTGGACGATTTCGCCCAGGCTGGGCCAGGTGCGCAGCGACTGCAGATCGCCCGGCCGCGGCGAGAGATCCGCGCCCGTTTCGGTCTGCAAGGGCGTATTGAACTGCCGGAAGCGCCCCAGGTGCGTGCCCTTGCTTCCCAGATACGACACCTCGCCCAGAATGTGTCCGGCGAACTCGTGCTGGAAGCCGGCATTCCACTGCTGCACGTAGGGCGTGGGCGCGTGCGGGTCGATGCCGAAGTAAGTCGGCAATCCGGTGGAGGCGGTCTGCGGGAATCCATTGCGAGTGGTCAGGACGGGCGCCTGGCTTCCGTCCGTCAGGTTGTTCTGGACCACGATTCCGTTGAGCAGCAGATCGTAAATCTCGACCGCAATTTCGGGGCTGTAATAGATGCCGTATCCCGCGCGGAAAACGGTTTCGCCTTTCGAGAACGGGAGTTGCGGAAGCCGCCAGGCGAGTCCCACGCGCGGAGCGAAGTTGCGCGTGTCCGCACTCACCGCCTGGCTGACACGTTGCAGTTGGGGCGGCGGCGAATTGGGACCGGGCGCATACACCAGGTTCAGCAGGTCTCCGCGCGTTTCCGTGTACGGAGTGACAAATTCGTAGCGTAGGCCGAGGTTTAGCGTGAGCCGCGGGGTGACCCGCCAATCGTCCTGTACGAAGCCGCCAAAGCTGTTCTGCCGCAGATACGCCTGCGTGTTGCCCTCGTCGCGGCTGGTGTTCTGGGGGAATCCCAACAGGAAATCCGCCAGGCCGTCGCCGGTTGGGCCGGGTGTGCCATTGGCGCTGGTGAACACCCCGGTATAGGTGTAGGATCCGCGCGCCATCTCGTTCTGCTGGTAATTCAACTGGAAGTGGATCCAATCGAAGCCGGTCTTGATGGTGTGCGCGCCGCGCGTCCAGGAAACACTGTCCGAGGCATTCCAGAAATTGTCGCGTTGCACTTGGGGCAAGGTGGGATCGTCGGTGACCAGCGAATAATCCGACAACTGGAAGTAGGGCAGTCCGTAATTTGCCGGATCGCTGGTGAGTCCTTCGATCCCCAGTTGCTGGATCACATTGGTTTGGAATGCGCTCTCCGGCGTATCGTACATGCTCATCCGCGTGAAGGAAAACCGCGCCTCGTTCAGCCATGACGCGCCGGAGTACGTGTAGCTCAAGGCGGCCTGTTGCGCGCGCACATTCTCCTCGGTCGGACGGAGCGGGAAGGACCCCGCAATAATGTTCCGCTCACCGTTGTAGGTGTACCGGGCGCTGAACTGACTCTGATTGCGGAACTGGTGGTCGACGCGCGTGGAAAAGGAGTCGTTCCGGTTCGTGTTGGGTGTTTCGTCCACGTAGTTATTGCCGTCGCCATTGTTCAGGTTGGGCAGCGGCTCGTATTGGGTCAGGAAGCTGGTGGCGATGGGATCGATGCGCGTCGCTGGGATCAGATCGCCGGGAAACGGCACGCGCGCGCCGGTCGAATCGAGCGTCAGAGGATCGTAGATGATGTCCTGGCCGGTGAAGTCGCCGGTGCGCAACTGGGCAGGCGGAACGAGGCTCTGCACCGGACTGCCTATATCGGACCGCAGCCCTTCGTAGGTAGCGAAGAAGAACGTGTTGGGGAAGGGCATACGGCCGCCAAGCGACCCGCCAAACTGATTCTGGCGCACGACTGGCGACGCCAGCGTGGGGTCGTCGAAATAATTGCGCGCGTCGGTCGCCCCGTTTTGCAGATACTCGAAAGCGCTGCCGTGAAATTGCCGGGTGCCGGAGCGCGTGACGACATCAATCGAGCCGCCGCCGGCTTGCGGAAATTCCGCGGATGCGCCCGAAGTCTGCACGCGCAACTCCTCGACCGACTCCAGCGGCGGATAGACGGCGATGGCAAACGTGTTGCGATCGGTATCGTAAGCGCCATCGAGCTCGAACGCGTTCATGGTGGAGCGGCTTCCGTTAATGGGCGGATTGAAGGCCACCGAGCCGCGCGAGCCTTGCTGCACGTCGTTGACGACGTCGTGCGTGAACCCGCCCAACTGGCGCGGAATGGCGCCCGGCCCGAGCGTTACCAGAGCCACGATATTGCGCGTGTCGAGCGGCAATTCCTCCACCGTCCGGGAGTCGAACAAATAGCCAATGGATGCCTCGTTTGTCTGCACGGGCGACACCGTGCCGGAGGCGGTGACGCTCTCGCGCCCCTCGCCGACGTACAGTTTCAGGTCCAGGAGAGCTTTCTGGCTGACACTCAACTGCACGTGTTCGGCGGTGGTGGCGCGGAAGCCCAGCTTCGTGGCGGTGACCGTATACGAGCCGGGCAGCAGCGCCTCGATCGCATAGCCGCCTTCGGAATTGGTCAGCGTCGTGCGGGTAAATCCGGTACTCTCTTCGCGCGCGGTGACGGTCACGCCCGGCGCCGCCGCGGAGGATTCGTCCACCACAACGCCGAGTATGCTGGCCGACGCCACTTGGGCGGACGCGACGCCGTGTAGCAGACTAGCAAGTAGCGCGATCAGCAATTGTAGGGCGCCCAATCTTGGCCGCAGCCGCCTTTTTAGGCGGCCAGAGCCGGCTGAAAGCCGGCTGAGGGCAGGATTGCCCGCCCCACAATTCATGCAGAGTTTCCAGATAGCGCAAACTAACCGTGCTTGCATCATGCCCGCTCTCGTCCCTGCACGATTTGTTCGAGCAGGAGCGCGGCTTCCTCGTAATTCGAGTAGCGCAAGTCGAAGGCCGGCGCTTCGGCAATGGACTGAACCACCGCCATGCGTTGCACATCCAACTCCGTATCGAACACAGGCATGTCTTGCTGCAAGCGCTCCTGGGTCGCCTCTTTTCCGATCCGCGTCAGGCCGGATCGGATGCCCGGGCGGCGGTCCAGGAACGCGATGTGCTCCACGCGGCACTCCACGGCCGTGCGAATGGGCAGATCCGCCGTGAGCATTTCAATAGTGGGCTTGCGATCCAATTCCCGGCCCACGGTTCGGCCAGCTAGTTCCGGAAACAAGTCCGCGGCCTCCGCGCGAAACCGGAAATGGTGCGGCTCGCCAATCACCGTGCGGCCGCCGTCCCAGACAACGCTGCAGCCATCGTCCGAGATGTACGTCCAGCCGCGCCGCACACAGGCGTAGGACAGCGTGCTCTTGCCCACGCCCGACTCGCCGTAGAGCAATACTCCGGCTCCCTCCCATGCGACGCACGCGGCGTGCAGCGAAGTGATGTAGTTCAGCTCCAGCAACATGTAAATTAACGCGTCCAGAAAATGCCAGCGAAAGAAGGTCCGGTCCGCCAAGGTGGTGCGCGTCACGCAGGAATACCCGAATCGCTCCCGCCGGTCGATGGCCGCAAAGTTCTGTTGGTCCGACACCCATAGCAACAGGTTACGTTGGCCGCGCAGGACAGGCGCGGGCGGCAACTCGCGGCCCCCCTCGCCCACCATCACGTGCACACGAAGGGGCGGCCGGTCGAACCGGGGCGCGTAAGCGCCAAAGCTCTCGTGGGCGGCATCCAGCACTTCCCGCATATCGCTGGCGACATCCACAGGGAATCCGTATGGATAATAACGGCCTACATAGGGAAGCGGCGCACGATATAGCAGGGGATCGTTGATTGCGGTCTCGATGGCGTGGGCTCCTGGCATCTATTCGACTAATAGCACAGGCGCATAAGTAAGAAGAGTAAAAACATGCGCCGGAGACACTCAGCCGGCGGCCGGAGCGGTTATGCTGAATGTGGATGAGGACCGCGATCGTACATTATTGGCTGTTGAACTGGCGGGGCGGCGAGAAGGTGCTGGAGTCCCTCTGCCGGCTCCTGCCGGATGCCGATATTTTTACACTGTTCTACGATCCGCGCGCGGTCACCCCCGAAATCCGGCGGCACAACGTCGCGGCGTCTTTCCTCAATCCGCTGCGCCGGTACTACCGTCACCTGCTGCCGCTCATGCCGCTGGCGCTTGAGCAGTTCGATTTGCGCGGCTACGATCTGGTGATCAGCAGCGAATCGGGCCCTGCCAAGGGAGTTCTCACGTCCTCCTCCACACGGCACATTTGTTACTGCCACACGCCCATGCGTTACATCTGGGACCTGTATCCGGCTTACGCCAAGGAGTGGCTGCCGGCCTGGAAACGCGGCTTATTCGCGCCGGTAAGCAACTATCTGCGGCTTTGGGACTACGCCTCCGCCGCGCGCGTGGATGAATTCATCGCCAACAGCAACAATGTCCGCCGCCGCATCCAAAAGGCCTGGCGGCGGGATGCGCGCGTGGTGCATCCGCCGGTGGCCGTGGAGAGCTTCTATTGGCGCGAGCCGGAAGATTACTACCTAATCGTCTCCGAGTTGGTGTCCTACAAGCGCGTGGATATGGCCGTGCGCGCGTTCGCCCGGCTGGGCCGGCGTTTGCGCGTGGTGGGCGATGGGCCGGAGTTCAAGCGTCTGAAGCGCATCGCCACCCCCGGTATCGAATTTTGCGGGCGTGTCGCGGACAACGAGTTGCGGGATCTGCTGGCCCGTTCGCGCGCGCTTATCGTGCCTGGCGAGGAGGATTTCGGGATGGCGGCGGTGGAGGCTCTGGCTAGCGGCAAACCCGTCGTGGCGTTGGGCCGCGGCGGATCGTTGGAGAGCGTGCCCACTGCCGATCCGCTCGGCGGGATCTTGTACGACGGGCCGGATGAAGCACGGCTTACCGACGCAGTGCAGCGCTTCGAGCGCGTGGAAGGGCTAGTCCGCCCGCGTGAGCTGCAGGCGTGGGCGCAGCAGTTTTCCGAAGCGCACTTTCTGGCGCGAATGCGACGGATTTTGGATGCGCCGCCGGAACAGTTTACGGGCGAAGCGGTGGGGCAGGCGCTTTCGCCCGCCTACTGGTAATCTTGGTTTTCATGCAACAGCCGATAAGGCCGGCGGTTGGGAGAGTCGCGACGGAAGGCGGCGAAATCTATTACGAATGTCGCGGACAGGGCCAGCCTTTGCCGACGATCGCGGGCGGACTCGGCGACGCTGGGATCTACTCCTTCGTGGCGGAGAGCCGAGATGCCGTCGCCGTACTGCATGCGGCGGGCGAAGAATCGGCGATCGTTTTTGGCAACAGCAGCGGCGCGGTGATTGGCCTCGAAACGGCCAAGACTCAGCCGCATGCGGTGGAGGCGTTGATTGCGCATGAACCGCCCGTGCTGCGCATTCTGCCCGATGCCGACAGGTGGCTGGCCTTCATTGCGCAGATCTATCTCACCGCGCTTACGGACAGCCCGCAGGATGGCGGATGTGAGCTCGGGAGTTCGAGATGACCTCGTGAATCCACGCGAGTCGGCTGCAACGCTGCGCGCGGTTCTGCATAGAATATGACCTATTCACATCGATCGCAGACAATTTGTGGCCGCATTCGGATCGACCCTCGCTGCAGCGGGGTCGTCCTCGTGGCTCGCAGCGCAAGCCGGCCCGGGCCAGAAGCCTTACGGATCGGGATCCTTCGGCGAATGGATCGAGGATGAATTCGGTCTTCCCGCCTTCCGCTACACATGCGACCAAACTCACGACCCGCGAGCCGTCACTCAAGTCGGACCCGGCATTCTATCCTCCACCGATCACGTACACCAGGTCGGCAACGACCGCCTCCTCGCCATCGTCTCCAACTATGGCCACGTGCAGGTGCGGCAGGACGAAGGCGCGCCGAAGTTTCTCAACGCGTATTCGCCTGAACGAAGCCAATTCGGTGGGGGCATCGGCTACCTGACCGATGGAACGGAAACGCTGAGCACGTTTTACACGGGCGGCGCGCCGAGCTTCGATCGCGTTTTCGGCGTGGGATACTTTCGCAAGAAAGTCGCCAGCGGCAACTACTCCATCGACCAGGCGATTGTGGCGCCTTTCGGCGACGATCCGGTGCTGATTTCCCAGGCGACCATCGCCAATAATGGACAGTCGCGCGCGAACCTGCGCTGGATCGAGTATTGGGGATGCTACGTCTATCAGTTCTCGTTTCGGTCCTACATCGAACAATTCGGCGGCGGCAACGCGGTGGAACTGCGGCGCAAATTCGGCGATCGGTTTGCGCACTTCTTCGACACCCTGCATGGCGGCGCCGGACTGAGGGAGGACCAACAATTTCCCGGGCGCGATCCCGCAGAAGAGCAATTGTTCCAGCGCATGAAGACGAGCCTGGCGACGCGTCCCAATCCGTTTCTGACGGCTATCGAAGAGCCCGCGCCGGAAGCTTCGTTCGACGATCTGCATCCGCCCGGCACATTTCTGGCTTCATTGGACGCGCCCGCGGATGGGTTCACGACCGACGCGAGGACGTTCTTCGGCGCGGGCGGCGCGGCGCATCCGGCTGGGCTGGCGGGCGCGCTGGACGGCCACCTCGACGGCAGCGGGAGGGAGAGAGGGTTGTTCTTGGAACGGCGCATCGCGCTGGATCCCGGCCAGCAGCATACCCTCTATTTTCTTTACGGCTATCGACCACACCGGGGCGATCCTGGGCCGCTCATAGAGAAATATCGCGGCCGCGCCAATGTGTGGCGCGATTCGAGCCGGCAGTGGAAGAACAAAGGGCTGCGGTTCGAAACCAAAGCCGAGCCATGGGTGAAGCGCGAGACGGCCTGGCATTATTACTACCTGCGGAGCAGCCTCACTTACGACGATTTCTTCAGCGAACACATTCTGTCGCAAGGCGGCATCTATCAATACTCGATGGGATTTCAGGGCGCCGCACGCGACCCGCTGCAACACGCGCTGCCGTTTCTGTTCAGCGATCCGCAAATCGTCAAGGAGATTCTGCGCTACACCCTGAAGGAGGTTCTTCCGAACGGCTCCATCCCGTACGGCATCGTGGGGCACGGCACGATCATGCCGGCTACCTCGGACAACTCCAGCGACATGCCGCTATGGCTGTTGTGGGCGGCCAGCGAGTATGTCCTGGCCACGCGCGATACGGCGTTCCTCGACGAAGAAATCCCCACGTGGCCGCTGAGAGGTCCGGCGGCGGGCAAAGAGACGGCGCGCAAGCTGTTGGCGCGATGTTACAGGCACGTGGTGGAAGATGTAGGCGTGGGCGAGCATGGCGTGATGCGCATGCTCAACGACGACTGGAACGACGCGCTGGTCATGTTCTGGGGGCAGCGCACCATGAAAGAGACGGTAGCGAAGGGCGAGAGCGTCCTGAACTCTGCCATGGCTGCCTGGGTGTTCGACTATTACGCGCAAATGCTGGGCTATGCCGGCGAAGATGCCGCGCCGATCGCGCACGTCCGGCAGCGCGCCGAGGAGAACCGCAAAGCGGCGCGCGCCCAGTGGACCGGCAAATGGCTGCGGCGGGCCTGGCTCGGCCCCACCGTAGGATGGCTGGGCGAAAAAGGTCTGTGGCTCGAGCCGCAGCCGTGGGCCATTCTCGGCGGAGTGACTGACGCGCAACAAACCAGGGAACTGATTGCCACCATGGACGATCTGCTGCGGCGCGATTCTCCGATCGGCGCGATGCAAATGAATAGGAGTCCCGACATCGCGTCGCAAACCATGGCGGAGCCGGGCACGTCGATCAGCGGCGGCATTTGGCCCTCGCTCAACGCCACGCTGGTTTGGGCTTTGGCGCAGGTGAACGGGGAAATGGCCTGGGACGAGTGGAAGAAGAATACTCTGGCGCGGCATGCGGAAGTGTATCCGGACATCTGGTACAACACGTGGAGCGGACCGGACACGCTCAACTCAACGGTGAGCAAGCACCCCGGCGAAACTGTCAACAGCGGTTTTCTGCGCTACACGGATTTTCCCATCGGGAATTTGCATTCGCACGCCTGCACGCTGTACTCGGCGGCCAAGCTGCTGGGCCTCGAATTCACCGAAGAGGGTCTGGATCTGGCGCCGCGCCTGCCACTCGAATCGTATCGCTTAGAGTCGCCGCTGGTGGGAGTGATCAAAGGGCCTGCGGGCTACGAGGGTTGGTACGCACCATCGAAGGCGGGCGAGTGGCGCATCGTTGTTAAGCTGCCGGAGGATGAAGCGCGCCGGTTGACGAAGGCGGAGATCAATGGATCCCGGGTGCGCGCATTGCGATTGGCCGATGGCGGGATCTAGCTCCGCGGCAAGAGCGCGCCTGGGACGCCGTTGCGATGGACCGTGCGGCGAGCATGAAGGCGGCGACTAGTCGAGGCGCTTGAGGCGCTCTCGCGCCCAGTCACGTGCAGACCATTCTGGGCCAAAGCCATTCCCGTAGGAAAAGTACATTTGGCGCCCCATGGAAGGCGTGCTTTCCTTCGGCGAGGTCTTCGCCCACATGGCCGGCGGCACGCTTCCGTATTGCTCGTAAGCCTGGGTGAAGCCACCATCCCGCGCGCGGCGCACGATCTGGCCGTCATCTACATGAAGCCCGAATTCGGCATGCCCGTTGCGGCCGAGACCGTGTTGCGATCCGCCAGATGCCCAATGGCGATTTGGAGAAACACGTCGACTTTTTCGGACATCCGATGACTATGCGAGCTCTGCCGATCCACATGGGCGGCCGACTCGGCGAGCATCTGGGCCAGTCGATCGCCAACGCCCGCATCAACCACATCGTGCCGCCGTGGTCGCAGAAGAAAGGAGTGATCGGAGGTCGTCAGTTTCGCTTGTGGGGCAGTTGGCATCCCGCGCGCCGATTGCAGGTTGAAACTCTGTGCAGCGGATCGCTCGTCATATCGAGATGAATCCGTCGAATGCCGGATTAGTGCCACGCTGGAGGATTTCCGTGGTCCAGCGCTGGGCCGATTAGCAATCGGCCTGCAGGTTGGCAACTGTTGCCAACCTGCCCCACAACCAAACTGACTCACTTCAGCACGGGGTGATATGCGATGCAGTCGATCTCCACCTTCAGGCCGGGCATCGCAAACTGGCACGCCACCGTGGTGCGCGCCGGCTTGTCCACGCCGAAGAATTCGGCGTAGACCTCGTTCATTGCGGCGAAGTCCTTGCCATCGGCCAGAAATACGGAACACTTCACCACGTCCGCCATGGTCGCGCCGCAGCCTTCCAGAATCCGGCTGATGTTCGTCAGCACTAAGCGCGTCTCGTGGCGGATATCGCCCAGCTCCACCTTGTTAGTGGCGGGGTCCACCGGCACCTGCCCCGATACAAAAATGAAATCGCCCGCGCGCACCGCCGGCGAATAAGGCCCACGCGGCGCAGGCACGCCTGGCGGACTCAATCGCTCGATCATCAAAGTCCCTCCGCTTCCAGATACCTTTCCACTTCCATGGCCGCCATGCAGCCTGCGCCCGCGGCCGTAATAGCCTGCTTGTATACGCGGTCCTGCACGTCGCCGGCGTGAAACACACCGGGAATATTGGTCTTGGCACCGCCTTTGGAAAGGATGTAGCCTTCGCGGTCCGTGTCGATCTGCCCCTTGAATACAGCGGTGTTGGGGATGTGTCCGATGGCCACGAAAAAGCCGTCCACATCCTGCTCCCAAACCGCGCCGGTGGCGATGTTCTTCAATCGCACGCCGGTAACCAGGTGCTGGCTGGCGTCAAAAACATCCTCCACCACCGTATTGGTGAGCATCTTGATCTTGGGATTATGTTGCACGCGGTCGAGCATGATCTTGGATGCCCGGAACTGGTCGCGCCGGTGTACCAGGGCTACTTCGGAGCCGAAGCGCGTCAGGAAGTTGGCTTCCTCCATCGCCGAATCGCCGCCGCCCACCACCATGATCTTCTTGCCGCGATAGAAAAAGCCGTCGCAGGTAGCGCAGGAGCTGACCCCGTGGCCAATCAGCTTTTGCTCGTTCTCCAGATCCAGCCAGCGCGCCGACGCGCCCGAGGCGACGATCACCGTGCGCGTCTCGATCCACTCGCCTTCCACGTCGATGCGGAACGGGTGGGATGAAAGCTCGGCGTCCAGGACGTCGCCATGGACATATTCGGCGCCGAAACTCTCGGCCTGCTTCCTGATATTTTCCACCAGGTCGGGGCCGTTGATGCCTTCCGGAAAGCCGGGGAAATTCTCGACCATAGTGGTCATGGACAACTGCCCGCCGGCATGCTTTCCGGAGACTACCAGGGGCTTCAAATTGGCGCGCGCGGCGTAGACGGCCGCCGTGTTTCCGGCGCAGCCGGAGCCTATGATCAGTACGTTTCGCATCTGGGAATTAGATTCTACAATGTAGCACGGGGACGCGCGGGCGTCCGCACAAGTGCCGACGCGGCACACACGAGTGCGTGCGCCACAATGCTGCCATGTTCTACTATGTTTCCATACGCATATGTTCCTACCCGCGGACAAATCCGACGAAGTCGATCTTAAGAAAACCTACGACGCCATCGTAGTAGGCTCCGGCGCAGGAGGCGGCATGGCCGCCCATGTGCTGACCTCGCACGGCATGCAGGTTCTGCTCCTGGAAGCCGGCAAGAAACTCGACATAAACAGAGAATTGAAATCGATGGAGTGGCCTTACGACCACCCCCGCCGCGGCGACATGCCGCCCGATTCGCACGCGCTCTCCGGCCGTGAATACACCATCCGCCAGCCGCCTTACGCCCAAGGATCGCCTTACAAGCACGTCTATTCCTACGTCGAGGACGGCAACGGATCGGATTACGCCAAGGACATCGTAGTCGATGAGAAAGATCATCCCTTCACCGGCACGCAGTACGCCTGGGTGCGCGCGCGCTGCCTGGGCGGCAAGACCAACATCTGGGGGCGCCTGGCGCTGCGCCTTTCGGACTACGATTTCAAGGCCGCCTCGCGCGACGGCTACGGCGAAGACTGGCCCATCTCCTACGCCGACATTTCGCCCTACTACGACAAGGTGGATCTGTATCTCGGCATTTCCGGCCATAAGGAGAATCTGCCCTACCTGCCGGACAGCCTCTTCCAGCGCGCCGTCCGATTGAATCCCGCGGAGGTGAAACTGCGCGAGAGCCTGACCAAGATGGGGCGTGTGCTGACCCCCTATCGCGCGGGCGTGACCACCGACGGGCTCAAGCACAACAAGTACCGCGTCCATTGTTACGGGCGCGGCGCATGCGACCGCCGAGTGGGCGGTTGCGATATCCACGCGGCCTTCGATTCGCCCACCGGGTTGATTTATCCCGCGCTCGAGACTGGCAACCTGACGCTGCGCACCAATGCCACGGTCAACGAAGTCACAGTGGACCAGAACACAGGCAAGGCCAGCGGCGTCTCGTTCATCGATACCGATACGGGCAAGACCTACACAGCCAAGGGCCGCGCGGTGCTGCTGGCGGCCTCCACGCTCGAGTCCGCGCGCCTGCTGCTGCTTTCGAAATCGAGCCTGTATCCGAATGGAATCGGCAACTCCAGCAGCCACGTCGGCCATAATTTTTGCGAACACCTGATGGGGCCGGGTGTTTCCGGGCTGGACAAAGAGCTGGTCGGCAAATCGCGCACGCTGGACGACGGGCGCCCCGGGTCCTACTACGTGGCGCGCTTCCGCAACTTGACGGACCGCAACCCGAAATTCCTGCGCGGCTACGGATTCGAAGGCGGCAGCGGAACCGGCATGTTCCCCGATAACGCCTACGGCACGCCCGGCTTCGGCTCCGCCTACAAGAAAACGGTGCGCGATTATGCCGGCGCCTTCATCGGCATGGGCGGATTCGGCGAGGTGCTGGCGCGCTACGAGAATTACGTGGAACTCGATCCTGAGGTCAAAGACCGGTGGGGCGTGCCGGTGCTGCGCTTCCACATCAAGTTTGGCGACAACGAAAAGAAGATGGCCGAGGATATGGCCGATTCGGCGCGCGAGATGTTCGAAGCCGCGGGCATTGAGGAGATTAGCGTGAATCGCGAGATCCTGACCGAGGGTTATTCCATCCACGAACTGGGCACCGCGCGCATGGGCACGGATCCGAAGAAATCGGTGGTGAATCAGTTTCAGCAGTCGCACGATGTGAAGAACCTGCTGGTGGTGGATGGCAGCACGCACGTGAGCGCGTCGTGCCAGAATCCGACGTGGACGATCATGGCGCTCTGCTGGCGCTCCTGCGATCACTTGGCCGAAGAACTGAAAAAGGGGAATATCTGATGCCTTATGAAATCAATCGCCGCGATTTGATCCGGATCGGCGCGGGCGCGGTGGTGGCGGCTCCCGCGGCATTCGCGGTCGCGGATGCGCCCAAGTTTTTCACGCCCGCCGAGTTTGCCACGCTCGATGAACTGGCGGAGACGATTATCCCGGCCGACGAACACTCGCCGGGCGCGCGCGCCGCGCACGTGGCGGCGTTTATCGATGCGCGCGTCGCCGAAGCCTTCGATGCCAAGGTCCGGGACGACTGGCGCAACGGATTGCAGTTGGTGGACGAGCTGTCCCGCAAGATGCACGGCCATGCGTTCATGGATGCCAGTCCCGAGCAGCGCATCGCGGTGCTCACCCATATGGCGAAGAACGAGATGAACCCCAAGACTCCGGAAGAGGCTTTCTTTGGCGAGTTGAAGCACGCCACGGCGCAGGCCTACTACACGTCGAAAATCGGCATTCACCAGGAGATGGAGTACAAGGGCAATGTGATGCTGGAGAAGTTTGTGGGGTATGAAGTGAAGTGAGCGCCTGCCGTTGTTGAGTGGGATCAAGCAGACGCGGAGCAACCATGCTTCGGAGAGCCCGGCCGCCCCGCATTCGCTCATTCACGCTGTTATAAGTGCGATGCAGTACGCTATTTCTTGCCCTTAACTGCGTGGCCGCGTCCATCCCGCATTTCGTTTCCTTTGAAATGCGCATTATCAACACGCTTTGCGGGATCCGCTTTCTCGCCAGGTCTTGGCGTTGGACCCTTATAGCCGTGTTCCGGATGGAAATGGTTATTGACGTGGCCACGGAAGTCGGCAGGGCCATGGAACCACGGGCCCACGCCAATGAAGACGCCCCCGGTAAACCATTCCGGACCGTAGTAGCCATAGGGAGCACAGGCGTAAGGAGCGGCGTCGTAGTAACCATAGGGACAGTCGGGGGCTACTCCGACGTCGACGGTAACCTGAGCCTGTGCTTTGGGGGCGGTAGCCGTGACGCCGATTCCAGCAACAGCAGCTAACAGTACAAACGTAAATGCGCGCATTAACTTCACCTCGCAAATTCTTAGAGCAAGTGGACTGCTAGTGTAGTGTATCGCACGCTAGGTCACTGCGTTTCACGAATGGTAATAACACGGTTGATGGGGAGATCCTTCTCTACTTGCTCCACTTGTAGCCGACCGGACGGCCAGCGGATTTCGAGGCGGTCGATGCGCCGCGCGTTCGCCAGTCCGAAGTGCAGGCGCAAGTCGCTCTGCGAAAGATAGCTGCCGCCGCTGCGCACCTCGCCGATTTGCGTCAGCCCTCCGGCGGTCAGACGCACGCGCGCTCCGATGGCGCTGCGGTTGGACTTCACACCCACCAGCTTCAACAGCACCCAGTTGCCCGCCGGTCTGCCGCTTTGCTTCAGCAGCGAGGGCGGCTCGTTCTGATTGTTGACCAGTACTTCCACGTTCCCGTCGTTGTCGTAATCGCCAAAGGCTGCGCCGCGCGCGGAATGCTTTTCCAAAATGCCGGGACCGGCCGACTCCGAGATGTCCACGAATTTGCCTTTGCCGATGTTGTGGTATAGAATCGCGCGGTCTTTGTAATGCACGTCGATACCCAGCCGGTCCACTTCCGGAAAGACGTGGCCGTTCACCAGCAGAAGGTCCGGCCATCCGTCGTTATCGAAATCGAAAAAGCCGCAGCCCCAGCCCACGAAGCGGGTATTCAGGGCCATGCCGGCGGCCAGGGTGGCGTCGTCGAACTCGCCGTTGCCGCGATTGCGGTACAGGGTTTCGCGTTCGTCGGAGAAGTTGGAGCGAAAAATATCGGGCCAGCCGTCGCCATCGTAGTCGGCCGCGGCCGCGCCCATGCCGGAGAGGGCGTTGCCGTTGTCGTCGAAGGCGGCGCCGCGCATGGGCGCTTCATCCACGAAGGTGCCATCGCCGCGGTTGATGTAAAGAATCGACGGGGTCTGGTCGCAAGCCACGTAGATATCAGTGAGTCCATCGTGGTTAAAATCTCCGGTTAATACGCCCAGAGCATAATTATGCGCGGGTTTGGCGATGCCGGAGGCTACCGAAACGTCGGTGAAAGTGCCGTCGCCGTTGTTGTGGTAGAGAATGTTGCGGTCGAACGGCAGGCCACGCGGACCGCATGCCACCGGCAAGGTGCGATACCAGCAATAGGCATTTTCCCCGGGCTTGGGCGTAGTTTGAAAATCGAACTGGAGATAGTTGGCGATGAACAGATCCAGGTGGCCGTCGTTGTCGTAATCGAGGAATGCGCAGCCAGTGTTGTAGCGCACGCGGTCCTGCTTCAGTCCGGCTCTTGCGGTGACATCCTCGAAGCCTTGGCCGGCCTTGTTGCGGTACAGGACATTTTGGCCCCAGTAGGTGACTAATAAGTCTGTGTAGCCGTCGTTATCGAAGTCTCCGGCGCAGACGCCCTGGCCCCAGCCGGTGTGTTCGAGGCCCATCTCTTTGGTGACGTCGGCGAATTTGCCGTTTCCGAGGTTGTGGTAGAGCCGGTTGGTGCCGCCTGGACCGGAGACCAGGAAGACGTCGAGCAGGCCGTCGTTGTCATAGTCCAGAAGGGCCGCGCCACTGCCGGTTGTTTCGAGGATGTATTGCTTCGAGTGGCCGCCCCCGTTGGGAAAGGATTGAGTCAGGCCGGCTTGGCGCGCGACATTGTGAAAATCGGCTCCCGACAGGACGGCGCACAGCAAGAATGTGGCGCACGCACTGCCAGGCGTCGGCACAAGTGCCGACGCGGCACGCACGAGTGCGTGCGCCACGTCCATGCCGGTCACTGGGGAGGCGCCTTGTCCCCCAGGCGCTTCAGAAAATCGGTAAACTCGCCCTCGGGCGCCTGCCGCAATTTGTCGAGCACAGCCTGCTGAGCGGCGGCATCCGCGCTGCGCCCGGCGTTGCGGTAAGCTAGCATCAGGCTGTAGTGCGCGGACTCGTTGGCCGGCTGCAGCCGCACCACCTTTTCGAGCAGCGCGATGGCTTCGTCATACTGTTTCGCATCCATACGCGCCCTGGCCACCGCTTGCAGGGCTTCCGCAAAGCCGGGGTCCAGGCTGGCGGCACGCTCGAAGCGCTTGACTGCCGCAGCGGTCTCCTGGCTGGTGAGCAAGATCTGGCCGATCTCGTATTCCGCCACGGCGTCGCTGGGGTTCAAGCCGATCTCCGCTTCGAATTCCCGCCGCCCCAGCGCCAGATTCTCCGCCGAATGCGACTGTAGGAGCAATGCGCGGCCCCGGCGGAAGTGCAAGTCGAGGGCCGCGGGGTTCTTTTCGATAGCCTTGCGATATTCCGCGGCGGCCTCCGCGTAACGGCCCTGGATTTCGAAAATCTCGGCGGAAATCTGGTTCACCCGATACGAAGACGGGACCTTTTGAAACATCTCGAAGAGCGTGTCGTTCCAGGCTTTCATGTGAAAACGGGCGGCCTGGTAAAGCACGTCGGCGTCGCCCGGATAGAGGGCCTTCAGGCGCGCCAGCACCGGGACAGCTTCGTCGTAATGCCCCTGCGCCAGATCGCACTGGGATAAAGCGAGGCCCGTCAGGCGGCGCAATTCGGGGTCGGGCGTCTCCGCGAACTGTTTCGCCAAATCGGGCAAGGCTGCGTCACAATGGCCGGCGGCCGCTTGGCTCAGCGCCAGGAAGGCGGGGCGATGGGGACTGTCCGCGACCTTATCGATGGAAGCCTGCTGCGCGCGCGCAGCTAACGCGGCCAGGAGCAGGATGGCGCTAGTGGCCCGCATCGTCGATCACCAAGTCCAGGCCGCTGAAACGATGGCGTTGCTTGCCTTCGAAGAAGCGGAAGCTGACCAGCGGCGGGGCGCTTGGTGCGATCTCGCGCGGGGGTGAAAGGCGCTCCGACGCGGGCGTGCCCATCTGCAGCACGCGCCCCGTTAAAGCCATTTGGCGGACGAGGGCTTCGCTAGGGGATCCCGCCAGGAAAAATAATAAGCAAACGGCGATCATCAGTCCAATTCTACTTGGCTGGCAGGTCCAGTGGCGTGAGCGCGCGTTCCTGGCTCCGGATCGCGCTGGTTTCTTCGGCGCTGAGGCGCTCGTGCGCGGCATGCTCGGCGGCCGCTT